>TARA_R110001606_G_scaffold395664_1_pt1 | contig 68180 bp, 65 predicted proteins | sample TARA_R110001606 | Tara Oceans TARA_R110001606 (sample SAMEA4398315) | marine metagenome | biome: Polar Biome; feature: [SRF] surface water layer (ENVO:00010504); material: water (ENVO:00002006), including particulate matter (ENVO:01000060) such as... | depth 5 m
TAGCTTTTGCTCAGCGTTGCCATGACGGTCGCCATCATTCTTTTTTGGGCATTACGTACTATAAAGTTTTCGTGTGATTCACTGTATTTTGTATAGACCGTTCGTAGTATTTTCTTCTGGTCATCAGTTAGCATGGATAAATTCCTTTGTTGTTGCCTTCTATTATCCATGTTTTCAGTAGCAAACACGTTTTGCATTGTTAAGTAATTAGATGTTTACATCGAATCTTCACAGTCAACTTCATGTTTCAAATTATAGGCTATTAATCACTTCACTTTTATTGGACCATTACAAGCTGTATTGGTTAAATATTATTGAAGGTAATCTAGACCTTTTTATCAATTATGCTGTTTTCTGTACTGGGGTTATATAGACTCATGAGGGAGTCCACTTTTGGCACGTAAGCGACGGATTGTTAAAAGTCAGCTTCCGACCCAAAGCAGACAGTGAGATTATTTAACACAGGGAAATAAGCCGATGGACTCATAATTCCCTGTTTTGTCTTGATTATCGACTTACTAGGAATTATAGTCCGTATAAGTATAAAAATTACAGGGAATTTTTTTCCCCTTAACAACTAGTTATGTTGAATCTTAAAGAATGATTAACATGTCATCAAAGCTATTTGATAGGTCAATAACGACTCTAATAATCGTTCTCGTTACTATGAGCATATTGAGTAATTGGAATGGATACTTTTTATTAACAATAGAAGTTTTTGCAGTACTATTGGGGTTTTCATATCTAAAGCCAAACTATTCGTTAATTACTGAATTAACAAGTCTATTTGTTGAGTCATTATTTTTTCCACGGACAAGGCACTGGCTTTGGATATTATTTATTTTGTTAAATAGTTTAATTGTTTTTGAGTTAACAAATGTTTAGAAAAAACATAACAAAAACATCAAATTCACTCCAGCCACAAAAAAAGCGTGGCTTCCGTTGGGACGTGCAAAAATCCGCACGCCCCTTATGTAGGTCGTTAAGCGAATGACCGTTACTGGCACTTAAGCGACAAATAGTTTCAAAGGGCAGCAGCATATCTTAGTTCTAAAGCCCGTAGACCATAAGCATAGTGATTTTCGCGATATGTTATTAACGAAGTGGTTAAAAATAAAAGGTACAGGTCATTCTAATTTACGAAAGCCGACGAAAGGTAAGTCATGGTATGAGCCAATAAGGAATACACTAGAAGATAGGCAGCGAGTAGTTAAATATAACTCTAAGCGTGTAGCCACTGACATTTTATTCTTACTCCAAATACTATAAGTTAGAAGTTCTACGTTCAGTTTTATTCATGCGCTTCTCTTGCAGAGTAGTCGATGTTTGAGTAGCGGTAGGGTTAGATCTTCGATCATTTTCATCACGACGGTCATCATGATATAGGTAAGAACAAAAAAACCTTTTATTGCTCCCATCCAAAGGTAAAGATGGAATGTCATCCGTGAGAAATCGTTGACCTCTTATTTTTTTAAATTGTTCGCATGGGACAGCACATGGTCTGACCGAAACAGAATGGTAGGGCATTGGTTTTTTGGGGGGAGTTGTCGAGCCTCTTCTTTTGGATATTGGCTGGCCAGTACCTACATGAGACCTTTTAATAAAAACCCAAAAAACAATGACCAATATTATAATAAATAGTAGAGCTGGGTTCATTACGTGAATCTTATAAAATGAGGTGAATTTACATCATAACCTAATAAACCTGGGCAAATTTCCTTCTCTATATTGATGAACAATTGGACCATGAAATGAAAGGCTAAAAGCGATTGTTCCTGTAGAAAAATGGTCAAACTACAAAGAGAGTAGAAAAAGAAACTCAGCAATTGGGTTTCTACAAAATATGTATGGCATCTCCCTTTAAGAAGGCTTTAGCAAACTAGAGCCTACTTGAAGGGAGCGTTCCAGTTTACTTTGGAATGAACCATCACTACATACAAGGCGCTGTTGTCGGACAAACTCTCTGCAGAGCGCGGCCGTGAGACCAATGACTGCTTCTGGCACTTAACGGACTGTCAGTTCTCTCACATCAAGTCTAAATTAACACAGATAATCGTATGGGGAGATAATGATGTTGATTAAATCACATTAGGTCCTCTTCCGGTGATTTGGTTTGTATTGAGAAGCTCCTTAACCAATAAGTTCTAGCCTCTTTATATTCGTCAATTACGATATAAACTGGTCTAGCTTGAGTAAGTGTTTGTAATATATCACTACATATCTTTGGATGGATCCAAATGTGTGAATCCCATATACGATCACCGCGTCGTCGGATGGTCGAAATACCTTATGGATCCTCGTAAACGGGGTACTCACCATCGCGATATTTATGATACTTAAGAAACCCACCCTTGTCTCTTGCATGAAAGTCTTTCAATCTACGGGAAAAATCACCCTAATGGAGCTCACGACCAATAAGCGATATATTGTATTTATCATTTTCTCGTTCTGATGGATAACTGCATTTTCCCGTCAAATCTATAGTTGCATAGTGCTGATAAGCCAAATCATCTTCATGATAAAGAATAGGTCTAGGTCCAGTGAGGTTATAGTTGATACTAACATCAGATCTTACGTCAAAATTTGTAATTTTAATGATGCGTTGAAGGAAAGGTTCCACATTCTTTCTTGTAGCCATATCACCACATCTCACTGTTATTTAAAACTTATATTTAAGCTATATATATCATTAAGTTAAGCCGGGTAATATTAAATTGCTTTTAATGCGTCATTCGGTTTCAGAATATGAGACATAATTAACCCTAACCATATGATTTAACTAGACTCTAAATCTCTAGTTATGAGTCATGTCACAGCCAGAATGAGGAATTATTCTGGATTTTTTGTTTCCTTAATTTTGGTTTGTCGTAATTACAGGGAAATTTAATACGTTATAAGGACAATCGATGGAGTCTGACCTCATTGATTCACGCCTTATCAACACATACAAAAATTGATGCGACAGCCACTCAATGTTTAACTATCTGATATTTCGTGGGGATCGGTCAGAGTCTGGCTCCGTTGATTCTAATTTGGTAAGCCTTATATTCTAATGTTGACCTAATCTTGTATCAGTTTATAGTATCAGCGGTCACGGTCGGCTTAACTTTAACGACAAAAACACGAAAAATACGAAAAACACGAAAAACAGATCAGTTTGGAGATTCATTTGTTTATTATAAATATTAGAAAATTATTACTATTATCTGTGTTACTAGGCTTTCAAATGATACAGACCGCGCAAGCTGAAGAGGCATTACAGGGTGTTTTACCTGAAATGATAGCTATTCCAGCAGGTCAATTTGAAATGGGTTGTGTCAGCCGTATTTCTTGTAAAGATCGAGAAGAACCTGTCCACACAGTGACGATCAAGGCTTTCGAACTGGCTAAAACTGAAGTAACTGCGGCGCTTTGGGCGGCATGTGTTAAGGCTAAAGGATGTGATTATCTACCAGAAGACAATAGTTTTACTGATTCTAATATACCCGTCAGATATGTTTCTTGGGATGATGTGAAAGTCTTTTTAAGTTGGTTGAATACGGAAACGAACAGCAATTATCGTCTTCCGACCGAAGCAGAGTGGGAATATGCCGCTCGTGCTGGTACGAAGACACCCTTTAGTACTGGAAACTGTATATCGGATCAACAAGCTAACTCTGAAGCTAATACTTTTATAGATGGCGGTTGCAATCAAAAGGGTGAAAATCGTAATAAAGTACTTCCTGTTGCGAGTTTCCCGCCAAACCCCTTCGGTTTATACGATATGCATGGCAACGTCTGGGAGTGGGTTGAAGACTGTTGGCATCAAGACTACGATGATGCGCCGACAGATGGTAGTGCTTGGCTTGGTACAGTTGGAAACTGCCAATATCATGTTATGAGAGGTGGCACTTGGCATGGAATGGTCAGCTATATGCGATCAGCTTATCGCTTTAGATATCCACAACAAACGCGTACCGGTGGTCTTGGTTTTCGTCTAGCGCGATCGTCAAACTTTTAATCAAAAAAACAAACGATAAACAAATCAAGCCTAACTAACGCATATCAGAGAACGCTATTTTATAAACGTGTATCGAAGGCAGAAATCAATAGAAATCTAGAAATCAATAGGGTCAGAGTCGATTGATTTAATACCCTTCACTTCCCATTTTATCGCCGCCAAAAACTAAACTATCTGGTGGCGTTAGTATGAAATACGCACCTGCATATTTGTCTTTGGTTCTGTTTCTTTTGGGCAAGCAAAAGAAATGAATGCCCAGCGGCAGCGTGGACTTCTAACTAAAAAATAAACTCTCAGCAAAGTAAGTCTAATTATCTTTAATAGGTAAGTATGATTAATTGAGTTCTAACATTCATTTTTTACGTGGAAAAAAACGAACCAAAAAAGACCAATCCCATGCTAGCCCTAACGAATTCCCTTCGTTCCTCGTAGCCAATACGACTGACAGACAACATAGCTAAAAATTAAGCAGTTGATGAGAGAACCGCTTAATGTTTAACTATCACTATTTCGTGGAGTTAGATCAGAGTCTGCTCCCATTGATTTTAGCTGTTATACGATATTAATCAGAACACATTAACCGGATGTAAAAACTAATGACACAACTTAAACAAAAAAGTAAATTTTTAACACGAGCACGTCTAACAAGCTTAGCCATTATGCTCTCTTCTTTATTAACAATTCCGGCCTATGCAGATACTCAAGATTTGGCTGAAATAAATTCTATCTGTCAGAGTCAATCAATCTCGATTGCAAATGAGCTTAAAAGCCAATCAGAACAAGATTTAATGGTGCAAGACGTTGATTTAATAAGACTTGGCGCGGTGACGGCATGTAAAGAAACATACCAAAAACTACTTGGTTACAACACGAATAAAAGCGTAGCTGAAAACGAAGAAGGCAAACAATCAATATTTTCTGATTTATTCAATCGCGAAGTGAAAAAAGACCTCAGCCCTATGCAAAAATATCACCGTAAGGGTGGTAAATAAGCGAAAAAATCAATCTGAATTAATAGCGGCGGACTCGATTGCTTTAATATTTAAATCCATTTGATTATTATTTGTCTCGCATCACTCGGAGTAATTCAAGCGTGTTATCCGCCGTATCCAGAACGGCTAAAATAACTTGGTTTACGTGGACTATTGCAAAACCGACAAGCAATCCTATGCCGCCTTTTATCAGTTTATCTTGAGCGCCATCGCCACTAATAACAAAACCACTTAAAAGCCACAGCAGGCCACCTACAACCATAATCCAGCCAAAAAAAGATGAGACTTTCATTAAGACACGTGCAGTGCCGTAAGATGTCGGTACGTCATCGTTGTGTCTAGATTCATTTAATTCAATATTAACATCTTGGGATGGAATATTCTTGGTCGAGGCCGCTACCTCGGGAGGTTCCAAATACCACTCACCATGCACTTGTCGCCCGATATAAGTACCGTTTTTGATTTTAGCGATCACATCTTCAACGGATACGCCAAGCCTATCTGCGTACATTGTTGCTTCAAGTAGCCCTTCTGGTCTAGCCATTGATTACATTCCTACAAATTGCGTTCAATACAATTAAAAAACGGTAATCTATACCTCTCACTACATTATGTCTATAAGAAATACGGACGGCATTTTAAGAAGAATCAATGGAGCCAGAGTCAATTGATTTAATGCTCTTCACTTCTCATTTTAACGTCACCAAATAGTTTATGTTTTGAACGTATATCTAAGAGAGAGCATTAATGTATTCCGTAACTACCAAGGATACAAAGATAACCAATAACCGCCCCAAATAACCAGCCCTAGCCCTGTAATAACACGTAGGTAACGTTGTGAAACTGGCCCTATTTTCTCCAGTAAAACAAAGGCGGTGATTAACAATACCCACAGCATATTCATCACGCCCACGGCAAATAACACGACCATTAAAGCCCAACAACAGCCAATACAATAAAAACCATGGTGGACACCGACTTTAAATGCACCGAAATGACCATCTTTCCAAGACGTCATTAAAAAACTAAGTGGGCTTCTACATTCTGTCAGACAAGCATTTTTAAGCGGTGTCCATTGGTACAGACCTGCGAGCACCAAAATGCTGCCACTTAATAAATAGCTTCTGCTATTCATCATCGGGTTGAGCAAACCACTTTCGTGTAAAGGGTACTGCACCGCCGAGGCGACAATACTGAATAATGACCAAGCGACAAGATAACCACTGAGGAAAATAAATGTCGGGCTATAAGGTAAGCCCTTCTTCTGCTTACCTTTATTAACGGCGGTATACATGAGTACCATAGGTATAACGGAAGGTGTCATCATCGCCACCATCATCACGGTCCACATGACAAATAACATCCAAAAGTCATACAGTCCCCATGGTCGTGAGCCAGCCAGTGGCGGCATCCACATATCAACCAGATGCATGTTTTCCATCGCCCAGCCCATATAAAACATATATGCCCAGCCTATAGCGCTGACTAAAAATACACCGCCATAAACGATGACTCGATCACGTATTGAAAGCGTTGATGGGGCAAAAGTAGGCGACGTGGTCGTTTTATTATTTAAATTCAGCATATTTTACGTATTTCTTCGTATGGCGTAAGCAGGTCTATTAGGTATACAATCGGGAGAAATGATATTTACTATAATATTATTCAATATATCAATCACCTATGAGTAATTATATTAACGTATTACTCTAACTTAGTGGAGATTAGCATGTCTAACAATTGGAAAATTACTGGCCAATATTTTGAGTCTTGCAACTGTGACTTGGTTTGTCCTTGCATCTTTTTAGCCCCCCCTACTAAAGGATTTTGTGAAGCCTTAGTGGGATGGCACATTGAAGAAGGTCATTTAGACGGTGTTCAACTCAATGATATAAAAGTATCAGCTTGGTTACACTCGCCAGGCTCTTTGACTGACGGTAACTGGAGACTTGCTCTTTATATCGATGAGCGGGCTACAGAAGAACAGAAAAATGCCATTATTGAGCTATGGAGCGGTAATCATGGCGGTCACTTAGCCGTTATTGCAGGATTAGTTGGCGAAATCATGAGTGTCAAACAAGTACCCATTGAGTTTACTCAAAAAGGTCGCACTCACCACTTAAAAGTAGGTGACTTTGCTGAAAATAATATGCATGAAGTTGAAGGTGAAGATGGTGGTGCAGTTACCGTTTCTAACCATCCTCTCGCCATCTCTCCGAGCAACCCGGTGACAATCAGTAAGTCTGAATCTGTTACCTACAACGATAATGGTATTAATTGGAAGCAGTCAGAAACGGTTGGCTTATCGGCGCCGTTTAGCTATGCTGCCTAAGTAAATAAAACTGACAATATCTAAAGCCCCGTTTATTAATGGGGCTTTTTTTTGTTTATCAAATGCAAAAACAAATGGGGCCTGACCTCATTGATTAGCAATTTTTCTGATAGCATAAAGTCTTAGAGATTATCGAAAAAGCCATAACGGCATAAGCTCCTTTACAAAGCGCTTACGTTTAATCCCTTATGTTGGTGCACCTTGATAAAAGTGCCATAAAAAGAGTGATCCGATACTTCGCCAAGGCGCCCAATGTGCAGTAAGATCTCTTGCCTGTTTTGGCGTAGGCTTGTCCTTGAGTTGCTTCAAACGTCCGAGCGATACGAGAAGAGCCAAATCATCCGCAGGAAAAATATCTTTTCGTTGAAGTGAAATCATCAAGTAAATTTCGGCGCTCCATCGACCAAAACCTCTTAAAGCTGTAATTTCTTTTATTGCCTCTTCATTACTCATTGTTTTTAAGCCGTTTACATCAAAATGTCCAGACTGAATAGCAGCTGCAAGAGACTTGGCGTATTCAATTTTACGGTAGGACAATCCTGCCTCACGTAGCGCTATATCCTCAGTTAACATTAAGGCATCGGCAGAAACCTCGGGTAATAAATCAACCACACGTCCCATGATTGCGCGGGCCACATGGGTGGAAAGTTGCTGACTGACAATAATTGAAAGAAAGGTTTCAAACCCCTCAGGACGAAGACGCGGCGACGGCGGACCATAAGTGACCAGTGCATTTGCAACATCTACATCGACTGCCGCTAAATAACGCATACCTTCGGCAATGGAGTCTTCATCAAGTGGGTTTATGTCATAAGCCATATTTTTAATGCTCTTCACTAATTAACGCCTCTCTTTCTAATAACATTTTCTTTTTATCGATACCCCAGCGGTATCCACCTAACCCGCCATCACTTCTTAGAATACGGTGACATGGGATCAAAATAGCAATCCGATTTTTTGCACATGCTGTTGCAACGGCGCGTACTGCTTTGGGCTTATCAATTTGCTGTGCCAACTGACTGTAACTAAGCACTTCACCCTCACGAATACTCAAAAGGAATCGCCATACTTTCATTTGAAATGCAGTTCCGCGCATATCAAGTGGTAAATCTGGTCTGGGAATGCCTGCGCTAATATGCTGATTCAAAGCGTTGATCCAAGTATCAAGTTCTGGTGTGTTTTGTGCCGAAGATGCACTAATTTCAGCATTCGGAAACTCTTTTGTCAGCATGGCAAGTAATGTTTGTTCATCCTCTCCAAATTGAACAAAACAAATACCCGTTTCAGTTGCTGCCATGCCTATTAAACCCAGTGCAGTTTTACGACATGTATAAGAGATGGACTCACCGAATCTTTCTGAACGATATACGCTTGGCCTCATATCCATATTGCGTGGAGCCTCGCCATAAATGCGACTAAGGGAACCCAATCCAGCTGACTATATTGCATCGTTAATACCCTCACCTTCTTTTAAAGACTTTTTGAAGTACTACGCAACTTGCTACGCTCAAACACCGCAGTATTTGATCATTCAGTTATTCCAGTGATCGGCTTCGCATTGAGGGCGTCCGTGAGGTTCATCTTAAGTTCAGGACTTGTAATAAAGGCCTTACTTAATAGAATTCACCATTTTCAATATTGCATCTAGTCGCTCTTGTGGGCGCCTCATTTCAAGCAAATTTTGTTTGATCTCAGCAGGCATGGCAATCAAACCGTTTACCAAAAAACTAAACTCAATTGATGACATCTTTTGCCAATGCTCCTCAGCTAGTATTTTTTGAACTTCATCATTGCCATGGCTGATGGTCATTAAGCGCTGCATGATCTTTTCATGGCTTTGATTTAATGACCCTATTAAGTTTTCATCCTCAAGCGGCTCATCTTCATATGCCTCACAAGCCCATATATTAAACGGCAAGGTCTGCCGCTCTTTTTGTAGCTTCAGTCGAGTTTCAAATTTAACTAATATTACCATGCGGCCATCATCCATCTCTTCCAGAAATTCCACCTTACCTGCAGAAAAAATAGCGCATGGCTTGTAGGTGGATTGATTGCTGCTGAGTACTTCTTCCTGGGTTTGATCTCGCGTCTTGGCGTGTACCACTTTTTCGGTGTGGCAAACGCCCATCATCATGTTGTGATCGATGCAGTATTTCACCATTTTTCGATAACGAGGCTCAAAAACATGTAACGAAATTGGCACGCCAGGAAAATTAACTGAATTGGGTATGGGAAAAAGTGCAACTTCTATCATAAGGTTAAAAACTTTATTATAGGTGAATGAATAACCAACGGGGTCAGACTCGATTTATTTTAAACCTCTGCAATTCAGCAAATGGTGTCTGACCCCATTTCAGATATTCTAAACTTCTAATATCAGATTATTGTTGTGAATAGCTTTCAAAACGCGAAATATATTCATCCATGTTTTGCTCTAACATCTCTGTGTAACGTTGTATGAAGAATTTCATCGCCTCTTGTTTCTCTGCTTGCATATTCTCAGCACTCTCAAATGAACGGGCGACACTAAAGGCATTAAACCGCGCGGAAGCAAATAGAATCGATGTATTAACATCATCTACCGAACTATCAGGCACTTGCTGATTTGCAACAGCAATAAACTCATCGGCACGTTGTTGAAATGTCTTTGTAGCAGGTGAATTTTCACTCATTATTATTCTCTCAATATTGTTATTTAGTTTAAATTGTATTTGTTGGAGCAGGTGAGATGATATCAGGTGTGAGCCATTTTGGCGTTTCACGTTTTGATGAGACTGTTATATTTACAGAATCTAAGTGGTCAGTGTCACTCGATTTAAAACCCATTATTTCCATTTTATCGCCGCCAAAAACTAAACTATTTGCTGAATTAATAGGTGTTTATCATCTATTAAATTCAGTGAAAGCGGACAGATTTATTAAACGACGCATACCCAAATAGCAGCCAACACGATAAAATACCGGCCTATTAAACTTTAAACAAGAAAACGACACTATGTCCCACTTTGATACAGAAATTGATACCTCAGGCTTAAACTGCCCTCTTCCCTTACTAAAAGCAAAAAAAGCACTCTCTACCATGGAAGTTGGACAACGACTACGAGTGATTTCTACTGACCCCGGTGCATTTATCGATATTCCTGTTTATTGTGAAATATCCGTACACCAATTAATTGAATCGTCTGAAACAGAAGATAAATTAATCTTTGTCATTGAAAAAGGTGAGGCTTAAGTCAGAACAGTCAATTAGGTCAGACTCGATTGATTTAAATTCCTTTTATTCCCCCATTCACATTACAATTGTGTAATCTAAATGCCATCTCTACGTCAGGTGATAGCTGCTATGGTATACCCATGTTAATTTAGCTTATTTATCTCAAACTTATTACGATAAATAAGCCCTTTCGTACTGTCTATTCTATACAAGGCATGGAAAAACAGACATCTTAAGCAAAAGATAGCGACAATGACAAACATTGTCTGGCAAGCTCATAAAACTCACTAATACACTAAAAATAATTTCATTAACCCTTATTAAATTTGCATATTTGGAGACAGCAGCTATGACGGGTACCCTGCCAGCAAGTCGTCGAAAATTTATAACATCAGCCTTAGGTCTGAGCTCTGCACTTCTCTTGGCAAAGTTAGCGCCTGCATGGGCCTCACCTTTGGGACGTCGTTATGGTGAGCTGATATTTAATGATGCGCCAATCGACATTTTAGTTGAACAATTGCCAATGAATGTTGCTGGTAAATCCGCATTACCCATTACCCTTAACGGCTCAATGCCCGGTCCACTTATCAGGCTTCGAGAGGGGCAACGCGCTCGACTTAATGTAACAAACGGATTAAAAAAAGATACCTCCATACACTGGCACGGAATCATTCTTCCTGAAAATATGGACGGTGTACCTGGTGTTAGTTTTGCGGGCATTAAATCTGGTGAGACCTATCATTACGAGTTTGATGTATCGCAAAATGGTACATATTGGTATCACAGTCACTCTGGTTTTCAAGAGCAAATTGGCCACCTTGGACCACTTGTTATTGATCCTGCTGATGGCGATATCGGCGCCGATCGCGAACATGTCATTTTGCTGAGTGACTGGACTTTTGATGATCCTCACGATATTTACCGCAACTTAAAAGTCTCTGAAGGCTATTACAATTACCATCAACGCACGGTCTCCGATACCTTTGAAGATATAAAAAAACAAGGCTTAGCTGAAACGTGGAAGCAGCGCTCGATGTGGAACAAAATGCGTATGAGTTCGCGTGATATTCTGGATGTCACTGGCAGCGCCTATACCTACCTAATGAATGGTAGGGACAGTGCAAGTAATTGGACAGGACTCTACCGTCCTGGGGAAAAAATACGTTTAAGGATCATCAATGGCTCTTCCATGACCTTTTTCGACTTTAGAATACCGGGGCTTGAAATGATTGTAGTCGCCGCTGATGGACAAGCAGTCAAGCCTGTAACGGTCGATGAATTTCGCATCGGTGTAGCAGAAACATATGATGTCATCATTCAACCTAAAGACAACCAACCCTACACATTCTTTGCTGAAAGCATAGACCGAAGTGGTTATGTTCGTGGCACTCTCGCAACAGAAATAGGCCAACAAGCTGAGGTACCTAAGCTAAGACCTGCTCCTGAAAGAGGCATGGATGCCATGGGGATGAGCCATGATATGGCTGGTATGGAAAGTATGGATATGAACCATGACGCGGCCGCTACGGAAGTGATGGACATGAACCATGATATGGCTGGTATGGATATGGATCCGGCTATAGAGGGTATGGCAACGAGCCCAAGTCGGCCTACGGCACCAGTTATCACCATTAAACCTGCAAAAGACGGTTACGGTCCTGGCAACTCCATGGTTGCAGATCATCCTATAAGTCGCTTAAACGAACCTGGTGTTGGGTTAGAAAATGTTAATCATCGCGTTTTAGTGTATGGCGACCTGATCGGCGCACATCCATGGCCTGATGAGCGAGAACCAGAACGTCAAATAGAATTACACCTGACCGGTAATATGGAAAGGTATATGTGGTCATTTGATGGTGTGAAATTTGATGAAGTTGACGGCCCTATTGAGTTTCGTCATGGTGAAAGACTAAGACTCATTCTCGTTAACGATACAATGATGGAGCACCCCATACACTTGCATGGCATGTGGATGGAACTCGAAAATGGTCAATATCCACGGCCTCGTAAACACACGATTAGCCTTAAACCAAATGAAGTTGTCTCTTTGCAAATCACCGCTGATGCTCCTGGCAGTTGGGCATTTCACTGTCATCTGCTTTACCACATGGAAGCAGGTATGTTTCGCGTTGTTTCCGTTGTTTAATGAGGTGATTTGATGAATAAATTAACAATATTAATTGGATGGTCGTTTTTTTGCTATTCCTCAGTATTATTAGCTCAGCATGCCCAAGATGACTGGCCTGACCCTATGGAATCAATGCTGACAGGTCAGTTAATGTTTGATCGCTTAGAAATAAGTCAAACGGACAACGGGGATAATGTCGCAACGTGGGATATGCTCGCTTGGTACGGTGGCGATGAGCACCGCGTTTATTTCAAAAGTGAAGGTGAAAACCAGTTAAATGATGGTGAGCCTACTGAGCTTGAACGAGCGGAAGTACTTGCCAGTAAATTGATCTCACCTTTTTGGGAAGTTCAAGCAGGCCTTGGTCTGCGTGGGTCTCTGGACTCAGATGTAAATCGTGAACATTACGCGGTAATCAGCTTGTTTGGACTGGCACCCTACCGCTTTGAGATGGATAATGCCTTAACCATTAATGAGGATGGTGATATAGCAGCCAGCCTAGAGGCTGAATACGATCTGCGTCTCAGCCAAGTATCCTATTTACAGCCTAGGCTTGAAGTCGCTGCCGCTATAACAGACGCACTTGAATATGACCGACCGCGAGGACTCAATAGTGTAAGACTAGGACTTCGTTATCGTTATGAGCTTAGTCGAGAGTTTGCCCCCTACATTGGTGGTTATTGGCAACAGTCTTTTGGAGAAACTGCCGATCTAGTAGAAGCTCAAGGTAAAGATGATTCAGAGTTTGGTCTTGTACTCGGTGTACGTATGTGGTTTTAAACCCGTTCTTGAACGTTATAGTCAAGAAATCAATGGGGTACGACAATATTAATTATCAAAGATAAAGATATTGAAAGTTAAACACCAACATTTTGTTGTTTCAACTTATAAAAAAAGCCCTGATATTCAGGGCTTTTTAGTTTGAGTACTGGTGAAATTAAACGGTTACTTTATCCAACGCTTGGCTTACATCGGCAATGATGTCATCAATATTTTCAATGCCCACTGAGATTCGAATTAAGTCAGAACTCACGCCAGCCTTAATAAGTTCTTCTTCATTAAGTTGACGATGCGTTGTCGATGCTGGATGACAGGCTAGTGATTTTGCATCACCAATATTGACTAGTCGAAGAATCATTTCTAATGCATCGATGAATTGAGTACCGGCTTCAATGCCACCAATAATGCCAAAACTGAGAATACCTGATGCTTTACCTTGGGTCACTTTTTGACACACCTCATAGTATGGACTATTAGGCAATGCTGCATAGTTAACCCAATTTACTTTAGGGTGATTTACGAGGTAATCAGCCAATATTTCGGCATTTTCACAATGTCTTTCCATGCGAATGCCAAGTGTTTCTAGACCTTGTAAAATTTGGAATGAGTTCATTGGTGAGATAGCCGCACCCGTATTTCGCAGTGGAGCAACACGACAACGTCCAATATAGGCTGCTGGGCCTAATGCTTCTGTATAAACAACGCCGTGATAAGCAGGATCAGGTTCACTTAATACTGGGAAACGAGCTTTATTCGCTACCCAATCGAATTTACCCGAATCGACGATCATGCCGCCAATCGAGGTGCCATGTCCACCAATGTATTTAGTCAGGGAATGCACAACGATATCAGCACCCAATTCAAAAGGACGGCATAAAAATGGGGTTGCTACGGTGTTATCGACAATCAGTGGAATACCATGACGATGGGCAATTTCAGACAACTTTTCAATATCAACAATATTACCGGCAGGGTTACCAATCGATTCACAAAAAATTAATTTAGTTTTATCATCAATTGCGTTTTCAAAACCTTCGAAATCATCATGTGACATCATCCGAGTTTCGATACCTTGACGTGGTAAGGCATGAGCAAATAAATTGTATGTGCCCCCATAAAGCTGGGTGGTGCTTAGAATGTTATCACCCGTCGAGCAAATACATTGAATTGCATAAGTAATCGCAGCCATACCTGAAGCCACCGCCAAACCAGCAATCCCACCTTCCATTGCAGCCACACGTTGTTCTAACACGTCGGTTGTTGGATTCATCATGCGAGTGTAGATATTGCCCGGTACTTTTAAATCAAATAGATCAGCACCATGTTGAGTATCATCAAAGGTATAAGATGTGGTTTGATAAATGGGAACAGCTGCAGCCTTAGTGGTTGCTTCTGATGTGTAGCCGTGATGTAAGGCTAATGATTCCAGCTTCATATTCTCTCCTAAATATTATAGTTATGTTGGCTTGTATGCTTTTAATGGTCAATGATGGTATTGAGACAGAGTATTTTTCTGACATTTTTATGAGCTTATCATATTGCGACGTAATGATTTAATACCGTTTGCCAGCCCGCTCTAAATAGATATGATTGGGGTGGTCAAGATGAAACTCGATGGGTTTATTATACTGCACGTCTCATTTTAGCGCCGCCCCAAAATAAACTATTATAGTGGCCGAATGATTGTGTGTTGTAACATTATCTGGCTTTATTTAGTTTTTATAACGGTAAATCAAGATCTTTAAACCTTGTTTCTCAACTGCATTCTTAAAAATAACAGGTGGCAAAATTTCGCTCAGATAATGGCAATCAGCACATTCATCAGCCACCGTTTGTTTAAGAAACTCACCATCTAAATCTGGCGAGTTCAAACACAACATCAATAAACTATTCGGATTCATAAACTCAGGGATCCGTCTGATTATCTTTTTATAATCACGTTTGATATCTACACTGCCTTTTTGAAAGGATGGTGGATCACAAATTAATAAATCATAAGGTCCGTTCTTTTTTATTCGACCGAATGATTTAAAAATATCCAGAGAATCAAACTTTACTTTGTTTGTATCGTGATCATTTAAGCGGTGGTTATCACGCCCCGTTGCGAGTGACGGTCTGCTCATATCAATATTAAATACATTCGAAGCATCACCTGCAATCGCTGCAACCGAAAAAGCACAAGTATAAGAAAATAGGTTTAATATTCGCGTGCCTTGTGCATTATTTTTTACCCAATCACGACCATTTTTCATATCTAGAAACAGACCGGTATTTTGAGCTCGACCTAATGTGATTTGATATTTCAGGGCATTTTCTTCAACGATAGTCTCTGTGCACGGCTCGCCCATTAATAATTCAATGGGCCCTGTCTGTTGATAGCGGTATTGAACTTGCACCGATGTACAATCACTGACAGCTGAAAACAGTTTTTCGGCAAGTTGCTTTAATTCACTCATCGCAACTTCTTTATAGAGTGTGATGAGTAATACAGGTGATAACCAATCTATAGCAATATGCTCATAGCCTTTATGAACATGACTTCGACCATGAAATAACCGTTGTGCTTGATTGGATATTGGTTTTTGAAAAGGAACATCAGTTAGGTGTAGCGGCGTGTTATTTTGCTCCGTATTCAAAACTGACTCATCTTTATTCATATCCTTCATTTTTCTAAAATATCACGATGTTTGATCATGTATCATCGTTTTTTAATGATGGTCATTATAGTCTTGAAGATGGCTAATTAATTAGCGAATTATCAAATCTATAAGCTATGCAGTTTTAATAACATACTAATTTAGTAAAATTAAGCCTGACTTATTCGAACCCTATTCCTTTCAAGCTGTGATCTATCACTGATTCAAGCTCAGACATAGGATGTCCACAACGCGCCATTGTGGCTGTGCCTCGAAGCGTAACGGCTAGACAGAAAGCTTTTACTTTCGCTTCCTTATCAAATCCTAAACGTTGTGCTTCCTTGTCATTAGTAAGTACTTCTTTTAATAATTTCTGCACATAATCAATAGTGTCGTCCAATAGTTGGCTTGCTTTGGCGGGTATATCACCGCTCGCCACTTCTGTTTGACACTGTACAAGGTAGCAACCTTTTGTTGTTTGCGATTCACATTGCACTGAAACGACAGACATCATGTATGTCTTCAAACGTTGTTTTAAAGGCAGCTCAGTTTGTTTTAACGTCTCTGATAAACACTCTATTTTCGACGTACAGTAAAGCTTTGTCGCTTGAACAAATAAGGCCTCCTTATTACCAAATGTACTATACATACTGGGTTTGTTAATGCCCATACGCTTCGTTAATTCAGCTATGGATGCGCCGATATAGCCTTTTTCCCAAAATACTTCCATTGCTGCTTTAAGTGCAACTTCTTCATTAAATATTTTTTTTCTACCAACAGCCATATCTGCCTCCACAAAACTTTTCAAAATTACTTTGACATACTATACCGATTGGTATAAATTATACCACATGTACCGATCGGTACAGAACATAAATTTATTTTAAGTTATTTAAAGGAAACACTCAATGTCAATTTCAGTAAGCGGTAAAGTTGCACTTGTTACAGGTGCTAATCGTGGTATCGGTAAAGCAATTGTTGAATCATTGCTAAACCATGGCGCTAAAAAAGTGTATTTAGCGGTGCGTAATACAGAATCTACAAAAGATTTAGAAGCAAAGTTTGGCGATAAAGTGGTCACACTACAAGCTGATGTTTCAGATAAAGCATCAATCATCAAATTGGCAGCACAAGCTAAAGACGTCTATATTGTGGTCAACAATGCAGGTATTATGCGTTTTGCTTCTCCACTAAGTGATAATGTTGAAGAAGCGTTAACTGAAGAATTGAACATCAATGCATTTGGACTATTACGTGTTGCTAACGCGTTTGCTGACATATTAGAAGCGAACAAAGGTGCATTAGTACAATTAAACTCTATCGCTTCTCTTAAAACATTTGGCGATATTTCAACGTATTGTGCTTCAAAAGCAGCATCATATGCATTAACACAAGGTCTTAAAGAAAAGCTCGGAGAAAAAGGCGTTACCGTACTGAGTGTTCATCCTGGTCCTATTGCAACAGACATGGGCGCATCTGCAGGATTTGACGGTGCTCCAGCTGCGACTTCAGTTTCAGAAGGAATTATCGCAGCACTTGAAAACGGTGATTTCCATTTATTTCCTGATGAAATGGCAAAACAGTTTGAAGTGGCTTACCAAACCTTTTCAGATAACATTATTACAGCAGACCTTGCTGTCTAGTGTAGCTCTGTAAGTAAGGCTAGAATCAAAGCACTACGATATAACAATGTCGTGGTGCTTTGATCATTATGAATGACCAAAACGTTATTCTGACCATAATTAAACATCTTGTTGATAATAACCACATACAGTCTATGCACTATTCAGTGTAAATCGCTTTGCCCTCTTAACCATTCCGACTATAATCCTGAGCTTTGTTCTCTACTTGGCCTTTACTAATGCAAGCAAGCAATACCGATCGCATGTCTTTTCAAGACAAACTATTACGTCTGCGGCAAAACCGTCTATTCGAAATTGTCGTGGTCAGCGTTATTTTATTTTCTGCCATGGTGACGGGTGTCAAAACCTATGAGATCCCCCCACAAGTTCTACGTTTAGTCGATTGGTTGGATTATGCAATTACGGTATTTTTTGTGATTGAAATAAGTGTTCGTTTTATGGCCGAACCCAATAAACGGGATTTTTTCAAAAGCGGCTGGAATATATTTGATACGCTTATTGTCACGATAAGTTTGATTCCGGTCAGTGACAGTGAACTTGCCTATGTTGCTCGTTTGATTCGCATCTTCCGTGTACTGCGGATGGTATCGGTGATTCCTGAGTTACGCCATCTCCTTAATTCCTTGCTTAAAGCCATGCCACAACTCGGTTATGTCGCATTGATGATGTTTATCATCGTCTATATTTTTGCAGCGATTGGCACGACCTTGTTTGCCGATGTGAATGAATTTTTGTGGGGTGATATTGCAGTCTCGATGCTCACCTTATTCCGAGTGATGACGTTTGAGGACTGGACAGATGTCATGTATGAAACCATGGCTCTGTATCCGCTGAGCTGGATTTTTTATCTGACATTTATCTTTCTTAATACTTTTGCATTTCTGAATATGCTGATCGGCATTGTTGTCAATGTGATGGAACAAGAACGTGCCGAAGAGTATCAAGAAGCGCATAAAAATGACGTCACCATTGAAGATTTATCAGCGCAAATCGAAGAGCTCAAGCAGTTAATTAAGGCAAAAGTCTAATTTTAACATCGACGTTACAATACAAATAGCTTTAATTTAACTTGATAATGCATTGATTAACATTCAATAATCATAAGAATAGAGCCCTACTAAATACGCCCTCTTTTTCAGTCACGTTTCCATAATTTTAGTTATGGGATAAGGGGCTCAATAAAAAAAGCCATAGTGATTAATCTCACTATGGCTTTTAGTTATTAGACAGTCTAAAAATTAAGCGACTGTATTTTTAGCTCTACGACGTAAACCCATAAAACCTATCAATGCTGGAGCAAATAGAAATGCTGCTGCAGGAATAGGAACCGGTTGTAAGGCGACAATGATGTCGTCGAAATCTCCGTCACCTAGACCAAGACCATTATCATTAAAACCAACAATGATTGTACCTAATGCTAGCGTAAGCGCATTGCCACCTAAATAGCTCAGGGAATTAGAATCACTAGTCAATTGAAAGACTCTGAAAAATGATGAATTTGCAATTGTAAATGGATCTAACCCAATATCTGTCGGATTATCGTCTTCGAAGTACAGTTGTTCAGTCGAGAAGTTTACATTTGACCATTGACCAAAATTACTATCGTTGGCTGTGGTAAAGCTAGCATCAGCTGGGTTCCAGCCTGGCCCACTATTTATAGACACAGTGTTTTGATTACCTGATTCATATGCGATAGCGGTATATTTCCATACATTAGAGAAATCAAAATTATTAAGTTCTACATACCCATTAAAATAGGCTGAATCTAGGTAAGTTGTTATATTATCTATGCCAGCCCCAGGTAAAGATGACGCAGAAGCGGAGTTTACTTGTGTTAAAGCAAGAAAAGCTAAACTCATTACAGTAGTGACTTTTTTCATAAGATTATTCCTTATTGAAAAATGCAACTCAGCTATCTTAAAACTTTAAAAGCGAATGTTTTAAGATCTGTGGTTTTCCGTTACTTGATTCACACCAAGCTTGGCTTTTAATTGTTTAAAATGGACTCAATAAAGCATTCATTGAGTTGGCTCCAAAAATATAACTAAACGGTTGTCTAGTCAATGGGAATTTCTCCTAATTGAGTGATGTAACCCTTGTTTAGACTATCGAGTGAAAGTGGGAAGTCCATAGAAGATACATCATCGAGCTTTATTGAATATAGAAATCATTTAATAGAGAAAAGGACTATTCACCGGAATATTATCATGGTGGCAAGTCCTATCGGCTTTTGCTACTGTCTCATTGATTAAGCTCCTATAAATCCTTTCGGCTCGCTAAGTAAATTTAATCAAATTAAAGCTTAAGCCAAGCTCTATTCAATTAATAGTTTATCTAACTCATTCATGATGGGAGACGAAATCTAAATCAGGGTCATATACTTCAGTATCAATTTCTAATAATCCTAAGATAGTGTGAAAGACATTATCATGCGTAAATCTTTGATCACTTTTTTGTTTGATTACGTCAAAATTCACTTCTTCTTGGTCAACATTTTTACCCAACCACATTAACATGGGCACATGTTTTTGAGCGTCTGGAGCCAACATGTACGGTAAGCCATGTAAATAAAGGCCATTTTCACCCAATGATTCACCATGATCACTGACATACAGCATCATTGCTTCAAAACCATCGTTTTTCTTTAGAAAATTAATCGTCTCAGACAAGAAAAAGTCTGTATATAGAATGGCATTGTCATAAGCATTATTGATTTCTTCTGAGCTACACTGCTCTAATTGATTTGTTTGGCAGGTTGGCGTGAAGTGTTCAAATTCTTTCGGGTAGCGTTTGTAATACGCAGGCCCATGATTGCCCATTTGGTGCAAGATAATAAAGATATCACCCGTTGGATGACTGTCGATATACGACTGGAGATGAGCTAACATACCTATATCACGACATTCATCATCACATACAGGGTTTAGTTCTGATGTTTTATAACTTTGGTATTCCGCCCTATCTGCCACTCCCTTTGAGCTAGAGTTATTATCAAGCCACAGCACATTAACGCCAGCCTGCACTGAAATATCTAATAAATTGCCGATTGCTTGTGCTTTACGACCATCATAGTCTGACTTACCCGCAAGGCCAAAAAGACAAGGTACGGAGACAGCCGTTGATGTGCCACATGACCAAACATTACTAAAGTTGATAATTTTTTCTTTCTTTAATCTAGGGTTTGTTTCTTTTGCATAGCCATTGAGTGAAAAATGATCGGCTCGAGCCGTTTCACCTACCACCAACACAATTAATTCTCTATGAGGATCTACTGGTGATATTTCGGCATCTAAGCCAATGGGCGTAAATATATCACCTGCTGTTCCGTACATATTTCCAACGTATTTACCAATAGAATATATGTAATAAGAAGGGTTAGCATAATTTCTAAGTGATTTGTTTTCACGAAGAAATGATGCATAAAAATCACCTAAGGATAATATTGTTACGACAGCAATAATCAGCGATATAATTATTACTGATATTTTCGACAAAACGGCTTTTTTAAAGCTCGGCTCGGCTAACGGTACTTTATAGATCCATATTGCAGGTAATACGCCTAAAAATAATAAATATAAAAATTGTTTGATACTAAATAAATCGAACGCTTCACCACTGTCAGTTTTAAGAATATTATCAATCATTACATCATCGATAATGACATGATAAGTATCCATAAAATAAGCACAAGCAGCTGACAACAGTAACAAGACAATTAATACGGGCTTAATCGTGTATTTATAACAGAGTAAAGACAAAATGACGATATTTACACAGCTGAAAACGAGTGCCAATGAGACGATAAATAAGGTACTTTGAAAGCCTGATAATGGATAAACGTTAATTACTTCTTGGAAAAACGTGACATTATCGAAGACGATAAAGAAAATAGTCGTCAAAACAATAAGTGTTAATGGATTAATTTTTTTCATATTTATAGCTAAATCCTGCTTATATTAAGTGTATTTACTTTTCTTAAAGTGCTAATTCATTAACATTTCTAGAACGCTCTGCTTTTATTTCACGCATTAACGCTACAATCAAAATAATACTAAAGAACACCGATGCACCAATTGTTCCTAAACCTATCCCTCCATGTTCTGGTGTTTTAGTCAGTAAGTCACCAAATGTGGCACCAAAGGGGCGTGTTAAAACAAAGGCTAGCCAGAACAATAATAGACTAGACACTTTAGTATAAAAATGAAGGATAGAACATACAATCAGTAAGCCAGAGATAATTAGAGCACTATTCATGAAGCCAATTCCTAATCGGTCTGCAAGGAAATCTCCTGCTGCCGTACCCAGCGTATTGGCGACTAAAAAAGCCAACCAGTAATATAATTCTGCTGGTAACGTTTTAATATGTTCAACATTGATTGATTTTTCTTGCTGGTACCACATCCCCAATACGACGAGTAGTAAGCTAAACAAGGTTATCGCACCAAAGGTATAACCTAGCCCCAATGTCCTATCAATAAAATCAGATATCGCGGTTCCTACAATGGCTGTGGCAGTAAAAACTAGCCAATACATTAGAGGATCATACCTTTTCATCGATAATTTAATAACTAAAAACAGCAGTAATATCCCCATAAATAATGCAATGGTTAACCCATATCCAAGGTTAAATGTCATTGAGAACATATCTGCCCCGGTTTCACCTAAGGTAGTCGATGCAATTTTAATAATCCAATAAAGCAGAATTATATGCGGGACCCTGTTTAATAGTGGAGCCTCATTCCCTTTAGCATTTTTAATTTTCATAAAATTAAGCGCCTTTTGTTTATCCATTCTTCTTAGCCTTTTTTATCTAACAAAGGCTGATGATCAAGACAATGATAAAGCTCAAAACTTAAGACAAACTTAGCGACATGAATTTAACGTAAGTATTTGATAATGAAAAGATCAAGACATAACTTAATTGGGGTTAATGCTGGCTAAATAAGATTTATTCTGCTTATTAGTTTGTGAATACCCTGTTTTTCACTTATCGATCTGACTTTTATAATGGAACACTATAAAATTGAGCCTCTATTTAAAAAGAGTAAACAGATGAAAACTGTATTAAGAAAATTATTTTCGCCGATATTGAATTATTTTGAATCCAGTAATAGTGAGTACGTCTATCACGCATCTCACCGAAAAATTCTTTTATTTATGGCGGTGTTATTTTTAGTACTGTCTATTATTTCTCTTATTGCAACCGTATCCGCATCACAATGGGGTGGTCTTATCCCAATTCTTATATTTTTCATCGTCAGCTTTGTTTGTATGATCGTCGGATTTTTGGGTAACGATCAAGCTGTTGCAAAAATATGGGGTAGTAAATAATCCTAGTATTACTAAATACATAACGTATTTAATACGAAAAGTAATCGAATATCGTACCAGCAGCATGTAAAACTAAAGTAATTTAAAGTTGTAATTTGTAAAAGTACTGTTACTTAAATAATGTGAAAACAAGATTTTAGATAACCTTAACGTAGAATAAAACATCACCACTACACGGTGGTGTTGCAGTTATAGCACTGACACATACAATCCCAATTAAACCATTATTTATTATATGGTTGAACTACATACCTCAAGTAAATCCTATTAACATCATTCGAATACCCTTCGACACGGCAATATTTTCTTCATGCTAACAATGCTTGAAGAAGACCAACGCATTCACACTCTAGCTACTCGTTACATCATTCTATTTAAGCTTACTCAAAACCACATAAAAAAGTCCTGTTCTACTTCCTCGCCAATGACAGTACTAAACGACTAGGGTCAGGTAGAGCACTTACTTAGTGTAATAGCAGCCCTGCGGTTGTTAGCTGAACAATTCTTATTCCATCATTAAATAAGCGATGTAAATATATGTTTTTATTATAATTTATGCTACAGTGTAATAGCCATGAAATTGAATTCAGCTAAAAACCTGTATTTACTCAACTTCTAAATAATTTACGAATTTAGAAGGGTGTTAGAACATAATTTTAGTTTATTCAACAATAATGGGATCTTTATGAACATTACAAAACACATTCTTTTTGTCTCGATGTTTTCCGCTGTGCCTGCTGCACAAGCAGCTTCTGTACCGTTGCTAGATTCAACTCTAAATAGCAAAACGGTCTATGCTGGCACTTACGTAACAGCAGGTGCGACCTCAGCGGTCGGCGGTAATATTAAGTCAATTTCATATACAACGCTCGGTGCAACGGCAAAAGTCGGTGGTAATATTGAGTCTGGAGCCCACGTAGCGCTCGGCGAAAATTCAACGGTCGGTGGTGACGTTACGGCCGAAGGTTATGCAACGCTCGGGGCAACTACAATGCCCGGCAATGTTATGGTCGCTGGTGACGTTACGTCGGGAGCAGCCATAACCGTTGGCGTCAAATCTACCGTTATTGGTGATTTGACGACTGGATCGGCGGCATCTGTAACACTCGGCAGTGAATCAACAGTTGAAGGGAATGCTACGGCTGGTGTCAATGTTGTACTCGGCGCTGATGCAGATGTCGGTGGCAATGCTACAGGTGGAAGCGGTACAGTAACGCTCGGCGAGCGCTCAGTTATCACTGGCGATGCTACGGCAGGAACCGTCGTACAAAAACCCATAAGTGCATCAGTCGGTGGTGATATTTTTGAAGCGTCCATTACGACGCCGCCAATTGCCGCCACGGGCAATGTAGATCAGACGGTACAACTTACAACGCTACAAACAACGTTGAAAAATTTGACTGCACCTGCCGCAAATGAACTTGGTGCGACGATGGCCGTAGACACTACGCTCAAATCTGGTATTTATCATGCAACGGCGATGACGACAGCAGCAGATATAACCCTTACGCTTGATGGCAAAGGCGAAGACAGTTTTTGGATTTTTAATATCGATAGTTACATTGCCTTTGGTGCAAATCTGACGATAGATCTACTCGATGTAACGGATAACAGCGCCATTATCTGGAATAGCGGTAGTTACACCAGTATCGGTGCTGGCTCAGACCTTATAGGTGCTATTTTTGCTAGCTCCTACATCAGTGGTGGTGCGAGTTCTATGCTAACGGGCGTTGGTGATGCTTGTGGTGGTATTTTTTCAACTAATAGCTACATCTCATTAGGCGCAACTAACGTAATAGGAAGTGAGGGTTGCACGCCTGGAGCGATTACTCCTACCTTAATTATTGATGACTTTGGCAGTCCTAGTTTTACTTCACTAACAGCTGTGCCCGTGCCTGCAGCAATATGGCTATTCGGTTCAGGCCTTATTGGTTTAGTTGGTATGGCTAGACGAAAGAAAGCATAACCATCATCTATTAATAAATAGCGGCTTCTACGGGGGCCGTTTTTGTTTGTGCTGACTGTTCGTATTTATCTAACAAACTTAATGTACTTCATCACCTATTATTTAGATAATAACAACCTATTAGGTCATCAGATTAAGGTACGACAATAAAACTAAATTACTACTTTCAGCTATCGCACTTATTTTGCTTGGGGCATCAATTACCTCCTCCCCCATGAACTTCTATCATTAAGTTTATTATTCTTTATGAAGTGTTCATTACTAAAGTAATTTTCGAATAAGAGTGCTCTCGCCTCTCAAATTAATGTCTAGACCTAAAACCGCTATATAAAGCTAACTCATCGTTGTTAACATTTTTATTGATAAGTCGGTATTTAATTCTTTCTATGCGTAACCCATTCCGTTCTTTCCTGAAGCTTTGATTTTATACATAGCTGCATCGGCTCTTTTAGTTAATTCGACAATATTGTCTCCATGCTCAGGATAGATAGCGATACCAATGCTGGCACTTATCGTACAAATATTAGTGCCGATAAGCATGTCTTCAGACAGTGATTGACTAATCTTTGTACCTATCAGTGATATATCACGTCTATTCGTAGTTTTATCCAGTAAGATTACAAACTCATCGCCACCAATTCTCGATACACTGTCTGTTGTACGCAGCACACGTTCAATTTTCCTAGCCACCCTATTTAACATCTCATCCCCCACTTGGTGACCATAGGCATCATTCACTAATTTAAAGCCGTCAAGATCAATAAACAGTAAGGCGATATTGCTTTTATTTTGTTTTGCTACGTCAATTATTTTACTCGCCATAAGTTCAAATGAAACACGGTTAGGCAGTCCTGTCAGCATGTCTTTATGAGCTAAATCATATAATGCCAACTCCGATTGTTTTCGCTCAGAAATATCGCGAATATCGGCCATCAATTCCAATGATTTACCATCTAAGCTTTCTGATAATTGCATAATCATTTCAGCATGAATGATCCTGCCATCTTGTGCTACAAGCTCAACATCACACCGTTCTTGGTCAAGTGTACGGTTTTTTCTTGCAAACACTAAACGACTTAATAAAGCTCTTTCTGTTTTCGAGGTAAATAAACGAACAGCAGGTTTGCCTAGATAATATCGTTCATGATGGTGCAACAATGAGTGTACTGAAGTACTAATAAAGCTAACATTACCATTAAACACATCAATACCCAGCAAAATATCGGCACTATTTTCCATCAGTTTGTTGTAATACCGTTCACGACGAACCAACCTTAGCGTTGCGATCATAAAGGATGCCAAAATCATAATGACAACCATGGTTTGTAAGCCTCTTAACAAATACGTTTTTTGTTTTGCTTTCGTCTCTAGTTGATTAGTTAAATCATTCATCAGGCCTAACAACATCAGATTAGCTTCTGTAGAAGACCTAATTAAACGCTCAATCTCCGTCGGGTAAATATGGTCATTAATAATGCTATCCAAGTCATGTCGGATAGGCCGCCATAATTTACTCGCTTTATCAAGGGTTACTATCATCGCTTTATCGGACTGCTTATCGACGATTATTGGGAGACCAGATGCACTCGTTGCCTCTCCTCCATCAATAAAAGCCATGAGCGTTTGATCAAATAAGCTTATCGATTTTAGTAATTCTTGTTTATGCTCTGAATAGCTTTCATGTCGATTTAACTTGAAATCTATCAATACAAGATCTTTGAAGATTTGTTGTGATAACACGCGTTGCCGACCGGCAATGTTAATATGTTCAGATGCGACTTCTAATTTAGCAGCAATCAGATAGTTTATTACTAATAATGACAAATCTAAGATTACAACAAATCCTAAAGGTAGCAGTATTAGTTTGTATTTTTTGAATAGAGCTAACATGAAGTAGTCGCCATAAAACCCTTCTCCTTGTTCGGCCGGCCTTAAATAACTATTGAACAGTCTGTTCGTTAAATCAATCCTTCAACTTATAAATTACTTACTCTCATACCATGCCGGATTCAATGAGATTATTTAATCATCTTGCCAATCGAGATCACAACAAACGACATAAATCTTTTTATCAATTTCAATCGCTAGTGATATCGTAATACACAAATTAGCACCCGCTATGGATAAATAAGGACGGCTCATTTGTAAAACGTATGGATTCTGAATAGCAAGAAAATGATAGTGTTTGTGGGACCAATTTGCATTATCAGCCGAGATTAGAGGCATAAAACGCTGGTCCAATCGCTCATTATAAGCACTAGAATGAATACTCTGGCCTATTTGATAGCCCATTTCATTTAAGATAAAACACCGTACAACACGTTCATTTTGAAATATAACTTGGGCAAAGTCTTCAAGCTGAGTCAATGCCCTAAATTTTCTTACTGCTTTTCTAAACAGATCTTGGAACTGTGTAGAATGTTGACTCGCTTCGTTGACCGTTTTATTTCGCGCTTGTTGTTGTGAACTAATAAGGTTTTGAATCACATCTCGAAATGATTGATGGGTTATCTTTGCACTCGGTTTTGCAAAATAAAAGCCCTGCACCATATCCGTATTCACTTCCACGGCTGTCTGTGCTTCGAGTTCTGTTTCTATACCTTCAATAATGACAAGGCTACCTGCTTCATGAATAAGAGAAACCATGCCAGATAAGATGCGTTTAACCTTTGAATTGATAGCAGCGCGTTGTATTAGGCTACGATCAATTTTGACAATATCGGGTTCTAGCTCCCAAATTCTGTCAAAGTTAGAATGACCAGCACCAAAATCATCAATGGCAATCAAACAGCCCATATCTCTAAAGTGTTTAATCAGATCTTTTAAATAAACTTGATCATCAATCTCACTTTCTAAAATTTCAATAACGACGCGATGCGGTGCAATACCTGAAATAGAAAATAATCTATCCATAAAACCTGGCGTAGGCTTTTCATTGGCCAAACACATCGAATCCAAATTAATAAAGATCCACTCGTTATCTAAATATTCTCTTGAAAAATTCTGAATATGAAGTGAGCGACACATTCTATCTAATGAAAGGTGTTCGCCACTCGATTCTGGAAGTGAAAAAATGTCTATTGGTAAACATTGCACTCCTTCTGAAGTTTTCCCTCTTACAAGCCCTTCATATCCCACTGCACGCTGATGTGGGATACTTATAATTGGCTGAAATACCGACGATAAGGTACATTTTTTATAGTCAGCAACAATTTCTTTATCATTAAAAGAAGGCTTAAGTAAAATCAAATGGTTTACCTACTGTTATCAAAATACTGTTTGTTAACGATGAATTTATTGGGCTCAATGGGCGTTTTCTGGTATACATTTACTACTCATAATTCTATTAAAAAATACATCAACAAGTATTATTGCCTTGTTAGATGCCCTGCCTACCTTTATTCTTTATTCAAACCAAGTCAAATTGATAATTAATCATGAGAGATGATTAGACTTAGAGTTATAAAGCATTTATCACGCCAAACGTAACAAACTACAATGTACGCGTTAATAACAGTAAGTTGAGACTGATAAGCACTTTATTTTGGCATGAGGTAACTATCTATCGCACCATTTCAGTGCATACTGTGGGGCGTGCGTTTATTTTGTGCATGGATAAAAAGATGGGGTTGAATAAAGACTGATTAACAGAACTTATTTTATTCATAAAAACAGCTAAATGTATTTTCTGTTTAAGTACGATGTTCATTATATCTTTTGACTCAATATATGACTGTAGTATAAGTAGATATTTATGAATATAACATTACGAAAAGGAGTTACATATTGGATAAAGTATCGGTATATTTTCTGCTTGTAATGCATTTAGGGCCAGCAACTTACAGCGTTTACCACATCCTACTCTACAAACGAGATACTCACTCAGCCTTAGGTTGGATCATGGCCTGTATGTTCATTCCGTTTGGCGGGCCTCTCGCTTACTTTTTATTTGGAATCAACCGAGTTCGGACACGTGCTCGTAATCTAAATCGTCGTCTGTTCAAAATTGGCTATGAAGTTGGCTTAGCAAAGTTAATACCTACGGGGCTCGTTGAAAAAGGCATCCGTGCTATTGGCTATCATATTACGGGAGCAGAGCTATCGCTAGGCAATACCGTCAACATTTTTCACAATGGTGATGAGGCTTATCCTGCAATGCTCGAATCCATTAAGCATGCTAAACACCGGATTCTTCTTACAACGTACATACTAAAAACGGACAAAATAGGTAAAGCATTTATTGATGCACTTTCGGAGGCGGTGCATCGTGGCGTCGACGTTAGGGTGCTGGTTGATGGGATTGGTGAATTTTATTCATGGCCTAAACCTTCAGCGTTATTGGTTAAAAATAATGTCTCTGTAGCCAAGTTTATGCCGCCAAGTTTGTTTCCACCTAGCATCTATATCAATATGCGTAATCATAGAAAACTACTCATTATAGACAATGATGTTGCCTTTGCAGGTGGTATGAATATCAGTGATGGCAATACTTCCTTAGCGAATAAACCACGAAAAATTACAGATTGTCATTTTTCATTTCGTGGCTTATTTGTTAATGATTTGAGTAAAATATTTCATGAAGATTGGTTATTAGCAACGGGAGAACAGTTAAGTAGCAAGATTACGACTAGCGCCTCAAATGACGGCGATACGCCATGTCGAGTCATTCCTGACGGGCCGGGTGATGAAATGGATTTTCTATCATTAACTATCCAAGCCGTGATTGCTACAGCATCAGAAAGTATCGAAATCATGACGCCCTACTTTGTGCCAAGCAGAGAATTAATTTCCTCACTACAGTCTGCTGCACTTCGAGGTGTTAGTGTCCGTATAGTACTACCAGCGAAGAATAATTTGTTTTATATTCATTGGGCAAATCGAAATATACTGAGTGAACTTTTACAATTAAAGATTGAAATTTTTTATCAAGTTGCACCCTTTTGCCATTCCAAACTACTCTGCATTGATGACGAATATTGTCTGGTTGGATCAGCAAATTTAGATCCGCGTAGCTTACGGCTTAACTATGAAGTTGGGATCGAAATTTTCTCAAAGGAAATGAATTTAATCATTAGATCACACTTTGCTGATGCCATTTCAAAAAGCACTCGTTTGAACCGTATGGAATTAGAAAATAGATCGATACCTATTAGACTTAGGGATTCGCTGGTGAGCCTACTATCACCTTATTTATAGTTCAATCTCTACCCTACTTAGCGATACATTAATGTATTCGTGATCAACTTTTAAGCTTTGCGATCATCCAATAAGATTCTGTATCTTCCGCTGGGATTATTTGTTGGAAATCAAATGTGAAATCAATGCTAGAATCAAAAAAGTCAGGTTCGTTTAATTTTTTATTTTATTCATAAAGGCTCTAATTAGCCGACCTTGATACTTAAATCTCACTCCACAGGATAAACATCATGGACATAACAGGATTAATTATATTTCTAGCTATTGGCGGTATAGCAGGATGGTTGGCAGGAACCTTAATGAAAGGTGGCGGCTTTGGCCTGGTTGGTAACATTGTCGTTGGTGTAATAGGCGCCGTACTCGGGGGATTTGTATTTGGCCTTCTTGGTATTACAGCAGGTGGATTAATCGGCTCAATTATCACCGCTACTGCGGGTGCTGCTTTATTATTATTTATCGTTCGTTTAATAAAAAAAGCATAATTAAAAATACAGTGAAAATGACGACTTAATTTATTTAAGAAAAAGCCCTAGACTAATTTCATAGCTAGGGCTTTTTTATTACCTAATGTTAGCGAATGTTATACGCTAAATTTACATATCAGCGATAACTGTGAAGTCTAACGTCCGCTGTAGTGCTATCTTGAAAAATATCACTTTTAAATAGATTCAATAAGCACTTTTTTGATGTAATGTCTAACTGGGCCATCATTCTAATTCAGACTGTAATTCAGACTCAGCTTGTGCCAACATAGCAAATTCTTCATCGGCTGATTTTGCTACAAGGTGATGACGGCTATAAACAAAATAGTATGCAGCACCGATTACAAATAAGATGAGTGTGTAAAAGAAAGCACGTGGGTCAAATGCATACACTCCTGTTAAGGCCACTAATGATAATACCAGTGCAATACCGGAAGTGAAAACACCACCTGGTGTCTTGTAAGGGCGATTCAACTCAGGTTGTTTAATACGAAGCATAATATGACTCAAAGCCATCAATGCATAAGACATTGTCGCACCGACAACCGCCATCGCCAACATTAAGTCGCCTTCTCCGCTCAATGAAGCAAGAAAACCTAAAACACCCGGCACGATCAATGCTCTTGCAGGAACCTTACGCCCAGTCGTAACGGATAGTGCTTTAGGAAGATAGCCCGCACGAGACAGTGCAAATACCAGTCGGCTATAACCGTAAATAATTGAAAAGAAAGAAGCGACTAAACCGGCTAGAGCAAGCACATTCACTAATGTTCCTAATGATGTCATACCTGTAAAGTTCAAAGCATCAACCAATGGTACTGCACTTTCACTTATCAATTTTGCACCAGCAGCACCGGGAACCAAGACCACAACCATTAATGCAGTAAATAATAAGAAAACCATTGCACCGATAATACCTTTAGGAACGTCTTTTGCTGGATCTTTTGCTTCTTCAGCCGCTAGAGGAACACCTTCAACAGCTAAAAATAACCACATCGCAAAAGGCAATGAAGCCCAAACTCCATACCAACCCAATGGTAGGAATTCTGACATACCGTCAGCCGCTGCAATATCAAATAAGTTATTAACATCAAAGTGACCGACTAGAGCAATACCCGTTGCAACAATCGCCAGTACTGCTAAGGCACTAATGACCATCATCACTTTAAGTGCTTCCCCCACCCCAGCTAAATGAATACCTATAAACACCAGATAAAAAGCAGCATAAACCCAAGGGCCATTAATCCCTATCAGGGACTCTACCGCAGAACCGATAAAGATAACGATAGCCGCGGGTGCCAAGGCATACTCAATTAACACGGCAAGCCCAGTGATAAATCCTCCCGTCGGCCCCATAACTTGTCTAGCAAAACTATATCCACCGCCGGCAGCAGGAATGGCTGCAGACATTTCTGCTAACGATAATACTAGCGTCATATACATTATTGCCATTAATACTGCGGCAATAGCGAAGCCACCCCAACCAGCTTGGGCAATACCAAAATTCCATCCCGCAAAATCACCAGAAATAACGTAAGAAACGCCCAAGCCTGCCAGTAATATCCAACCAGCAGTCCCCTTTTTTAATTGCCGTTTGGCAAGATACTCTTGATGTGGTGCCGTCATAGTCAATCCTTATTTAGCTAGTTGAATAAAAGCTATTCACTTAAAAAGTGAATAGGTGAAGAATGCTGATCATGTTCAATGGTGTCGCCTGTAATGTTGTCTTGACCAATTGCCGCACTTCGGTCTTTAAGATTCACGCCTGATAATTTTAGTCGGCGTGATTCTCGTAGTAGATAAATAGCTTTTTGAACAGCAGCCGAATAGATAAGTCCTTGTGGACGTACATTTGAAATACAGTTACGGCTAGAATCGTTGAGTCCAACCCGTGGTGCCCAAGTTAGATAAAGCCCCATGCTATCGGGAGAACTTAAACCGGGACGTTCGCCAATTAACATCAACACAAGATCGGCATTTAATAACTCGCCAATTTCATCACTAATGGCCACTCGGCCTTGTTCTACTAATGTTATCGGGGCCAACGTCCACGGCTGTTCATCTTGTTGAAGTGTTTCAAGTAAGGCTTCTATAAAGGGTAAGGCATTTTGATAAATAGCAGTTGCTGACAGACCATCAGCCACAATAATGGCAAGGTTATAGTTATAGGTCGATGCGGTTTTTTGAAGTTTTTTTACGGATAATTGATCTAAACTTCGTCCTAAATCTGGCCGTTGTAAATAGTCGGTTCGATCGACCGCTTGACTATGTAAGGTAATTGGTTTGATAGTAATAAGTTTAGGGAACTGTTTCGTTAATTCGCTTAGTTGTTGCTGTAAGTCATCAAAGTCCAGCGGTGTATGAACGGCGTCTCTTGCTTGGGCATGTGCTAATTGAAAAGCCAACATCTCAGAAGTAGGAATACTGACACCACTGCGCCCGAGGCTAATTCTGGCGGCTGTAAATTCACGGAGTAAATGCCATGGATTCTCCGTAACGCCATTTTTAGAGCCAGTCTTTTCGGATAATTCTTTTTCATCATTCATAATAGATGCCTATTATTTTCGTGAGGGTAATGCTTTCAATGCTCTCGCAAAGGCGGGAGGCAATTGGTGATTTAAATCAGCTTGAGCTGCATTTTTCATAATCTGCATTTTTTCTAACCAGCGCTCGAACTCAGGAGCAGCGCCAAGTTCTAATACCCGCCGTGCATATAAGGCGTCATGAAAGGATGTGGTTTGATAATTCAGCATGATGTCATCTGAGCCGGGAATGCCCATCACGAACGTACAGCCCGCAGCTGACAATAATGTCAGCAAGTTGTCCATATCATTTTGATCCGCTTCTGCATGATTGGTATAACAGACATCACAGCCCATCGGCAGACCTAGTAACTTGCCACAGAAATGGTCTTCTAATCCGGCGCGGATGATTTCTTTACCATCAAATAAATATTCAGGGCCGATAAAACCAACCACGGTATTAACCAGCAAGGGACTAAATTTACGGGCAACAGCATAAGCGCGAGTTTCACAGGTTTGTTGATCTAAACCATGATGAGCATTGGCGGACAATGAACTACCTTGTCCTGTTTCAAAATACATTACATTATTACCAACCGTACCTCGGTTCAGAGATAAAGCAGCTTGTTGAGCTTCGGCAAGATTGGCGAGATTAAAACCAAAACTGCTATTGGTTGCTTCCGTACCACCAATAGATTGAAAAACTAAATCGACGGGAGCACCGCGTTCGATACACTCAATGGTATTTGTAACATGAGTCAAAACACATGATTGTGTTGGGATCTCATAACGTGAGATCACATCATCCATTAACTTCATTAAACGCACTGCTTGTTCGACATTATCTGTGGCAGGGTTAATGCCAATGACCGCATCACCACTGCCATATAACAAACCATCAAGAATACTGGCTGCAATACCGTTGACATCATCTGTTGGATGATTAGGCTGTAACCTAGTCGAAAGTCGTTTTGGTAAACCGAGAGTATTGCGAAATGCTGTAATAACGCGACACTTTTTCGCAACTAGAATCAAATCTTGATTGCGCATGACTTTACTTACCGCTGCGGCCATTTCAGGCGTAATCCCCATTCTAATCTCTGCAAGCACCTCCGTAGTCGCTTCATCTGATAATAACCAATTACGAAAATCGCCTACTGTCAGATGAGAAATAGTAGCGAATGCTTCTGCATCATGTTCATCTATAATAAGACGGGTGATCTCGTCTTTTTCATAAGGAACCAATGTTTCATTAAGAAATGTTTTTAAGGGCACGTCAGCTAGTAATAGCTGTGCAACAGCACGCTCTTCAGCACTTTCAGCTATGACGCCAGCGAGTCTATCTCCTGAACGCGAAGGCGTTGCCTTTGCCATCAAGTCAGCCAAATCGCGGAATTGATAAGTTTTAATCCCTAGCGTGTATCGATAAACATGTTGCATAATTTTTCCTAGATATCTTTATGAACGGAGTTTTCTATCCAAGTAATTTAACTATATAGAGATTTATTCCTACCGAATATCGGAAATCGGCAAAATTGAATTTTTATAGCATTCAACTACTTATTTAAGGTATCGTTAGTTTCATGACAAATATTTCAAAAAACTTGGGGGGAAATACAACGCAAGATGTACTCAATACGGATCTCGCAAATCCACAATGGCGCTTACTTGAGGCTAATGATGCCGAGGAACAAGCACACAATTTAAAAGACTGGCAGCAACAATATGATCAAATCAGCCATGGCGCGTTTTATGGTCGTATTTGTGAAGTATCGCTAAACCACGTACATGCCTTTCGTGAATTCACTAGTCAAGCTGTTCGTCAGCAATGTAATGTTTGTCCTGATTCAATCTGGTTAGGTTTTTCAGCAGATAACAAATCGTGTCGAATTAATGGTCATAATGTTAGTGAGCAAACCCTAATGGTACGGCCAGGCAATACGGAGTTTGAGTTAGTCACACCAGAAGAATTTAATATCTACGGAATTGTGGTGGATAACCGAGCATTGATAGCGGTAGCTGAAAAGCAAGATGTTACTTTTAATCCATCGGTGCTTAATTCACCGATGCGTGATTGGCCTTCTCAAAAACTCAATCGTTTAAAATACGTTTTGAATGAATTTATAAAGCCAATTCGCACTAAATCGCTAGGTGACCTACAAGAAGATATGCTATTAATGGCGATGCTAGATATTCTTCAACAAGATGATACTCATCGTCGAGAATCACCCAGTTTATCTAAACGGCAATCAGTAGTAGCCAAAGTTAAAGAACATCTTCTGCTACATCCAAATAAACAAATTACGATAACTGAGTTGTGTGAACTAGCTCATGTCAGTCGTCGTACCTTGCAATATAGTTTCGAAGACGTATTAGGTATCAGTCCACTGCGTTACTTACGTATTTCACGTTTGAATGCTGTTAGACGAACTTTACTTTCTGGAATTAGAGATGATGAAACTATTCTAAGAATTGCCGAGCGCTGGGGGTTCTGGCATGCCGGACAATTTGCTCATGACTACACTCAATTATTTGGTGAGAACCCATCTCAAACTCGCTCACGCGTAAGAAATTAAACGCCGACATATCTCTTTAATTAACAATTAGACGTATGAAATATTTATGTCCGTTTGTCATATTTTGCCGTAGGCAATATCAATGTACGGCTTGTCCGCATAAATGCCATTACATAAATGCAGCATCTGAGAACACATTTATTTGCGCTTCGAATCAATGATGAACAACATTAATAACTGTACAATAGCCCATGTTTATATCTCGATATAAACACATTATTACAAACCAATCCTGAGAGCCTATCATGAACGTACAAAGCCAATTCGCAGACCTAGATACACCTACAGGTGTGATGCGTACCTATATTCATCGTCCTGTGGGCGAAGGTAGTTACCCTACTATCCTGTTTTATTCAGAAATTTTTCAGCAAACTGGCCCCATTGAACGTGCGGCTAAACATATGGCTAGCCATGGTTACGTGGTAATGGTGCCTGAGGTTTTTCATGAATTGAATCCTATTGGTACAGTATTAGGTTATGACGATGCGGGTCGTGATAAAGGTAATGCTGATAAGTCCGCCAAAGATGTGCAAGGCTATGATTCTGATAACATCGCATTGATTAAATATGCCAAACAACAAGACTGGTGCAACGGTAATATCGGTGCAATGGGTTATTGCATTGGCGGTCATTTAGCGTTTCGCGCTGCATTGCAACCTGAAGTTAAAGCTACGGCTTGTTTTTATGCCACTGATTTACATATTCAAGTCATTCCAAATGCGCCAGGTCAACACAGCATGGAACGTTTGGATGATATTAAAGGCGAATTATTAATGATTTGGGGTAAGCAAGATAATCATATTCCAGCAGCTGGTCTTGCAAAGATTCATCAAGCGCTAGGTGAAACTGACATTAGTTTTACATGGCATGAGTTCAACGCTGGACATGCATTTATGCGTGATGAAGGTGATGGCGGACGTTATGATGCTCAAACAGCTCAGTTAGGGTATCAGTTAGCATTGAATTTATTTAGCAGAAAATTACGTTAAGTACTTACATTGAATATGAAACCCAACGGTATTTTAACGCTGATATCGTTGGGCTTTTCCAATTCAAATTAATCCAGAAAATATGGGCTGCGAACGAGCTAAACAATTATTTTCAACTAGTTCAAGGTTGAACAGAATGGAAGCGCTGCTTATTAAACTGACGGGGATTTCCTTGTTTTGACAAAAAATACTGATTTATGAAATTACTCTACACTGATGAAAATCGTTATTTAGTCCACAATATCCAAAATTTAGTCGAAAATGCGGGTATCGCCATTATGCTAAAAAATGAATTTGCTGCTGGTGCAGCGGGCGATCTGGTACCGCATGAAACATGGCTTGAACTATGGGTAATGCATGATACTGATTACGACCAAGCAATGCGGGTCATCGCATCATCATTTAGTGAAGAAGATGATGCTGAATGGATTTGTAGTAATTGCCAAGAAAAAAATGATGCTTCTTTTGAGTTTTGTTGGAATTGTCAAAATAACGCGCCATAACGCTTCACCAACTTTGCCACAATTTACATGCATAAATCCCATAGGTTTGAAACACTAGATAGTGATTCATCTTTTACATTTCACTATATGAATCTCAATAAATGAGAATAGGCAAAACTCAATGGTGATACACACTGGCAATAAAAAGTGTTAAACAGAACACGTTATCTAAGCTGAATTTAAGTTTAAAACCGTCGACTCAGCTCATTGAGCATTTTTCTTTCTTCTTCTGTCAACATCTGGCTTTGGCGATAATTTCTCAATTTCTGCTGACCAAGTGCCGCATGATGATTATACTTTCGTAATCGTGTTCTTCTTTCGACCATTCGACGAGTTAGACTTCGGCGCTCTAGAGAACGCCGATCTTGTTTTGGCCAGAATGCATACGAAGATCGAACTGCTTGTACCCATTTTTCAGTACCAAAAGCATGTTTAATAACACGGCGATAATAACTGCGGCGCTCTTCTCTTCGCCTATTTTTATCTGTAAAAGAAACTAGAAGATTAAGCTTATTCATAATATTTGCTCTATCAACTTTATTAATATGTTGACTATTTTGAAAGCATTAAGTTCATTAACTGACTAATAACTTCAAAGCATTAATTAATAACCAATAGTTTAAATCATCAATTTTGTAATACATTTATAGCTCTGAAAATGATTTAGTTCTGTTTTTACCTGTAGCTTTTGCTTTATACATGGCTTGATCAGCCATTTTAATAAGCGTGTGGATATCTTTTACATTTGCATCAAAGATCGCGATACCAAAACTACAGGTAAACTGCACTACATGCTCATCATATATCACTTTAATACCACTAATATCAATTCGTATTCGCTCAATAATGCTAATAATATGAGTTTCTAATTGAGCTGGCAAAATAAGTGAGAATTCTTCACCACCAACCCGTGCTAACACATCAGAAGAACGACTGGTATTTATTAAGTAATCTGCAACGGCCTTAATCACTTTATCTCCACAGGGGTGACCATATTGATCATTAATTGCTTTAAAGTTATCAATATCAAACATGATTAAAGCAAATGTAAGATTATAACGTCGCGAACGTTCAAATTCATCTTGCAAAGCATTTTCGAAATATCGTCTGTTAAACAGATCAGTCAGTACATCCTTATTTGATAAAAGTTCTAATTTTCGATTTGCAGTCTCTAATTCTTTAGTTCTGAGTTTAACTTCACTTTGTATACGTGATGTACGCGCTGTTATATTGAGAAATAATATCGAAAATAAACTAGCTAACACTAAGCTTGTTACCATTGCTATAGCCACAACTTCACTATCCGCCTGGTCTATAAAGGTATTGGTGGGTGTAAAAATCAATTTCATATCCCTACCAGAAAGATGAATATCAATCATATGCTTGAAAGGTGCAGAAGCCTTAATATCTTTATTATAATAATATTTACCAGATTCCACATCTTGCCATTGAAGATTAAAGTTTGCCGTTTCTGTTGTACCGACTATTGTTTCAATAAAATCTTCAACGCTAACCACTACGTTAACAAAACCGATCACTTCACTTTCACTAGGATTGAGCGTTTTTGTTCCATCGAAGTTTTTATAAACGGGCTTATAAACAATAAATGCATGCGTAAAACCAGAATTTCTAAAAATTTGAACCGGTTCTCGTGCCAAACCTTTTCCTGATATTGTCACCTTTTTAATTAAGGCCTGAACGACAGGTGAGGCACTCGGATCAAAGCCTTTTGCCATATCATTATCCCGTTCAGGTTCAAGATAAGTAATGGGATAATAAATATCTCGTTTTGTTGCAGAAATAAGTATTCCTTTGCCTTTAACTTCAGTAATAGAAAAGCCATTACCGAAGTATTTTTGTTGCTCCTTTTCATAGTTTGCGCGCTGCTCATCTTTTATTTTTGGCAACCATTCAATAACTTGAATGTATTTATTGTGCAGCGAAAGACCATTCACAAATTGTTTAAACTCAGTTCTCGTCACTTCTTCTGATGAAACGATTAATTGGGCGACACTGGCTTGCAATAGCTCTTTTTCTTTTAATGAAATTTGGAACAATGTGGCTGTTTGATTGGTAATAATCTGAAACCGATCTTCTAATCTATCATTTTCATAGCTTTTTATATTGTTACAGACAAAAAACGTTATTAATAAAGAAGCAATAAAATTAGAAACTAATATGTATTTGCGTCTTTTCCATAATGCATTTTTATGTTCAAGTAAACTTAAAACAACAGGCGTCACCAAGATAAGGCCCAGCAAGTGACTAATCCACAAATTTATCGATGCTGAGAAGTAGATTTCTTGCGAGAATGAGGTTAACCACTGAGAAATAAATAGGCTGAATAAGGTATTTACTACAGCAATAAGAGGGAGCACTTTCAAAAAACGTAACAAGTCGTTGTCATGACTTAGACTGTTATCAACACTTACCCATTTTCTATAAATCTTTAGGTCAAGATAAGCTTGTATAGTCAGAGCTAAAACAGGAATAAATAATTGTAACAAGACATCATTATTAGAGGTATCAAGTTCAAATACTTGGTAAAAACGAAAAGAGAGTGCGCCTAAGACGATACCCATTAATGCTCGTGAAGGAGTCATTACCAACATAGCCGCCAATGTAAAGCCACTGTTTAAAGATAATAATGGGGTAAAACCAGTAACAGATGAAATCTGAACACTTAATTCGGCTAAAAGGAAATAGACTAAAGCGATACTAATAATAGATTTTAGTGCTTGGTAGACTCTAGCACTGTCTAAATAATGACTCATCTGTAATTAATCGATTTTCATAGGCATTTATTAGCTTCGTATTTGATAGACATTTCAACGCATAATAGCAGACATAGAGAAAAGATAGGTGCTCTCATCCGTATCAATTTAATTGTTTTATTGAATTTCAAGCTAATTAATGTTGTCTTATTAATGCTATTATCGACATATAATTTATATGCAGAGACTGCGTATGAACTCATTATCATCCTTGATTAATTCGATGAAATACAAATTATATCGAATCAAGCTGGCTATGTCTTACTCCATACTCAAGCTCACTAGTGATGGGTTGAAACGTTGAGCAATTTTACGTTAAAACCTTATTATTCAATAAAGATAGCGGCCGCTTGCTCAATCACTAATGAACCTTGTTTACTTAACCAAATACTTATCGCCGTCCGCTGCTGCCCTTTTCTTTGTCTGAGAATAATAACGATGAGCAAATAGAATTAACCACTCCTAGTATTCAAATGAAATAATTTCTTATAAGTATTAGATATTAAAATAAACTTATCAGCAAGATTAAAATAACGGTATCTGCCTTAGTTTTATCTAAGCTATTTAGTATTGTCATATTTAAGATACCTAGAATCTTGGACATCTTAATCAGCTTGATACACCCCATAATCACTGCAACTTAAAATCACATGATAAGGTGTAACCTACTCTATTTTATAGATAATAATTCGAAAAAATTGCAACTTATGGTATTTTTTAATCAAAAAGATATATGCCACATTAGAATCGGTATATTTTATAAACCTGCTATTAAGCATAATTGAATGGAGTCAAGACAATGTATCATCCATGACGCGGGGACTATCAACATGGGTATATCAAATATTGTAAAATATTATCTAGATCTAAAAGGGGTGCCTTTCGACCTGAAAGCACATCCAATCACTGGTAGCACCAGTCACCAAACAGCTATTGCAGCAAATATTGAAGACGATCATATTGCTAAAGCAGTTTTGCTAAAACGTGATTGGGAGTATTTGATGGTTGTTGTGCCTGCTGACAAAATAGTCAGGCTTGATAGTTTCGAAGCCGGTAACCATGAACATTTATTTCATGTAAATGGCGTTAGTTTTCAATATATGTTTGACAATTTCCAGCACGGCAATTTCTCTACATACTTTAATTAGCTAATGAATTAACGTATGTAGTTAAGACGTAAATTATAACTCTTAGGAGCCGATACTGACTCCAAAGAGTTCGCTATTACTGAACTTAGGCTTATAGACTTATATCAAGCTGTTTTATTTTAGTGCTTATGCTTTTTCTGCTTTTTTATTCCACAAAATGACTGCAATAATAACCAGCAAAAGCTGTAATAATAAACCTTGTAAGTTTGGATAGATACCTAGCAAATCTACTCGTATAAACGAGACGGGACTGGAGATAATCAGTCCTGCTTCTTGAAGTGCGGCAATACCTTTGCCAGCAAATACAATTGCAAGCAAGAACATCAAGCCACCTGTGACCGCAAAAAACTGTCTCAATGGTAGACGAACGCTATAACGCATTATGACAAAGCTAATGGCGACAAGGGTAACTACAGCAGTAAGAAATCCAGCAAAGGCCATACTGTGCCCTGCTTCGCCCGTTTGTACCCATAACGCTTGATAAAATAGAATTGTTTCAAAAGCTTCACGATAAACGGCTATAAATGATAGCCCAGTCAATGTCCACAACGTGCCTGATGACATGGCTTTGTGCATACTATCATCGATAAATTTTTTCCATTTGGCGGCACTACTTTTATCGTGCATCCAAAAACCGACATAAAGTAAAATAACCGTGGCAACAATTGCTGCAACACCTTCCGTTATTTCTCGAGAAGCACCCGAAATATCAATTAACGTAATAGATGCCCACCAAGTTAGTAGGCCTAGTACCACCGCACCGATCCAACCAAAGTGTATATAAGGTAGGGCATCTTTACGCTTAGTGCGCACAAGAAAAGCCAGCAGGGCCGCTACGACTAACAGTGCCTCCAGCCCTTCACGCAGTAAAATAAAGAAAGCACTGGTAAATGTTGCACCAGCAGACAAGCTTTTAGTGCCAAGCAAATCACTTGCAATATCTAATTTTGCATTAATAAATGTTATTTCTTTTGTAATATTTTCAACAGGTTCACCCGCTCGAATTTTATTACGTAATCCTGTCATTGCTGATTCAATTTCAAGCTTCAAACCACTATCAAGCGTGCTAATATTTTGTTCGACCAACTCAAAACCATCAAGATATGCGGCTACGGCATATTGATACGCTTGTTCAGGCTCATTATTTTGATAGCTGGCGTTAACATCTGCGAGTTTTTTCTTAGCAAACTCAAGTTTGTTAGTATCTTTACTATAAAATAATTCTGGATGAGAACGTAAAGCAGCCATCACTGAGGCTCCTTTTTCTCCATACAATATCTCTGCTTGATGAGGTGTTATGGTGGTTAACTTATCGATAGTAGCCAATGGATGATAATTTATGTCGACGTCCTTATCAGCGCCTGTAATCGCTAAACTACCTACGTAGAACGCCAAAGACCATCGTTCTTCATCACTCAATTGGCGATAAGCCAACATCCCGGTGCCTTCAACACCTTGTGTCATCGTGTTGTACAAACCGTACAATGTGCGTTGTTGGTAACGATCTTTATCCGTAAAGTTAACTGGGGGCGGCTCTAGACCTACTGATGCAGGGCCATCACCTGCTCCAGTAGCACCATGACATGATGCACATTGATTGGCATACAATACTGCACCACGTTTTAGATCAGGCTGCGCCTGTGGAATGACTGTCACTTGATAGCTATTAATAATATCATGACGCATATCCGTAATCAGCTTTCTGAGCTTAACCACATCCTCTTTATCATGTATCCACTGCGCTAAAGTATGTCCTTGCTCAATGAGTCCCGCTTTCGTAGTGTTATCAGGCAAAGCGGCAAGTTGTAGGCTAATGCCAGCTGAGAAATCAAGCATCTCTGCATATTCTGCTTCACTAATGATTTGACCGTTGTCTACTGCGCCCTCGTAGTCTACTGCCACATAATCAATTAATTGTAATACCTGTTGTGGTTCGGCATTGACGGGTTGAGTCAGCAGTAATAAAGCGACCACAAATAACGAGCTAATAATTTTCATTACGTATTCAGCACTAGGTTTAAGTATAAAATTAATGCAAATACTAACTATTATCATTTAGATTGTAAAGAAATGATGTAACTGAAGGTTTTTAGGGCCATCATTATTTAGATAAATAAAAAGTAAAATAATTAAAGATTGATCCACTTGCTTTAGCGACAACAGTAAATCCCGTTGAGCCATGTAGTAAAGCAGTGACTTCATGCTGTCGATATTGAGCGTTCATTTTATTATTTAAAGAACAATAGATTTATCTATGCATCTCGCTTTAGTTCCTTGGCATTTAAACGTGCGTATGCATCTGCTTCATGTTGAATATCACTAATCAATCCACGATGGTAGGCAACAGATATAGCGGCCTCGTTGTGGAAGCGCTCACCCTTTTTAAACAATAAGTCGAGGAGTGCTCGTGGTGGCATGTCAAGATAACGTGACAGTTCCTGCCCTTCTTTGGATAATTTTTCCAATATTTCGGGATGCGCCGTTTTTATACTGAGTACTGCCAGATTATCCATAATCACTAGCTCTTTGACCGTTTCTTCACTGAGGCCATTATTCTGCACAAACCGTAGACTAGTCAGCCCTGTGAGTTGATGAAAGATATTTTGGGCAAGGTTTAAGTCAGCTTGACGACCCGCCAATGAAACTCTAAGTGCTTTCAGTCGGAGTCGTGCAAGAACAACCATGCTTTTTTCAGTTGCTATGTTCATATACCCTCAGTTTCACTAAGTGATGTTGCATCCATTAATTATCACGCCTTTTTAGAACAATCTTATAATACTTTTAGTGATGAAAATAATAAAATTTCACTTTAATTCACACCATAACGATAAAGAAAATAAATGAATAAAGAGAACTCGATTCACTCTATATAATTAGATATTCTTAAATTAACTAAAATTTTAAGCTACTATCTACCTAGCTAAGGTCGTATGATATCTCTGATATCTTGTTACCAATTAAGGACAAAATGATGATTACTTGGTTAGAAGGCAAAATCGTTGAAAGAAAACAATGGTGTGCCGATTTATACTCGATAAAAATAAAAACAGAGCCACTGCCATTTATTGCTGGGCAATTTGTTCTTGTCGGGCTAGACCATGATGACGCTAAAATACAGAACCCTTACTCCTTAGTGAATGCGCCATCTGATGAGTTTTTGGAAATACATCTCAATACTGTTAAAGGCGGTAAATTTAGCCCTCTACTCACCGAACTCATCGAGGGTGATACCGTATATATATCGAATCGACCTAGCGGCTTATTAACCTTAAATGAGGTACCAAAAGAAGTACCAAATCTATGGTTTTTTGCAACGGGTACAGGCATCGGCCCCTTTATATCTATATTAAATAACGTCGAACCATGGCTACGTTTTGAGAAAATTATTGTTTGTTATTCAGTTAAAACAGCCGAAGAGATGGCATATCGTGAGAATTTTGAGGCATTGTTAGCGCGTTATCCTGATAAATTTTATTTTGTACCCTTTATTACACGCGAGCCTATAGCGGATGCCATTCATTCTCGTATCACGACATTTTTAGAGTCTGGTGAACTAGAAAAGCATCTTGGTATATCATTAACGCCTGAGTCAAATCATGCCATGTTATGTGGTAATTCTGCAATGATAGTAGAGGCCACTGCCTTGTTACAACAAAAGGGCTTACGTCTCCACAATCGTCGTGAATCAGGTCATATATCTACAGAGAAGTATTTCTAAGGAGGAATTGACTTGAAGTTACGACTATCCAAGCTTATTTTTACAAGCTTATTATTTCCGTCTCTGGTGTGGGCAAATTGCATCGATCATTCAGTGACTTTACAGGTCTTGGGATCAGGCGGCCCTGAAATTGACGATCAACGAGCATCAAGCAGTTATTTAGTTTGGGCTGATAATAAAGCGGTTGCCTTAATTGATATGGGCGGCGGCGCAAGCTTAAACTATGAATTGTCAGGTGCTAAATTCAATGATCTCGATGTTATTGCTTTCAGCCATTTTCACGTTGATCATAGTGCCGACTTTCCTGTATTGGTCAAAGGTTCTTATTTTTCAACACGTCATCGCCCTCTTCCAATATTTGGCCCAGAAGGCAATCAACTTATGCCATCAACTGTTGGATTTGTTCAAAATATGTTTGCAGCTGATGGTAGTTTTGGCTATTTGAATAGTTTTCTTGAAGCCAAGAATGATCATTATTGGTTAGATCCACAGTCTGTTACGATGACAAAAGATCTTATTAAATCATTCCAAATCACCCCCTCATTAAGTTTAAGCAGCATTCCAGTACATCATGGTCCCATTCCTAGTCTTGCTTGGCGAGTCGATATCTACAACTGCTCAATTACCTTTTCCGGTGATATGAATAATGATTTTCATAGCTTAGAAAAACTAGCAACAAATACCGATATTTTAGTGGCACATAATGCAGTACCAGAACAGGCAACGGGAGCGGCTCGTAATCTACACATGCCTCCCTCTGAAATTGGCCTTATCGCCCAAAAAGCGGCTGTTAAAAAACTAGTTATTTCACACCGAATGAATCGCACCCTAGGCAAGGAAAAAGAAACCGAACACTATATTCGTGATGCCTATTTAGGTGAGATTATCTTTGCCAATGATCTTGACCTGATTACACCTTAATTTTTGAATAGGAATAAAGCATAAACCAAACACGGCAAAATATCTAAAATGGTGTATTGAGGAGCAGCCTCAAATAAAGCGGCTAAAAAATCCGTTCATCGTACTATATATTAATGATTATCTTGATATAAATATGACCTACGATGGGACAACGTCGGCATATTTTGTCTCACTTCTTTTAAGTAATCTAAATCAATGGTAGTTGACGCAATTTCAGGTCGCTCAGCAGCACAACACACAATGCTTCCCCAAGGATCAATTATCACACTACTACCATATGAAATTCGGCCTTCATAATGTTGTCCCCATTGATTTGGCGCTACGATGTAAACCTGATTTTCAATCGCACGTGCAACCAACAGCTGAAGCCAATGATGCTTACCGGTATAAAGGAAAAAGGCAGCAGGCACAAAAATAATCTCAGCGCCTTGCTCAGTCAAATGTCGATACAATTCGGGGAAGCGTAAGTCATAACAAATACTCAGCCCAATTCGGCCCACTTCATGGTCAAATACAATGAGCTCGTCACCTGCTTTAATCCCATCTGATTCGTAGTAACCAAGACTCAGGGCATCAAACAGATGTATTTTACGATAAACGGCAGCAATTTCACCCTGACGATTTATAAAAATTGAAGTGTTATACAGGCGTTCAGGATCATCGACGATTTTTTCATAAATACTACCCATCAGAATCGACATATTATAACGTTGGGCATAAGCCTGAAACGTTTCAACGATAGCACCATCTAACGCTTCAGCAATCAGATGTTTTTTTTGATTATCCGAACCGATATAAAGGAATGTTTCTGGGAACGCTAACAAATCAATGCCTTTATCGGCAGCATATTGAATTTGTGTATGTGCATATTTCAAATTGTCAGTTAGCTGATCTGACGTTCGCATTTGCACAACACCAACATGACTTTTCATAATGACTTACGCTCTTTTTTGTGTGTATTGTCTGAATGTATCAAATTATTAAACTAATCACTTAACTACAAGGTTACTCTTAAATTTAATAAAAAAAAAGAACGCGGAATAAAGCAAACGATGTCATGTTTAAGGAACTTCAATGTCCCGCACTTTCAGATTTTTACTGACGGCAAGAAAGTTGGTTATGTGGCGATCTATGTTATTTGATATGGAGAAACAAAATATAACCACTTAATTTATAAACAGATCACTCAATTCCAAATCAAGTTGCGGCTGAATTTTTTCAGCTTTGGAATTATCGAAACCACTTAAACTTAATCCCACTAACCTAACGGGGTTAAGCCCTGCTTCAGTTCGTGTTAATAACAGGGGTATCAATTGCTTTAAGCTTGCCAGATCAAGATGCTGCTCTGCCGTATGAGCTCGGGTAATTTGTTGAAAATTAGCATATTTTATTTTTACGGTCAGAGTTCTAGCCTGCATGTTTTGTTTAACTAGACTGTTTAACACGTGTTCGGCTAATGCATTTAACGTAGTCGTTAATTCTTCAAGGGAGATGACATTTTGGACAAAGGTTGTTTCTTTGCCCAATGATTTTGGTTCACGTTGGCTACGTACCGGTCGCTCATCTATCGCTCGGGCAATATTGAAATAGTACTGGCCTGATTTCCCGAAATTTTCAACTAACTCGACCAGTGATTTTTGTCGTAAATCTTTTCCTGTTTTAATACCAATTTTTTTCATCTTACCTTCAGTCGCAGGGCCAATGCCGTGAAATTTGCCAATCGTTAAGTCTGCTACAAAGGCTTCACCTTGTTCGGGTTTAATCAGATACAGACCATTAGGTTTATTCATATCCGAGGCAATTTTAGCGAGGAACTTATTAAAAGATATACCCGCTGAGGCAGTAAGACCTGTTTTTGCCAAGATGTCGCGTTTGATAGCCTGGGCAATTAAAGTAGCAGATCCTTCGAAGTCCTCCGTATAAGTCACATCTAAATACGCTTCATCGAGTGATAATGGCTCAACTTCTGATGCATAGCGCCAGAATATCGCTCTAATTTGATTCGAGACCTCACGATAGGCTTCAAACCGAGGAGGCACGAAAATAGCCTCTGGACAAAGTCTATAAGCACGAGCACTTGGCATGGCTGAATGTATACCAAATTTCCTAGCCTCATAACTACAGGCCGCAACGACACCTCGGCTATTAGGCTGACCTCCAACAATTAGTGGTTTGCCTTTATAGTCTGGTTGATCGCGCTGTTCAACTGAGGCAAAAAAGGCATCCATATCAACATGAATAATTTTTCGTTGTCTTATCATTATTCTGTTAACTCAGCCTTTACTTACTTTTGGTACTTGTTTATTATGCATCGGAGTCTATCAGCCCATTACATTCTTTCTTACTCAAACCAACAAACTTAGGCTGATTTATCCTTACCCTGAATATGTTTAATACAACTACTGAAGGTATGCTCATACACAGCATCGGGTAATTGTTTTAACGGTTCCAGATAAACTATTTTGCCTATTGCAAGCAAGTCATAACGTCCTTGCGTATCTTTGTATATTTTCTTAATTTTCTGCTCAAATTGTGGCCATTCATCACCTTCTACTTGACGAATATTTTGAATTTCACGGGCAGTGCCAGCCTGGTAAGCACAGCTTGTGATCGCTGAATGTTCTAGTTCTTCATCACTACTTGCAGCGCTGGAGACTAAAACTAAAAGAAATAAAAATATATGTTTCATCATGTTGCCCTCATTTATTATCAATTATGAGCAAGATCAAGTTTAAATGAATTTGAATCAGTTGAACATAAAACGTTCAATTGTAAAATCAGAGCATAACAATACGCTCTGGTTTAGCACCCATAAATACGTCTTCGTTTAATGTCTCCATATAAATGGCATTGAGTGTTACTTCTTCATACAACCAATAATAAAATCCACCTTCATCTACACCATATCGCCAATCATACTTACATTGAATCCATGTATTATCTAAGGACCCTATTATTCTGGATTCGGTATCAGGCTGTGCAACGTATTCAAGAGACTGCTTACTCATACTAATTTGAAACCGATCAAGCTGCACCATATCGATAGTAGACTGCGAATAGTTTAGTCGATTACCCAGCACGTCATCACCATGTTGATCGACAATACATTGCCTATCGTAGACATAAATAGCCGGCGGAAATATCAGTGGATACTGATTTGGTCTTTTGGCTCGCTCTTCAACATGCTCCGATGTGCGTTGACCTTTATCCCATTGCTTGATAATGATTTGCAATACTAAAATGCTCATGTAGATTGTATCTGTGTGAAGTTGTTATGGGTCTCTATAGTAGCATTGGTAAGACTAAATTTAATTGTTGAACGGTCTGCGTAAACATTAACTATTAGAGATCGTTATATTTATACTGCATTTTTTAGGCTTCATTCGTTACACTGTACCTTCTATATAAACCCATTTGTCGAGCAATCTAATGACCACATTATTACCCCATGTTGAAGTTGAAACTCAATCTAACCCCGATGCTTCAATTATTTGGTTACATGGTCTGGGTGCAGATGGTCATGATTTTGAACCGATTGTCGATCAGCTTGATTTACCTAGTAATGCAGCCATTCGCTTTATCTTCCCACATGCCCCTTCGTTACCTGTGACGATTAATAACGGCATGGTGATGCCTGCTTGGTACGACATTTTAGAGATGAGTATTGAGCGTAAAGTGGATCAAGTTCAATTGAAAAAGTCAGTCAATGCCATTATCGATTTTATTCATAATGAAATAGAACGTGGTATTAGTAGTGATCGTATTATCATTGTTGGTTTTTCTCAAGGTGGTGCAGTTGCCTTTGAAACGGCATTAGCTTTTCCACAAAAACTAGCGGGGCTTCTTGCCTTATCAACGTATTTTGCTACCAAGGATACGATTGTATACCACCCCGTTAATCAGCACTTACCGATTGCAATTCATCATGGTGAATTTGATCCAATTGTACCTTTTCGTTTAGCGATTGATAGTTCTGAATTACTCGCTGCAAAGGATTATTCAGTAGAATTAAAAAGCTACCCGATGGAACACTCAGTATGCCGTCAGCAAATAGCTGATATTCATCAGTGGTTTATTGACGTACTAGATATCAAATAATCATCACTTTAGCTATGTCACTGATGCTCGGTTGCTCTGGTTACTTGATAGCTAGCCTTTTCGTGACTTAGAGCGTTATAGGAATGCCTACAATGGGACAACAATATTCTGAAATATCTGACAAATTACAACGGTTTATCAATGAGCAAAAAATATTCTTTGTCGGCACGGCCACTGCCGATAGTAGAGTCAACATTTCCCCCAAAGGGATGGATTCTTTAAAAATCATCAATGAGAATCGTGTGGTTTGGCTTAATGTCACAGGCAGTGGCAATGAGTGCGCTGCACATATCCAACAAAATAATCGAATGACCATCTTATTTACCGCTTTCGTGGGTAATCCATTGATTTTACGTTTGTATGGCAAAGCTAAAGTTATACATATTAATGATGCAGAATGGCAGGCATTATTTTCGTTATTTGAGCCTATTGCTGGCGCGCGACAAATTTTCGATCTGAACGTTGATCTGGTTCAAACATCGTGTGGAATGGGCGTGCCATTTCTTGATTATGTTGAAGAAAGAGAACAACTAAAAGACTGGGCAATAAAAAAAGGCGATACTGGTATAAAAGAATATTGGCAAACCAAAAATCAACAAAGCATTGATGGCATACCAACAAATATTCTGAGCAAAAATCTATAAGATCGTTTGTATACACTTATCTTTAAGCTGTGATAGTTATGTCATCTTACTCACAATTCTTGTGGACAAGGCTGTGGATAAGTGTCTTGTAACGTTGTAAGTGACTCTTATGTAGACACCTTTAATCTTTGGTTACTTTTTAACCAATAGTATTAACATGCACTCATAATCTCCACGCTGCTGCACAATACAACGATCTTCAAGCTAAGCTTGAAGATCGTTAGCGTTAGTATTGTCCTGATAAGCAGCCTTGACTTGTGATTTAATTAAGTACATCGCTTCATCGGCACGCTGAATCAGCAAATCTAAGTCAAAGCCATTAAGTGGAAAGATCGCATTACCGATACTAGCACCGACTGTAACAGTTAACTCATTATCTAACGTAATCGGTTCTTGTATGAGACTGACTAATTTCTGAGTAATGCTTGCGATATCTAAACCATTATTTTTTAGTTTAATGAACATTAATATTTCATCACCGCCCCAACGAATAACAATATCATCGGAACGTACATGTTTAGTAAATCTATCGGCTAGTGTCGTCAAAACCAGATCACCGGCATTGTGTCCATACTGATCATTAATAGGTTTGAAATTATCAAGGTCAATCATCAATAAAGCATATTCGACATCACGTTTCTTAGAAGCATCAAGTAGTGTCTGTATTTTTTCTCTACCCGCACGACGATTATATAACCCTGTTAATGGATCTAGTTCAGCTTGTATCTTAAAACTGTACTCTCGGTTACGTCGTTCGGATACATCTTGAATAACGATTTCTAATATAGGCACGTCATCATCATCGATCATTTTTGTAATCACACAATGTAACCATTCGATGTCGCCATTGTCTGATATTTCTAGATCCACAGAAATCGGATCAGCCCCAGATAATGCTTGAGCCGCTGCCTTTTGAAGCGTTAACGCTTCTGCTCCTATTACACTAAATAAAGATTCTTTATGATCAGCATTTAGACGTTTCATTCTTTCTAATCCCACAATTTTCTCAAATGAAGGGTTATGTACTTTGAGATAACCATCATGATCAATAAGGGCAATTCCACCACTGGTTTGTTCAAAGATACCTCGGAAGCGACGTTCGAGTTCTTCAACTTCAGTGCGTAGGTAACGTTCTCTATCGAGCGTGACTTCGACAGAATTTAACAAACGATTAATATCAGCCACTAATAAACCAACTTCATCATGAGCATGTTTAGCAGAATGTTCTATTCGTTGGCCACTACCCAATGTAATAGTATGTAATTTACCAGCTAAACCATTAATTACATCAATGAGTTGATGTTTTAACAAGAACATAATGACTAATATCAAAACGAGTGAATAAAGTGTTATCAACACAACATGTTCAAGAGCAGTTTTTTCCGCATACGTTTTTATTAATTGATAATTAACATTAACAATTAATTCTCCAACAGATTCTCCTTTCATAAAAGGAGACTTGAGTGAGAAACGCATTAAGTCCTCTTCTCTGACTTCACTCATATCACCACGTTTAGCAATCAACTTATAATCTGATTTCAACTCAACAGCTTTAACTAAATGATTAGCAGCAATGCCTTCGATGACCTCTTTACCCAAAACCATGTCTTCAAGGTAAGTCGCTATCGCTGCAGTGTGTGAAACAGCTTGCACTAGTTGTTGAAGACTCGTGCGGCTTTGTTCTAATTCAGTGTTATAGGTTCGTTCAAAAAAAATATAAGCAGAAATTGATGCGATGAGCGTTGCTACAAGCGTGATGCTAAATATTAGCCGAGTTGCTATGCGATCAAAAAATTTAATCAACATGACTAATTATCCGCACGTCATCGGTCAGATTTTCTCGACGTATATAAGCAATTGCCGATTTATTATTTTTGATGTAATTTATAACAGATGCCACACTATCGACCATTCGTGGTGGTGTTGCTCGGCCAGAAAATAATAACCTAGCCCAATAAGCATTAATCTCACTAACCGTCTTATTGACTAAGTTATGATAAAACAATTTGCGTATCGAAGAGTCTGCGTGTTGATCAATTGGAAGTGCTGGTTCTCCATTTGGAAACAATGACGTTCGTCCCATGTAAATATCTATCACTTGTTTTTTAGTCAGCATTCTCATCTGATTATCTTTGTTTGCAACGACAATTACTTCTGCCAAGGATAACTCAGCATAAAATAAAGTAAAAATCAGACTTAGATAGAGTAGTCGTTTCATTTTAGAAGATGAAATCTACTGAGATAGAGAAGATATCTAGTTGTTTTTTTTCAGCAATGGCACTATCACGCTTACTAAGTAAAAGGCTGCCATATTCGTCGACCCACGTTTTATCCCATTGGGCTTTTAGTGCGACTTTAGGTAGAACGTCCCAACGCGCGCCAATACTTAAGGTATGTTGAGCGACATAAAATTGATTAAACGCGTACTGGCTAATCTGTTGTAGGGGAAAATATGCAGCTATAGAGGGCGTTGGTATTGTTAATTTATCATCTGTGGCCTTAGTCCATGCTCCCATCACAAATGGAGTCACCGCCCCTAGTTTTCGTCCTATACTAAGATAACCTGAAACAGTGCCCGGTGTTAATGATGAGTCAATGTCAACAAATCCCAGTTCTGATTGAATTAACCAGTCAGCATGATCATAGCTTACGCCAGCAGTATAATAACGAACCATTTTGTTATCAATCGCTAGATTAGTGAAATTACCTGCCGCCGGCCATCCAGCCAACGATGCATTGTGTAGTGCCTGCTCAAGCGGCTTAATCGTATTATTTTCTAAACCTGCCTTAGATTGGCTATAGGATATTCTTAAATTCCAAATATCGTTTTCCCACGTTACCCCTCCTCCAAACAGTTTATCTAAGTTAATTTCATATGAATCTGTACTGTAGAAATCATATGTTGCCTGACCTGACCACAATCTAGCTCTAAGTAAACCGTCAAACAATGACTCTTTAAAGACTAAATCGACACCGTCGATTGAACTGACAGGGTGAGAGCCATAAAATTCTGTTGGAAGATGTGTCCAAAGATGAGTAAAGCCTACATGCCTGTAATCAGACATCATAAAACCACCCGCACCGATACGACCTAATTTAATATCAACCTTAGGACTAATTTTATAGTTTACGTAGGCCCACTGAATGGATTTATCAAGCGAGTTTTCATTTCTCTTTTTAGCAAGTAATTGAATGCCAAAATTTAGCTTATCAGTAGCGTAATAATTGGCTTGAATACCCAGATCAGAATTTTGACTCAGATTATATTCATCAAAAATACCTTCCTGACTTACCGTTTGTCGAAAGCCCAGATCTTGGTCAGAATTTTTTGTTAAGCCTACCGTGCCAAAACCATTAATTTTAAAATCTGATGAATCTGTTTCTAGCGCCGACACTTCGGTACTGTAAATAAATGCTGCACATAAAACAATTAATTGCGGCCGAATCTTGTTACCTATAATCATAGTTTTTCATAATAACCTTACATTGCTCACATAATAATCTATTTAATCATTTACATCAGCATACTAGTCCCCATGCTAATAAAATGGTTATTTAAACGTTAAATATCCGGTGAATTGCGACATATAGGGAATTCAATTCAATTAATTTGTCATGAATCATCTTATCAACCAACCTTAAATTAATACTCCAAATTGGCCTAGAATGTCCAATATATACTCGCTATGATTTATATCTCAAAATATCGTTAACTTACATTTTACTTTTTTCATTATAAATAGTACTACATTTATTGACTTCTTAAATAACAATCATTATCATTTGCATTCGTGTGTTTAATTAAAGATGATTATTCTATGATTGTATGTATTTGTAACAATGTGAATTCAGAAACGATCACCTCTGCTATCGACATGGGTGCAACGACTGTTCAAACTGTGCGTGAAGCAACAGGAGCCGCTTCGTGCTGTGGAAAATGTCAGTTTAAAGTCCATAGTCTTATACAGAATCATGTCATTGATTCAAGTCAGTTAATGAAACACGCAGTAACACAAGGCTAATCGAAGTAAGCGCCATCCCCGCTCGATTAAGTCCTTACAAACACACACTCGCTTTTCCATAAAAAAGTAGCCATCAATCATTCGTCTGCCTTAGTTAAGCGCCGAGCGCTTAGCAATTATTCCTACCCTCTTTACTCAAATTCTAAAAGATCCCCTATAGCCCCTCAGCATTTTGCCGTATCATTACGACAGCGATATGTACAAAATAAATTATTAATGATATTTGTACAAGATCATTATATTTAACATATGTTCCTTATAAATAGACCATGACTTAACCAGTAAAAGGAAAAAACTATGAAAGGCGATAAGCAAGTACTTGTATTACTCAATAAGGCATTAGGCAATGAGCTTATAGCTATTAACCAATATTTTTTACATGCAAAAATGTATAAAGATTGGGGAATGACTAATTTGGCTGAATACGAATACCATGAATCTATCGATGAAATGAAACATGCTGATGTTTTAGTCGACCGTATTTTATTTCTTGAAGGTTTGCCTAATCTGCAAGATCTAGGTGCCCTTCGTATTGGTGAAAACACTAAAGAAATGCTCGAATGTGATCTTGCATTGGAATATGATGCCTTACCTGATTTACGTGATGGTATTGTTCACGCAGAAAAAGTGGGCGACTACGTTTCACGTGACTTATTTAAAAATATTTTAGAATCAGAAGAAGAACATATAGATTGGCTTGAAGCTCAATTAGGTCTTATTGATAAAATGGGTATTCAGAATTATATTCAAGCACAAATTGTAAAAAAAGCTGACTAACGTACTATTACACTCTAAATTTCCACCCCTATACTCGCTAAATCAAAATGCCAGAATGGCTTACTATTCTGGCATTTTTTGTAATAGATACTTATGTTTTATAACTGTTTGCTATTTTACTAGTGGCTGATGAATTTAAATGGTTTTACCTGCTCATACTTTTAATTAAAATCTGCCCCTCAACGATAATTAACACCCAATAGTGGTGGAAGCTCAACTTGGTTATAAATGATTTTCAACTACTTATACTCTTATCAAATAAGTGCTGAACAATACCGTCGCAGTAATATCAATAACATTGCTGTTGGCTTAGAATGTAAAAAAGCCTGTAATTCAACAACACACTATTCATCAAAATAACTAGCATGAGTGGCAGATTATGAATGAGATAGAAAAAAAGAAAATATTTCAGCAGCGGGCAATATTGCAGCGGGCAAGTTCAATGCACTGGGTGCATTGGCTGATTCTTTCTCTGTCAGTCGCATTAACACTTTCCGCTTGGGCCATATCGAAAAACCAATTAAATCAAAAAATTGAAACTCAATTTGATCGTGAAGCAGCCCAAATAATTTCTCAAGTACAGGAACGAATGAGTTTGTACCAAAATGTTTTATGGAGTGCTGTTGCCTTAATGGATGTACATGAAGGTCTCATTAATACGCAACAATGGGCTGTATTCGCCAATAGACTTGATATCGAAAATACCTATCCAGGTATTAATGGGATAGGTATTATTTTCAATCTTAAAAAAGATCAATTAGATACTTATCTTGCCCAACAAAAAATCATGAGGCCTGATTATTCAATACATCCTTCACATCAAGAATCTGAATATTGGCCTATTACTTTCGTAGAACCTGTAGCAACTAACTTTCGAGCTATTGGCCTTGATATGACCTTTGAGTACAATCGATATGCTGCCCTAAAAAAGGCTCGTGACACAGGACTTGCCCAATTAACTGCACCCATAACACTGGTGCAAGATGCAAAAAAAACCCCAGGATTTTTACTTTATACGCCTTTTTATAAACACATTGCAAAGCAAAGCTCTATTCAACAGCGTAGAGATAATATTCTAGGTGTAAGCTATGCTCCTTTCATAATGGCTAACTTTATGCTCGGCACCTTGGAAAAACGGCAAAGGCATATTTTGCTCACTATTACAGATGGCGATGCTCTTTTATTCACAGATGATGATGGTATTGAAAATAGTCAAATAGATCCGAGCCCTTTATTTAAAAAGCACATCAATATCGATATATATGGCAGGACATGGACATTTGATATTGAATCAAACAAAGGTTTTAGACAGTTATCATCTAATAATCAACCATCAATAATATTGCTTGGTGGGCTCATCATCAACGCCCTATTATTAGGTCTGTTTTTATTTCTAACGAAAGCCAATCGTAATGCGCTTCAACACGCTGATGAAATGACGGTCAGTCTTAAAGATAAAGCAGTTCGTTTAGAAAAGTCGAATCACGATCTTGAGCAATTCTCATATATTGCATCGCACGACCTTAAATCGCCGCTCAACGCCATTCGGCAGTTAGCAATATGGATAAAAGATGATTGTGACGAATTACTGCCCCCTGAATCTAAAGAGCATCTAAACTTACTTCAAGCCCGTGCCGAAAGACTGATGAAACTACTTAGCGATTTATTAAGTTATTCGCAAATAAATCATTTTGCCTATGATAATGAAACCGTTAATCTAAGTAATTTGGTTACAGATTGTTTTGAACTATTAGGAAGCCCCGAAGGTTTTACTTACGATGCCCCTAATGTTGCAATCAATATTCCATTAATTCCTTTTGAAATTGTACTTAGAAATCTGATCTCAAACAGTATCAAACACCATGACCAAAAGACTGGAAATATTACCATCTCCTATCAACTTAACATGGGCATCCACCGCTTTACTATTTCCGATGACGGACCAGGCATACCTATTAATCTACAAGAAAAGGTAATGGAGATGTTCCAAACCTTAAAACCGCGGGATAAAATCGAAGGTAGCGGTATGGGTCTAGCCTTTGTTCAAAAAATCGTTGAACACCACAACGGAACCATCTCCATTAATTCCGATGGCACACGAGGCACTACGTTTATCATTGACTGGCCGCTCAAATATTAAAAACAAGCAAACACTTAACGACTGAGAAATGACTTTCTGGGTGAAATCACAAAACTCGTCACGTCACTTTATTTTTAATTGAAAATGGCAATATCGAATGCCTTAACATCTGAAGTCAATAAAGATCTTCCGGGTAGTTACAAATACAAACTAGCAAGCTATTATGTCTAAGAAGAAACAATCGAAAATTTTGTTCATGTCTTAGATGATATTGGACAGATGATCCATTTATCTGAAGAGTAAGGCATCTAAGATTAAAGCGAGTGATAGGAAGCACTATGAATATATTAATTGTTGATGACGATAAAGTTGACCGTGAAAGTATCAGAAGATCACTGAAAAGCTCTAACTCATCTTCGCGTATTCAGGAAGTTGAAAGTGTAGATGAGGCGCTTGCCATACTCAAAGAACAGCACTTTGATCTCATTTTACTTGATTACAATCTTCCACAACGAAATGGCATAGAACTATTATTAGAATTGCAAAGTGACGTCGATATGAAGGCCACGGCAATCATTATGATGAGTAGTAATGAAGAGGATGAGCTAGCACTCGAATGTATTCGTGCAGGCGCCCAGGATTTTTTAACAAAAACTGAAATTAACGCTTTTAGACTTCATCGAGCCATTATAAATGCACACGCTCGTTCAGATATGGAACAGCAATTATTCCAAAGCTATACAAAAACAAAAGAATTAGCTGAAAAGGATAGCTTAACCGGCCTAGCAAATCGTTATTTCTTTGATGAGTCTTTAAAAGTAGATATTGCCAATAATGTTCGTACAAAAGAAATTATCGCACTGTTATTGTTTGATATTGATCATTTTAAGTTTGTAAATGATAACTATGGGCATGATGTAGGCGATCAGCTGTTAATTGATGTCGTCAATCGAATCAAATTATGTCTACGTGGTAGTGAGCTTTTTTCTAGACTCGGAGGGGACGAATTTGCAATCACCTTAACTAATTTACAATCGGCATCTGATGCAAGTATTATTGCAACGCGCATTCTAGCTCTGTTCGATGATCCATTCGAAATAGGTGATTTATCAATTAAATCAAGCGTCAGTATTGGTATATCGATACATCCACAAGATGCGACGAAAGCCCAAGAGTTATTTAAATATGCCGATATAGCAATGTATCGAGCAAAAAAAATGGGCAGAAATCAATTTTACTATTTTGAAGCTGCCATGCAAAAACAATTTTTTTCTGAATTTAAGTTAGAAACTGACTTAAGAGTCGCTACAGAAACAAATAATTTCACCCTACATTATCAACCTGTACTAGATGGTATTACTAAAAAATTAACGGGGGTTGAAGCGCTGATACGTTGGGACAATAACGGCATTATGATAGGACCTGACACTTTCATTCCTATTGCAGAAAAAACGCTGTTAATTTTAGATATTGGAAAATGGATGATTACTGAAGCTATCAGTCAACTTGCTCAGTGGAATAAAAAGCTAAACACACCTATTTCAATGGCTATTAATCTATCTGCTGTTCAGCTTAAAGATTTAACGTTACTCGACCATATAAAAGCCTGCTTATCAGAATACCGAGTAGATGCTAGTCTTATTGTATTTGAATTAACAGAAACAGCATTACTAATTGACTCTAAACAATCGACACATACCATTGAAAATATTAGTAAAATCGGGTGCAAAATTGCACTTGATGATTTTGGAACGGGGTTTTCTTCCTTATCCCATCTGATTCAATATCCACTGAATATCGTAAAAATAGATAAATCATTAATGCCTAGTGTTTCTAATGAGAAAAAAGTAAGGCATCTTTTAGTTGGATTAGTGTCCATGGTTAAATCATTAGGTCATGAGTTAGTAGCTGAAGGTATCGAACAAGAATCTGATTTAGCGCTATGTACCACATTAGCGATAGATAAACTGCAAGGTTATTATTTTGATAAACCACTAACAGAAAATCAGTTTAAAGAAAAATATTTATCCTGATTGTAATTCATAAAATATGGTTGCAAGCTAGTCCTAAAAAAGATAGATAAGGCTCTAAATTGAGTAATATTATATCGTCTTAATAATTATGAAGAATGGACTGTGCATGATATGGAAAATTAGGCATTTGATGCTATGAAAAGCATTATTTATCGATAAATACTAGCCGCCTACTTACCTGATTCCACCGTTGAACTAGCTAGCAAGCGTTGTAATACTTTAGTAATGATATCGTGTGTCAAAAATGGTTGAATTTGGCGATGATATGCCTCGTAAGAGTTAGAATAATTTGCTTCAAAATCCCAAGAATATGACTAAGCGTATACAGTCATATAAACTTATATGTATATAAAAACTAGGAGACAGTCATTAATGGCAACTGCATGTGCACGTCATATTTTGGTTAAAACCAAAGAAGAGGCTGAAATAATTAAGAAGCAATTAGCTGAAGGCAAAGACTTTGCCCTTCTCGCCAAAAAACATTCATTATGTAAATCATCCTCAAAAAAAGGCGGTGACCTTGGTGAATTTAGTCCAGGAAAGATGGTCAAAGCATTTGATAATGTCGTATTTAAAAAGCCCGTATTGAAGATACATGGACCCATTAAAACTCAATTTGGCTTTCATTTAATTGAAACTATTTATCGTAGCTAAAGAAATATAAACGGCCTATTTATTCGTTTAAATCTGGCTACAATGCGTCATTATTATTTAAATCAGGCGAACAAATGCAAAGACATAACATTGAGCAGTGGCAACAAGACCATGATTTTTCTGTTCAAAATGAACAAGGCGAGCGTCGTACATTTTATGTGTTAATCCTTACGGCTATCACAATGGTGATAGAAATTGTCGCCGGCAGCGTCTATGGTTCTATGGCCTTACTTGCCGATGGTTGGCATATGGGAACTCATGTTGCCGCGTTTTTGATTGCAATTTTTGCCTATCGTTATGCACGTAAACATGCTCATAACCCGGCATTTTCATTTGGTACTGGTAAAGTAAATGCTCTAGGTGGTTTTAGCAGTGCAGTTGCCTTAGCTGTTGTTGCATTACTGATACTAGTAGAGTCTTTGCAAAGAATATTCGAGCCCCATACTATCCAGTTTAACGAGGCAATTATTGTTGCTAGCATAGGTTTACTGGTCAATATAATCAGTGCTTTCCTACTAAAAGATGATCATAGCCACTCTCATCACCATGCTGATCATGATCATGACGATCACCATGAACATCACGATCATAATTTGCGTGCCGCTTATGCCCACGTATTAGCCGATGCATTGACGTCAGTTCTTGCTATCATCGCACTAATCGTCGGTAAATATTTAGGGTGGACATCGTTTGATCCTATTATGGGGATTGTCGGTGCGATAATTATCACCCGCTGGTCTTATGGTCTAATTAAAGAAACTAGCCCATTATTACTTGATGCCAGCATATCGGAGGACTATAAGGGTTTGATAACTGAAGCAATTGAGAACGATGCAGATAATCAAATCTCTGACATTCATGTATGGAAAATTGGAGCTAATGATTATGCAGCCATTATTTCTATCGTCACCCACACACCCAAAATCCCTGAATATTACAAGGCATTATTAAGTGATTTTGATAAATTATCTCACATCACCATTGAAATAAATGAATGCACTGATAAGCAGCAATGTGAGCAGTCAAATCAACAAGCCACTGACTAAATAACAGCAACTAACGCTAAAAGGGCTAATATAAATACATGTGGATTTTATACGCCTTACTCGCAGCATTTACCGCAGCATTAGTCGCTATTTTTGCAAAATTAGGCTTGCAAAATGTTGACCCGACTTTAGCCACAACGCTACGTGCACTAATTATGGCCATGTTCTTACTGATGGTCTCATTGTTACTCGGTAAATTTAATGGCTTTGCTATTTCCACTAGTCTTAGCGCTAAAGAATGGGCGCTATTATCATTAGCAGGTATCGCAGGTGCCTTGTCGTGGCTGTTTTATTTTTTTGCTTTAAAACAAGGTTCAGCTTCTGCTGTCGTGGCAATTGATCGACTCAGCCTCGTTTTTGTCATTATTCTTGCCGCACTTTTTCTACAAGAAACCATCACATGGCGTACCTTGATCGGCGTTTTTCTAATGGTAGTTGGTGCCTTGTTTATATCCATAAAAGAGAATGAATTTTCACAAATAGGCGTTTATTTGTTACGACTACTCAAATAAATAGGTGTTGCGGGGAGATTTTCCCCGTTAAATCAATTAGTAAAGTCGGTCCAGCCTTAGCTTATTCTTCAGCATCGACTGCACTACTAGTATTTATAATCATGTTCATTGTGTTATGTCATCAAAAACCGGCAACAGAATGTTGTAGATATTAAAATACACTAATCCCATACAAATTCACACGCGGCTTTAACTGACCATTACAAAATAATTAATACTGATTACTTTTATTTATACTGGCATTATTAATATAAATGAACAGGAAGCGTTTAAGTTAGGTAGACTGACAATTTTAAAGGTCTAACAGGACCAGAGTGATTAAGCTTTCTGGCTGTTGATATGTGCATTTTATGGGGAATAATCGATGAATCCAGAAAAAGTCATCTTTGGTTTTTTTATCGTCTTAGCCTTTACGCTTAACTTTGGCTTTTTTGTCGGTGACATTGATAACCCAAGCCATCACCATGTCTATGAATTATTTGCCGTTATCGTGGTAAACGTGATCGCAACGATTTTGAAATTTGGTGACCGCACGCAAATGGGGGCGGTTTTACTAGCGACAAGTTTGGTTGCTGTGTTGCAATTATTTGCTGCAGCCATCGTTTGGACATTTGCTGTCCATATTTTCGACTCAGGTTTAACCCCCTCTTTAATGGCTAGTATCGTATCATTAGCAGGTGGCGCCTTATTAGCGAATGTAATTTCCGTCGTGTTACTCGTTATTGAAACCGTGATGTTACGTCGTTAATTAAGCGTACTGCTTAGCTATGAATAACATTATTTTTATCTTTTTTCGTCGCATGCGATTGCCGCTGCTGTCGATAGTGGTTATATTCTCAATTACCGTCTTAGGTTTGACACTCATTCCAGGGCAAGATGACAATGGCAACGTCTGGTATATGAGTTATTTCCATGCCTTTTATTTTGTCAGCTACATGTCAACAACGATTGGTTTTGGAGAAATCCCCTATCCGTTTACTGATGCGCAACGTTTATGGGTCATGTTTTCGATCTACTCCACTGTTATTGCCTGGCTTTATGCTATAGGTACCTTACTCACGCTTATTCAAGACAAAACATTTCAACAGGCATTTAAAGAACTTAGGTTTTCACGCAAAATAAAACACCTAAGAGAGCCTTTTTATATTGTGTGTGGTTATGGTGAAACGGGTTCAGCATTAGTCGCTTCACTAACTGAGCGTAACCAAAATGTTGTAGTAATTGATATCAATCCAGATGTGATTAATTTTTTAAAACTGGAAAACCTACGTCAATTAGTACCAGGCTTGCTTGCAGATGCCGCACGACCCATTCATTTAATCGAAGCTGGCCTAGAACATCCCCTATGTCAGGGCGTCATCGCAGTGACAGACAACAATGATGTCAATTTAAAAATTGCCGTTACCTCCAAACTGCTCAGTCCAAAACTTAAGGTAATTTGCCGTGCTGATTCACACGAGGTCGAGAATAATATGTCTTCGTTTGGTACCGATTACATTATCGATCCCTTTGATACGTTTGCCATTCATTTAACCACCGCAATTCAATCGCCCGCTTTAAACCTCTTACATATGTGGCTAACAGGAGCCCGCTATCAAGCCTTAGCTCATCCCATCTACCCTCCTCAACAAGGACGTTGGATTATTTGCGGCTATGGTCGTTTTGGCAAAACGATATATCAACAACTTAAAGTCAATGGCATTAAGCCCATCATTATTGAATCATCGCCTGAAACGACTGGCCTGCCAGACTCTGACATATCGGCAGATGATTGGATAAAAGGCTGGGGCACCGAAGCCATCACATTGAATAAAGCCGGTATAGCTGACGCGGTAGGCATCATTGCTGGAACGGATAATGATTCAAACAATCTGTCTATTATTATGACGGCTAAAGAAATGAATCCAAATTTATTTGTGGTGGCACGTAATAATCTAGAAGAAAACAAGCGTCTATTTGATGCTATTAAAGCCGATATCGTGATGCATCCTAGCTCGATAATCGCTAATAAAATTAGTGGGTTGTTGTCTACCCCACTACTTTACGCATTCTTGGGTTTGGCCAGTCAACAAACCCGTGAATGGGCGAGTGAAATGGTCAAACGCATCTGCTTAATCGTAAAGGAACAAGTACCCGATGCTTGGGAGTTAGTCATTAATCATCAAGAAGCGTTTGCTGTTTTCAACAAGTTATCTGCCAATGAGTTAGTGACTATTGGTCACCTATTAAGTAATCCTAAACAACGAGATGAGCCGTTGTTTGTCATGCCATTATTGTTACAACGTAATGGCATCATTACCTTGCTTCCTGATAATACGATGCCATTACAGATAAACGATAAATTATTACTCAGTGGACGGCTTTCTGCTCGTTATAAAATGGAGTGGGCTTTATTAAATAAATACGCATTAGACTACATTTTGTATGGTCAAGAAACGACTCACAACTGGTTTTCACAGTTAAGAACACGCTCAAAATAGCGCTTTAACTCGTTGTTTAGTAATAATTAGTGCTTGTATCGTTGTGCATGTTCAATGGTCAATTCTTCTTTGCTTGCCACTCGAACGCCCAACACTTTACCACTATAAATTAACCGTTCACCCGCCGCAGGATGATTACCATCCAGTACCACTTTTCCATCGGCAATATCGGTCACGGTATATAAGATAATATCACCTGTTGGATCTTCACCTTCAAACTGTACGCCGACTTTCAATGCATCAACAGGAAAAACATTACTCGGTTCAATTTGCAATAATGCTTCATCGTAATCACCAAAAGCATCTTCAGGTTGTAAATCAACCATCACAGAATCGCCTTTGTTTTTCCCCATCAGAGCTTTTTCGACTTTTGGAAAAATATTATCGTAACCGCCCAGTAAGTAATTTACTGGATCAACGCTTGAGTCGAGTACATTGCCATCAGTATCTTTTAACTCATATCTTAAGCTGACGACGGTGTTTTTATCAATTTTCATCGGGTATTCCTAATACGTATCGTGTATAAAATGCAGTCAATTATTCAAGTTTACGTTTATTTTAATCTATTTTTACACTTTTTTTAAAACGCAGCTTCAACTTGAAAATTCATTAATTCGCTAGTGACGGGATGATTTAACGTTAAGCTTTCAGCATGCAGGTGTAAGCGACCAGCTTTAGTTCCATAAAGATCATCACCCACAATCGGCGTATTTAAACCATTGATGTGTGCTGAATGTACACGCAGTTGATGTGTACGCCCTGTTATCGGATAAAAATAAACCTTGGTTTGATGATGATCGCGTTGTATTACTTGCCATTTCGTTTTAGCTGCTTTTCCATATTCATAGCAAACTAGCTGCCTAGGTCGGTCATCTAAATCTACACGAAGTGGCAAGTCGATAATGCCCTCTTCTTGTAATATTTCACCATCTAATAAGGCAACATAACGTTTTTTGACTGTGCGATTTATAAATTGTTTTTGCAGGTTTTTATGACTCTCTTTGGATAGCGCAATCACCATTAAACCAGAGGTCGACATGTCCAGTCGATGTACGATTAATGGCCCTGATGCTTGAGGGTAACGCTGTTTCATACGCAAATATACCGAATCCTCGATACTCTTTCCTGGCACCGATAAAAACTCGCTAGGTTTATTAATCACCACCATAATGGCATCTTCATAAACGATATCGATAGTTTTTCCTTCAGCAGGATTAGTCAATAAAGGATTATCATCAATCCAAATACCTTCCAACATATGAGCTAAAATGGGCTGACACTTACCTTGGCATGCGGCATAAAAATTAAGATGTTGTCTAATTTCTGATTTCGGCGATGTTCCCCACCAAAATTCAGCCATCGCTAATGGCTTCATGCCCTGTTGAAATGCATAGTGTAATAACTTGGGTGCAGCACATTCACCCGCTCCAGCTGGCGGTACTTGCTGAGGCGTTTCTTTAAAAATATCACCGAGGTTTTTATAAACACCTTTATCATTCAAGAACCGATAATTTTCAAATAACTGCTGCTGCAAATTAGCAGATAGTGCCTTGCGTTGTTGTTTTAATATCGTCAATTCAGCCTTGACGTTAGCCAGATCTCTTTCTGCATTTTGAACCCGCGCATTCCAATAAACATTTAAATCTCGTAACTCGTTTTTATCTTGAATACTTTCCCTGCTTAATTGTGCTTTGCATTGTAAAAAATCATCTAGAGTCAGCGTTTGTTGTGCCTCATTCCTCCTAAGCTTTCTAGTTTTACGGCCTTCTATCATTAAGTGTCTATGAGTTTGAATCTGTACTGAAGCCGCATCTGTCTCAGATTTTAATGCCCGTTCAAGCACGGCTATTTGAGGATTATCTTCTAGGTTTTTGATCTGCTGATTAATTAAATTAATTTCAGCTTGTCCCGCTAGGAAAAATCCGTCTTCAGCCAACATATCGAAGACGGGAGGCACAAAGTTTGGCAAGTGATTTTTATCGGCTAACTTGCCTGAAAAGGCCGCTAAATAACCAATATCACCTTGTTTGTTTTGCACTAATAACACACCAAACATTTTTCCAATAGCAGTGTCGATGTCGCCCGTCAGTCCGAAGTTATGTTGCCACTGTGTTTGTGTCTCTAAATGAGCCTGTAATTCTTTAGCTGCCAATAAACACAGGGGATGAGGTTGATAATAAAACGGAAACGTAAATCGTTCCGGTAAGGCAGTCAACGTTATCGGTTCTTGAAATGGGGTAAAATGATTTTCTTGCAAGGACAACCTCAAATAGTCACAAAAATATGTTGCTGATCAACCAAAACACAAAATTCAAAAACAGAAAATTAAAGCGAACGTAATTAAATGAAAAAAGTATTAATAATCGGTTATGTCTGGCCAGAACCTAACTCGTCCGCTGCTGGCAGCCATATGATGTCAATTTTACGCCAATATACACAACAAAACTGGCAAGTTGAATTTGCAACCCCTTCTCAACCTACCGATCATATGATTGATTTAACAATTGAAGGTATTACTAGTCAAAAAATAACATTAAATTGCGACAGTTTTGACCGGTATATTTCAGATTATCAACCTGATATTGTCATGTTTGATCGCTTCATGATGGAAGAGCAATTTGGCTGGCGTGTCGAAAAAAATTGCCCTAACGCGCTTAAGATTTTAGATACTGAAGATCTACAATGTTTACGTCATGCACGTCATCAAGCGAGTAAAGCTGGACGCGAGATGACACAAACTGATTTATTTAGCGATCTTGCCAAACGTGAAATTGCGGCAATCTTACGCTGTGATCTTTCTTTAATTATCTCAAGCTTTGAAATGGAATTATTAATTAATACCTTTAAGATCGATGCACGTTTACTTCATCATCTACCTTTTATGGTTGATCTAGCAAAATGTCCGATGACCACACGGTCTTTTGCTGAGCGCCAACACTTCATGACTATAGGCAACTTTCGTCATGCGCCCAACTGGGATGTTGTTTTGCATTTACAACAGATTTGGCCGCTGATTAAAAAACAAATTCCTGATGCCGAATTACATATTTATGGTTCATACCCCCCCCCTAAAGCCACGGCATTACACAATCCTAAAACAGGTTTTTTAATCAAAGGCTGGGCAGAAGACGCTTTAGTCGTGATGGAACAAGCTCGTGTTTGTTTAGCCCCCATACGATTTGGCGCTGGCATTAAAGGTAAGTTGTTAGATGCGATGATTATGCAAACTCCTAGTGTGACTACATCAATCGGCAGCGAAGGCATGCATGACCAAGAACCTTGGCCAGGATTAATTGCAGATGATATGGCTGGATTTGTAAGCGCAGCAGTCAGCTTATACAACAATGAAGAGGCATGGCTTATGACACAACAACAGGCATCATCATTAGTTTCTTCTCGTTATGACAACAGGCTCTTAGGCACAACGTTAATCGCTAAAATAATTGAAATCGCTGATGATTTGGCTTCACACCGCTTAGCCAATTTTACTGGTAGCATGCTTAAACATCATTCAATGATGAGCACCAAATATATGTCACAATGGATCGCTGCTAAAAATTCACACTAAACGCGCAAAATATATTTACAATTGAATACCTGTTCATTCATCGCAAAACGGAGAAACACATGACTCAAACTATTCTTGATGTACGTGGTATCGGCCCAGCAATGCAAATAGCCCTAGCTAAACACGGTTTTGTAACCCTAGATGATCTTGCCAATACCACTGTCGAACAACTCATTATCACGCCAGGAATCAGCGAAATAAAAGCAACACAAGTTATCGCCGATGCTCGCAATCTAGTATCGGCAACTATTTCAAATGCAAACATAAGCAGCACAAATACAAAAGACAAGAAAGATAAGAAAGACAAGAAAGACAAGAAAGATAAGAAAGACAAGAAAGACAAGAAAGATAATAAAGACAAGAAAGACAAGAAAGACAAGAAAGACAAGAAAGATAAGAAAGACAAGAAAGACAA
>TARA_R110001606_G_scaffold10120_7_pt1 | contig 67770 bp, 55 predicted proteins | sample TARA_R110001606 | Tara Oceans TARA_R110001606 (sample SAMEA4398315) | marine metagenome | biome: Polar Biome; feature: [SRF] surface water layer (ENVO:00010504); material: water (ENVO:00002006), including particulate matter (ENVO:01000060) such as... | depth 5 m
TGTACCTATGTTGAAAACATTCTCCTCGGTGTTCCGGGAAATGCGTTTCATGCCCACCGGCGGTGTGTCTGCAGACAATCTGGGCGAATTTCTTGCCGTGCCTTCCGTGATTGCCTGCGGCGGTAGCTGGCTCACGCCCAAAGCGGCGATAGACGCGGGCGATTATGATGCAATAACCAGGCTGGCCCGCGAAGCTGTCGCTCTCGCAAGTGCCGCCAGACCATAAGGAATTTGGATATGGCAGAATATTTGTCATTTGGTGAAATCATGCTGCGGTTGAAAACTCCGGGGCACGAGCGGTTTTTCCAGTCACCCTCGTTTGAAGCAACATTCGGTGGCGGCGAGGCCAATGTGGCCGTCGCACTGAGCAACTATGGGCTGTCGTCGGGCTTTGTTTCGGCGCTCCCGGACAATGATGTCGGTGCTTCCGCGATTGGTGAGCTCAAACGATTTGGTGTGGATACCTCCAAGATCCGGCGCTCGGGCGACCGGGTCGGCATCTATTTCCTTGAAACCGGTGCCAACCAGCGTCCGTCCAAGGTTATCTATGATCGGGCCCACTCGTCGATCAGCGAGTGCAAGATCGGAGATTTCGACTGGGCGAGCATTTTTGCTGGCGCGAAATGGCTGCATATCACCGGAATCACGCCAGCGCTGACACAGGATTCTGCCGATCTCAGCATTGAGTGCGTCAAAGCGGCAAAACAGGCGGGTGTGACCGTGTCCTGCGATTTCAATTTCCGTGGCAAGCTCTGGAAATATGGCAAGAGCGCGCCAGAAGTGATGAGCGAACTGGTCAAATATGTCGATGTAGGCATTGCCAATGAAGAGGATTGCCAGAAATCGCTCGGTATCAGCGTCGACGTCGATGTCGAAACCGGCGAACTCGATACGAAGAAATATGAAGCGCTTTCGGACAAGGTGCTGGAACTTTATCCCGACATGGCAACTATCGCGATCACGCTCAGGGAAAGCCACAGCGCCGACCGCAACGGCTGGTCCGCCTGCCTGCGTGACCGGGAACAGGGCTTCAAATTGTCGCGCCACTATGAACTGACCGATATTGTCGACCGGGTCGGCGGAGGCGACAGCTTTGCTTCGGCATTGATCTATGGCCTCAACGCTTATGACGACAAACAGCAGTCGCTCGAGTTCGCGGTGGCGGCAAGCTGCCTGAAACATTCCATATTGGGTGATTTCAACCGGGTCACTGTGCCGGAAGTAGAGAAACTCATGTCCGGCGATGGATCTGGCCGCGTGCAAAGATAGGTCCCACATGTTGCTGAGCAAACTCGATATGTCTGTTGGCAGAAGGGCGCACCGGGACGGTAGCCGGAACATCCGTGTCGCCAATGACAACCCGTCTCGCGAGCAGATATTGTTCGAGAAATGCGTGCAAAGAGAGCTTGGCGGGAAATGTCAGGATGGCGGAAAGCGGATAGACGGTGATCAAGGCAAAGCCGATCCCCGGTCATAACGATCGTCTGTTTCTCGGACTTCGCAGGTATAGCGCAGGTCACTTTTTGAATACTTACTGAGCCAAAGCTCACTCAACAGGAGAAGCCACAATCCCGTGCTCTCCACAACTTGGGTATGGCGTGGGTGATCTCGGATATTGCATCACCAATACCGGATATGTGCAAGCGCGCTGAAGATAGCTTGGCATGATTCAATGTCTTCGAATGGCCGCGACTCGGGTTGCGAATCTGGTGCCATATCATTGGAGTTAACCAATAATATTAACGGAAATTGTATAAATACGACATTGTGTTAAGGATGAAAGTTAACAGATTGCCCATGGCAAATTTTCTGTGGTCGGACTTTCACCATTGATTCATAAGAGAATTTTGTAGAAATAACCATGCTTGGAATAAATCAAGCATTTTGAATCACTTGCAAATCTGGATATTATGTGGATGATGTGGGGCGTCGGCTGAATGGAGCATTAACCTTCATCGCGAGCCGAAGCTTATCGTTCGGTACGCTTTGTAGCGACGATAATTTTTGAATATGGGTTGCAAGTTTAAGGGAGGCATGCAGAAAATGCATGCTGAGGAGACTTGTTATGTTGAGAGACAATTTTTGGGAGCTTCCTGTAACGGGAGCTGGTGAACATTCGGTTGAACCTGTTCGGAACTTGTCCAAATCCAACATCAAAACATCGACAAATTGGAAAATGGGCCCGGCTCATATAGCGTTCGCTCTGTCTCGGTCAACTCAACCGAACAGGCGTTTGGATCGAGTAATCGGACGTCCGGTGAAACGGATAAGTAGGATTACTTGTCGACCCAATTCGAGGGTTCACAATAGCTTAAAGCCGTCAATTTTGGATTCTGGCGCATCATGCCGAAGAAGGGATAGGCAAAGGAATTAGATGAGTTTTTGGAAACCGGAATACCGTGTTTCCAAAGAAAGGGGGCCCGTCAGCGACCATGATTGGTGTCAAATCGCTGACAGGCCAAACGGACAGGTTCACGGGAACGCTGCCCAAATTGTGAGAAAACTCACCTTGTTGCATTAACACGGTGCGGCAGTTTAGGCAACTATTGTTGCTCAATCTGCCGCAGAGCGACTTTCTCCAATTTCCAATTTCCCGTCGGCTGCATTCGAGGCCGGTCGATGCAACTGTAATTTCCGGCCGTTGAGAGCGATTTCCGGAATGGAAATCGTATAATCGGGGGTATTCCCCATATACGGAGAAATGAAATGAAAAATCTTGTGAAACTCGCAGCAGCAGTTACCGTTCCTGCACTGATGATCGCTACTCCTGCATCAGCAGTAGTACCGGCTGATTCAGAGTCTTATGCAATTGCGCTTAGCGGGACGATCGACAGCAACTGTGAATTGATTCCTGAAGGTTCGGGAACTTTCGATGTCAACATGACCGATTTTGGCAATCAGGGAAGTCTGGTGATCGCTTATTCCTGCAACTCACCTTACACTGTTTCCCTGGAATCGTTGAACGGTGGAATGCGGCATGTCGAAAGCGGTGGTGCCATTAACATTGCCTATGATGTTGAAACCATCGGTTTCGAACTGGGCAATGGTGTTAGCGCCACCTCTACGAACTCTACCTCGATGGCTGGTTCGGCAGTTGATATTGTGACCGTATCGGACTGGACGAATATCTTCCTGAACGGTGGTATACGCACTGGCAACATGGATCTCAACTTCCCAGGGGTTGCAGATTCCTATGTTGCGGGAACATATGAAGATACACTGACCATCACACTGGCAGCTGATCTTTAATATCTAAAAAGTTAGGCCGGCAGTGATATATAGCACTGCCGGCTTTCCAGTTTTTGATTTGTAATCAGGAGAGATAGCTATGTTCCGCACAATATTGGGTCGGGTTCTATTGCTCTCGCTAGTGGCCTTGTTCTTTCCCTCTCCAGCCCATAGCTATGACCTGAAACCGATTGTTATCCAGTTGGCGCCATCCGGTGCGGGCGCTGCGCAGTCCGTGGTGATTACGAATACCCACACGCAGCCTATTGCCATAGAAGTGCGAACCTTCAAGCGTGCGCAAAATCCAGATGGCACGGACAGTCTTACGGCAGAGGATGACGACCTTCTCGTCACACCGCCTCAAATGGTGATCGGGCCCAAATCCAGCCAGAGTTTCAAGGTCCGCTGGGTCGGAGATGCTCGACCAGAGCAGGAACTGGCGTATCGTCTGGTTACTACCCAATTGCCGATAAAGTTCAAACAGGAAGAAACCAGCGATGTCAGCATGAATGTCAACATGACATATCGTTATGAGGCCGCCCTCTACATCGTGCCTCCACAGTCCACGCCTTCTGCTCGCCTGGTCTCGGTCGCGCCGTTTACCGACAATGAAGGCAAAAACTGGCTTGAAGCAAAAATAGTCAGTGAAGGGACCCGGCGTGCCATTCTCGACAAGGCCAGCCTGGTTATTACGCCGAAAAATGGAGGGGCGCCGGTTACCATGACCGGTGAGAGAACCGCATTACTCGTCAATCTGAACATTCTGGTCGGCAATGAGCGGATCGTCCGCTTGCCTTGGCCGGACGAGATCCCTCTAGGCCCCGTCACAGGCGAACTTCGCACCGACTATGTCGTGTTTGACTAAGGCGGATATGCGGCATGCGCAAAAGCACTATATCGTATCAGAGCTTTGCAGCGATTGTCGCCCTGATATTGTCCAATCCAGCCTATGGTGCACAGAAGCTCGGTGGAACTGCCCCAGTAGTTGCCAAGCAGTCCGACGAAGATGTTCGGGTGGCGGATCAATCGGATGCATTGCCCGATACCAACGTTGATTCCGTAGATGATATTTTTCAGCAGGTTTTTGGCAAGCAACGCCCCGCTCTCGAGAAAGACGATTATAGCGTCCTGATCGAGGATATTAATGTCGGCACTTACCTTGTCACTCCGGATGACGGCGATAAGCAAGGCTCAGTAGACGCGGAATTTGTCTCCAATGTCCTTGCTCCGACAACCATCGATGAAACGGCTTCATTGCTCAAGAATTTAGCTAGTGGGCGCGACGAGGTGCAATTTGATGATCTGCGTGCACTTGGGCTTTCTATCAGGTTTGATCGCACACAACTGGTGTTGAGGATTGAAATTCCTGCCGCCATCCGAACGGTTCGAAACCTGAACCTGCGGGGGATAAGCCAGCGTTCCGATATCGATATCGTCGAGCAAAGCGATATCTCTGCGTATATTTCGGTCCGTGCCGGCGCAACTTTTGTGGAAGATTCAAAATTTGTGCCGACGGGATTTGACCGGTTTGCAAGCGATATAGACATGGCATTGAACCTCTATGGTGTCGTTGCCGAAGCAGAGCTTCGCTATGATGATAGCCGTGCCCGCAAATTCACTCGTGGCGACGTACGGTTGACCTATGATGATCGCGATGCACTTGTCCGCTACGAACTCGGCGATCTCAATGTCGCGACAAGACCCTTTCAGAATGCACCCAATATTGCCGGGATATCGGCCTACCGAAATTTCAACATAAATCCTTATCTGAACGTCAGGCCATCGCCTTCACAGGCCTTTGAGCTCGACCGTCCCGCGCGTGTTGAAGTGTTGCTTAACGGCTCTCTTGTAAGGACCTTCGATCTACGTAGCGGTCGTTATAACTTACGCGATTTTCCCTTGGTGCCCTCTGCGGGCAATGACATCGAATTGCGGATCACATATGCCAGTGGAGAAACGGAAATCCGCATTTATCCCGCTTTTTTTGATCTGGAATTACTGGCACCCGGCTTGTTCGACTTCGCTGTTAACATGGGCCTGCCTTATACCGACGACAACGGCGTGCGGCGTTACGATGATAATGATTACAACGGAACGGGTTTTATCAGATATGGTGTGAATTCTGAGCTGACAGTGGGATTGAACTGGGAAGGAAGTCGTCAATTCAACTTGGTCGGCGGAGAGCTTGTCTGGGCTTTGCCGTTCGGGACTTTCGGGCTTAACGCATCGACAAACATCAACGATCCCGGCGTCGATTCCGGCAAGATCGCATTACAATATCGATGGCGCGATACCGATCCGAACACCGAACGAACCATCGACGGGCTGGTCACGTTTACCGGCAAAAATTTCCAAACTCTTGACCAACTGTTCAGCGATAATTTGCTCGCCAGCCAAGCGCGCTTTCGTGCTGGCCAGAAAGTCGGGCCGGATTCGCGGGCTCAGATTTATGCAGGTTACGAAGGGTATCGCGGAGCACTGCTGAACGACGTCTATTATGCGGGCATAAACTACTCAAGGCAGCTGCGCTTTGGTTCAGTGTCCCTCAGCGCGGAATACAGGAAAAACCAGGACAAAAGCGGTCCCGTGGTCCGGGTTGGGCTCTCGGTGCCGCTGGGTCGTGGCTCACTAACCTCTTCCTACACGACAGACGACAATGTCGCCCGAATAGATTATAATCGCATCGCATCATCTGGCGCAAACTCGTTTGGTTACAACACCAGTGTTGAGAGGCGTGACGGCTCTGACAGGCAATTGATTCGTGGTACATATGTCGGCAATCGTTTTGAAACGTCAATACAACAGATAGCGCGCAATTATTTCAGTGACGGAAACCGCGATTTGCGTACCGAAGTTACATTCGGAACCGCTCTTGCCATGGCAGATGGGCAATTTGCAATAGGTCGGCCTGTTCGTAATAGCTTCGCGATCGTAAAGGCGAACAAGAAGGCCGGAGATTATCAGCTAGCGGTGGAGCCGCGTACTGGTTTTGGATCCAGCAGGACCAAATATTCTGCTTATAGCGGTGCTCTGGGGCCGGCACTGCTAACGACTCTGACTCCATATTTTAATCGCTCCATCCAGGTTGATGCTCCGGATGCTGAAGCGGGCACCTCGTTGGGTGGACAAGTCTTTGGGCTGAACCCGGGATATCGAAGCGGCTATAATCTTGAAGTGGGCAATGCCCGCAACGTTTCGCTTTTGGGTAATATGGTTGATCGGGATGGCGACCCTCTGGTATTTGTTACCGGTCTGGCCCGGGATGCCTCGATCCTTGAGGAAAGTGCTGAAGCAATCCAAATCTTCACCAATGCCAAGGGAAGGTTTTTTCTGGAGGGCGTCGAAGCCGGACGAACATATGACATCACCGTTACGGCCGATGGACAAACGGCGACGGAAGCTGTGGCCATCCCGGAAGGTGTCACCGGAATATACGAACTGACAGCTCATTTGGCATATGATCTGGATTTCGAAGCGGAAGGAGAGAATGATGACTAATCTATATTGGAAGCATTTCACCTGTCTGACCGGAGTTTTCCTGTTGTTTCACAGCACGTCCGGCTTGGCGCAGAATGACGGGGCACTGTCAGACGAACCGTGCGCACTTGAGCTAACGGTCGATAACAGTGTTGACTGGCGAGGGCTCTATGGTCGTGGCTACGAAGTTTTTAGCGAAGAAGAATCCTTCGAGACGGTCACCATATCGGTCCGGCATCAAGGGGCCGCTTGCCAGTTTGTTCTCACCGCATCTCCTCTCTCGAGTGGCGGCGTCAATGCATTAAGCGGCCCGGGTGACCCGCTTTATTATGATGTGCTTAAAACTACGAGCGGCCCGTCTTTTCTCAGCACCGATTTCCAAGGCACTGCAACGTCACGAATTGAAGGGAAATTTGGCACAGGGAACTCTGCACAGGGTGCCACATTGTACGTCTCAATCCCCTCAAATCAAATCGTTCGGGGCGGGACCTACAGCGGGCAGGTAATGGTCCGCCTGTTTCGTGCCGATAGCGGGATCCAGGATCTGGTAGCCGAAGCGCCGCTAGCGATCCTGGCTCCAGTCGCCTCGGTCCTGAAAATCCGATCAGATGATTTCCCACAAGGTATTCGGGAAACATCTATCGACTTGGGGGACCTGTCCCGCGCCACCCGAGCCGCAGTGGATTTCAATATCATGAGCAATGCGGATGTGGCAGTCACCTTCCAATCAGCCAATCGCGGAAAATTGGCGCATGAAGCCGGAGCACCAGGCATCAGTTACAATTTGGCCTTCAAGGGTGAAAATATTGATCTTTCCACATCGGCTTCCTCAAGCAGGCTCAATTATGCACATGGCCGAATGGAGCGAGCGGTACCATTGGAGATAGTGGTACCCCAACCCAGCGGATTGCCCGCCGCAGGGCAGTATAATGATACGCTGACAGTAACTTTTACAGCGGAATAAGACGGCTGATTTTGTTAACTCTGCAGGGATAAAACCTTGTTGGGTCTGTTTCTGATCAGTGAGCGATAAGCATAGTGCAGGCGGGGGGAGCGGATATCTGAATCGCAGCAAGTGAGGCGCTTAGCGCATGATAGAGAAACAATTGCCTTATATTGAAGGCGGTCAGCCGCTATTTATCGACAGCATATTCTGACTGGTAATCATGAAATATCGTAAACTGACCATTGCACTATATTCTTTCGCATATTTTTTGCGCATTTCCAGCATCCCGTATTTTGGAATTAATTATCACAACTCTCTGACTCCTCGAATGACGCATCGCTAGACAGGTCCAAAGATATCGAGCAGTGGGTGTGCTATTATGACAGCACGACTTATCCCGCTCAGCGCCCTATTGCTCGGTTCCTTGTTTCTGTTGATCGCAGGCGGGATAAACGGCCTGATTCTGCCGATACGCGGGTTGAACGAGGGCTTTAGCGCATTTTCATTAGGATTGCTTGGTACCGGCTGGGCGGCGGGGTATGTGCTCGGCTGTATTTATACGCCGCTATTGGTAGCCGGCGCAGGCCATATCCGGGTATTCGGAACGCTCGCTGCGACCGCTGCAATTGTCATATTATTGTCGTCGATGTTCCCAAATCCATGGGCATGGATTCCGTTGAGAGCGGTCTCGGGCTTCTGTTTCGCCGGGGCGGCAATGATCGTTGAAAGCTGGTTGAACGAAGAAGTCGATTCATCGATCCGGGGTCAGGTGTTCGGAACTTACACCATGATCAATCTGGTGGGCTCGACCGGTGGACAATTGATTTTGATTGGCGCCGATGTTTCAACCCCCTGGTTCTTCATGCTGGCCGCCATATTCTATTGTCTGGCGCTGATTCCGACTGCGATCAGTTCCAACCGCGCGCCCGCGCCGCTGTTCGAGGTCAAGCTCAATATCCCGCAACTGTGGCGCAATTCGCCCGTCGCGGTGTTTGCCGTGCTGATGATCGGTATTTCCAATGGTACATTTGGGGCGTTAGCGCCGGTTTACGCGGACAGAATAGGCTTGGACCTGACGACCATCGTTCTTTTTAGCAGCTTGCCTATTCTCGCAGGGGCCGCTGCACAAATTCCGGTGGGCAAGGCATCTGATCGGTTTGATCGTCGAAAAATCCTCGTTCTGCTGGCTGTCGTTGCCCTCGCTGCGAACAGCAGTTTTCTTTTCATGCAGCCAGATACGGCCTTGATGAATATCCTGATCGGCTGTTCACTCGGCGCTGCAATCTTTGCGATGTATCCGATCGTGGTCGCACATGCCAACGATCACGCCGCTCCGGGTCAGTATATCCGCATCAGTGGCGGGCTTTTGATGTTGTTCGGGATTGGCTCGATCATTGGTCCGTTCATCGGTGGTCTTGCCATTATGCTATTTGGGCCAATGGGCCTGTTCGGGACTATTTTCGGCGCTCATTTGTTGATGGCGCTTTTCTCCCTCTGGCGAATGGGGCAGCGGGCACAAGTCGACGCAGATGATAAAGCGAGTTTCCAGAATGTTCCGTTGGCGCGAAATACCACGCCGGAAACAGAGGTGCTTGCTGATCGGCAGAACCAAGTTTGAGCTGGGACAAGACTGCGGTCCACACAATCGGGTAAGGGCCGGACGAATGCCCATGCTCTAAATGTGTGATATTTTTACCCGATTTATTCGCAATAGCTGGCTTTTACGCCCGATATGGATGGCAGCGCCCTGCCGGGGCCAAAAATTATACTACTTCCTACGCCTCCGCAAAAGATCAATTAAATCAGCTATTTAAGAAGAAGGAAATTCAGCATTTGATAATTTCATCATGTCCATATTGAACACTACGGTTCACAAAACACAAATAATCATTATAGAAAGCTTCCATATTGAAGGCCAAACTCGCCGGGGGCATTTTTTTGGCTTTGCAATGGGTTCGATAGGTTTGACCAGTCGGACGTGTTTTTCCCCTAAAATTGTAACGAAAAAACACCAGAGGTTTATTTGATCTATTTGAAAACGGGCGCATCGCTCGCGGTTATCGCGGCGCTGGGCTGTGCTTCGGCACAAGCTCAGGAAACAGACAATAAAACGCAGAAACGGGGCGTGCAGGAAATAGTCGTTACGGCTACCAAACGCACTGCGGATTTGCAGGATGTTCCGGTCGCGGTTCAGGCCTTGAACTCGGAAACGCTGGATCATTTGGGTGTTACGGTTTTTGACGATTATCTGCAGCAATTGCCCGGCGTTACCGCTGGCGGCGGCGGACCGGGTCAAAGCACGATTTATATTCGCGGCCTCGCATCGACCACGCCGAATCTGACAACCGCCGGGGTTGCCGGTCTTGCACCCAATGTCGCACTTTATCTTGACGAGCAGCCGGTATCACAGCCGGGCCGCAACCTAAACGTTTACGCAGCCGATCTCGAGCGCGTGGAAGTATTGTCCGGGCCGCAAGGCACATTGTTCGGCGCCAGCTCGCAAGCGGGTACCGTACGCCTGATCACAAACAAGCCGGTTCTCGGGCAGTTGCAGGCGAAAGTTAAGTCTGGCCTTGCGTTCACGAAAAGCGGTGATCCGAGTTACAATATCGAAGCAATGATCAATATTCCGGTTACCGATCGCTTCGCCGTTCGCGCGGTTGGCTATTTTGACAACAAGGGCGGCTATATCGACAATGTCGCCGGAACACGCAGCACCATCGACAGCGCACGTTTTCGTCCCGCCGGAACAGTGCGTGACAATGGCGTCCCTGTTAGTGCATCTCGCGACGGTTTGCAGTCAGGCGCCGATTTGAGCGGCGTCAACTTCATTCTGGCTGACAATTCGGCGCTGGCTGAAAAGAATTTTAACGATACGCAATATCTCGGGTTCCGGGTTAGCGGCAAATATGAATTTTCAAACGACTGGAGCCTGACCGTGGCCCATGCCCGCCAGGGTCTGGATTCCGATGGTGTCTTCTTTGAAGATCCCACTCTTGGTGATTTGCAGATCGAACGTTTTGAACAGGATGAGATCAAGGATGATTTCAGCAACACCAGCTGGACCCTTGAAGGGCGGATTGGCGCACTGGAGCTGGTTTATACCGGTGCCTATACCAAGCGTGAAACCAGCCAGCGGGTAGATTATTCGGACTATCTGTTTGTCGGGCAATATCTGCCTTATTATATCTGCGACGGCTCGGTTTCTTATCCGGGCGGCGCTCCATCAGGAACTTGTCAGGCACCAAATCTGCTGGTCAATTCCCGCACGGAAACCGAAGTGATGACGCATGAGTTGCGTTTCAATACTCCGGAAGACTATCCGTTGCGCCTGACCGCTGGCGGCTTTTACAGCGATCTGCAATTGTCGGAACGCAATGACTTCACCTATCCCGGCAGTACTGCGATCGATCTGTTTGGCGGCTCTTTTCCTGCCAATTTTTCGCAGCCCGGCGTCTTTAACACCGATAGCGGTGCTTATCCGGCAGGCGTGATCTTCCGCAACGATGTGCGTCGTACCGACAAGCAGTTCGGGATATTCGGTGAGGCCACCTATGACATCTCCGATCAGTTCGCGATCACCCTGGGTGCGCGATATTATGATGTGGAAGTCGATCTGGAAGGCAGCGCGAATTCGTCTTTCTGTAATTCCAGCGGCGTTGACGAAAATGCCTTCGGCACGAACATCAGCGATCTTTATGATGGTGATGGCAGCTTTACCTTCATCGGAAGTTGCAACGACGCGTTGCGGCAGACGTTTACAGAAGGTCAAACTGTAGCTGATATCCAAGCGGCCGGATTGAGCCCTGCGCAAGCGCAGCAAGTTTTCAACTCGCTCAGCGCACCGGACAAGGCAAAGACGGACGGCTTCATCTTCAAGGCCAATCTGACGTGGACACCGACCGAAGACTTGCTGTTCTACGCAACCTATTCGGAAGGCTTCCGTCCCGGCCTGTTGAACCGGCCAGGCGGAGCGCAAAGTCCCGGTGGATTTACCGTTCCCTTCGCACTGGAAACCGATGACGTAACTAATTACGAATTTGGCTGGAAAACATCGCTCTTCGACAATCAATTGCGGTTCAATGGTAGTGCCTTCTTCGTGGATGTGCAGAATTTGCAGACCACGATCTTTGACACCAGCATCACCAATCTGTTTTTCTCGGACAATGCAGCAAACGCAGAAATCAAGGGTATCGAGGCTGATCTTACAATCGCTCCTTATTCTCTGAGTGGCTTAACGGTGAGCGCGGCTTTCTCTATCCTCGACACCGAGATTACCGAGGTTCTCACGCCAACTAATGATGTGATTTCCGGACGCAGTCTTGCTTATGCTCCGAGTTTTCAGGGTAATATACGGGCGCGCTACGAATGGAGTGCCTTTGGCAATTGGACAGCCCATGTTCAGCCGCAGGTTACCTATTCGGCATCTTCGGCAACCGATATTATCGAGATCAACCGGATAACGTTGGATAGCTGGACAACATACGGCTTGTCCGCGGGTCTCAGCGACGACACATAGTCATTGGAGATATTCGGTGACAATTTGACGGATGAACGTGCTGAAGTCAGCGGCAGTTTTGTCTATGATCGTGCGCGCATTACGGTCAACCGTCCGCTCACTGTCGGCGCACGGGTTTCGTTCTCATATTGAGGAAAATAAAATTCAGGGAAAGCCTGCCAACCGGTTGGCTTTCCCTTGCATTAAAGGACAGCAAGACGCGCGCGCATGACTGAAACCGGTCTTGATATAGAAGAACAGCTAAAACAGGCGCGCGCTCATATGTATGACGGGCGTTTCGACGCGGCAATGCAATGTGCCGCCTCAATCTTGCAGCATGACGGACAGAATATCGACGCGCTTTATATGAAGGCCGTTTGTGAACGCTATCTCGGACATATGGATCAGGCGCTCAAGAGCGTCGAGCTACTGAAAAGCCTTTCACCGGATTTTGGCCGTGCGTATCAAGAAGAAGGCCATATTTTCAAAGCCATGGGCGATGATGACAGCGCGCTGGCTGCCTATCGCCGGGCTTGCCAGTACAATCCGACGCTTGAGGCCAGCTGGAAAGCACAAGGCGACATATTTGATCGCCGGGGCCTAGCCGATGCGGCAAGGGATGTGCGTGGACAGGCACAGCGTATAGCTGCCTTGCCAAAGCCGCTGGTCGCGGTGTCACATCTTCTCTACGAAGGCAAACTGGTCAAAGCGGAGAATGCCTGCCGCCATTTCCTGCAAAACAATCCCCATAATATCGAAGCGATGCGATTGCTGGCGGATATCGGCTCGCGTCTCGGCATATTGGAAGATGCGGATTTCCTGCTCGAAAGCGCGCTGGAATTCGAGCCGGATAATATCCAGGTCCGGATTGATTATATCCAGATACTTCGCAAGCGCCAGAAATTCTCCGAAGCCCTGAGACAAAGCGAAATATTATATCAGCGCGACCCCGAAAACGCGGTTTTCCAATCGCTTTTTGCAGTCGAATCCATGCAGACTGGCGATTATGATCGTGCACTGGATCTGTTTGACAAGGTCTTGCAGCAACTTCCCGATGATCCGGTCACATTGACCTCCAAAGGGCACGCGCTGAAGACTTTTGGCCGTCATGACGAGGCGGTCCGGTCCTACCAGAAAGCGTTCCAATCAGATCCGGGCTATGGCGATGCCTATTACGGCCTCGCGAATCTCAAAACCTATCGCTTCAGCGATGAAGAGCTCGCCCTGATGGAATTGCAGGCACAGGGCAATCGTCTCAGCTATCAGAACCGGATCCATATCTGCTTTGCGCTCGGCAAGGCCTATGAAGACCGCAAGGAATATGACACGTCCTTTGGCTATTATGATCGCGGGAATGAACTGAAGCGCGTGCAGTCGCGCTACGATGCGGATCAGATGACCGCGGAACTGCAAGCGCAGATCAAGGTTTGCACCCCAGCCCTGTTCGAAAAGCAAGCGGGCAAGGGCCATGAGGCGCCCGATCCGATTTTCATATTGGGTCTGCCGCGTGCCGGATCGACCCTGCTGGAACAGATACTCGCATCGCATAGCCAGATCGACGGGACGCTGGAGCTGCCCAACATATTGTCATTGGCGCACCGGCTGCGAAGAGGGAAACAGGCGAGCAATGACTCGCTATATCCCGAAGTTCTGCATGATCTGGATGCCAGCCAGTTGCGCGATATGGGGCGGGAATTCATCGACAGCACCCGCATCCACAGGCAGGGCGCTCCGTATTTCATTGATAAAATGCCGAATAATTTCCGGCATATCGGCCTGATAAAACTCATACTGCCTAATGCGAAAATCATTGATGCACGGCGGGAACCGATGGCTTGCTGTTTTTCCGGTTTCAAGCAACTGTTCGCCGAAGGGCAGGAATTCACTTACGGCCTGAACGAAATAGGCCGCTATTACCGCGACTATGTTCAGTTGATGGCACATTGGGACAAGGTGTTGCCCGGCGCAGTGCTGCGGGTACAGCATGAAGATGTGCTCGACGACCTCGAAGGGCAAGTCCACCGGATGCTGGAGTATCTGGGCCTGCCGTTCGAGCAGGGCTGCATCGATTTCCACCAGACGGAACGGGCCGTTCGCACGGCCAGTTCGGAACAGGTGCGCCAGCCAATTACCAAAGCGAGCGTCGATCTGTGGCGCCATTACCAATCGCATTTACAGCCGCTGAAAGATGCGTTGGAAAACAAAGCAATGGAGCCTCAAAAGTGAGCGGAACCGAGACAGCAATGACGGACGAAATCGACAGTGGTTACGAGACCGATTATGAAGCGGGTCAGGACAATGTGAATACGTTCGGGCTGGAAATGCATAATCCGGTCTTCTTTATCAGCGCCTTCCTGATTATCACGTTCGTACTCCTGTCTTTGATATACCCGCATATCTCTCAAAAGGGGCTCGAGACCACCAAAGCCTGGACGTTGCAATATTTTGACTGGTTCTTTGTCATAGCGACCAATTTCGTTTTGTTTTTCTGTGTTGCCATCGCTGTTTCACCCTTGGGCAAAATTCGACTGGGAGGGACGGATGCAAAACCGGAGTTCGGGATGGCTTCCTGGATTGCGATGCTATTTTCGGCCGGTGTCGGAATTGGCATGCTGTTCTACGGCGCCGCCGAGCCAATGGCCTATTATACCGACTGGGGCGGAACCCCGCTGAACGTCGAAGCGCTTACGCCCGAAGCTGAACGTCTGGCGCTTGGTGCGACGGTGTTTCACTGGGGCCTGACCCCCTGGGCGGTCTATGCCGTAATCGGCCTGGCACTCGCCTTTTTCTCCTTCAACAAAGGGCTGCCGCTAACCATTCGCTCCGCTTTCTATCCGATATTGGGTGAAAGAATATGGGGATGGCCCGGACATTTCATCGACATTCTGGCCGTCATTGCCACCCTGTTCGGTTTGGCGACATCATTGGGTTTCGGCGCGCAACAAGCCGCGACGGGCATCTCCTTTCTGTTCGGCGTCGAGGCGAGTTTGACGTCTCAGCTATTGCTGATCGTCGTCATCTCCGGCCTTGCTATCATTTCGGTGATGCGCGGCATGGACGGCGGCATAAAATTGCTGAGCAATATCAATATGGTTCTTGCCGCATTGCTGCTCGCATTTGTATTCATCGCAGGCCCGACGATGGCGATATTCAGCGGTTTTGGCAAGGCGATCACAAGCTATGTCGAATATGCCATTCCACTGAGCAACTGGAACGACCGGGCAGACAAGATCTGGTATCACGGCTGGACGATATTTTACTGGGCGTGGTGGATAAGCTGGTCGCCCTTTGTCGGCATGTTCATCGCCCGGATTTCCAAAGGTCGCACGATCCGCCAATTCTTGACCGTGGTACTTATCGTGCCGGTGATCGTTGCCATCATATGGTTCACGACATTCGGTGTTACGGCAATAGAGCAGGTCAAGGACGGCGTCGGCCAATTGCCAGATGGCATCAACGAAGTACCGTTGGTGCTGTTCCAGATGCTCGAGAATATGCCGTTCCCCGTCATAGCTTCTTCTCTGGCGATCATTTTATTGATCGTATTTTTTGTCACCTCGTCCGATTCCGGTTCACTGGTGATTGATGCTATAACCGCTGGCGGCAGAACCGATGCACCTGTGTCCCAACGTATCTTCTGGGCGGTGTTGCAAGGTCTGGTAGCAGCGGCATTATTGGTCGGAGGTGGTGCGGCTGCACTGGGGACACTCCAGGCCGGCACGATAGCAAGCGGCCTGCCATTCACCGTCGTACTGCTTGTCTGTTGTTACAGTCTGTTCAAGGGCTTGATGTCAGAATATCAGCTGTTGAAGGCTGGCAAACTCACCGATTGACGACAAATATGTCCGGCTTGGTCCGCATCTCCCCTCGTTCATATATGGCGTTGGCGCAATCGTCCCGAATGCGTCAATGGGGACGCTGTAATCAGAAAAGTCGGCTGCCGATCGGAACCTCGATATCCGGTTTGAACAGGACAACATGACCGGAGGAATCCGGGAAACCCAGAGTGAGAACCTCGGACATGAATTTGCCGATCTGGCGGGGTGCAAAATTGACGACCGCCGCAACTTGGCGATCCAGCAGTTCCTCGAGCCGATAATTTTCGGTGATTTGCGCTGATGACCGCTTGGTACCGATGACCGGACCGAAATCGATCAATAATTTATAAGCCGGCTTTCTGGCTTCGGGAAATGGTTTCGCCTCGATAATCCGGCCTACGCGAAGATCCACCGAAAGAAACTGATCGAAGGTGATTAGCTCACAGGCGGGTGCGTCAGGATCGTGGCTTAGATGCATCGCATATAATTAGGCATCATGCTTTCACCACACCAGCAGTTTTTAAGCATGCTTCAATTCTTGTTGAAGCGGGAGATGCTTATTATACTCGCATTAAACCGATAGGTAAGATGTCGCCTTTCCAAAGGTCTTCGCTGGTTCCTGAAAGCCGTCGTTGCCTGAACTGCACGCGCTCGAGAATTGATGGCTCTAGCTAGGGGGTTGTTGGCCGACCGGTATTGCGTATCGAATGCAGCTAAGCCGCTAGTCGAGCGATCAATCGAGTAAGCACGCCTTGTCTGCGTGATCGGACTGCTGGGCGCAGGAAACAAAATCAAGGTACAGAGCCGAGAGACAATGAGTTTTCCTGATTATCGAAAGATCAAGGAAAGTCCTCTGGCGTCATTGAAATTACCAAATCAACGAAGCTTTTGATTGCCAATCTTTCGAGTCCAACCAGTTTGTCCGCAAACGGTTTTTCGGTTCCCGTAAAAACGGTTATGCCTTCCATAGATGCCGAGAAGAACAACGCGTGCAACGCTTCCGCAATATCGATGCAAAACCTGCCGACATTTCGATTTTCAGCGTCATCTTCGCCAATCAGCTAATATGCAACATCGATAGCGATCCGCAGCGTGCGTGGACGGAGCGGCGTCAGATAGCCATCGCTGCCCGGGACGAAGGGGGTCCCCAGGGCAAAACGATTGCCACGCGAATCCAGCAGGTTGGTTACGGTCAAGGTCAGTCCACGCGCTTCGTTGCCGATGCGGGCTGCAAAGCCGCTATCGACATAATCTCCTTGCCCGCCACCCAGTTTCGGTCCGATTCCCAGCCGCGAAGGACCTACATAACTGGCCCATCCCTGAATGCGGAAATCCTCGTCGCCCAGAAGTGTCTCATAATTGACCGACCCGCGCATGGCATGACTGGCGACATTGGGTATGCGGCCAAGCCGCCCGGAAGCGGGGATGACAACTGGTGATGACAAATCGGCAGCCGGGCCGCCGAATATCACCGAAGCCAAGCGTAATTCAGAGGATAGTTGAGTGACGCGGCTCCAATTATATACGCCACCGAGTTCAAGCGACAAACCGGTCAGCGGTCTCGCTGCGACGGAACCCGAGATGCTGGTAATCTTGCCATCTCCGATATTCGCCGTCGTCGGGAAACCGTTGGTATCGATATAATCCGCCTGAATATCGCGCCAGCGGCTGTGCGAGATGGAGATCGTGGCGTCGAACGGGGTGACCCCCTTGCGCCCGAACCGCATGCCGGCATCATAAGTGGATACATGATCATTGCGAAAGCGCTGAACAAAATTGCCGTCAATCGACAATCCACCAGGGCGGAATCCTTCCTGATAGCGAGCATAAAATGTCGCATTCCTGCCCAAATTCGCAAGCAAAGACGCAGACGGCAACAGATCCTGCTCTTTGCGATTGGCTGTTACCGCGCGCCCGATTGCACTGAAAGCCAGCAGCGCATCTACGTCCTCGCCCGTGCCGCCGAGTTCGGCATGGGTGTAGCGCAGGCCACCGGCTGCGACGATATCGGGCAGCAGTTCGACCGATGCCTCGCCATAGGCACTAAATTCCGTGATCTCGTTGGAGACACCGGAAATTGCCGTGCTCATGGTTTCTCCACCAAAGGCCCGTGTCTGGCGCGTTTTATTGTCGACGAAGCTCGTGCCGAGCACCCAGCCCAGCCCGTTCCGGAACGGACGCGACAATCTGGTTTCGCTGGAAAACATCCGTGTTTCATTTTTCTGGTCAAAGATACGGGGCGTATCGTCGACCAGGCTGGCGTCGAACCGCTCGAAAAGATGGTGATCAACATAGGCATTGGACGACTGGAATTGCAGATCACCCCAGTCTTTCATGAGTACCATCATCGCCGATCCGTAGCGCGCCTTTGCCCCCTGTTCGACGAGACTGCTGCGGGTTAGCGGCGGTGCATCCTTGTCTGCATATTGTGCATCCTCAGCGGTTATCCTTTGATAGATGCCGCCCAGGTCTATCGCCCAGCTGTCGCCCAGATCGAGGCGAAGCGTACCGCGCCCTCCGCGGATATTGGTCCGATTGATATCGTGCAGTCCGAGCCGGGGATTGTCGATATAGCCACCGTCGCTTACCGAATAGCCTACCAGCCGCAACGCGTGGCCGCTTTCTCCGATGGGAATATTTGCGGTCGCTGATATATCGCTCCCCGGCGCGCCGTGCTGAACCAGCGAAACACCCGCAGATGCCATCAATTTTGTGGCAGAGGCATCGGGTGCCTCCGGTATCGTCCGGATAATGCCACCCAGCGATCCTGCGCCATATAATGTGCCTTGTGGCCCTTCGAGCACTTCTACCCGCTCGATATCATATAGCCGCAAATCGGGGTCTGGCGCGTTGTAGCTCAACCGGATGTCACCCAGATACTGCCCGACGGTAGCCTGGGTCGGTCCGGTAAAACTGGAATCGGCGATGCCCCTGATGAACAGCTTGTTGCGGCCGCTGCCGAGATGGGTGGACGATATCGTCGCCATGCGCGACAATATCGAGTCCATGCCCCGCTCCCCGCCAAAAGCCAGATCGCTACCGTCCAATATGGTGACAACCCCCGCATATTTGACATATGGGGTGTTGATCTTGCTGGCCCGCACAACGATTTCTTCTGCTTGATCTTCAACACTATCTGGCGGCGCGCGCGGGGCACTTGATGATGTTTTGGCGTGCGATTTCGTCCGGCGGCCAGCGAGTTTTGTCCGGGTCGGCCGCCGCTCTATCCGCCAACTGGTGACACCCACTTTGACCGCGCGGGCATCGGTGCCTGAAAGCATGCGATCCAGCGCTTTTTCCGCGCTCATCCGACCGCGCACGGGTTTCACAGGGCTTTGCCAGAGCTTGGCATCGGCGACGCTGATGCTGATGCCCGCCTGACGTCCCAGCAGCGGGAGGCTTTGCAACAATGTTCCGCGCGGCAATTCAATCGCGCGCGATTCATCGCGCGCCGCGACGGGCATCGCGAACGACAGCAACAACAGGGCGGAGAACAGGCGGGTAATCATCTTAGCGGGTCAGCAACCATCCTTCCGTCTGTTTTTCTGCACGAATGCCGGCCAGGGCAGTCAGATCGTCAATCACCCGCTGCTTGTCATCGCTGACGAGCAGTGCGCCACGGAAGGGCAGGGCGGCGACATTGGACGAGACAGAGATTTTCAGGCCGGCCGTCCTGCCAAGATCCTCTGCAACTTCCGCGATCGACGCGCCATTGTAGACAAGCTGTCCTTTGCGCCAGCCGCCGATGCTGTGAGTGGCGATCGCCTGTACTCTCGGACGGCCACCTGCATCCGATGCTTCGATGCCATATCCGGCATTCAGCCGGATATTTTCCCGGTCTGGATTGTAGAGGACAAGACCTTCCGACACGGCAACACTCAACGCATCGCGCCTACGGATGACATTGAAGGCTGTTCCCATATCGACAAGCCTTGCCTTGCCTGCCTCGACCATGAACGGATCGTCCTCGCGATGAACGACATGAAACATCGCTTCGCCACTTTCGAGCCGCGCAAAACGTGGCCGGTCCTCGTCCAGTTCAACTATCGTTCCGCCATTGATCTCGATCCGCGAACCATCTGCAAGCGCTACGGTCCGGTGCTCTCCGGCATCGGTCTCGATACGGGTGGCGCCGCTGTTGAGCATAGATAAACCGACAATGCCGACCAGGGCAGCTGCTATCGCGCCGCCAAGCCATGTCCTGCGGCTGGCAATCATGGATCTTGCCGGAACTGCGGTTTCCTCGACAGGGTGCGGCAGATGGCCAAGATCCGCATCGAGACTGGCAAGCCGGTCATAGATGGCGGCATGTTCCGGGCCGAGTTCCAGCCATGTACTGAAACTTTCCCAATCGTCAAATGCAGGATCCCTTTGTCGGACCACCCAATCGATTGCTTGTGCTTCAACCGTTGAAGGCATGTCATCACTCATCGATTTGCCCCTTTATTGCGGCAAGCGCTGTATAGACCTTGCGCAAATCTGCCTCGACCGTGCTCAGGCTGACGCCAAGCCGGGTTGCTATGTCACGCTGGCTCATTCCTTCGATGCGGAAATAGCGGAAGGCCGCCGCCGCTCGTTCACCGAGTCTATTGATAGTTTCATCCACCCGTGCCAGCTCTTCCCGCGAAATGAGCGACCGTTCGATGGATGGATGAACCCGTCCGCTATCCTGTTCACCCCAGGCCTTCTCCCTCATTTCGGCGGCCCGTGCAGACCGGTAGCGGTCCAGCATGAGGTTGTTGGCGGCCCGGTACAGATAGGAAAGCGGGTGAGCCACAGGCCCGCTGGGCGATCCTGCAATGTGAACCCACAATTCCTGAAACACGTCTTCTGCACTATCGCCGGCGCCACGCGCTGCCAGAAAGCGGATCAGCTTTTCCCGATTTGCCAGCAGCACGGCTTCCATCCCGCGCGCGGTCTCAGATCCTCCATCCACTCTAGTCATAAATTGTTCGTTTCGGCCTTGGCGCTTCTTTTTCTTGATGCTCCATTTAGCGCATGAGCCATCGAGTGCGCCTCCCGCCGGGGCGATATATAACAACCGCATCGCACCGCGCAATAGCTGCGTACAGGGGTGAGCGGTGATCGAGGCAGGGGTGGCAAAAATGTCATTCTCCATTCTGTTTCAAAATAAAAGGCAAGGGGGGAAAGCAGGACTGGGTGCAAGTTCTCCCCCCTTGCAGTTTTGCTTAGGCGACTTCTCTATAGCCCGAGCCGTATGCTTGCGCGGACTGCTATTGCCGCATGATTTTGATGTTCTTCCACGGATACTTCTCCTCCGACCTGAAAGCCTGAATTGCCGGCAACGGCACGCAAACGGCCGACCCAGCCGCTCTGGCGTTCCTCGGGAACAAGAGTGAAAGGTGTGCCATTATTAAACTGGGCGACAGTGACGCCGAGCGCACCGCCAACAATCTGTCGACGACCCGCTTCCAGTTCAAAACGGTACCAGCCGTCATATTGATCAATCCCGCCGAGATCGAGCCCGAGCGCTACAGTTCCCGATACGGCAAGCTCATCGCTGTTCCGTTCAGCGATGGTCAGGTCGAGTGCGTCACCGCCACCCGTTTCGGCATAGCCGTCCTCTTTCAGCTTGTAATAGTCTACCGCAACGGTCGGACGGATCGAGAAATTGCCCGAGCGCAGGTCGTGGCCGACGGCACCGGATGCCGACCATAATGTGCCATCCCAGTCAGCGGTCATTGTCTTTGTGATCTCTTCGGTACCGAGCGTAGCGTTGAAATAGCGATAGCCGTCAAAATCGATTTTTGCGCCGGATACACGGGCATGGGCGAGCCAGTTTCCTGTGTTCAAACGCCAATAGCCCGCTAGCTCAAACTGGTTTGACCAGACTTCATTGCTGTTGCTGCCGTTACCATTTTTTCCGTTGAGATAAGCGATAGAGGCGCCGAAATTGCCGATGCCGGTCTTATGCTCGGCGCCCGCCGATATGCCCCAGCCCCCGACATCATAGCCGGCAGTATCGCCACGGCTTTTCGAAACACCCCATCCGGCCTGGGCCACCCAATAACCCCAACTGCCTTCATCTTTGAACGGGCCTTTGGGGTCGGCAAGGAACCGTGCGAGCGCGCGCGATCCCGAGGTGACATTTTCAAACAGGCCGCCTTCATGTTCGGGTAGCATCTGGCGGAGCTGGTGACGGAATTCTTCTCCATCGGCGATAGCCAGGAAAATGTCCTCGACATCTTCATCGTCGACCAGTGCCGCATAGGCTGCTGCAAAACCGCTTGCTTCAGAACGGTTGAGGCCCAGTTCTGCAGCGTCCTTGCGAGCGACGCTGACGATGACCTGATTGGTGTTTGCGCTTAGCGAGCCCTTGTAAAGAAAGGGCAGAAGCGTCGTTGATGCGGTCAAGTTGCTGGCGCCCGTAAGCGTCCCTGCCTGCAACACTATATGGTCACCCTCCGCGCTTTGGACATCGGACAGTCTGATTGCGAGTTTCGAACCGGTCGCAAAACTTGCACCTCCCGATATCTGCAGGGCGGTGTCGGTGCTGCCGCCAACGGTCACACCGAGCACGCCCTCTCCGGTAACGGCAAGGGAGGCGATCTGGGTAGAACCTGTAACATCCAACGTGCCACCCGATACTGAAACCGCAAGGCCCTGTGCATTGACCAGCGAGCCGGAAAAACGTGATGTGCCGGAAATTGTCAACATGTCCGCGCCGCCGCCGAAATCGGCAGTGCCACTGAATATCGATGTGCCGGCGAGCGCAAGCGTGTCGGCCCCGGCGCCAAAGCTGGCCGTGCCGCTGTAAGTGGCATCACCCGATAAATTAAGCCGGTTGTCGCCGGTTCCGAAACTGCTGTTGCCCGTCACACTGCCATCGGCGATGTCGAATATGTCGTTCCCGCCACCGAAGCGAATGTCGCCGGAGATGAAAGGCGCTTTGGCTGTTGCAGCCACTGCTGTCTGACGAACGACAGCGCCTGAATTATTTGCCGACAGGTCGATTGCGATGTTCCGGTCCGATGTCTTGAGCGCGCCGATGGCTGTAATTGCGCCGCTGTTTTCGACCAGGTCGAGATTGCCCGATTTGTCGATAATGGCAATGGCCGTTGCATCATCTCCGCCCGCTTTGGCGTTAATGGTACCGCTGTTGCGGATGGTCGGTACGTTTGCGCCAGCGCCTATCGAAACAGCGGTGCTGATCGACGTCGCGCTGCTGCCGCCGGTTGCCTCGATGATACCGGCATTGCGGATTTCCGGTGTGGTCGCGCCGGCACCGAATTTAATTGCAGTCGCCGATCCACCATTGGACGCGGCCTTCACTGAACCGGTCGAGCCAATGCCGATACCACCCTCGATCGTGACCGCGCCACCGAGCCCGCCTACTTGCAGGCCGTTTGCCTCGATGCCAGTATAGAGACCGCTGCCCAGAATGCCGCCATCAATGACCAGACCGAACCCTGTGCCGGTGCCTGCAACCGGACCAATGGTCACGGCGTTGCTTGTGTCGCCGATGCGCATGGCCGGGGCTGCACCATAGGAACGGACGAGAGCAGAACCCTCTTTCGAATCTTCGATGCCGTCATCATCTTCGTCATTGTCTGTGGCGCTGTTATCCTTTGGTGGCACAGCGAGAATGATGCCGCCGGTGACATTTCCTTCCACAGACAGTGCAGGTCCGCCCTGCAACAGGTCATCGGCGTCAAGCTTGGAAGTGTCTGAGGGTGGCGTTGTATATCGATAGCCGCTCGAGCTCAGTGTGCCCTGAACCACCAGCGCGCCGTTGACATTGCCGTCGATACGCGCCGCTACCGCATCCACGCCCTGCGCGGTGATTGTGCCTGCAAGCCGGATATTGCCGTTTACATCCTGCAAACCAACGCCAAGCGCACGGTCGCCAACCACGCTCGTCTTGCCGTCATGGACAAAATTGCCGGTCAATGTCCCGCCAAGACGAATGCCTGCCGAGTCATTGCCTTCGACGGTGATCGTTCCGCTATTCGTAATGTTGCCGGTGAAAGCACCCGCGGTTGCAATGCCTGTCCGGCCGGTTCCGATCGCAAAAGGGCCATCCAGATCACCGTCATTGTCGGAATCGGTCGGTGCGTAGGGTTCGTCAATGATGATCTTGCCGGACGCAGCATTGTTAATCGTGCCGGTAACGCCAGCGGTTGCCAGAATGCCGGTGGCATTGTTGGCATTGCTGATCTCTATCGTACCTTCGTTGGTCAGCTTGTTGTTGCTGTCGATGGTCACGGCACTGCCCGATGTCGGCTTGATCGAACCGGCCGACGTGATCTTTATGTCGTCGGCAGCGCCGGATTTGATCGTTGATGTGCGGACGGGGGTGGTCGTGGCTGTCGCGATGCTCGTTTCCGCCTGAGCGGGGATGGATATGACAGCGAACAGGCAGGTCGACCCGAGTAGATATTTGCGCATATAAATCCTCTTGTGAATGTCGGGATAAATTTCCCGTTGCAAACACAAGACGGAGTCATTCTTCTGCAGCCTTGATCAGAATCGATATTTTCGTCCTATTGAAAATTGCGACAAGGTTCTTGGCCGTTTTTTGCGTGCAGAGTGGGCATTCTAGGATCGGGAGTATTGTGAGATACTCGGGTAGCAAAATGGGGGATATTTCGGCCCTCCGGAAAAGAAATCTGGGAATGTCCGCTCAATGCGGACAGGAATGACCCCGCAGCAGAATTTTCAAACATCATATCCTAATTCTATCCACAATCCCCGTCTAATGGCCAAAACCAGTTCCTCCCCCAAAGGCAAATGCGGCGGCATCAATATTCAGCCTTGCATATTTGTTCGAGCAATAAATTTTGACGTTCAGCAGGCCTAAACATTCAGAAGAATATCTGTGCGTCATTGCGAACCGGTAATGTCCGCCAGATACGACGATCAATAGAAAGGTCAAATCCGTGACGCCAACCAAGATTGTAAAGACCGCCGTGACCGGACTGGTTAGTTGTTTCTTGTGCGTAGGCGCGAGTGCTGAAGTGCCGACGGAAGTCGATACGCCGGAACGTTTTTCAGTTCTCGTAACCTATGGGGAAGATAAATGCCCCGAGGCAGAGGGCGACGAAATCGTCGTTTGTGCCCAAAGGCCCGAATCAGAACGTTACCGTATCCCGAAGGAACTTCGCGAAACCGCAGAAGAAGAACAAGGCGGTGAACAGAGCTGGAGTTCGGCGGTCGCGTCCCATGACGAGGCAGCACGGCCAGGGCGCCCCAATAGTTGTTCGGTCGTCGGAACATATGGTTTTAGCGGCTGCCAGGCATCGATCATGCGCCGGTGGTTTGACGAGCGTTCCAATAGCGGGAACTAGGCCCGGAGCTTGTCCCGGCCATAGCAGTCGGTTCGAAAATACGCGGTTATCCAGCCCGTGAAAGCCGGCTTTAAAGTGACCGATTGTCAATCCGGGGCTTAGCCCTGTCGTCGGCTAAAGCTCGGATGATCCTGACGCCACAATTCCCGGTCGATGCAGTATCTAACGAAGTTCTGTTGCACGCTTGTAGGCGGCCCGCAGCGTGTTGCCGATCAATTCCGAATATTCCCTGTTACCGTTCAGCGCGTCTAGACCGGCGGCGGTGGTGCCGCCCTTGCTGGTAACGTTCGTGCGCAAATTCTCCAGAGACTGGTCGGATTGTAGCGCGAGCTCCAGTGTTCCGCGGACCGTACCCAGAACCAGGCTTTTGGCGTCTTCCTCACTAAATCCCAGTTCTTCGGCAGCCTCCACATAAGCGCGCAGCATCTCGAAAACATATCCCGGCCCGCTTCCGGCCACCGCTGTCAGGCGATCCAGCATATCTTCGCTGTCCACCCAGACGATTTCGCCCGAACATAAGGCGAGCCGTTCTATCTCGCTGGAGGCCGTTTCGGGGACAGTGCCATGGGCATAAAGACCGCTGACACCCTTGCCGATCATCGCAGGCAGGTTGGGCATGATCCGGATGACCGACCGTCCCGGCGCATGAGCGGCCAATTTTTCGGCCGAATAGCCAGCTGCTATCGAACTTATCACACCCGAAGGACTTAGCCGGGGCAGATAGGCAGGAAGCACGTCATCAATCAACTGCGGTTTTAGCGCGACGATTAGATAATCAAAAATTTCCTCGCCCAACTCTTCTACAGAACCAACCTGTAATACACCCTGCGGCAGATCGGGGCTGGCCGGGTCAGCCACGGTAAAATCATAATCGGTGTTGGCGGCCCATGCCTTCAGCAGCGCACCGCCCATGTTTCCGCATCCTAGGAGCAATATTTTTGTCAAATCAATCTCTTGCTGTTAGTGTTATTGAGGTCGAGCGATGTGCTTAGTATTCAAAATAGGCATGTCAACAAATGTTTGTTTATCATAGCTTTCATGCAAAATCAGATGTTTTGATCACTAAATTATTGCACTGGATAGGTTCAATCCCTACCTCCACGGATTAGTAATAAGGGCATCAGGTCACATGGTACAAGGTAAAACGATCGTTGTGAAAGTGGGCTCAAGCCTGCTTGCCAACGAAGAACGGCTCACGCCACGCTGGGCTTTCATGCATAATCTGCTGGAAGATATCGCCCGGTTGCGGGAAGGCGGAGCGAAAGTCATATTATGCTCGTCCGGTTCGGTTGCGCTGGGCATGAACATGATCGGCGAACGGCCCGAGACGGCTGGTCTGCGGGACAAGCAGGCTGCAGCCGCATGCGGTATGCCGCTTTTGCTCAATGCCTATAAGCAGGTCGCCCATGAATATAGTTTTGAAATAGCGCAGGTGCTGGTGACCTTGCGCGATCTGGAAGACCGTAAACGGTTCCTGAATACCAAGAATACGGTCGACCGGCTACTCGACGCCAATATCATGCCGATCATCAACGAAAATGACACGATAACGACCGAAGAAATCCGGGTCGGTGACAATGACCGGCTGTCTGCGAAAATTGCCCAAATGCTGCAGGCGGACGAACTGATCATCCTGACGCAGGTTGATGGCCTATTTGACAAGGACCCGTCGGAGCCCGGCGCCAAGCTGGTCGAGGAAGTTACCGATGTCTCGCCTTATCTGGCGGTGACCGAAGGGGTGAGCAGCCTGGGCAGCGGCGGGATGCTGACCAAGATACAAGCGGCCCATATGGCGCAGAATTCCGGTTGTGATACGCGGATCGCGCATGGAGAATATGAGCATCCGGTAACGTCCGTGTTGAATGATGAAAGACGTCATACAAGAATTCTGGCCAATGAACGGCCTGAATCCGCCTGGGCCAACTGGCTATCAGATCGTCTGCAGATGGCGGGGAGCATTGTGGTAACCGAGGAGACCGCCGAAGCGTTCAAAACAGGCCGACGGAATATTGGCCGGGAAGATGTGCTCTCGATTCAAGGGCCGTACGTCAAAGGCGATGTCATCCATATATATAATGAATCCGGTAACGAGCTGGCGCGAGGTCTGACCAATTTTTCGTCTGATGAAACCATGGCCCTGGCCCGGAACCCTGCGATGACGGCCTTGCAGCTATTGGGCTATAAAACCCTCGGCACGCTGATTACCGACAAGAATATGATCGTATTGGATGACCGGCACCTGACATGGGATTTGCCGGCAGATGAGGTTATGACCGAAGTCGCGCCCCAAAGCTAGATTTCGCCCACCTCGAGAATGGGGGCGGATTCGAGCTTGTTTGCTTCCATCATCACAGCGATGCGCTGGACCGACGAGATCAGCAGATTCTGTTCCCATGATTCGAGTTGTGACAAAGACAGCAAAAAGTCTTCTTGCAGCAATTCCGGTGCATTTTCGATACAGTCTCGACCTTTCTCGGTCAAAACTATCTCCACCGAACGTCGGTCATCCTCGCTTTTCTCGCGTGTAACCATTGCGGATTTTTCCAGCCGATCGACAATCGACGTCACCGTGGCATGCGATAAATGTACTGTTTTAGCGATGACCGACGGCTTTGCCCGGCCGTCCTTTTCCAATGCCTTCAAGAGTAGAAGCTGTGGCGTCGTCTGTCCGGTTTCTCTCTCCAGCTTCTTCGAATGCAAATCGATCGCGCGGTTAATCTGGCGCAAGGCCACCAAAAGTGCGTTTGAGTTTGACATAATAAGTCCAATATAGATTTATTGCGTCAATGACCTAGGTAATTGCAGATATTTTTTGACGATCGCTGGAATCCGTCCGCTCGGTATTGCTCTTAAAATGGGTCGTTTATGAATTGAAGTCTCAAGGACGGTCCCATTCTTTATATCGATCATTGCCGACGAAACCGACTTCTTCGACCCCCGCCCGTTTGATCATCGCTACGACCTGGTCAAATCGTTCGTATCGGGCCCGGGCGTCGGTTTCGAAATGGAGTTGCGGTTTCGCCGGATCACGCGCCATCATTTCCAGCCTGACCTGCAACCGGTCGCTGTCCATCGGTACATCGTTCCAGATCGCCGTCCCTGCGGAATTCAGGAGCAGTCTGTTGACATCGGGAGTGTTTGTTCCCTGTCCGCCGGTTGGCAGGTCTACCGGGACTTTATGGGTGACAGCCGGGACGGAGAGCATCAGCATCACCAAAAGAACCAGCAGCACATCGATTAGCGGTGTGATGTTGAGGTCGGCAAGGGGTTGCTCCATCGCCAGGTTTGCGGATTTCTGACGGAGATGCAGTTTTTTGGTGCGCATATAAATCCTCCTATGAAATGTTATAATATATCATGTAACATAAGATCAAACGGATTGCAAAAAGCTGCTTGCCTTATCAATCGAATAGGCCAAACTGCGTTCTATGTCGGAGGAACTGGAAGCAATGGGCACCGCTGTGGAAGGCGGTCTTTTAGCCAAAGCATTGGATGGACACAGCGCCGGATCAGCGGGTGACGAAGGTCCAAATTGCCTCAACTGCGGTGCGCTTGTGGCCAGCAGCTATTGCGGCAATTGCGGACAGCCGCTGCATGTTCATCGGTCAATCGGTGCTTTCTGGCACGACATATTGCATGGCGTGTTGCATTTTGAAGGCAAGTTCTGGCGGACCTTGCCGCTATTGGCCTGGAAACCGGGTGACCTAACCCGGCGTTACGTGCATGGCGAACGCGCAAAATTCATCTCGCCAATGGCGCTATTCCTGTTTTCCGTATTCATGATGTTCGCGGTCTTCTCCTTTCTTGGCGATCCTTTTTCAGGAGGAGATGAAACCGCCACGGATGGTGAATGGAGCATCGGTGTAGCCGAGGAGGCGGGGCGACTGGATGGACAGATCAGGGCGAAGACGGCGCAGCTAAATCTGGCTGACGGTGAAAACAGAACCAAGCTTGAGCAGGAGATTCTGAAACTCAAGAAGGGCCGCAATGTTATGGCAACGATGACCGGCGAAGAAATGCCATATCCCGCTGTCAAACTGGCTGATGGCGATATTGAGAACACCAATTTGTCAGACGATGATTTGTCTAGGATACAGGACGGACTGGACGATATCCAGGCCGGCAATGTGCTGACATCCGACAGCAGCATCAGTACGGGCGCTCCGGAAATTGACAAATGGCTCGCCGCCGCCGTCAAGAAGGTCACCGCCAACCCGGAACTGCTGCTCTACAAACTGAAGGCCAATGGCTATAAATTTGCGTGGCTGTTGATTCCCATTTCCCTGCCATTTGTTTGGCTGACGATCATTGGCCGGCGCGGTTACCATTTTTATGATCATGCGGTTTTTACCACCTATTCGATCAGCTTCATGTCGCTGCTCTTTATCTCCTGCGCGATTCTCGCCGCCATGGGCGTCCCTGGCGGCGTTTGGTCTGCCCTGCTGATCTTTTATCCACCATTTCATATGTACCGGCAACTGCGGCACGCCTATCAAATGTCCCGAACCGAAGCCTTGGTAAGGGTTTCGTTCCTGCTGGTCTTCACTGTCATCAGCCTGTCTTTGTTCTTCGCTATTTTGCTCGCTCTGGGTGTTTTGGGATAAAATCATGACCATGAATATTGATCGTCGGCAATTGATGGCGCTGGGCACATTTGGCCTCGGTGCGCTCAGCATGCCGGCTTCGGCGTCGCTGATGGGCGCGAAGGGTTTTACCCATGGGATTGCCAGTGGTGAGCCGTCACAGCGCTCTGTTCTGTTGTGGACCCGCTTTGTAGGTAATGGCGATGTCAGGCTTACGGCTGAAATATCCGCGAACCCCGATTTTGCCGGTGCCAAAATTGCGGGAGAGGTGGAAGCGCTGGTTGATCGTGACCATATCGCAAAGATAACGGTGCAGGACCTCGATCCAAACCATTGGTATTTTTACCGCTTCATTGCTCCCGATGGCTCGAAATCCGCGATCGGTCGAACCCGGACCTTGCCTGAAGGGCCAATCCCGAAATTCACAATCGGTGTGGTCGGCTGTTCCAATCTGCCCTTCGGCTATTTCAATGCTTATGCTCATGCCGCGCAAAATGCGGAACTCGACCTGATGGTTCATACCGGTGACTATCTTTATGAATATCCGGTTGGAACCTATCCATCCCAAGATCAGGCGCTGGCCGGGCGGGAGATAAACCCGGTCTCGGAAATGGTACAGTTGGCCGACTATCGCCTGCGCTACGCGGCTTATCGGAAGGATCCGGACCTCCAGCGCATTCATCAGGTGCTGCCGATGATCGCGATGTGGGACGATCATGAATTTGCCAATGACGCCTATATGGATGGCGCGGAAAACCATGACAGCAGTGAGGGTGACTGGGAGGTGCGCAAGCGGGTCGCCGAACGGGTCTATCGCGAGTGGATGCCGGTCAGCGACATGGAATATGGCAGTCCGCGCTGGAGCGAATATCAGATTGGCGATCTGGCGACGATTTTCATGACCGAAAGCCGGATCGGCGCGCGGACAAAGCAGCTCGATCTTGCGGCTGCGCTGAAAGGGCAGAAGGATATCCAGCAGGCGCTCGAATCCTTTCGGGACAATGCCTGGCAGGATCCGGCTTTGGAAATGATTGGCGGCGAGCAGGAGGCTTGGCTGACGTCCGGGATGCGCAAATCCAAGGCCTCCGGGACCAAATGGCAGGTCTGGTCACAGCAATGCGTAATGGGTGAACTCAAACTGCCGCAGGAAGCGATAAACTGGGTTTCCGATGATGCGCCGGCCTATGCCAGGGAACGGCTGGCGGTGGGGGCAATGGCGGCCAAGCTTGGTCTGCCGATCAACCTCGATAGCTGGGATGGCTATCCTAAGGCCCGCGAACGTGCTCTTGCCAGCGCCCAGCAAGTGGACGCGGACCTCGTTGTACTATCCGGTGACAGCCACAACGCCTGGGCGTTTGATCTTGCGACCAGTGACGGCGCGGCCGGTGTCGAATTCGCCGGGCATAGCGTGACCTCTCCGGGAATCGAATCCTATCTGTCAGGAGCCAGCCCCGCGGTCGCTGCGAAATCGCTGATCGAAACCAATTCCGCGCTGCAATGGACCGATACCGCTCAACGCGGTTATATGGCCGTGACGCTGACTCCCGAGAAAGCCACGTCGACATGGCATTTTCTTGATACTATCCGGGCGAAGTCCATTGCGCTGAGCGGAAGCAAAAGCCAGACGGTGTTGCGGGGTGCGAACCGGCTTCAGGCCTGAACGCTCCGCTATTTATGTAAAACCGTGAAGACCAGTTGTGGTCGTACCGGTCCAGCCCTGCATCATCTGCGGTCAACAAATTGCGCAAACCGCTCTCAAACGCTCGACATTCATATCAAAATTACGCAAAGCGGCGGTTCCCTATAACTAAAAGCTAGAAACGACCGATAATGTCCGAAGAATTTTACCGCATCAAACGCCTGCCGCCTTATGTCTTCGCTGAAGTGAACGCGATGAAGGCCGAGGCGCGAGCGCGCGGCGAGGATATTATCGATCTCGGCATGGGCAATCCCGATGGGATGCCGGCCAAGCATGTTATCGACAAGCTTTGCGAAACAGCCAATGATCCGACCGCGCACCGTTACTCGGCTTCGAAGGGCATCAAGGGGCTGCGACTGGCGCAGGCGAAATATTACAAACGCCGCTTTGACGTCGATCTTGATCCGGAAAGCGAAGTCATTGTGACACTCGGCTCCAAGGAGGGGCTGGCGAATCTGGCGCAGGCGATCACCGCGCCGGGCGATGTCGTACTCGCTCCCAATCCGTCTTATCCGATCCATACGTTCGGTTTCATCATCGCAGGCGCAGCCATCCGCTCGATTCCTGCTGCACCGGGACCCGATTTCTTTACCCGGCTGGAATATGCGATGAGCTATACTGTGCCAAAACCTTCAGTGCTGGTAATGGGCTATCCGAGCAATCCGACCGCCTATGTCGCCGATCTCGATTTCTACCAGAAAGTCGTCGATTTCGCGCGCGAGCACAAGCTTTGGGTGATCAGCGATCTGGCTTATGCCGAGATCTATTTCGGTGACACGCCGACACCATCGATGCTCCAGATTAAAGGGGCAAAGGATTGCGTGGTCGAATTTACCAGCATGTCCAAAACCTATTCGATGCCGGGTTGGCGCATGGGCTTTGCGGTCGGTAATCAGAAGCTGATCGGCGCCCTGACGCGGGTAAAATCCTATCTCGATTATGGTGCCTTCACGCCGATTCAGGTCGCCGCGACAGCAGCGCTCAACGGCCCGCAGGATATTATTGCCGAAAACCGTGCGCTATACAAAAAGCGCCGGGATATCATGGTCGAAAGCTTCGGCCGTGCCGGTTGGGACATCCCGCCGCCCGAAGCGAGCATGTTCGCCTGGGCTCCGATTCCCGAGCAGTTCAAGCATCTCGGCTCGATGGAATTTTCCAAACGACTGATTGCGGAGGCTGGTGTAGCCGTGGCGCCCGGCACCGGCTTTGGTGACGAAGGCGAGGGCTTTATCCGGCTGGCACTGGTCGAAAATGAACAGCGCATCCGTCAGGCAGCGCGGAGCATCAAGAAGTTCCTGAGCAAGGGCTGACGGGTTTGCGTACGCTGAATGGAGTCCGATCAGACGCCATTCAGCGTGATGCCTAGCCTTTCCAGAGCACCCGATAGAGATCGAAGCGGCGGTCTTTCAGATTCTGCACGGCGCCGGATTGCCGGCTGGTGAGCAGGCTTGTCATCGACAGGTCGGCAATTGCGATGGTTTCTGTGTTCGGAGCGGTATCTGCCGCGACGCCGTCTCGTGCGAACGGGAAGTCGGATGGTGTCAGGATCGCGCTCTCGGCATAGTGAATGTCCATATTCTCGACGTTCGGTAGGTTGCCGACCACGCCTGACATCACGACATAGCACTGGTTTTCCACCGCGCGGGCTTGGCAGCAATAGCGCACCCGCAAATAGCCGCGCCGTTCATCGGTGCAGAAGGGAACGAACAATATCATCGCGCCCTGATCGACAAGATGCCGCGCCATCTCGGGGAATTCGCTGTCATAGCAAATCATCACGCCGATCGGCCCGCAATCTGTCGGAATGGCTTCTGCGCCAAAGCCGCCCTTGATATTCCACCAGCGGACTTCGCTCGGTGTCGGGTGCAGCTTGTCCTGCGTATAGATCGCGCCGCTGCGCAGGAAGACATAGGATATGTTGCGGATATCGCCATTTCCCATGCGGGTCGGGTGGGAGCCGCCGATGATATTGATATGATAGGAAACCGCCAGCTTCTCCATCACTTCTTTGAACCGTTCGGTATATTCGGCGATTTTTTCAATCGCTTGAGCCGGGTCCAGCTTTTCGCCTTCAAGAGACAGCAATTGCAGCGTGAACAATTCCGGGAAGGTCACGAAGTCCGCGCCATAATCTGCAGCCACATCGACAAAATATTCGACCTGCTCTTCAAATTCGGTCTGCGAGGCAATCTTGCGCATCTGGAATTGCACGGTCGCAACCCGCACCGATTGCGGCAGACGGTCATGCGGGCTCTGCGTCACCAGCTTCGCTTCGACCGCCAGCGGGTTTTCCCAGAACATATGCACCGCGTTGCCGCCGGACGGCTTGTCGGTCGGCATATAGTCTTTCAAAATGCCGAGCGGCACGAAGCCCTGATTGAGCTGAAAATTGATTACCGGATCGCGGAATTGCTTGTCCAGAACCGCCGCCAGATAATCCGCTGGATCAGGAAATTTGCGCTTGCGCCGCTCGTAGCCGGGCAATCTGCCGCCAAAAATAATGCCTTTCAGCCCGAGATGCTGGCAGAGCTCCCGGCGGACCTTGTAGAAACGCAGGCCGATACGCAGGCGCCGATAATCGGGATCGACGCTGACTTCCATGCCATATAATATTTCGCCCGCCGGGTCATGCCGGGCAGCAAAGCCGCCACCGGTGATTTCCGCCCAGCTATGCGCCGCGCGGGCGGTTTTCTCGGATATCTGGAATGTTGCGCAATGGCCGACAATCTTGCCTTCATATTCCGCGACCAGCTGGCCATCGGCGAAATTATTGATCTGGCCACGGACTTCCTCGGCCGTATAGCCTTCGCCCTTGCCGTAAACTTTGCGCGACAGGGTCGAGATTTTTCTGGCGTCTTCCAGTTCCGCCATGCGGATGATGAGTTTTGGTTTTTCTGCGGTCATCCGCGCCCATTAGCGGGCTTTTAAACCTTGGGGAAGCTATGTTGTTAAAGCGATAGCCCAGCGCTCGATATTCGGTCGATAGATAATCGCGCCAGTCTGAAAGGAAACGGACGCAGGATTTTTTGCTGCTATGGTGACCGGACGGAACGCTTCCGGTTTTTAGGCGTAAGGATCGGCATGAACCATTCAAACCTGTTAGATAAAGACTATAAAGTCAGGCGTCTGGAAGAACTGCAGGACACGATCGGCGCGATGATCCTGCAGCCGGAGTTCCCCTGCGTCGGCGCGAAATCAGCCTTGGCCCGTGACAATCTCAAAACCGTAGTTGCCCACCGGATCGACAGCAGCTGGGACGATTTGACAATCCATCGCGAACTGCTCGCCTGGGCCAGGGAATATCGCGAGTGCGACGAGGGGTTCCGCAGCCTGGCTGTCATATTCGAAGGCCCGGAAGATCTGTCGGAAGTCGAATTTGAAAAATTGATGTGGGAAAGAATCCAGTCGATAGCAGACAAGGACGCGTGGCTCGGTCAGTCTTACGACGAACGCGTCAGTGCTGATCCCAAAGATCCGCATTTCTCTCTCAGTTTTGGTGGCGAACCCTTTTTCGTGATCGGCTTGCACCCCAACTCCTCCCGTCCGGCCCGCCGCTTTTCACAACCGACTTTGATCTTCAATCTTCACGACCAGTTCGAGCGCTTGCGGGAACAAGGCCGCTATGAGAAGATGCGCGATACGATCCTGGATCGCGATAAAAAGCTGGCCGGGGACATTAATCCGATGCTGGCGAAACATGGCGAGTCCAGCGAAGCCCGCCAATATAGCGGGCGGCACGTTGACGATGACTGGCAATGCCCGTTTCAGGATCGGCGCACGACATGAATGCGACCCGCATCCCGCCACGTTCGGGCGCAGCGTTCCGGTTGCTGAAAGGCCAGTTCCTCGAGGTGATCGATCCGGACGGCGGACAGGTCTCCGACCTGCTTGCCTATAATGCCGATGATGTCAGGGAAGTTCTGTCGAACGGCCGGACCTTTGATTATGAGGAAACCATCAGACTGGGCGAAGGCAACCAGCTCTGGTCGAACCGCTCGAACCCGATGCTCAGGATTGTGCATGACACGGTGGGCTCGCACGACTTCCTGCTGACACCGTGCAGCGAAGATACGTTCAGGTATTTCTACCCCGACAAGCCGGTGCATCGTGGATGTTTCGGAAATCTGGCAGAAGCGCTTGCCCCTTATGGTATTGAACCGGATGCGATTCCCTGCGCGTTTAACGTGTTCATGAACGTACCGGTCGATCAGTCAACCGGAAAGCTCGAAGTTCTTCCGCCAACGAGCAAGACCGGCGATGTCATCCGCTTGCAGGCAGAGATGGATCTTGTGATCGGCCTGACGGCCTGCTCGGCTTATGCATCCAACGGCGGAAGTTTCAAGCCGATCGACTATCAGGTTCTGCCGGACGTTGCGGACTAAACAACCCGCTCGACCTTGCTTTTAGTCAGCAAAGCCCTTCGTCGTCCTGTTCGCTATCGCAACCAGCGAAAGCATGACCGGTACTTCGACCAATACGCCGACCACCGTTGCCAGTGCCGCGCCGCTGGACAGACCGAACAGGCCGATAGCGACCGCAACCGCCAGTTCGAAGAAGTTGGACGTCCCGATAAGCGCGCAGGGTGCCGCGATATTATGCGGCACTTTCCATGCCCATGCCGCTGCATAGGCAACCGCGAATATACCGTAGGACTGCAGGATGATCGGGATGGCGATCAGCACGATCAGCACCGGTTGCGCCAGGATGGTTTGCGCCTGAAAGGCAAAGAGCAAGACGACCGTTGCCAGCAGACCCATGATCGACGCCGGTTTGAGCCGGGCCGTAAAATGATCCACCGCCGCAACATCATTGTCATGGCTGGCGATGACCATGCGCCGGGTGAATGCTCCGGCAACCAACGGCACGACAACGTAGAGCAGTACGGAGAGAAGCAGCGTCTGCCACGGAATGGCGATATCGGTTACGCCGAGCAGCAATGCGACAATCGGTGCAAAGGCGACGATCATGATCAGGTCGTTCACCGATACCTGCACCAGAGTATAGGCGGCATCGCCTTTGGTCATTTGCGACCAGACAAACACCATTGCAGTGCAGGGGGCAGCGCCGAGCAGGATCAGACCGGCAATATATTGCTGCGCGTCTTCGCCCGATATGATCCCGCTATAGATATAATCGAAGAACAGCACAGCAAGTGCGGCCATAGTGAACGGCTTGACCATCCAGTTGACTATGACGGTGATGATCAGCCCCTTGGGCCTGCTGCCGATATCCCGCAGACTGCCGAAATCGACCGCCACCATCATCGGATAGATCATCGCCCAGATCAGAACGGCGACGACGAGATTGACCGAGGCATATTCAAGGCCCGCGATCAGGCTGAACAGTCCGGGCGCGATATTGCCGAGCAGCAGGCCAGCCAATATGGCCAGGCCAACCCATATCGAAAGCCAGCGTTCGAAAAGTCCCATTATATATTCCGTTCTCTGGCGCTTTCGTCAGCGCCGATGGCTGCCAGACGGGTCTTCAGGCTGAGCGCGTCGAGAGCGTCGATCGGCAGGTTGAGTAGCAGGCTGATCCGGTTACGCATATAGCGCAACGCGGTCTGGAACGCCTCGCGCTGGCCATCGCCTTCGACAGCGGCCGGGTCTTCAATACCCCAATGGGCGGTCACTGGATGGCCCGGCCATATCGGACAGGTTTCGCCCGCGGCATTGTCACAGACGGTTATGATGACATCCATCCGGGGGGCGTCCGGTGCAGAAAATTCATCCCAGCTTTTCGACCGCAAACCGCCGGTATCAAATTCCAGCTGCTCCAGAATTTCAAGCGCCATGGGATGTGCCTCGCCCTTCGGAAAGCTGCCCGCGCTATAGGCGCGAAAGCGACCCGCGCCATCACGGTTGAGCAATGCCTCGCCCAATATGGAGCGCGCCGAATTGCCCGTGCAGAGGAACAGCACGTTATAAGTCTTGCCTGACATGTGATTATCAGCAGCAGGAGGAAGAAGCTGCGGGTTGCGGCTTCATTTCTGGTGTGCAGCAAGCTCCGTCGGCGGCATTTCCGGACGCAAGCTGGCCGAGATCGACGCGATTGCCATAATCGGTCACTTCGCCGTTGGTCAGAAAGGCTTCCCAGGCAACACCATCGGGATCCGCCGTCCAGTTTTTTTCCGACTGCGCGTAGCAGCAGGTCGTCGCCCCTTCGTCAAATATCGCGCCGCCGGCCTGTTTGATCCGGCCGTAAACCTCGGCCAGTTCCTCGGCATTTTCGGACTGGATACCGACGTGCTCGACCCCTCGATTGGCGCCTTCGTGGCTCGACATGGCAAAATTGACGCGAGGGTCATCGAGCATCCATTTGGCGTAATCGTCCTTCAGGACCGTCGGTTCCGCGCCGAACAGGCTGGTATAGAATGCGACCGACTTGTCGATATTTTCAACGGACAGATGAATATGCATTCTTTTCATTTGCAGGCTCCTTGTGAAACGAGAAGGTCAACCGCGCAGGCGTTACCGGCGCAGCAATTTTCCAGCAGATAGGCGACGAGTTGATTCATCGCCGCATAGTCCGCCCGGTAGATCAGGGTACGGGACTGGCGCTCCTGACTGATCAGGCCGGAGCGTGTCAGATGGGCGAGATGGAAGGACAGCGAACTGGGCGGAACGCCAAGCCTCTCGGCTATCGCGCCGGCAGCAAGACCATCTTTGCCCGCCTGCACCAGCAAGCGGAATATTGAGAGCCTATGCTCCTGGGCGAGCGACGCCAAAGCGCTGACGGCCTGATCGGGTTCCATTTACGACTCCATTGATTCGATAATCATGGAAATATAAAAATAATATCCTTGCGTCAATGATATTTCTACTATTGTCGAAATATCATTGACGGCGGTCGTTAGGTGACTGACGGGGTTCCCGATTGGGCAACGCGAATATTGTCACATTTTACTGTCCTACGGGGCAGCTTTTGTGCCACGTTGCGGCATGATGTTCACTGACGCGAAACACCCATTTCTTAACCCCCTCGGAGCCGGCAATCGGGTCACCGGGATTTTCAAAATATAACACTGTAAAGTGTGTAAAGTTCGACGAGGATGATTTGCGCTTATGATTGATTTATATTTTGCTCCGACACCCAATGGCTGGAAAATATCGGTCATGCTCGAGGAGAGCGGGCTCGATTATAATATCAAATGGGTGAACATCGGAGCCGGCGAGCAGTTCGAACCGGAATTTCTCGCGATCAGCCCGAATAACCGGATCCCGGCGATCATCGATCATGATCCTGCGGATGGCGGAGAACCGGTTAGTGTGTTCGAGACTGGTGCGATCCTGCTTTATCTGGCGGACAAGGCGGAAGCATTTCTGCCGCATGATTTGCGCGGACAGATTGCGGCGACCGAATGGCTGATGTGGCAGATGGGCGGGCTGGGACCGATGATGGGCCAGCATGGCCATTTCAAACTCTACGCGCCCGACCGAATCGAATATGCCACCGAGCGCTATCGCAAGGAAGTGCTGCGACTGTTTGGCGTGATGGACCGGCGTCTGGCGGATCATGACTATCTCGCGGGTGAAGACTACAGCATTGCCGACATGTCCTGCTTCCCCTGGGTCCAGACTTACAAGCGTCAGGAAATCAACCTCGATGACTTTAGCCATGTGAAGCGCTGGTACGAGACGCTGAAGCAGCGCGAAGGCCTGCGGCGCGGGATGGCGGTCGGCCGGGACAAGATCAATCGGAACCCGCAGGACGATGCGCAAACGCGCAAGACATTGTTCGGGTTGGACCGATAGGAAATAGCCACTCCCTGTAAACGGGTGAGGTAAAAAAAGGACCGAATATGACCACAGTAGAATTTTACTTCGATCTCTCCTCTCCATGGACGTGTCTCGCCTTCCACAATATCCAGCCGATCATCAAAGACAATGGCGCGGCAATCATCTGGAAACCGTTCCTCGTTGGCGGCGTGTTTAATGCAGTGAATCAGGACGTGTACGCTGCGCGGGAAAACCCGGACAATCGAAAATTCGTTCACAGTTTCCGCGTGCTAAAGGACTGGGCAAAGCTCGCCGGTCTGCCGATGAATTTTCCGAGCGAACATCATCCGGTCAAGTCGGTACATGCGATGCGGTTATGTTGTGCCCTGGAGGAGGACCAGGCGGCACTGCACAAGTTCGCGACCGCCGCATTCAACGCTTATTATGGTGACCAGCGCAATCTGGATGATCCGGAAGTGTTGATCGCGATTGCCAACGAGGTCGGACTGGACGGTGTAGCGCTGGCCGCAAAGACGCAGGAACAAGCAATCAAGGACCGGCTGCGCGCCAATACCGAAGAGGCGATTGCCCGCGGTGCCTATGGCTCTCCAAGTATTTTTGTACCTTTTGGAGAGGGAGAAAGAATGTATTTTGGCAATGACCAGTTGCCGCTCGTTAACTGGGCGATTAAACAAGGTCCAGCATAACAGCGAATCTTCATTTCCGTTCGTGTCGAGCGCAGTCGAGACACTTGGGAATATCAAACTTCTCGACTTCGCTCGAAGCGAACGGGGAAGAGCAAAGGATGAAAAATGTCAGAACGCGTCACCATTACCGTCAAAGATCATATCGCCGATGTCCGGTTTAACCGGCCCGACAAGATGAACGCGCTCGATGCCGAGCAGATTGATGCCATCGTCGAAGCGGGCGAGAAGCTGGCGGCGATGGAAGGCATAAGAGCCATTGTTCTTTCCGGCGAAGGCAAGGCTTTTTGCGCCGGTCTCGACATGGGTAGCTTTGCCGCATCGGCCGCTGCTGCATCGGAACCAGGCAAGGATGGCGACAAGTCACCACTCGCCAACACCCTGACCGAGCGTACCTTTGGTAATGCCAATAAATATCAACATATCGTGCTGCTTTGGCGGAAATTGAAAGCGCCGGTCATCGCGGCGATCCATGGTCCGTGTATCGGTGGCGGTCTGCAATTCGCCAGCGCCGCTGACATTCGGGTAGTCTCGCCAGATGCAAAAATGTCGATCATGGAAATGCGCTGGGGCCTGATCCCGGATATGGGCAGCTACACGACCTGGCGCAGCTTTGTGCGCGACGATATCCTGCGCGAGCTCACCTATACCAATCGCATCTTTACCGGCGAAGAAGGCAAGGAGTTGGGCTTCGTTACCCATCTGTCTGACGACCCGCATGCCAAAGCCATGGAAATCGCGACCGAGATCGCCAGCAAACATCCACAAGCAGTACAGATCGCCAAAGATCTGATCAACAAGCTGCCCGATATGAACGAAGACGAGATATTGATGATGGAATCGATCGGTCAGGACAAGGTCAGCCGCACGCCCAATCAGGTCGAGGCGGTGATGGCGTTCATGCAGAAACGCACCGCGAATTTTGTCGACTGATTTGCATATTGCCGTTCGTCCTGAGCCTGTCGAAGAACCTCTCAAGAGCATATCGGCAGTTCGACGAGCTTGGTGCGAACGTCCCGTACCGGCAAGCTGCTAACCGGTGGTTCGCATTTTCTCCAGTTCCGCGACGACCTCTGCCCGTAGCGGTTTGCCCTCGCCGTCGGTGCGGCAGACAATGATGGAGTCGCAAGTGGCGATGCAGTGGCCGTTCTGGAACATGGCCTGCGCGATCACATAGCTGGACGTCCCGATCTTGCTGACGCCCGAGCTGATCTCGACGTCATCGGGATATTGCCCTTCGCGGAGATAGTTGATCGTGACCGCTGCGACCATGCTCCGCTCGTTCTTCGGTCGGTCGCCCCAAGGTCGTAGTGCGCGGTTTAGCCGCACCCGCGCATTCTCGAACATCGAAGCGAAGGCGACATTGTTGAGATGCCGGTTCGGGTCAATATCCTGAAAACGCGTCTGGGTTACGACAGACACGGGATAGTTTTCGGCGATCAGCTGCCATGCTTCCGGGCGGGCCATATTGTCTCAGTTCATCTTCGCAACAAGGTCTTTTTGCAGTGTCTTGCAGGCAAAGATATAGAGACCGCCCGCGACGAAAAATATGCCGACGATATAGATCATCGACCAGCGAAGCCCTTCCGCGCTTGCCGTCAAACAGGCCGCGGCCTTGGCCGCACCGAGGGTGGCGATCAGGTCTTCCGGCCGGCCTTTGCAGATCTGTCCAGTCAGTTCGGCTGCAAACTGGGAGCTGGCGAGATTGGCGCTCATCAGCATGTCGCTCGCGATCCCCATGACAAGAGGGCCGCAGCCATAGCCGATGAGGTTGACGATGAACAGGAACAGGGCAACGGCGGTTGCCCGCGACTGAGGGCTCGCGACGCCTTGGCAGATGGTATATTGGGCGCCGAGATAGCCATAATGCAGGGTGGCAGCAAAGAGCAGCACTGTCAGGGCAAAGGGCACGCTATCGGTGGTGAAGCCGATCCAGTAAAGCGGAACGCATATGATCAGCATGACACCGGGCAGCCAGGCAACCACGTTGGGGTAACGACCGCTCATCTTCTCGGTCAGATAGCCGGTAAAAAATGCGCCGGCAGACGCAGCAAGACCCAGCGGAACGGCAATCTGTAGCGTCACTTCCGAGATGGACATTTCATGGACGCGCTGGAAAAATGCGACCTGAAAATTGCTGACGCCATAGCCGACAAAGGCGACCAGAGCGGCGGCTATCATGTTGATCCAGAAGCTGCGCTTGGCGGACAATTCCCTCACCGTTTCTGCTATGCCCATTTTCCTGGGTTTGGTTGCGGTCGGCGGGTCAGCGTAGCCGCGCGGTGGCTCCTCGACGGTGAAGAGAAAAATGACGCCGAAAACAACACCCGGTATACCGAGCGCCAGAAACGCCTCGCGCCAGGAAAATAATTCGGTGATCGGTCCGCCAAAGGCATTGGCCAGAACACCGCCCAGTGTGATGCCCATAGTGTATATCGCGATCGCCCGTGCGCGACTGCGTGGCGGGAAATAGTCGGAGATGATCGAATTGGCTGCAGGTGTTAGGCCGGCTTCTCCTATGCCGACGCCGATACGGAACACGAGTAACGCGATGAAACTGCCTGCTATCCCGCATAAGGCAGTCATGAGCGACCACAGGATGACACTGGCGGCGATGATCTTGACGCGGTTCATGCGTTCGGCAAGCCGGGCAATGGGGATGCCCATCACCGTATACATGAGAGCAAAGCCGAAACCGGACAACAGGCCGAATTGCCAGTCCTGCAACTTGAACTCTTCGATAATGGGTTGGGCGACTACGCCGATCAATATGCGATCGATGAAGTTCAATGTGTAAAGAAGCATCAACGAAATTATTACATAGTTGCGATAGCCACCGGATCGATATGCCAGCCCGGTATTCGTCAGAGGCTCTGCCTGTGTTGCGTTCATGCTCTCTCCATTTTTTTAAGTTGATGGCCCGAACGCGGGGACAAGTCCAGAGGACTTTGTGGCAATTGGGATTGAGTGCCGTCGAGTCCTGTGAGCATTGCACATTATGAAAAAATTTCACGAAATCGCGAATTTCTGTTATTGTAACATAAGGTAACGTAAGGGTTCTCAGGGGGAAGATATGGCGCAGAGCGCACGTTTCCGGCAATTTCTCGGAAGTATTCGTCGCAAATCTGCAGGCCGATATCGAACCTTGCAACTCTGTGATACTCGATTCGGTCGGTCACGCCCGCTATGACAGTATCCGCTGCAGAGAAACTGAATGACGGACAGCGCGATTGTTTGCGGCTCGTGCTGGCGCATCATAATTCCAAGGAAATTGCACGGGAACTGGGCGTGTCTCCGCATACTGTAGATCAGAGATTGCGCATCGCCATGCGCATTATGGAAGTGCCGTCGCGTTTCGAGGCGGCACGAAAATTTGCTGCGTTCGAGGCAGACGATCAATATCAACCGTTGATATATCAAATGCCGGAGGTTGAGCGAGGCAGAAAAAACGGGAAATTGGTCTCGCCAACCGAAAGGACCGCAAGCGACAGGACAGGCTCCGAAGATGATATTTCAAATGTAGATGGCAATATTGCCATTATGGCTTTTGGGAGATCAGAAACGAGGCGCCGACGGATTCCCGTTCCGCGATATCGTGGCGAGAGAAACAATCTTGGCACGGTGGCACGACTGGGGTGGATATTGGCGATTGCGATTGGGTCCGCATTATCTTTCGGTGGACTTATCGCGGGGTTGGAAGCGTTGTCCCGGCTAAAAGGGTGATCAACACCCAGTCAGGTCTGCGCATCCGCTCCTCGATTTGGTGACTTTGAATAGTATGAAATATCGATTCTGGGGAAAGGAAAGTTCATGCTGAAACAACGACAAAATGCTGCCGAGAATTTGGCGAGAAGACTGTTTGCTACCGAAGAAGCTGTTGATCAGGCTATTTGCAAAATGGCAGATTTGGCGGGATATATGCCAGTAGCGAGAACGAGTGCACATTTATCGGCTGTGGTCGGTCAGGATGCGATATCGCAGGCAGCTGAAACTTTGTCTGCATTGATCAGGGCAAGAGGACAATTGATAGCAACACACAACCGATTGGCGGAAACGCGAGATCAAATTGGATTGCAAGCCATGGCCATGGGTAGCGGAGATATGAAACCGCCGATGCTTCAGAATAAAAAAGATGAGAAAATTGTCACTTTAGCAGAACATGTTGCCTAGCTATCTGTGATCCTATTTGCCCAAAAGGCGCTTGAATCGTCGATACCAGCGGGTTTGTCGCTGTGATTTTCACTACGATATGGGCCTATATCTATTATCTATTTCTTGTGGCCTGCTGTGGACATGCAATTTATCGCGGTTCCCGTTCTGAATATTTCGGGGCTGCTATCATGATTATCGGATCGGTTTCCACATTGGTTGTTAGCAGGCTGTATGGGACTTCGTGGACGAGCGTGGAAGTAGGTATATTTGCAATTGATATAGTTGCCTTCTTAGCGTTGATTTATCTTGCGTTCAATTCCGATCGCTTCTGGCCACTTTGGGCAACCGCTTTTCAACTGCTTGCGGTAACCATTCACCCCACAATGATGGTTATGCCACAGATAACGCCTTGGGCGTTCGGTACCGGAGCTGTCTTTTGGGCCTATCCCATGCTGTTGGCACTGGCTCTTGGATCCTTTGAGCACAGGCCGTTTGTGGCCGAGCATGAAAATAATTCCGGCTAGCGTCGAGCAACGATCCGATCACTTGTTTCTAACCATTGTCTTCACTTTCTGCAGCGGCAACGCTTCTGCGATCCGGAGGAGTATAATTATGGCGGATGATATGTTTTTACCGCTTTTTGATCTTTTCCAAAAGGAAATGCTGCTTTTCGCGAGCGTGTGTTTTTTGCTTGGCTCGGCCGATGATCTGGTTTTCGACGGGTTGTGGATTTTTCACAGCGTGAAACGCAAGCTGTTCGTCTATTCTCGCTACGAACGGGCAACCGTGGAGACTTTGGGCCAATCCGCGCCCGATGGACGGCTGGCTATATTTGTACCGGCCTGGAAAGAGGCTACGGTGATTGGCGCGATGCTAGCAAGATGTTTGCGACAATGGACATCAAGCCAATTTCGCATTTATGTCGGATGCTACCCGAATGATCCGGCAACGATTGCGGCGGTCGCGGCTGCATCGTCGGGCACGGAGAATATCCGGATTGTAGTCTGTCAGCAAAACGGGCCGACGACGAAGGCGGATTGTCTGAATCATCTGTGGGATGCGCTGTGTCAGGATGAAATCGAGGAAAAGACCAATTTCAAGGCGGTCGTGCTCCACGATGCAGAGGATCTTGTCCATTCTCAGGAGCTGAGGCTTCTCGAATATCTGATTGGGCGGGCCGCTCTGGTTCAATTGCCGGTCATTCCGCGCCGGGCCACTAGGTCGCGCTGGGTCGCCGGCCATTATGGCGACGAATTTGCTGAATTACATGGCAAGCAAATGGTGATGCGCGAAGCGCTGGGTGCCTCTATCCCCTCTGCTGGCGTGGGCTGCGCTTTTGCTCGGGATGCCCTGCAAAAATTGACAATTCGGACAAAAGGGAAGCCCTTTGACGCGCATAGCCTGACCGAAGACTATGAACTGGGGCTCAATCTGACGGGAGGAGATGCCCGGGGCATTTTTGCGCGACTGCGCGACCGGGATGGACAATTGGTCGCGACGCAGGAGTTCTTTCCTGAAAAGCTTGAAGATGCCGTCCGTCAGAAAAGCCGCTGGATCGCGGGGATATCCTTGTCCGGATGGGATCGACTGGGATGGAAAAATGATTGGCGGGAAAATTGGATGAGACTGCGTGATCGTAAGGCCAGTCTGGCGGCAATTATTCTGGCTATTGCCTATGCGGCCGTAATTTTAACAGGTGGCCTGCTTCTCGCCGACCGATTTGGTCTATACAAATTTCAACCCCTTTCCGGGTTTCTGAAAACACTGCTTTTCGTTAATGCCGGATTTCTGATGTGGCGATTGCTATTGAAAAGCTATTTCGTCTTTGCGCTTTATGGTCTTCGTGAAGCGGCGATATCGATACCGAGGACAATCGTTGCGAATGTGATTAATATTCTAGCGGCCTGGCGTGCCATTGGCCATTATGTTGAGCAGCTTGCCGGTCATCCGGTGAACTGGGAAAAAACACATCATTTTTACCCTGAAACTAGCGAAATCCAGCAGCTTAGATCAGGCTATTCACTGGCTGGAAGGAATTGATGCATTGGCGGAAGAGGCTGCCGGTGCGCCGCTTCGTGCGTTTGGAACGATAATATCCATATGGGTAATGATGCGGGTTTTCTCATGGAATATTCCTCCGGATATTGTCGTGGATTCGGTAGGGCCAGCGATTGGCCATTCGGCAATAGGTTACGAGATTTCGCAAATCAATAATGCCGGTGCGCAGCGCCGGAGTGGGTCGCAATTTTCGAGGCGGGTTTCTGCGCAAGACACTGCTGGCGAAAACAAGGCCTTTTTCCCCCCGTTCTATCCTCCGCGAGGATCGATTGATCGGATGTCCGCCGACCGGCTCATTTCCAGACCGCATTTTCTGCTGGCGAACATGCGAGCGGCGGACGTCAATTACCGGCTTCCAGCCGGCATATCACCCCAGCAAGCACCCAGCCTTTCGCAAAGGGTTGAATTGAATAAACCTCCGGGCCAAAACCTAACCGCAAAGCTGCGCCGAAATGGACTTATCGGTTATGCTTGGGTTTTCGCCAGACGAGTCTTTCAAAGCGCAGATCCGGAGTCGAGAGGGCAGGATTTCATCATATCAAATGGACAATATGGGGGTAGTCAGGCCGGTGTCATCTTGTCCTATCCGATATTGGCCAAGCCGAACCCTGAAATAGCGGTTTATGGAAGGCTGACCACCGCGCTGGCGCCACTGGCGCAGGAGGAAGCCGCTGTTGGTCTCCGGATGCATCCGGTTCAGAACTTGCCTTTTTCTATCCATGCCGAAAAGCGGCTGGATGCAGGTTCGGGCGGGGATCGGGGAACAGCCTTTTATATGGCTGGTGGCACGGGCCCTGATCAAATTGTGGAAGATATTCTGCTCGAGACCTACGCTCAGGCGGGATATATTTTAGGTGACAACGAAAGCTATTTTTTTGACGGGGCTGCTACCTTGCAGCATCCCGTCGCTGAATCCGGAAGAAAGAAATTATATTTTGGAGTTGGGGCATGGGCTGGCGGTGAACGCCAGATAGCTCGATTGGATGTTGGGCCGCGAGCAGATATCAGAATCCCTCTGGGTTCTGCATCAGCGCGTTTCTCTGTCGACTGGCGGTTCCGGATTGCCGGAAATGCACGGCCAGAAAATGGCCTGGCGCTAACCGTTTCAACTGGATTTTAAGCGAACCGGATTTTGTCCCTGATCGGTAAACGGATTGATTTTTGACGTTGCGAACCGCAACGCCCTTTATCCCGCAACAAAAAGAGATTAGTCCAATTGGAATATGGACATATATCTCCCAATCGCCAATCTCTCAGTCAATGCATTTGTCATAGTCCTGCTTGGCGGTCTTGTGGGAATTTTGTCCGGTATGTTCGGCGTCGGTGGCGGTTTTCTAACTACTCCGCTGCTAATTTTCTACGGCATTCCGCCGACGGTCGCCGCTGCCTCTGCATCCACCCAGGTCACGGGTGCCAGTATTTCGGGTGTTGCGGCTCATATGCGCCGCAAGGGAGTAGATTTCCGGATGGGCGGGATATTGGTGGTTGGCGGTATATTCGGAACGCTGATTGGCACCGGGCTGTTCCAGATTCTGCAGAGGTGGGGCCAGATCGACACCGTCATCAATGTTCTGTACGTCCTGATGCTCTCGAGTATCGGCGGTTTGATGTTCAAAGAATCCTTGCAGAGTGTCAGGGCACTGCGCGCCGGAAAACCGATGCCCGCGCGGAAGAGGCGTCATCATCCTTTGGTCGCCAACCTGCCATTCCGATGGCGCTTTTACCGCTCCGGCCTCTATATTTCGCCGATCGCGCCATTCGTGCTCGGTCTGCTTACCGGCATTTTGACTATGTTGCTGGGTGTTGGTGGTGGCTTTATCATGGTACCGGCGATGCTTTATCTGCTCGGCATGGGCGCTCAGGTGGTGGTCGGAACCTCGCTGTTTCAAATCCTGTTCGTGACCATTGCGTCGACGATGATGCACAGCATGACGACGCGAGCGGTTGATATCGTTTTGGCTTCATTGCTGCTCCTTGGCAGCGTGACCGGCGCGCAACTGGGCGCAAAATTCGCGCAGCGTATGCGACCGGAATATTTGCGGCTGAGTTTGGCAGCCATGGTCCTGCTTGTTGCCATACGCATGGCATTGGGCTTGGGCTTCCAGCCCGATGAAATATACACGGTGCAACTCCTGTGATGCAGTGGCGGACTCTTTTGCCCCGCTTGCTCGCGGTGTTCGGTATTGCCGTCATGACCATGGCTGCGACCCCGGTACTGGTTCCGGAAGTATCTCAGGATCGGATCAGCATCAGGGGTGATTTCAACGGTGCACAATTGCTGCTCTTTGGTGCTATCACCTATCCGCCGGGTACGCGCAATACCGATCAGGCAGATATCGTGGTTGTTCTCAAGGGGCCGGTTGAATCCATTGTCGTGCGTGAAAAGCAACAGATAGCGGGGATATGGATCAATGCGGCAAGCAGCGAATTCCGTTCCGCCCCCGGCTTCTACGCGGTTGCGTCTTCCAAACCGATCGACGAGATTGTAGATGGCAAAACGGCAGATATCTACGAATTGGGACTAAATCATTTGCAGCTTTCTCCGGCTGGAGCAATCGACAGTCGTGAACTGGATCGCTTCGTTAACGGGCTGGTGGATCTGAATGCCCGCGGAAATCTATTCAAGAATTTGCCCAATAGCGTGAAGATCACCAACAGCGTGTTGTATCAGGCGCGGATCAATCTGCCCGCCAGTGTCCCGGTAGGCGATTATACGGCAGAAACCTTCCTAATTCTCGATGGGCGGGTAGAGGCGGCAGAAGTCAAAGAGGTTACGATTGAAAAAATCGGAATGGGGCGTTTTATAACCAATCTATCCCAGAACAACGGCTTTCTATATGGCTTGATTGCTGTGTTCATTTCGGTTTTTCTAGGCTGGTCTGCCGGTTATCTGTTCCGCAAGATGTGAGGCTTGTTCAGCGGCAAGCCTGCGAATTTACCTTTCTTTAGGTGCGGTAAATCTTCCTTAACCATGAAGCATTAGTCCGGTGTTTTGACCAGTAACACAGGAAAAACCGTAATGTCCGACATGGGTTCTCATAATTTTCCCGCATCTGCACCTCTTCCGGTTTCAGGAAATGAAACGCAGGGCCATAGTGAACACGCTCCCGCTCCAAAGCGCACCGAAGGCCATAAAATTGGCGAAGTCATTGAAATTGCGGGGTCGGGTTCCAAAATTGTCATGGATAGTGCCGTCCTGACCAGGTTGCTTGATCATCCCGATGCAACAGTAAGAATGGCTGGCCAGGTGGGCAGTCAGGTCAAAATTCGTGTTGGCCAAACATGGCTGCTGGCCAATATCCGAACTCAGAGGCTTTATGAAGGTCAGTCGGGGCTGGTGGTCGCCGAGATCGATTTTCTGGGAGAAGGTGACGAAGAACAGCTTACCGGACATATTTACAATTTTCGCCGTGGTGTAACCCGCTATCCAACGCCAGCCTCGCTGGTCTACGCAGTGACCACAGCGGATCTGAAACAGGTCTACGCATCCGATGGCCGGGCCAATGTTGAAATCGGCACGGTCTATCCCACGGACGATATACGCGGGGCCCTTTATGTCGATGCCATGCTTGGTAAGCATTTCGCGCTTCTGGGATCGACAGGTACGGGTAAGTCGACTTCTGCGGCTCTCATTCTCCATAAGATTTGTGATCTGGCTCCCGAAGGCCATATCATCATGATTGATCCTCACGGAGAATATTCTGCCGCCTTCAAGGAAAATGGCAAATTATTCGACGTGAACAACCTCAACCTGCCATATTGGCTAATGAATTTTCGTGAACATTGTGAAGTATTTGTCCAGTCGAGAGGTGATGCCAAACAGATGGACTGCGACATTCTCGCCAAATGTCTGCTGGCAGCAAAAGCAAAAAGTCAGGCATCTGCAAATATTGCGAAGCTGACCGTGGATTCACCTGTGCCCTATTTGCTGTCCGATCTGACAGGGATACTTCAGAACGAGATGGGCAAGCTCGACAAGGCGACCAACAGCGCCCCCTATCAACGGCTGAAATCCAAGATCGACGAGATCAAGGCCGATCCGCGCTACAGTTTCATGTTTTCCGGGATGCTTGTCGGCGACACAATGGCGGCATTTCTTGCCAAGATTTTCAGACTACCGTCCGAGGGAAAACCGATCTCGATTATCGATGTCTCGGCAATGCCGTCCGAAATCACGCCTACCGTGGTTTCTGTGCTCAGTCGCCTGGTGTTCGATTACGCTATATGGGCCCGAAATGAACCGCAGCGGCCGATGCTTTTGGTCTGCGAGGAAGCGCATCGATACATTCCGAATGATGATGTTGCCGAGGAAAGCAGTGTTCGCGATATTCTCAGCCGGATCGCCAAGGAAGGCCGTAAATATGGCGTCTCTCTGGGTCTTATCACCCAGAGGCCGTCGGATCTGGCCGAAGGTGTGCTGTCGCAATGTGGTACAATCCTGTCGATGCGTCTCAACAATGACCGAGATCAGGCCTTTGTGAAAGCCGCTATGCCGGAGGGTGCGCGCGGATTTCTCGACTCCATTCCAGCCTTGCGCAATCGTGAAGTGATTTGCTGTGGCGAAGGCGTTGCCATTCCCATTCGCGTTTCTCTCGATACGCTGGCCGAGGACCGGCGTCCGGCTTCGGAAGATCCGGTATTCTCCGAGCTATGGCGCGAGCAAGGCGGCGAAGAAGAAATCATCCAGCGGGTGATCAAGCGCTGGAGAGCGCAAGGCCGGTAAACGCCGCTCCGACCGTTTGTCCATTTCCATTGGCCGTTGATCGATGGCCGGTATCAAATCCCCAGCCATCGATTACACTCGTAGTCACTAGGTCGCGCATCGGGCGCGGCAAGATGACATGGAGAATCCGATGGTTGATAAACGCTATTTCTCGTTTGCTGGGGGATTGGGCCTTGTCGCGGCGTCGATATTGCCGGCGATGGCGAGCCAAGCACGTGATGCGAAACACCAGCACCATGGAGAATGGAGCAAAACGCTCGCACGGGATATCAAAGCCCAAGTGACGGCCGGGATGGCTGAAGCTGCTGTTGGCATGGAAAAGGGTGCCGATGAGATGCTGCGCGGCGCCGACGAAATGGAAGCCTATGCCGACCGGCTGGAACGCGACCCTGTTTTTCGCGAACGCGAGGCGGCGCGCCAGAATGACCACAGAGATACGCAAGTCACGGCCGAGCAGTTGCTGGCTAGCGCCCCCGAAATGCGAGGCGGCGCGGAAAAAATGCGTGAAGGGGCCGTGAAAATGCGCGCTGGCGCCGAAAAAATGCGACGCGGGAACGATAGCTAAGAGAGATATCGGAAGCCGGTATCGCCGCGGAGGCGGGGAACCATCTCCGATTAGTTCCAAAATTAGCCAAATTGCTGATATTCTCGAGCAGGATTATCCCAACCGATCAATTGCCGCCTGTAACCGTTCGGCTTCCGCTTCTTTGTCGGAGAGGTCGGAACGAGCTTTTTCGACCGCTTCCGGTTTGGCTTTTTCGACGAAATTCGCGTTCCCGAGACGACCTGACAAAGACTTGGCTTCTTTCTGCGATGCTTCCAGCGCCTTGGTTAGCCGCGCCTTTTCTGCTGCGAAATCGACGGCACCTGCCAGTGGCAGCACATAAGTTGCACCATCTACCACGATTTGAGCAGTTGCGCCTTCCGGTGCAGCATCGAAGGAAAAGCTTTCCAGCCTGCCAACGCGGTTCAGCGCAGAGCTTTGACGCTGGATACGCTCTGCCAGAGCATCATCGCCATCGCGGACGTGGGCTGACATTTTTGTTCCGGGCGGAATGTTGAGTTCGACTTTTGCCGTGCGGGTGGCCGAGATGAGACGAATGAGCCAGTCGACTTCCGCTTTTGCTTCCTTGTCGATGTCCGCTTTCGGCTCCGGCCATTTGGCTACAATCAGATCATATTCTCGGTCGCCCATGCTGTGCCAGAGTTCTTCCGTAATGAAAGGCATGAACGGGTGCAGCATGACGATGATCTGGTCGAGAACCCAGCCGGCGACAATACGGGTTTCGTCTGCCGAATTGGCATCCTCACCCTGCAAAACCGGTTTGATCAGTTCGAGATACCAGTCGCAGAACCGGTCCCAGGTGAAGTGGTAGATGGTGTTGGCCGCCGCATCGAAGCGAAGGTCGGCCAGCGCCTTGTCGAGTGCGCCCTGCGTTTCGACAACTTCGCTGATGATCCAGCGATTGACCGGCAGAGTGGCTTCCGGTGCGGCGAGAGTCTTGCTTGCGCCAATGCCGTTCACTTCGCAGAAGCGGGAAGCATTCCACAGCTTGGTGGCAAAGTTGCGATAACCTTCGACTCTTTTGTCATCCATCTTGATGTCGCGGCCCTGGCTTTCCATCGCTGCCATGAAGAAGCGCAATGCGTCGGCACCATATTGGTCGATCAGGCCGAGCGGATCGACGACATTGCCCTTGGACTTGGACATTTTGGAGCCATCTTCGGCGCGCACCAGTCCGTGGAGATAGAGTCGCTTCCACGGCACTTCTTTCATGAACTGGATGCCCTGCATCGCCATCCGCGCGTCCCAGAAGAACAGGATATCGAAGCCGGAGATCAACAAGTCATTGGGGTAATGGCGTTCAAGGTCTTTGGTTTTCTCCGGCCACCCGAGCGTGCCGAAGGGCCAAAGAGCGGAGGAGAACCAGGTGTCGAGGACATCTGGATCGCGAGTAAGCACAACGTCTGCGCCAGCTTGCGCCTGCGCTGAAGCTTCATCCATGGCGACATAGATCTTGCCGTTTTCGTCAAACCATGCGGGAATACGGTGTCCCCACCAAAGCTGCCGTGAAACGCACCATGGCTGGATATTCTCCATCCAGTTGAAATAGGTCTTTTCCCAGGTCTTGGGAACGATCTCGATATCGCCATCACGGACAGCCTTGATTGCGGGTTGCGCAAGCGTCTCTGCATCAACATACCATTGGTCGGTCAGCCACGGCTCGATCACCACGCCGCCGCGATCACCGAAAGGTGTCGCGATGGTGCGCGGTTCGGCGTCATGCTCGACGGTTTCGCCGTCCTTGTTTTTCGAGACATGCGGAATCAGGAAGCCCTGTTCCTTCAGCCGCTGGACAACCAGTTCGCGGGCGCCATTGATGCCGTCTTTCTTGAACCGGTGCAGTCCGATATATTCGTCTGGTACCAGCCCGTCAGCGGTCTGGCAGACATTGGCCTCGCAATCGAGCATATTGAGCATCTCGCCAGCCGCAAAGCCCGCACGCTTGCCGACCTCGAAATCGTTAAAGTCATGGCCCGGCGTGATTTTCACCGCGCCGCTACCCAGCTCGGGATCGGCATGTTCGTCGGCAACAATCTTGAAGCGGCGCCCGGTGATCGGCTGCAGGATTTCCTTGCCGATCACGCTCTTATAGCGGTCATCGCTTGGATGTACGGCAACCGCCATATCGGCCAGCATCGTTTCAGGCCGTGTCGTCGCGACCTCGATATAGTCCTGCCCGTTATCCAGCGTCACGCCGTCGGCGAGCGGATATTTGAAATGCCAGAAGCTGCCCTTGGTGTCGGTGGTCTCGACTTCCAGATCTGAGATCGCGGTTTTCAGCGCCGGGTCCCAGTTGACCAGGCGCTTGTCGCGATAGATCAGGCCGTCATTATAGAGATCGACAAAGACCTTGAGTACGGCCTCGTTCATGCCCTCGTCCATGGTGAAGCGTTCGTTGGACCAGTCCATCGAACAGCCGAGACGCCGCAGCTGGCCGGTAATCGTGCCGCCGCTTTCCTCTTTCCACGCCCAGACTTTCTCGACAAATTCCTCGCGGGTGAAGTCGGTACGCTTTTCCTGGCGCTCGTTCATCTGACGCTCGACCACCATCTGGGTGGCGATACCGGCGTGATCCATACCGACGACCCAGAGCGCATCCTTGCCCTTCATCCGTTCGTGGCGGATGACGATGTCCTGCAATGTATTGTCCAGAGCATGGCCGATATGCAGGCTGCCGGTGACGTTGGGCGGAGGGTTGACGATCGTGAACGGCTCGCGATCATCGCGTTCCGGCCGGAACAGTCCCTTGGTTTCCCAATGCTCATACCAGCGAGCTTCAATGGCGGCGGGGTCGAAATTTTTATCTAAGGTCATGCTGAGCCTTTGGCATTGGTTTTCACCGTAAACAACAGGCAATTGTCCGTTAATGGTGAGCCTGTTGAACCGCACCTATAAAAATAGAACGCCCTTCGACTGGCTCAGGGCTAACGGAAAAGCGTCAATCTGTTCGAGTGTTTCGGCCGGCTAGCCCAGTATTGCATCAATTTCCGCATTGGCCTTGGCGCGCAATTGCCGCTTGCAAGCCTTGAACCCCGGTTGGGCCGCCAGTTCCTGCGCACGCGCGACGGCTTGATCCAGCAATTGAGCCGGCCCTGCCAACTCGTCAGCCAGTCCCGCGCTCAAAGCTTCTACCGGTGTAAGCAAATGGGATGACAAAGCCAGTCTTCGCCGCCAGACGGGGTCAAGCCAATGATCGAGGATCGCTTGTGGAACGGGCGGGAATGGCAGGCCCGCCTTCGCTTCGGGCAGTCCGATTTTGTAATCGCCTTGCGCTGCGACGATCCAGTCTGCTGCGAGCGCCATGATACCGCCCGCGCCAATGGCGTTGCCATTGAGCGCGACCACCACCGCACAGGGCAGGCGATGCAGCGCTGCCGCAAATGCGTCTATAGCCGCTGCTGCGTGAATCTGGCCGGCTTTGTCCAGTGTCGCCACGATTTTCGTGTCCATCCCGCAGGTGAAATGTTCACCGGCCCCAGTCAGAACAATGCCATTTTTTGGAGGATCTTTGGCCAATGCCTGCAAGGCCGCAATTCCCTCCTCCAGCAGAGCCGGATGGAGTGTATTGCGTTCCCCGTTGGTCAGCGTGACGATGATCGTACCATCGCGTTCTTCGGTCGGGAAAAAGCTCACTCGCCTTCGCTTTCCTGATTGCCGGCCGCTGTCCATTTATCCATCCAGTCAAAGACCGTCCGGTACCATTGCACACTATTCTTGCCCTTGAGCACCCAGTGGTTTTCATCGGGAAAGATCAACAATTTGGACGGGATGTCCATTTCCTGCGATACGGTGAACGGCATGATAGTTTGGGTATAGGGGATCCGGAAATCCTTTTCGCCGTGGATGAACAGAGTCGGTGTTTTCCAGTTGGTGATCTTGTTGACGGGATTCCATTTTTCCGGGTTGGGTCGCGACCACCAGTTGCCGCCATGATCCCATTGATCGAACCACAATTCTTCCGTGCTTAGCGCCATTGCGCGCAGATCGAATACACCGGCATGATTGATCAAACAGTCGAACCGGTCTGGCCAGTTGCCGGCAATCCAGTTCATCATATAACCACCATAAGAGCCGCCGAGAGCGCAGGAACGCTCGCCGTCGATTTGTGGATCGATCTTCAGCGCCGCTGCATAACCCAGCTTCAGGTCCTCCAGCGGCTTGCCGCCCCAATCCTGATTGATGCTGTCGGTAAATTTTTGTCCGTAACCGGCAGAACCATGGAAATCGACGGTAACCGCCGCATAGCCTTGCGCCGCCATCACTTTCGGATTCCAGCGGGTAGACCAGTTGTTGCCGAAACTACTCTGGGGACCGCCGTGGACGAGAAAGGCCATCGGCAGTTTGCCGGTCGCGCCTTGAGGTTTGATGATCTGACCCCAGACTGTGTCGCCATTGGCACCGGGAAAATTGAACCGCTTGATTTCGACCTTGTCGATTTCGGCCAACTCACGACCGTTGATATTGGTCAGCTGCGTGACATTTCCGCCCGCCGTGCGGCGATAAATGTCCGTCGGCGCCTGCAGGCTGTTCATTGTGTAGATCAGCGAGCCGTCCTGCAAGGGTATCGTGGTGCCGACATTGCCTTCCGCCGTCAGACGCGTGACTTTGCCGGTCGCGACTTCCACTGCAAAGGCCGGATGATCGAGCACGTCCTGCGCGGTCACGATGAGATATTTATTATCGGGCGTCCAGACGATTGATCCGACCGAACGGTCCCAATCCTTGGTCAGGGCAATGGCTTCGTCTTCATCGCTGCCTTGCTTGCGCAATTTTACGACAAGCCGATCAGCCTCATAGCCAGGTCTCTCCATCGCGGCCCAGGCCAGCCATTCACCGTCCGACGAAAAGGCCGGTAACGTGTCAGTAGCCTTGTTATTAGCGGTAAAATTGACGGTTTCCTTGCCATCGGCCTTGGCACCGTAAATATCGATATTGGTGGATTTAGGTTCATTGCGGTCCGCAACTCTGAGTGCGAAGAAGACACCATCCTCTCCCGGTACCCACGCGATTTCCTCACCGCCTCCGAATGGTTTGGAAGGACTGTCGCCGGTCAGATCACCATCCAGAGCGGAGCCTTCGCCCGCTATCTTTCCGTCTTTCAGTTCAAAGGCAAATATCCGGCTATAATTTCCCGGCGTTTCCCAGCTCGACCAGTGGCGGATGAACAATTCATCATATTCGCGGCCGGTTCCTGGTCCGGGTTCGGCCCTGTTGCCGCTTTCGTCACAACCGAACGTCGGACAGTCTCGGGCAATGTCGCCCCAGAGCGCGATTTGCTTGCCGGTTTGAGACAATTTGAAGCCGGCGATATCGGCTTTTAGATCACTCGCCTGAACCGGTTTTCCCACTTTATCCCCTGATAGAATGTCGGCATGCCAAAGCTGTTCCGAGCCGCTGGCGTCGCTGAGATAATAGAGGCTGCCATCCGGCGCGAACGCCGGACTATGTTCGCTTTTTCCAGCTGCGTCGAGAATCCGGACGGGTGTTGCATCGGCGGCATCGATATCAAGGAGATATAGCGCACTCGACCGCTCGTAGGTTTCTGGCTGCGTTTCTGTCACGTCATAGGCAGCCCATTTCTCGTCAGGAGAAATACTAACCGATCCCATCCGTTTCAGCGTCGCGAGATCCTCCGGCGTCATTGGTCTGGCCGAAGCAAGGGTTGGCACAATGGCACCGGTCAGGAACAGGGCCGTGGTAAATGTTTTGAAATATTTTGTCATGGCCGGGAGTTTAGCACGGCTGTCTGACAAGGCAATTGGGATTAGGGGTGAAGGACTATTTGTCGCTTAACCGCTGAATCTCGCGGGATACCAATTCTTCGACGAGGTCGGGCAGATTCTGGTCCAGCCATTCTTTGATCAGTGGTCGCATCATTTCACGGGTCAGGTCTTCGAGCGACGTGCCGCCGGACTGTTGCTGTGGCATCCGGCGTTCCATCGCGCCTTTTTCGACCAGCGCCGAGAGCGATTGGCGCATGCTATCAAGCTTGTTGTCGTCAATCAGCCGCTCTTCCTTGCGGCGGTCTCCAAAGACGCCTTGTGCGGATGGATTGTCTGCTTCCGGCAACTCGTTGGTCAGTTCAAGCACTTCTTCGTTCGCCGGCTTGATATCCGGGACAGCCTGCAGCGCTGGTTTCAGCGGAGCTTTCCGACGTTGCTGGGGGCGATCCTCGTCGATCGCCTTGTCATCGGCGATGATGCGTTTGATCGACGAGAGGATTTCCTCCATCGATGATTCCCTGTTCTGTTCGGCCATGTGCGAAACCCCCAAACTTATACTCTGTGGTCGAAACTAATCGACGCTATTCATTCTATCGGCGCGTCGGTATCTCAGGCAACGGCTCTATCTCCGCTTTTTGGGCCTGAGTGTCAACGGTTCTGGTTGCCTGCGGTTCCGGATTCGGATCGCTTTGATAGTCATAGAACATATCGTCGACCCGCTCGTAATTGACCTTTGGATCATAAAGCGGTCCGCCTTCGAGACCCAGATCGCGGGCTTCCGCCCGCCCCATTGCGGCTAGCAGGGAAAAACCAGCGACATAGCTGTTGCGCCGCGCGGTCACCAGTTGCACCTGGGCGTTGAGCAATTCCTGCTCGGCGTTCAGTATGTCCAATATGGTCCGGTTGCCGACGGAATTTTCTGCCCGAACTCCCTCCAGCGACAGGCTGGCAGCGGCTACGGCACGCTCCGAAGACTGGATGACCCGCTCGGATGCGCGCCAGCTGGAATAAGCCGCACGGGTCTGCGAAATCACGTCGCGCTCGACCGCAATCAGCTGCTCGTAAGTCTGGCCAGAGCGGGCTTGCGCCTGACGGATTTGCGCAGCCGGTCGGCCCCCCTGGTAAATCGGCATGCTTGCCTGGATGCCGACTTCTGCAGTGGATTGTTCCTGAATGAAAGTTGTGCCGGCAATATTCCCGCCAAGCGTTCCATGGTAATTCAAATAGCGCCCTTGAACATAAGTCGAAACCTTGGGTTTGTTGGCGGCTCGGGCCGTTTTGATATCAAATTCCGCGGCCGCTGCGCGTTCTTTGGCGGCGAGTAGATCCGGATTATATGTTAGCGCGATATCGACGGCCTGATCCGGTGTTTCGGGAAGGTTTGGCAATGGCGGAGGCGCTTCCAGATCGCCGGGCTCGTGTCCGACCAGCGCGATGTAATTTTCCTTGCTGCGGATCAGACTCGCGCGCACGGTTTCCAGATCACCCTTTGCTACTTCCAGCCGGGATTCCGATTGTGCTACGTCGGTCCGGGTCAAATCGCCGATTTCGAACCGATCGCTGGTCGCTTCCAGATTGACCGAGAGGACGCCGACATTTGCCCGGTTCAGTTTGACGATTGCCGTGTCGCGGATGACGTCCATATAGGTGGCGACAACATTGCTGAAAAGACTTGCCTCGGTTGCGCGGAGGTCCAGCTGACCCGCTTCGACTCTGGTCTTGGCGGCGCGGACGGCATTTTTTACCGCTCCGCCCGAGTAGATCGGTACAGTGACCGAGCCGCCCGCAGTGGACTGGCGCAGAGGTGCAGTGAAGCTATTGGCGCTGCGCAGGAAATTTTCCTGAAAACCGAAATCAGTGGTCGCGCTGGGGCGGCCATCCGCTTTGGCAATGGCGACGGTCTCGTCGGTCGCCCGCTGGGCGGCGCGCGCGCCGGACAGGGTGGGGTTTGTTTGATAAGCAGCCACGAGGGCATCGCGGAGCGTGTCTGCTTGCACTGGCGCAGACAGCAACGTCAGGATAGCCGTTCCAGCAAAAAGGCGACGTCTATTCATCTCAAGTCTCTCCCGAACGCCTTTAAAAAGTGAAGGTTTTTGCTTTGTCAAAACCAGGCAGGGGACATCCCCCGCAATCGGCAAAATATTGATAGCCAACATGTTCCCCAGCCGTGCGGCCTAAAGCAAGACGAGATACGCCATCATTCATGACTGCTGCCACGATTCGTCCGTCCGGGGCGAGTTGATCGACAAGGGTTTGGGGAATCTGATCCACCACTCCATCAATAACGATCACGGAATAAGGTGCCGATTTGCTCCAGCCGTCCACATGTTCGGCCGTTTCAATCGTGATTCCTTCAACGCCCGCCAGATTTTTCTTCGCGGTCGCCGCCAGTTTGGCATTCGCTTCGATCGCTGTCACCGAACCGGCGAGTTGGGCTAAAACAGCCGCTGTATAGCCCGTGGCCGCGCCGATCAGTAAGACATTGTCATTCTTTGTCACATGCGCGACATTCAACAACCGCCCGGTGGTGAGCGGCGGATTTAAAGCCCGGCCTTCGCCGACTTGCACGCCGCGGTCGGCATAAGCGAAGCTGCGTTGGGCAGCGGGCACAAAATCTTCGCGCGGGACATGACTCATGGCCGCGATAACACGCGGATCACTGACGTCAGTGGTACGCAACTGGCTGACCACCATGGCTTTGCGCATCTGCTTGAAATTTTCCTGACCCAAGAGTCGATCCTTCCAAAATATGTTTTTCGTCCATGCCACGCCTGTATTATTAACACAATACACTATGGAGGAGATTTTGTCGCTTCTAGCGGGGCTTGGCACTTGCGCCAAGATGGAATCCGGCGAATTTATGCCGACTGCGTCTTTTGCGCGACAATCGGGCCATTTCTGACAATATGCACCACCAAAAACGGATGATGCAAGTTTGGGTTGACTTTACTAGCAAAGCGAAGCAATTCGCGCCCTCTCTCCGGCCCGATGGCGGAGTGGTGACGCAGCGGATTGCAAATCCGCGCACCCCGGTTCGATTCCGGGTCGGGCCTCCAGAGATCTCTCCCAAGCTTGGGTTTCATTAAAAATTTAACAAAACTCGCGGCTTTGAACGCTTTTTGGTGACTGCCAGAAGCCGACGTGCCATCGACATCGATGCTCTTCCCATAAGGTCTCCGCAGCGTTACACTCTCGCATGACCGATAAATCCACCATGACCTATGCGCGCTATCTGGCGCTCGACACATTGCTGGACGCCCAGCACCCCCGATCCGATCTGGACGACGAGATGCTGTTCATCATCATCCACCAGACCAAGGAACTCTGGCTCAAGCAAATCATCCGCGAGATGCGCTTCGCCAAACAGCAAATAGCCGCCGACGCGCTCGTGCCTGCCTATAAGGCGCTTGCGCGGGTTAGCCGCATCCAGGCGGTGATGACGTTGAGTTGGGATGTATTGTCCACAATGACGCCCAGTGACTATACGCGTTTTCGCCATGTGCTGGGGCCCAGTTCCGGTTTTCAGTCCGATCAGTTCCGGACCGTGGAATATATGCTCGGCCTCAAGGACAAGGCCTTTTTGAAATATCAGGACGATCGTCCGGAAGCGCTGGTGGCGATGCAGGCTGCTCTCGATCAATCGAGCATCTGGGATGATGCGATAGCGGCGCTGGCTCGGGCCGGTTTCGATATTGCACCGGACCTGCTTGACCGTGATTTTGCCGTTTCCCATCAGCCGTCGGAACAGGTCGAGGCGGCCTTTCTGCAAGTCTATCGCAATCCGGAGAAATATTGGGAACTCTATCAACTGGCGGAAAAACTGGTCGATCTGGATGATGCGATGGCGACCTGGCGGCACAAACATGTGCTGACCGTCGAGCGGATCATCGGCGGAAAAATGGGAACCGGCGGAACCGCTGGCGTTTCCTATCTGCAGAGCACGGTGGGCAAGCGGGCCTTTCCGGAACTATGGTCGCTGCGTACCCAGTTATGAGCTGGAAACATCTGTTCTCCAAGTCTCTTGCGGCGAACCCGGAGCGCCTGCATTTTGCCGCGCACAGCCATCATCTCTGGCCTGATGCCAGCTATGAAGGCCATATGGCGGCTTGGCAGGATGCGGCGGTGCTGGCAGATCACAAATGGGACAAGATCATGGGGCCTGTCTGGTCCGAAGCGCAGCAACATGTAGCTGATGAACTGAAATTGCCCGATCCCGCGACGCTTTGCTTCGCGCCAAATACCCACGACTTTATTGTGCGGATCCTGTCCGCTATTCCGGCACGACCGGTTCGAGTGCTCGCGACCGATGGTGAGTTTCACAGCTTTCGCCGGCAAATGACCCGCTGGGTGGAGGCGGGGGAGGTCGTTCTGCAAACGGCGTCACCGGGTGGCTTGCTAGAGACTGCACAGTCCGGTGAATTCGATCTGATATTCGCCAGCCATGTTTTGTTCAATTCCGGCACCATCATCTCCGCGCTGGACGAGCTTGCGGCGCTGGCCCGTCCCGAAGGGCCCTGGGTGGTGATTGACGGCTATCACGGCTTTATGGCGATCGAAACCGATCTGTCGCAGATTGCCGATCGGGTGTTTTACCTTGCGGGTGGTTATAAATATGCGATGGCGGGAGAAGGGGCCTGCTTCCTCCATGCGCCGCCGGGTTTTGCCGAGCGACCGGTTGTCACCGGCTGGTATGCCGCATTTGACGATCTCGCCCTGGCACCCGGAGATGTCGGCTATGCGCCGGACGGGCGGCGGTTTCTGGGCAGTACGTTCGATCCTTCCGGTATCTACCGGTTCAATGCCGTGCAGAATATGCTGGATAGCGAGGGGCTGACGACGGCTGTGATTTCGGACCACGTCGCGACTCTGCAGGCTCAGTTTCTGGAGGAGGATGCTCTGGCAGGTTTTGAATTGCTCAATCCGCTTAACGATCAGCAGCATGCCCGCTTTCTCGCCTTTCGTGGGGAAACAGCGTCGGCGCTTCATGACAGGCTGGCTGCGCAGAATGTCGTGACCGATGTCCGCGGAGATGTTCTGCGCATTGGCTTCGCGCTTTATCATGATCGGGAGGATGTCGCGCGTTTGACAAAAATAATAGGGCAGGTGAGCTGAGCGCTGTGCCGTTACGGATTGTCTGACTGGGCGAGTTTCCTAACGGTTTCCACGGTTTTCACCGCTGATTTTTCCGTTGACGTGAAAGATTCTGCCAATAGGCTTAACTGAACAATTAAACGTCGCGTTGAAAAGGACAGACCATGAGCATTTCCGTCGATATCCAGAATGACGTTGCCCTGATTACCATGGACGATGGCAAGGCCAATGCCGTCAATTTCGATCTGATGATCGCGCTCAATGAAGCACTGGACAAGGCCGAGGCGGACGCCAAAGCGATCGTTCTGACTGGCCGCGAAGGGCGTTTTTCCGGCGGCTTTGATCTCGGCATGATGGGCAGCTTTACCCGTGACGATTCTGTCTGTCTGCTCGACCGGGCATCCGAATTGGTGCTCCGTCTCTACGGCGGACCAATGCCCGTTGTGGGAGCCTGTAACGGGCACGCGATCGCGATGGGTGTGTTTCTGCTAATGGCTTGCGACACGCGGATTGGCGCGGCCGGCGATTTCAAACTGGGTGCGAATGAATCGATTACCGGTATGACACTACCGGTATTTGCGGTCGAACTGGCGCGGGATAGACTCAGTCCGCTGCACCAGACCCGCGCGATGATCCAGGCTTTCATCTACGATCCGAAGGGTGCCGTCGAGGCGGGATATCTCGATATGCTGGTCGAACCGGACAAGGTGGTCGGTCAGGCTACCGCGATTGCGGGGCAACTCGCCAAGCTGCCGGGCCATGCCTATGCCTATCAGAAATCGGCGATGCGGAAACCGGCGCTGGATGCGATCCGGGCGAGCATTGGCAATCACCCGAACCTGCGCAAAATGGCTTAGCGGTGCTGGTCGATCAGGATCGGGTTGCCATCCGGATCGGTCAACATGATACTGGCTGGACCGTCGCTGCCTTCGGTCTGGCTGTCGAGTTTGACACCCGCTGCCAGCAATGACTTCTGGATTTCGCGGACATCGTCGAAATCATCGAGATTCTGTCCATCCTGATCCCATCCCGGGTTGAAGGTCAGCATATTCTTGGGAAACATGCCCTCGAACAGGCCGATCATTGTCTCGCCATTTTTCAGGATCAGCCATTTCTGGTCTACGTCGCCGCCAAATTTGGCAAAACCAAGTTTCTCGTAAAAGGCTCTGGAAGCGGCGATGTCCTTGACCGACAGGCTGACCGAAAAGGCTCCGAGTTTCATTTTCATTCTCCCAATTGCTACGCTATTGCCGGACCGGCAGGATTTTCGGGTTTTGCAAAACCGCTGCGGACAGGATCGCGATGATCAGGCCCACCGGGAATATCTCCATGAAAGTCATCGGCATACGGATATATATTTTCCCGTAATCGGAGCGCATTTCTTCCAGGGTCGCAATTTCCTGCGCCAGTTTTCCCGCCGTCAGACCCGCTCCCTTTTTGGCCTCGATCGCGCTGTTCACATAGCTGTCGATAAAGGCGTAGCCGTTGCTCATCGAATATAGCTCCCAGACGACCGTGTATATGAGCCCGGCGATAACCGCGATGGCGAGGCCCATGGCGAATGCGGGAAGGAAGCGGATCACACCGCCGAGTTCCTGATCACGATAGCGCTTGATACCGATGAATATCATCGACAGCGCAACCAGCATGGTCAGATAACCGAATAGTTCTGACGACAGGAAACTACCGCCGTCGCTGACAACCAGGCCCAGGATCAATGTGACAATGGTGATAGTCCCGGACAACACTCCATAGGTTAAGGCGATTTTCTGCATGATCTTTCCTCCGCTTGTGCGGTGGTTATGACAGCCGCGACGGCTTTTGGAAATCACCCGGATGGGTGACTGGGCCATTATCACCCCGATATATCAGGGGATAAGATGCAGGGTCCGTGCTTCCTCGATCGCCCGGACACGGCCGTTGACCTGAAGTTTTTCGTAGAGTTTCGCGATATGGGTTTTGACGGTGTTGGGCGAGATATCCAGCGTCCGGCCGATTTCCTTGTTGGATTGACCATCCGCCAATGCTTCGAGAACTTCCAGTTCCCGCCCGGATATGCCTAGTGATTTTAGCGCGGCGCTGTTCCGCTCAAACGGCCCGCGCGGTTTTCGCGCCGTCAGCCGGTGGCCCACCCAGATCCCAAGCGCAGCAAAGGCAAGGGCGATCAGGACAACATAGATTTCAACCGAATAGGTCTTGCTGAAATATTGATATTGCAGCCATTCCAGCGCGAAAGCGGCTGCGGTAAGTAGCGCGGCGTAGAGCAACAGGATTTTCAGGACAGGTTTCGATATCATGATCGGCGGGACGATCGGTGCGCACCAACCGCCCTATTTCTCCTCCAGCAAGTATTTCTTCCAGAAAATCAGACTCGCCCAGAATTGATAATCACCATTGGCCTTCTTGCGGAAGCCGTGGCCTTCGTTTTCGGCGAGCAAATGCCAGGCGGGGCGACTGTTGGCGCGGACGGCGGCGATGATCTGGTCGGCTTCGCTTGCCGGGACGCGCGGATCATTGGCGCCGGTGACGACCATCAGCGGGATTTTGATCTCGCTGGCGCGGATAAGCGGGCTGATTTCCTGCAATTTGGCGCGCTGGTCGGGGTTGCGCTCGTCGCCATATTCGATTCTCCGCAAATCGCGACGGTAGGCCTGGGTGTTTTCGAGGAAGGTGACGAAATTCGAAATGCCGACAATCTCCAGCCCGGCTTTCAACCTGTCGCCATAGCGCAGCATCGCCGCCAGCGTCATATAGCCGCCATAGCTGCCGCCGGTCACGGCGATGCGTTTGCGGTCAATCCGCCGGTCCTTGCGCAAATGGTCGAGGAACGCGCCGATATCGAGCACGCTGTCCTCCCGCCGCCACGGGCCATTGTCGAGCGAGACAAATCTTTTGCCAAAGCCGGTTGATCCGCGGACATTGGGATAGAATATCGTGATGCCGAGCTCGTTGACCAGATGGTTGTCGCGGCCCAGAAAACGCGGTGTTGCCTGACCCTCCGGCCCGCCGTGGATGTTGATGATCAGCGGGCGTTTGCCCTTGTGCCGCCCGGGATCGGGGCGATAGAGAAAACCGGACATTTTCTCGCCGTCAAAGCTTTCGATCTCGACCAGTTCCGGTACGACATTATCGGCAGCATCCAGCCCGCCGGTCTCGCTTCTGGTCCAGCGGGTGACCGCCAGCGTCTCCGGATTGACGCTATAGGCGTCGATGCCGGTACGGTTGCTGTTCAGGGTCAGGCCGAGCTCGCCCCAGGGGGCAAATTTCACACCGCTGATCACTCCGGCCGGCAAGGCATCGACAACCCGGATATCGCCGTTTTGCGTATCGTAGAATTTCAGCAGAGAACGACCCGCCTGATTGACCTCGAAGGCGATCCAGCGGCCATTCTGGCTGATATCGAAATTGGCAATGTCCCAGATTTTCTCGTCGACCAGCGGTTCGAACAGCGAAGTTTCGAGGTTGACGATACCGAGCCGTTTGACATCGCTGCCGTCATCCGATGCGGCCCAGAGCCGGCCGTCGGGGGCGAATTGCAGACCTTCGTAGGAAACCGGCACGTTGCTGCTGGTCAATTTGCGCAGGCTGCCCTCGGCGATGTCGATCAGATAGAGCTGGTTGTCGGTGACCGATACATAGTTGAACACCAGTAACTGCTTGTCATCGGGAGAGAAATCGATCGGGAACCAGCCGCCACCGGTCGAGGCAACCAGCATCCGGGCGCTTTCCGGATGGGCGGGGTTCATCAGATAGATGTCGTTATAGAGTCCGGTACGCTTGTTCGAGCCGAAGGCGAGCAGCTTGCCGCTGCTCGACCAGGGCCCCAGACTATTGCGGGTCTCGCCGTCGGTGAGCAATTTCGGCTGGCCGTTTTGCAGCGCGAAAATCTGGTTGATCTCGTTGCCGCCGCTGTCTTTCTGAAACAACAGTGCCGAGCCGTCGGGCGCGTAGCGGGCGCTGCTGACGGGCTCGCTGGCGAAGGTCAGCTGCTCGCGCTGTCCCATCGGGGCGGCAACGCGGTGCAGCTGGCGGGTTTCGGCGAAGCGGGTAGCGATCAGCATCGCCTTGCTCTTCGGGTCCCAGTCGACAAAGCTGGCGGTGCGATATTCCATATAGGGGCGGGTCTGGTCGACAATCGCCTGCGGGATGGCGGGGACCTGGTCCGCGACCAGAGCGGCCGGGCGGGGGGCTGTGCCATTCGCTTCCGCCGCTGCCGGGGCACCGGTAAATACCGACAATATAACGCCAATCTGCCAAGCCCGTTCAAACCGCATCCTGATCACTCCCTGTTTTCTTTCGCCAAGCTTATGGACGAACGCTATGAAAAGCAATTAGAGGTGGTTGATGTTTGATGGAAAGTCTCCCTTTGTTTTGCTCGACGATGTGCGGGCCTGTGATGCAGCGCCAGCGCGGCTTTACCGCGATCCGGTGGAGGTCATCCGGGCCGGTAAATTGGAAGATTTGGAAGCATGTTTTGCAGCTTTGTCGCGGGCCCGGCTGGCGGGGCAGCATGTCGCCGGCTATCTGTCCTACGAAGCGGGACTGGGTCTGGAAGAGCGGTTGCGGGGCAAGATTCCGGCGGATCTGCCTGCGCCGCTGGCATGGTTTGGAATATTCAATGATTACATCGAGTTAAGTCAGGATAACCTTGTCCAACAACTGCCCGACCGCAACGGCGCGTGGCTGGGACGGCTCGAACCCTCGATATCCCGCACCGCCTATGATGCAGCGTTCGAAAAGGTCCAGAATTATATCGAAGCCGGCGATATCTATCAGGCCAATCTCACTTTTCGGGCGGAAATGGACTTTTCCGGACATCCGCTGGCGCTTTATGCCGCAATTCGCGGCCGCGCGCAGGCAGGCTATGGCGGGGTGGTGTTCGACGGGACAAACTGGATGTTGTCCTTCTCGCCGGAGCTGTTCTTCGCGCTGAAAGACGGGCGGATCACCGCCAAGCCGATGAAGGGCACTGCGGTGCGGGTGGCCGATCCTGAAGCGGACGCAGCGGTGCAAGCACAATTGCAAAGCGATCCCAAACAGCGGGCGGAAAATCTGATGATCGTCGACCTGTTGCGCAACGACCTGTCGCGGGTCGCAGAGCGCGGCAGCGTGCATGTGCCGGAATTGTTCCATATCGAAAGCTATCCGACCATCCACCAGATGACCTCGACCGTCACCGCACAATTGCAGGACGGGCTCGACGCGGTCGATGTGATCCGGCAGATTTTCCCCTGTGGCTCGATCACCGGCGCCCCGAAAATCCGCGCGATGGAGATTATCGACGAACTGGAAAGCGCGCCCCAAGGCTCCCCCTCCGACCACGCCCCGCGCGGCATCTATTGCGGCTCGATCGGCCGGATCGACGCGCCCGACGAAAAGGGCCGCTCCGACGCCGCCTTCAATGTCGCGATCCGCACCTTCTTCCTGCAGGAGGGCAAAGAAACGCTTTCCATCGGCCTCGGCTCTGGCATAGTGGCGG
>TARA_R110001606_G_scaffold399262_1_pt1 | contig 67505 bp, 67 predicted proteins | sample TARA_R110001606 | Tara Oceans TARA_R110001606 (sample SAMEA4398315) | marine metagenome | biome: Polar Biome; feature: [SRF] surface water layer (ENVO:00010504); material: water (ENVO:00002006), including particulate matter (ENVO:01000060) such as... | depth 5 m
TCTGATTAGCGCTTTAGATGCTAGACGGTGCTGACCGGATGCTTACCCAGAATGGTAGGTGGGAACCAACCATTCAGAGGATGAGGAGAAGCCCGTATGAAGATTACAAGAGTCGGTGTGGATATCGCAAAGTCTGTTTTTCACGTGCATGGTGTGGATCGTCATGACCAACTGCATTGGCAGGCCAACCTAAAACGAGGCCGGTGGCTCGATGCGTTGAGCCAACAGGTGGCACCGGGGGCAGAGATTGGCATGGAAGCTTGTGCATCCTCACACCACTGGGCTCGTGAGTTACAGTGTCGGGGATGCACCGTCAAACTTATCGCTGCTCAGTTCGTCAAGCCGTACGTCAAGAGCAACAAGAATGACCGTGTCGATGCGGAAGCTATCTGCGAGGCTATGGGACGGCCTGGTATGCGGTTCGTTGCCGTCAAATCCGTTGGTCAACAGGACATTCAAGCTGCACACAGGATACGAGAAGGGCTCGTTGGACAGCGAACCGCCAAAGTGAACCAGATCCGCGGCCTGACTGGCGAATACGGTCTGGTTGCTCCAGTCGGTATTAACAAGCTCCGGCAAACATTGCCCCTGTGGCTCGAAGATGCAACGAATGGCCTGAGTGACGAGTTCCGCGGGTTACTTGCCGAGCTTGCACAAGATCTCCGCTACCTTGACGACCGGGTATCCAATCTTGATGAGCGGATAACCCGCATGGCGAAAACTGATCCTGTGGCGAAACGTTTGCTGGAACTCCGCGGAGTCGGTCCCTTGACCGCTAGTGCCCTTGCGGGCGCACTTGGAGATGGTAAGGGGTTTAGAAGAGGACGTGATTTTGCAGCCTCACTCGGCCTTACTCCACGCCAACATAGCACTGGTGGTAAAGACCGACTGCTGGGCATTAGCAAAAGAGGTGACAGCTACCTGAGAAAATTACTGGTCCACGGAGCTCGAGCTGTCATTCGGCATGCCAAGGATAGAGACGATGGGCTGAGCCAGTGGCTAAATGAGTTGAAGGTGCGTAAGCATGTAAACGTTGTCACTGTCGCCCTGGCGAACAAGACTGCGCGAATCGCCTGGGCCTTGGCACATAATGGCACCAGTTACGACCCAGTATTGGCCTCAGACGGGTGAGACAGCTAGCAGCAGTCCCTTTTTCAGGCTGAAAAGAAGGAGTTATACCTCAGCGATTGCAAAGCAAAATGTTTGATGGCGAACAGGTCAAACCGACGATGGGATACCCCTGCCGGACGGAGAGCATAAGAGCTCGTGTAAGCGTTTGGGAACCATCGTGCGAATAGCCCATCAGGGTCCGATGCCTAAGATGACGGCATCTGTGAAGAGACCGAATACACGTAGGCAATTGCACCCTATCGTGATCGAACAAAATGCTTGCAAACGAGGAGGAGTCCATACACGTCCGGTAAACCCATCTTGCCGTACGTAGGCGATCCGCTATTTTAGGTGCCCACCTATTCTTAGTGGGCACCTATTATGGATTACGACGCGCCGCTTAGCGATGTGACACCAACACCGAAGAAGCGGCGACGCCGCTATTCCGCAGCATTCAAGGCCCAGATCCTCGCTGAGTGCGATCACCCTGGTGCATCCGTGGCCGGTGTTGCCATTCGCCACAGCTTGAATCCCAACATGGTGCAGAAGTGGCGCCTCGTTCAGCGGCGCGATTCACAGGATGACTTCCTTCGTCTGCCAGCACCTTCGCCTCCTGCCTCGCAGGCAGGAACGCTCGATGATTCAGCGACGATACGCTTGGAAGTACCAACGTCCTCAGGCAGGCTGATCGTACACTGGCCGCTCAATGCTATCGAGCGGTCTGTCGACTGGCTGCGTGCTGTGACAAGGTGACGCTGCCCGTGAACATGGGCCAGGTCCTGCGCATCGACGAGATCTGGCTGGCCCGGGATCCGCTGGATATGCGCTGCGGCCCAGAGACAACACTGGCCCGAGTGATCAAGGCCTTCGGCGCAGCGAAGCCACACTGCGCCTACGTCTTCGCCAACAAGCGGGCGAATCGCATGAAGATCCTGTTGTGCGACGGCTTCGGTATCTGGCTGTTGGCGAGGCGGCTGCATCAGGGCCGCTTTGTCTGGAGCGCACTGCGCAGTGGAGATCCGGTGGCCCTTGATGACCTGCAGTTGCAAGCCCTGGCATCGGGGTTGCCGTGGCAATATGCCGGCGCGAACTTCGTCATAGACCGGCAGTAGATAACACCACGATCACCCGCTCGGGTCTACGGAAATAGTGCTTATGGCTATTTAGGTCCTCTGGTGGCACAGTGTCGTTATGCTTGCATCAGTCGACATTAACCAGCTCAGCGAGTCCCAGCTCCGCGAATTGGCGGCGCAGATGCAGGATGCGTTGGGCGAGCGTGACGAGACCATTCGCCAGTACCGCCTGCGCAATGAACACCTCACGCACGAGATCGCTATTCTCCGGCGACATCGCTTTGGCAAGCGCAGCGAATCCAAAAGCAGTAGCCCACAACAGAACCTACTGGACGATCTGGTTGATGAGGATATCGCGGCGATCGAAACGGAGCTTGAGAAGCTGGCCGAGCATGACTCGCCGAGAAAGGATCAGCCTCTAAAACCACGCCGCCAACCGCTACCACCGCAGTTACCCCGTTCGGAGATCCACCACGATCCCGAGTCGACGACCTGTAAGTGTGGTTGTGAGCTGACGCGCATCGGAGAAGACGTCAGCGAAAAGCTGGATTACGAGCCTGGCCAATTCAGTGTAGAGCGTCATATCCGCAGCAAGTGGGCCTGCAAGGCCTGTGAGACGGTCGTGCAGGCGCCGGTGGCGCCCCACGTCATCGACAAGGGTATTCCGACCACTAACCTGCTCGCGCAGGTGCTGATCAGCAAATATGCCGACCACCTGCCGCTGTATCGGCAGGAGCAGATCTATGCCCGGGCCGGTGTCGAGCTTCCAAGATCGACGCTGGCGGACTGGGTGGGCCGCTGCGGTGTGGAGCTGGCACCGCTCGTGGACCAACTGCGCGCCTGCTTGCTGGGCCATGCGGTTCTGCATGCGGACGAGACACCGGTACCGATGCTGTCGCCGGGCAAGAAAAAGACCCATCGCGCCTACATCTGGGCGTATGCCACAACCCGCTCGGCAGCGATCCGGGGTGTGGCCTACGACTTCCAGCCATCGCGATCAGGCAAGGCCGCTCGTGACTTCCTGACCGACTGGCAGGGCAAGCTGGTGTGCGACGATTACGGTGGTTACAAGGCCGGCTTCGCCACTGGCATGACTGAAGTCGGCTGCTGGGCGCACGCGAGGCGGAAGTTCTTTGAACTTGCCGAGCGCGGTGACAGTCCGATTGCCGCTCAGGCCCTGGAGATCATCGGCAATCTCTACGATATTGAGCGTGACATTGCGGAAGAGCCACCGGATGAACGACAACGAATCCGGGACAAACGATCTCGCCCGATTATGGAAAAGCTCCGGGAGTGGCTCATCCACCAGAGATCTGCTCTGACGGCAGGCACCCGAACCGCCGGGGCGATTGATTACAGCCTGAAACGTTGGGATGCGCTGACGCGCTATCTCGACGACGGCGAGGTGCCGATCGATAACAACTGGATCGAGAATCAGGTGCGCCCCTGGGCTCTTGGCCGGAAAAACTGGTTGTTTGCTGGATCGCAGCGTAGCGGGCAGCGGGCGGCGAACGTGATGAGCCTGATCCAGAGCGCGAAAATCAACGGTCTCGACCCGCAGGCTTACCTGCGCGATGTACTTGAGCGTCTACCCAGCACGAAGTACTCAGAGATCGACAGTCTCCTACCGCACAACTGGAGTCCGGCTATCAAGGTGTAATCGCCGGACGCTTACAGTGCTCCGTGTAAATTGTGAAATCACCACGGTCATTGACGTTGAATTGAATCCAGCCATCGCGACGGGTGGTCAAGACGCGTCGCTGCTTTTTGGTCGTAGAGACAAGAACACCGTTTGGCCAGTTGTCGCTGATACGCTGGCGGTATGTCTGCGTCATTCCTTGCGTGTTGTGTACGATGGCCTTATCGGACATGACAATCGCGCGGGGCTGACAAAACTCAAACACTTCTTCACAGTAGCCATTTTCTCGGCCATGGTGAGAAGCAACTAGAATATCCAAGCTGCCCAAATCATGACGAAAATCTTGTTTGGCCAATAATGCCAGCCAGCCTTCTCGTTCCAGGTCTCCCGGAAATAAAATCTTGAAACCACCAAAGTCAATGAATACGACGAGACTCAGGTCGTTCGTTGTATTGCATCCCGGATAGCTGTTGAAGTAAGTCTTTGCAGTTATCCCTCCCATGCCATCATTGAATGGCAGGCTAACCGGTTGATTGAAATTGCGATGAATTTCCAAATACCGTTGGATATCGCTGGTCAGGGGCCCGTTTACTTCTTTCATCGCCCGAAGTACTTCGGCGGGAGGATGGGGGTTGCGGGTGAATGTTTCAACTTGAACACCTTCCTCCCAAAGTCCGTTCAGATCACTCATGTGATCCTGATCGGCATTGGTGATAAAAAGATAATCGAGACGGTTTCGTTGCAGTTCGTGCCGGATATAGGTGCTGGGACGCCAATCTTGAGTGCAGCCGGAATCGATCATGGCGAGGCGGCCTGCTTGCCCATTGAGCAGGTGACGCAGCATCGCACAGGCTCCGTGCTCGACATCCCATATTCTCAAAATCATCTCACCCGGCATATTATCTCACCTCGCCCTGAAGAAGGTGTAAGTCCTGTTCTCCAACGATAAGTTGGATGGCAGGTAGGCCGTCTTCGGCCATGCCAAGAGTTAAATGAACCAGTTGTTCAATGTCGTCTCGACTTGGCGAGGCGGAATGGCCAGGGGGATGGCTGTGCCACTCACCGATGTACCCAACCATTCCGGCGGTACGTGTTGATGCTTGCTGTACTGCATCTGCCAGGCCGGCGATGCCACGCTCAAAAGATGCCGGGGAGGCCTTGCTGTCTGTTGGTGCCGGAAGGCACGCCACGACGGTGACTGCGTTGATATTGAAATCATAGTACCCAAGGAGCACGCCTCCCGTTTCATTGGGGAAGCCCTCCTGGCGCAGGCCCCTAAGCTCTTGCTCGACGCCGCTATCAATAAATAGATTGAGTTCGCCGAATGCCAGGCAGCGTTCAGGGGCTACCGGAACAACATAGACCTCGACGCTGCCTCGCTGCGGATCACGTTGCCAGATACGGATCAAAGCTTCGTCTTGGCTGGCCATTACCTGAATTTGTTCAGCCAGCGTGCTTGCATGCCCCATAATCCGCGAATAGGGCATTACCATTGAAATATCACGGCAGCTCGCTCCGCTCCAGAATGTGCTGGTGTGGCCACTGAGATGAAGCTCACCCCAGTCAGATTGAATCAGGGCTCGGTAGTATTGTGCTTCAAGTGTACGAAGACGTCGCTCGCGTGCTGAATCCTCGGCAAGCAAAACCGCCGCGTTGCCATTGGGTGTGATGAAAGCCGAGGCCTGCCGCGGCCATTGCTCAATCATGCTCGCTGCCCGTGGGTATTCAAGGGTTGTTGAAGCATCAATCACCAAATCGGCTGCCTGACAGGCATTTGTCACGCTGGTGTCGGAAAAGTCCGTGGCGTCAGCCACTATCGGAGTGATGGCAGACGCATCCGCCATAGCCGCCGCATGTAGTCCTGCCACCACAGTCGATTTCGTTTCACCGATGTGTTGTGTGTAGGCGATGTGTCGCGACAGGTTGTGAGGTTTGATGTGATCCTTGTCAATGACAGTCCACTGTCCCCAGCCGCTGCGTCCCCATAGACTAGCGAATAGGCTCCCAAGGGAACCTGCGCCGATCAGCACTCCCTTTGGTCCATCCGGGACAGTGCCGGATTGTCGTTGGGTCGCGGGGACATCATTTTGCTGTAACACCTCCATTGGAAGAATCAGGTGATCGCGCCATGCAGTTGAAGGCTCCTGATTCAACAGATCCTTGTAGTACCTTCCCTCGTGTGCCATCAAGGCACCGGTGGCAGCGCCGAGTTCAACGGTGCCGCTTTGCACCAGAAACGCGCGACGCGCGATGAGGCTCGGTTCCTCGTCGGTATTTCGGCGCATTGGGATATGCAAAAGGATCACTAATCCCTGATCGCTATCGGCGGCGGTGATACCCGCTTGACCCACTTCATCCTGCAGTGCCGTGCGTAGCGGGCCGATAAGGTCCACTTCTCGCTGTTCCAGTAAGTCGGCAAGTTGTCCGAGCGTCGCGGGGTCACGTTCGACAAACCCATGCAAGATAGGGGGTAACGTCAACTCGATATATTTTGTGGTTCTGCCTTGCCGGGTAGCCTCCGATTGGGGCTCCAGAAAACAGGTGAATCCCTCATCAGGTCGTTCTTGTCGAAGCGCAACCACAAAACGCAACCTTGGGTTTTGCTGTAGCTCGTCCAGATTCCAGGGGAGAACAAGCTCGTATTTGCTGGCAAAGAACAAGTGCTCTACCGGTTGGTCTGTTGGGTGCAGTTCGCCACGAGCACTCTTTTCCAGCCACCATTGAATACGGCGGAGAAATGATTGCGGTGTCCAGGTTCGCATGACAGACGCTGCCGACTCAAAGTAAAGACACAGGCTCGCAGGCGCGTTGTGTACACCCTGGTTCTGGTGCATCAAGATTGGAAAGTCCCGGCGCAGTGCCAGGACTTCAACCAGCTGTTTTGCGTCTTTTGGAATGAACAGCGCCAATCGTTCCCGGTATCGAATGCCAAATGGGTTTTTGGGAGGAACATCGTCGCACTCGACGTCCACCACCAGACATTCGAGCGCAGCTTTACCCTCGACGGGATGTCGAAGCATGCAGGTAAGTGAATAGTCGCGATGTCGCTGGACGGCGCCCAGCAGAGCATGGGTTCGCGGGAAGGTAAGATCTTTGCTGTCGTGGACGTCTACGACGTTTTCTAGTTCGTGATATTCATCCGCCATTACCCAGCTCGGTACCCCGCGCGTGGTGGGGTGGACGTTATGATGGCAGGTGCGCCGATGGCCGCCGACCGCTTCCAGGTGACGCCGCCGCTGCTGACCTCGAAGACGATGGGCTCGGGCTTGTTAGCGTTGGGTTCTTCCATCGTCACAAGGAATTTTCGTCCACCAACTTCGCTCAAATACTTTTCATAAGCGTTGCGGGTCTGGATGTGTGGTGGTTGTACCTGATCGTAGGACTCTTTGATATCCGGGATCGGCTTACTGGAACTGATGATGTAGGCATCCTGTTTTCCGGCAAGCAGTAGTTTCTTGACGAGTGGTTTGGGTTCCGTCTCCTTATCACCTTTCTGGCCGTCTTCATTTAATGCGAGGTAACTGCAATGGTGAGGAATGTTGTACAAATCCCAGGCGAGTCGATCTTCGTTCTTGTGATATTTGGTGATGTTGACGATGTCTTCAATGTCTTCCCAGGTGGCATCGCCGACTTCCAGGTAGTCGTAATGCTCGCCATTGGCACGGAAGCGCACATTGAAAACCAGGGACGCCCGGTTGCGGATAATATCCCCCTCATCACAGTGCTTGATGAAGGGCGAATGGCAAAAGAACTCAACATCGTCGTTTTCCAGAGAGAACCCTGGAACGATGGTGCCGGCGTCAATGAACAGGTGGTCGCGTGCGGAGGCTGATTCGCCTCGCTCCTTTAATCGGGGTTCCAGCCAATTGGCAAGTGCCTGTGGTTTTGAAAATACCAGGATGTCCTTGCCTTCCAGCAGACGATGTCTGGCCTCCTGGCGGAGGAGAATATATTCTTCCTGCTGATGGTCGTTGTCCGCTTCCTCCAGTAGCATCGCGGCGGGCACCCAAAGTTCATTGATCTTGACCCGGCCGTCCCCTTGGTATTTTTTCGCATGCTGCAGTTCAAAGAAGTCGGTACTGCCTTGGATATGGTCCCGGTCGGCATGGGTAAATGCCACGACGTCGAAGTAGTCACGCCCCGCATTGTCCAGCTCTTCCTTGAGGTGGGCTTCTAGGTCGATTTCAGGCTCGTCGGAATCTTCGGCTTTGCCTGTATGGCGGAAGTCGAAAAGAACACGGCGTCCCGCCGACAAGACGATTTGTGTCGTGTCCCCATTGCCCACTGGGTAAAATATGACTTTGTGTGTTTCTGCCACGCTGTTCTCCTGCTGTTTTGCAGTCGGGTGGCAGTCCACGCACTAGCACTCTGCCACTGAGCAGTCATATTACCATATATTGTGTTTATTAGTGTGTCAACTATCTATATATAGTTGCTAATGAAAGGCAGTCAATACGTCCCGGCGTACCGCCGTCGGGCTCGCGGGCTGCGCCCCGCGCTTCTTGTCGAATCGCGGCCATCCGGCTTTGATCCTTGACGCCTCCGGCCCGTGAGGGCCTGCGCGCTCCGCTTGCCAATCCCTGGTGTTGTGGCTGGTGGGGTGTGGCGGTCTTGCTGTTTCCCTCACCGTACCACGGCGTTCTCGCCGTCAAGGGCTGCGCGTGCTCCGCGCGCTTGCGTCCTGTGGCCGTTATTGACCCCTGACGGCTTGCGCTGCGCCGTGCTGGCGCCGGTTCCGGGCAATTCCGCCCGAGCAACCGGAGCACGATCATGACTCAATTCTCTCTCATTTCCGATTCCTCGCTGCTGGTTCGTGATGACCAGGGGCGCTACCTTCCGGCTACGGCCGACCAGATCCTGACGGCTGCCCGCCAGGTGATCGACCAGAAGATCCAGCGTGGCGCCTCGTTTACGTCACCGGCCATCGTCAAGGAGTTCCTGTGTGCCAAGCTGGCAGGCTTCGACCACGAAGTGTTTGCGTGTCTGTTCCTGGATTCGCAGCACCGCCTGATCGAGTATGCCGAGCTGTTTCGCGGCACCATCGACGGGGCGGCGGTCTACCCGCGGGAAGTCGTGAAGATGGCACTTCAGATCAACGCTGCGGCCGTGATCTTCTCGCATAACCATCCGAGCGGGAATCCCGAGCCGAGCCAGGCGGATCGGACGATTACCCAGCGGCTGAAAGAGGCGCTGGCACTGGTGGATGTACGCACCCTGGACCATATCGTCGTCGGCGGTGAACAGACATCGTCATTCGCCGAGCGAGGGCTGTTGTAGCACAGGGGCTTCGGCCCCTTTTTTGCTGCGTTCTCTGCTACTTGAGGGGCGGGTGAGGTGGGGCGGTCTTGCTGCTCCCTTACACCGTACCACGGCGTTCTCGCCGTCAAGGGCTTCGCGTGCTGCGCACGCTTGCGGGCGTAGCCGTCTGTGACCCTGTGACTGCTTGCGCTGCGCCGTGCTGACGCCGGTTCTGGGCAATTCCGCCCGAGCAACTGGAGATCGTCATCATGAACGACAAATCACATGTGTCGCTGGAACGTCACGTCTGCCTGGTCTGTGGCACCGCCTTCGATACCGGTAACATCCTGCTCGACAAGCGCTTGCGCGCGAGCCTGGAACGCCACACATCGACAGGCTGGGGCCTGTGCGACGAACATCGGCGGCTGTTCGATGAGGGCTTTGTCGCCCTGGTCGAATGCGATCCAGAGCGTAGCGGCAAGCCGACAGGCACCGATCGCTTGAAGCCGGAAGCGGCGTATCGCACGGGGCGTCTGGCCCACCTGAAACGCGACGTGTTCGCCGGCGTGTTCAACATACCGCTTGCCGCCGATCAGGCTTGCGTCTTTGTCGAACCCGGCATCATCGAGCAGCTTCAGGCGATGGTGGAACCGGCATCGGATTGATCGTTCGATCCATCCTCGAAAGCGTCGTTCCCGTTGACCGGGGCGGCGCTTTTTTTCTGCTGCGCCCGGTGTCGATGTCTTCGGCTTTGTGGGACTGCGCGTTGTGCTTGCACTCCAGGGGAACGGCGTGTCGCCGATCCCCGCCGCTCTCCGTTTGGCGCCCCTGAAAAGCCGCCGAACAGGTTGCACCTGATCGGCCTTCGCGCCTGTGGCGGTACGCGCTTCGCTTGCTGTGTGGTCGGCACATAGTGAAGGCCATAATCTGTCCAGCCATCCTCCCTCATTACATCACTTTGTCCGCGACTGTAGCCCACGCCCGCGTGCCGTCAAGGCGCGCCGGGCCGGGCCGTGCCCACCCAGCGCTTATCTCCTTGACCGCCCCCGGCCGTGCGCTCCCGACCGTCGCGGGCGATGAACTCGGGAAAGACGGTTGCAACAGGGCCGCCAGACATTTGAGCAGATATCTGGGTTGGTTTATGGGGTGACAAGGCAAGTGGGCTCCGAATCTGGGAATCCGGTCATATCAATTCGATTCAGTCTTGCGTGCCCACCCTGGCGAAAACGACATGCCGTGACCGCTCCACTTTGCCGTGACTGGTTGTGTATTGCCCGGTAGCCCTCAATGCTGGTGATGGGCATAAAGCGTGAACGGGTATGGCTCATCTATCCGGGGGAGGCTTGCCTGGCGTTACTGTCCGGTCCGAGCTGCAACATCTGCGAAAGATGGAGGACGTTCCTCGCATGTCCTGTCCTGGGCCATGGACTGACGTGAACGGGTGACAACGGATACCGGTATCGCTGTGCCGCGGAATACCGGGTAGGCCATTACCCCTTTTGGGTCAGGTCGGCCCAATACGTCCTTGGTTCGTTGTGAATCCTGGCGAAGGTGCGGCTGCGCCTCGGGCTCAATGGCCGCAACCCTTCGGCGCAAAGAATATTCCCCGGCGCTGGGCGCCTTCCTCGCGCAGCAAATTCTTTGCGCCTTCAGGTCCTCCACGCTGTTGCGGCCGCTGCGCGGTGCGGCCCGCCCGACCCACGCCGACCGGATCACAACAAGGACGCGATGGGCGCGACCTTGGCAACCCGAAAGGAGTACACATCATGGCCAACATCGGCACCTTCACCGCAGAGAAAAACGGCTTCACCGGCACCCTGCGCACCCTGGCGCTCAACGTCAAACTCAAGTTCGTCCCCAACGACAAGGGCAGCGAAAACGCTCCCGACTACCGCCTCCTGGCAGCCAACGGCCTGGAGATCGGCGCGGCCTGGCAGAAAGTCAGTCAGGCGGAGCGGCCCTACCTGTCGGTCACCCTCGATGATCCGTCGTTCCCCGCCACCGTCTACGCCCGCCTCATCGAGGGCGAGGACGGCAAGCACAACCTGCTGTGGTCCCGGAACAAGGGCGAGTGATCGTCACGGCTTGCGCCCCGCCCTTCGTGGCGGGGTTTTCCGTGTGTCAGGATTCGGGATTCGCCAAGCGTCGCTCGGTGTCCGCCATCAGTTCGGCGGAGCTGCATTCCAGTGCCCGTGCGATTTTGAGAATCAGGGCCAGCGTCGGCATGTGCTCGCCGCGTTCGACTTTCCCCAGGTGAGAGCGTTCCACGTCCGCCAGATGGGCGAGGGTTTCCTGAGCCACGCCCCGTTCCGTGCGCAGGGCACGCACGGCCTCGCCGAAAGCCCGTGCCGGCTCGGCTTCATAGGTGGTGGCGCCGGTTGGGCGGCCGCGTTGGATTGGACGCTTCTTCATACATGAGAGCGTCGTCTCGCGGCATAATAAAAACCACGTTAAAGATAACTCATTTGCTGTTTTCGACCTATGATGGAAGGGGTTTTGTGACAGGGCCTTTTTATATGCGTGGAGACGTAAATGCGGAAAACCGCTTTGGTGGGGACGCTAAATTACGATTTGCCGGATTCGTGGTTTTGCTGATTTCCGCAGATCCAGCTTTGTATCTTTGGGCAAAGTCCCAATCCCGTATTCGTGCCATGTGGTAAAGGCGCAAGTCCGGTTTCGTGCATTTCAGGATCGCCTTCTTGGTTCATTCCACAGCGAACAGTGCGCGAGTCTGGCGCTCGCCGCTTGCCGTCAACCCCGGCCCGCACCGGACCGTGTTGGGGTATGACGGCCGCGCGGCCAGTCCGCGCCTGGTGTCGCCTCGCTCCGCCGTGGAGCGAACCCATCAGAGGAAGCGACCATGAAAACACTCATCACCGAACATCAACGCACGCAATTGCTGGCCAACGGCCAGGCCCACGCCGAAGGCCGGGACATCGATCCGCCGCCGGTGGTCAAGCTGTTCACGCCGGATGCCCAGGCCACCTGGCTGCTGACGGAACTTGATCCCGAAGACGGGGATACCGCCTTCGGCCTTTGCGACCTGGGGCTGGGCATGCCGGAGCTGGGCAGTGTGCGTCTCTCCGAATTGTCCACAATCCGCGGGCCGCTGGGCCTGCCGGTGGAGCGCGACCTGCAGTTCATATCCAGGCGCACGCTCTCCGAGTACGCGGCACTGGCCCGCGACAACGGGTCGGTCCTGGATTGATCGGCCCTGCCAGCCCGCAATGGCGGGCTGGCAACAGCACTGCCTTGATGAGATTTTTGTGACTTTTTCGGTCTGACGCCAGACCTCAGGCGCAACACTTCATATTGTTGCTCCAGCAGAGTGCGGCCAAGACGAAAAGAGTCAGGATGTTTGTGGCGAGATAGGGCAGGGTATTCGGTGCTGCGGGGAAAAGGTTTCCACGCAGCCGTCGCATTCGGACGATCCGCACAATGCCCCGGAGCCAATCGGACTTGACGCGCGCCCATAACGAACCAGGCAAGATGATACGCCGATAACGCCGTAGCTCCCACCGACTGAACCGCCGACTTCGCGCGACGTATCCCGCTGAAAGACAGGGAGGAGCCGCGTCGTGGCCAAGTCCGGCGAGCACTGGCACCCCGGTGCCGCCTATCTCTACGTCCTGCATCTTGATGGGCCGGCACTCGCCTGGGAGTACCTGCGCCGTCACCCCGACTACCTGCGCGACTGGTCGGGCCGTCGTCGTCATGCCGATGCGGCGGCGCACTGGGGGCTGCGCCTGTTGGAAGATCCTGCCCTGGATGCGCGGGACGCGCAACCGGTGTGGTGTCCCGATCACGCCGGTATGATCCAACTCCATCCCGATCTTGATCCGCCACCCGGTGTCGAGGGCTTCGGCCTGTGGCAGCTTCCCGGGCGCAAGCGCCTGGTCCATGACGGGCGTCGGTTGTTGGTGGCCACACGCTGGGCCGGTAGTTGTCTGCGCCTGGCTATTGCACCCGGCCTGCGGGAGGGCATGGCCTACGTCTGCGCGGCGCGCGCCTCTGCATGCCGCAACCTGGCCAACGAAGCCGAAAAATTGGTGACCGGGGCGGTGACGAACGCGATGGCTTGTGCCCGTCCCTCGGCGACCGAACTGCTGGAGCTTCATACCCTGCAGGCCCTGGACGGTGTTCTGGCCGGCGCATCCCTGCGCGCCGTGGCCGCTGTTCTTTTCGGTACGACCACCGTTGCCCGTGAATGGCATGCTGACAGTGCCCTGCGTGCACGGGTGCGCCGCCTGGTGCGCCGCGGCCGTGGCCTGATGCGGGGCGGTTACCGCAAGCTGGTATCGCCTCCCCTTGAAGGGGGACGTTCCGGTTCACCCACAGATCGTCCCTGAGCAGGGAGTCCCGCTTTCCCCAGACTGTCTCCATCCGGCCACAACAACGTGGCCATTGACCAAGACCGATGGAGATGCCTGTCATGAGACCCACGCCACTGCGGCCTTCTGCCGCCCCCGCTGCCACGCAGCAAGCCGTTCCTCCTTCCCGCTATCTCACCAACGATGAGGCGGCGGACTATCTTCGCCTGTCACCACGGACGCTGGAAAAACAGCGCGTCATTGGCGGTGGCCCGCGCTTTCGCAAATTCGGCCGTCGGGTGATGTACGCGGTGAGTGACCTGGATGCCTGGGCCGATGCCCGCAGCTACGAGGCTACTTGCGACCCCGAGTATATCGAACGCCACGCCGGCGACAGCCGTCATGAACGCTGAACGTACGTCCGACCATGGTGCGCTCCGCAAGCACGGGCAGCGGGCGGGAACAGCTCGATTTGTTCCGCGCCCTGCCGGGAGAGATGGCGATCCGCGACGCCCAGGACCTGATGGCCTATCCGTTCTTTTCGCTGGCCAAGTCGCGGCGCACCGTGCCCATCGACTTCCACTCCGGGCCGGTCACAGTGCGGGTGGAGGGCACGGGAGCGCACGGTATCGCCACCATCTGGGATGCCGATATCCTGATCTGGGCGGCCAGCCAGATTGTCGAGGCCTGCGATGCCGGTATCCGGCCATCGCGACGAATGCGCGCCACACCCTACGAGATCTTGCGCTTTATCGGACGGGGTACATCGCGGCGCGACTACCAACGCCTCAGGGCCGCCCTGGATCGCCTGCAATCCACCACGGTGGCCACCTCCATCCGCGAGACCACCGGGCGGCGCCTGCATCGCTTCTCGTGGATCAACGAATGGAAGGAGTGCGCGGATGTCCAAGGGCGACCGCTTGGCATCGAACTGATCCTGGCGGACTGGTTCTTCGCCGGGGTGCTGGACGAGGCCCTGGTGCTCACTATCGACCCGGCGTATTTCCGGCTGACCGGCGGTATCGAGCGCTGGCTGTACCGCCTGGTGCGCAAGCACGGCGGCCGCCAGCCCGAGGGGTGGCGATTCGATTTCCCGTACCTCCACCGCAAGTCGGGCAGCCTGGCCCGACCCAGCGACTTCGCCTGCGACCTGCGCGCCCTGGTGGCCCGGCAGTCGCTGCCGGGGTACGTGCTGTCCATCGAACGCCGACCCGGTTCGCCGGAAATCCTGGTGTTTCGGCCCGTGCCGCGCATGACACGTTGATAACTGCGGGACAAGCTGTGAACGGGCTCGTGCTATCGGGCGTACGAGCCTTCGTGCTATCAGGCGCAAGCGACTCGTGCCATCAGGCGTATGCATTCTCTGCCAGCTCAATGATCACGGGGCGTGCGCTTCTTCCTAACGTATTACCTAACAATCAATATCTTTATTTAACATTTACTTACCCATTGGCGCAGTGGATAAGTCGGACGAGTTTCTCCAAACGGTGCGATGCATCGGGGAGGGTGCCGACATGATCATCGCCCTGCTCAACCAGAAGGGCGGGGTGGGCAAGACCACACTGGCAACCCATATCGCCGGGGAACTCGCACTGCGCGGTCAACAGGTCATCCTACTGGATGCCGACCCCCAGGGCTCGGCCCTGGACTGGACGCAGCGGCGCAGCCAGCAAGGGCTGCCCCGTTTATTCAGCGCGGTGGGGCTCGCTCGGGAAACCCTTCACCAGGAGGCGCCGGAGCTTGCCCGGCGTTGCGATCACATCGTCATCGATGGCCCGCCTCGCATTGCCGCCATTGCCCGTTCCGCGCTGATGGCTGCAGAGCAGGTGCTGATCCCCGTGCAACCCAGTCCCTACGATCTGTGGGCCAGTGGCGAGATGGTGGCACTGATCCGCGAGGCGCAGGTGTTCCGGCCACACTTGGCCGCGGCCTTTGTGATCAACCGGCGCGTGGTGCGCACGGTGATCGGCCGCGAAGCCCGTGGCACCTTGGATGAACAACCGTTCCCTGCATTGGCTTCCGAGGTTTGCCAGCGCATCGTCTTTGCCGACAGTGTGGCGGCAGGTCGCCTCGCCCGGGAGACCGCACCGGACAGTATGGCGGCACGCGAGATTGCCACCTTGGCCGATGAACTGCTGCGGAGGGTGCCATGAGTGGAAAAGGCGGCAAACGCGTCGCCATTGGCGCACGTCCGCCGGTCGATCCCAATGCCGAAGCCTGGATACGCCAGGGCGATGCCAACGCCGTGCAAAAGGGAGAGCTCTACACCGCCCGGCTGACACTGGATGTGACGCCGGCGATGCGCGCCCGTATCAAGGTATCGGCCTTCACCAGGAACACCACGGTGGCGGAATTGCTGCGCGCATTGCTGGAACGCGAGTTTCCGGAGGAGGGCGCATGATGCTGGACGAGTCACCCATGAACAACTTGCCGTTGATGCCGCCTCGGGCATTCACCGCGCCGAATGACGACGCACCCTTGACCCGCGTCTCGCTGCTCTACATCGAGCAACGCATCAACCTGTACCTGCGCTTCGGTTGCCCATTGCGTGTTCGCCAGATTGATCGCTGGCGACGCTGCGCGGTATTTCCCCCGGCGCAGTTGTTTTGTCGCATCCGTTGGGAGTCGAACGACTACGGCACCACACGCTGGCAACTGATGGTCCTGCAAAGCGGCCGACCTGAAGAGCGTATGCAACGGGTGCGCGGTGTGCGTCCCGGTGCACACATCCTGTTGAATGCCGAGGGCGAGCGAAATGTGCGCGCCGTCTTGTCACAGATCGATGCCATTGAGGCACAGAGCATTGAGCCTGCTGATGTCTCTCCGACATATTGGCGCTTGTTGAGTAATCGCCTCGCCGCACGAGAGCCGTTACCCAATTACGACGCCGACCGCCATGCAGCTTGGTTGGCGGGGAGGGCGCTGCAATGACACCGAAACCTGCTGTGAACTCCCGCTCACGTCGCTTGGCGTGTGTCACTGTTATTGTGCTAATGGCAGCCGGTTTGGCCGCACTGGTCTGGGCGGCATTCACGCCGTCAAGAGCGCGGGTGGTCTACAACGCCTCTGACAGTGTGCCGATCGGCTGGTATCGCATAACACCGCTTGATACGGACGCAAATGCGATACCGGTGGACAGTATTGTGTTGGTTGATTTGCCCGAACACATTGCAACGCTGGCGGACAAGCGCGGATACCTGCCGTTGGATGTGCCACTGCTGAAACGTGTCGGTGCGGTAGCACCACAGAATGTCTGCATTGAGGATGGCCGCGTGCGCATAGATGGCGTAACGGTGGCCCACGTGTTGCTCATTGATGCACAGGCACGTCCACTGCCTTCCTGGATGCAATGCCGTCAGCTTGTTGAGAGCGAACTGTTCCTGCTCAGCACCACCAATCCGGGTTCCTTCGACAGCCGCTATTTTGGTCCGATCGATAGGGCAAACGTGATTGGCGTGGCCCACCGACTCGACCTGGAGTGACCAGCGTGAAAGCGAAAGTTGGAACAATTGTCATGCTCTTTTCGTGTTACTGCCGCTGTTGCAAGGGTGCAGTCGCGCCAACCGAAATGCGGCAGTCCCCTGTGCAGATATCTTGCCCCGAGCTCCCTCCAGCATTGGTGGGGCCGACTCTCGCCGGAGACCGGATGTCACGTATTGCAGCGTCGCCGGGGCATCGTATCCCCGAGCTTATAGGGCGGGGAAAGATGCAGGGCAAGATAAAAGGTCGCGGCACTTCGGTGCGCGAAAATCCAGTCTGCACATGGGGTGGACGCGGCACGCGCCTGGGGCGTGTAGCGTGCCGTCAAAAGCGCCAATGCCGCGTCCGCACTGATATAGCCGCGTGTCACTTGCGCCCCCTATTGCTGGACTTTGCTGGAGGTTCCCCATGAGCCGACGCCGCAATGACGAGGGCGAGCAGTTCAAGGTCAGGCCCAACGCACCGAAAAATCGCGGTCAAACCTTTATCACCTCCGTCATCAGGCAAGCCAGCAAGGCGGGGTCCCGAGCCCGCAAGGGAGGTGGCCGTCCAGGGGCGCGACTGGGCCGTGGCCATGTTGCCGCCCGCTTTGCCGGGCAATCTCTGGCGCCCAATGCCCGGCGCGTTACCATCAAGACCCGGCTGGTGAATCTCTCCAAAGCGGGGAAACGTTCCACCATCACTCATCTGCGCTATATCGAGCGTGAAGGCGTAGGCCGTGACGGGCAACAGGGCAGGGCCTACAGTGCCCTGAATGACGATACCGACCTCGCCGACTTCGAGCAGCGCGGCAGCAAGGATCGCCACCAGTTCCGCTTTATTGTCTCACCCGAGGATGCGGCGGAGCTGGAGGATCTGCACCGTTATACCCGCGACCTGATGCAACGCATGGAACAGGACCTGGGCACGCAACTGGACTGGGTGGCGGTGGATCACTGGAATACCGACAACCCCCATACACATATCGTTTTAAGGGGGCGGGATGATCAGGGTAGGGATTTAATCATCTCCCGCGATTACATCGCCGATGGTATGCGGCGACGGGCTTGCGAACTGGCCACCGAATGGTTGGGGCCGCGCACGGAGCTGGAGATCCAGCAAAGTCTGCAACAGGAGGTCGAACAGGAACGCTGGACCGGTCTGGATCGCACCCTGAAGCGCGAGGCAGAGGACGGCCTGCTCGATATGCAAAAGCTTGCTGAGCCACACCTGAAACGTCAGCGCCTTTTATTGATAGGTCGGCTGCAGCGTTTGCAGCGCATGGGGCTAGCGAGCGAACGACAGCCCGGCGGCTGGATGATCCATCCGGAGGCCGAACGGACTTTACGATCCATGGGAGAGCGGGGCGACATTATCCGTACCATGCAGCGAGCCATGAGCGGAAGGCAATGTGAACTGGATGTGTTCGAACCGACTGAAGACGCCAGTCCTATCATCGGCCGTGTCGCGGCCAAGGGCCTCGCCGACGAATTGAATGACCGTGGCTATCTTGTGCTTGATGGCGTCGACGGCAAAGCGCATTACGTGGCGCTGCCTGCCAAGGTGGAACTGGGAGAGTTCCCCATGGGTGCCGTGGTTGAAGCAACAGGTGTCGGCAAAGCCCGCGCCGTGGATCGAGATATTGCCGCACTGACCGAGGAGGGTCTGTACCGTATGAACCCGCATCAGATTCAACGGACTTTAAATACTCCTGGACGTAATCCTGAAGACGTACTGACCTCCCATCGCCGCCGTCTGGAGGCCCTGCGCCGCGCTGGCATCGTGGAGCGCCTGGGCGACGACGTCTGGCGCGTACCAGCCGATCTGCCAGAGCAGGGTCGGCAATACGATCGACAGCGCAGTGGTGGGATTGCCGTGACCCTGAAATCCCACCTTTCCATCGAGCGCCAAGCCCGGGCGATAGGTGCCACCTGGTTGGACCAGCAACTGTTAGACGGGAGGAATGTCGGTGGCGGCCAGGGCTTCGGTAACGAGGTTGGCAAGGCCCTGCAACAGCGAGCTGATTTCCTGGTGGAAGAAGGCCTGGCGGAGAAACGAGGCAGGCGTGTCATCCTTGCCCCCAATCTGCTGGCCACACTGCGCAATAAGGAACTGACCAAAGCGGCGGAAGGCATCACTGCGGAAACCGGCTTGGAGTATCTGCAACCCTCCGATGGCAAACGAGTCAGCGGCATCTACCGCCGCAGCCTGATGCTCACCAGTGGCCGTTTTGCCATGCTGGACGATGGCATGGGATTCAGCCTGGTGCCCTGGAAACCGGTGATCGAACAGCGGCTGGGGCGGTCGCTGTCGGCTGTGGTGCGGGGAAATTTCGTCAGCTGGGAACTTGGACGGGGGCGCGGTCTTAGTCTTAGTTAATCAATGCCATGATACAGAGAGAGTTGCCTCTATTTAAATACTTTTAATATAATGAGAATCATTATCGTATGCGCTTTGTCGTATCTGTTCGCGGTAATTAAGTGAAGGACATGGAGTCGGTCTAGAAACTGGAAACACAGCCCCTGCCAATCTGTCGGAACCTTAAGTCTTCTCAACCAGGTACTTTGTGAAGGAGATACAGGCTCTAACAAATTTTCGGGTTGGCGCCGCCATGCCGGGCATCTTTTTGCAGGAATAGACTGACAAACGGAAAAGCTGAAAAATGGAATTATTCGCATGGAGCTACGTCATTTGCGCTGCTTTCTCGCTGTCGCTGAAGAATTGCATTTCGCTCGTGCGGCGGAACGCCTGCATATCGAGCAGTCGCCTTTGTCCCGGGCGATAAAGGAGCTTGAGGAAGAGCTCGGGGTTCGCCTGTTTAACCGAACCACCCGCAGTACGAGGTTGACGCGGGCCGGTCAACTGTTTTTGAAACATGTGCCGCGTGTCTTTACTGCACTGGATCAGGCGCGGGGCAGTGTGCAAGCTGCCGCCGCAGGCTTCCATGATCAACTGCGCTTGGCACTGTCCGACGGCATCACGCGTCCGCGTCTCACGGCGCTATTGGCCCAGTGTCGCGAGGAGGAGCCGCAAGTTGATATCCGCCTGTTCGAGGTGCCGTTAGGGCAACAGCTCAGGGGCCTGCACGAAGATCTTTATGATCTGGGCTTCGCCCAGTCCCCCGAGGTTGGGGATGGCATTGTGGCGATGCCGGCCTGGAGTGACCCCCTTGTCGTGGCGGTGCCGGCAAGGCACCCGCTGTTGGCCTACCAGCGCATTCCACTGGACGAGGTGCTGCGTCATCCGCTGGTCGCCTGCGACCCCCAGTCATGCGAAGGCCACTGCCATCAGATCCGTCGTATCCTGCGTGGCGCGGACCGAGAACCTTTGGTGGTAGAGCAGGTTTCCTCCCACGACCTGATGCTGACGCTGGTGGCGGCGGGTTATGCGCTGGCACTGGTGGGCGCTTCTCACTTGGCCGCGTCCCGTCGAGAGGAGGTGGTGGCTCGGCCCCTGGCGGGACGATCACAGGTGCTGACAACGTGGTTACTACGGCGCGATGCCGAGCCATCCGGAACCCTTCGAAGATTTATCGAGCGAGTCACTCCGATAAGCGATCCCTCGCACGAGGGGGACTCATTCACATCCGATACCTTGGGAGAAAATTGATCATGAAACGTTTAAGCCTATTGTTGATTGCCGTGTTGTTGAGTGCCTGCGGCGAGAAGCCCGCATCAACTGAAAAGCCCTCCGTTGAAGCTCCGCCCACCGATACCGTGGAATCGCTGCTGGCCAATCCCGAGCGACGCAAGGAGTTGCGTGAGCAGTGTAGGCTCAATCGTGCGGAGTTGGGTGACAAACTGTGCAACATAGTAGCCGAGGCTACCAACAAGGCGTTTCTCGGTGATGGCGAAGTGCCGTACACGCCGCCGAAGGAAAAACCGGCCTTCTGACGTAAGTTAACCGAAACAAATTTCGGCTCTTAACTCGCTTTGCCGAAATACGCTCTCATTCCCGGTGTTTTTATCTCGTTCGCCCTGCCTGGCAATCTTGCATTTTCCTTCTGGATTGTGTCGATAACAGTCTTTGACCGACACTGATCCAGCACCGAATCTGACACCTGTGGGCGCACATACGCGCGCGCGAAACCAGGGCAAATTTGGAGGCGGATATGCGGGCGACAGGGGTACTCTACGGTCAGGTGCTGACGGTGTTCGGCATCGTCATCGCTGGCGTGTGGGGTGCCACCCAGTGGGTGGCCAACGCCCTGGGCTACCAGTCTCGTTTGGGTGCCCCTTGGTTCGAACTGCTCGATAAACCGGTTTACCACCCATGGCGCTTGTTCGACTGGTGGTTCTTCTTCGACGCCTATGCGCCCGGCGTGTTTGTCACCGGCGGTGCCATCGCCGGGGCCAGTGGTCTGGTGGCGGTGGTGGTCGCCATCGGTATGTCGATCTGGCGTTCCCGGCAATCGCGACTGGTGACCACCTACGGCTCGGCGCGTTGGGCCGAACCTGCGGAAATCCACCGTGCCGGGCTGATCGGTGATGTCGGTGTTTTTCTTGGCCAGCACGACGATAAATACCTGCGCCACGAAGGGCCGGAACATGTATTGACCTTCGCACCGACCCGCTCGGGCAAGGGGGTGGGTCTCGTGGTGCCGACTCTGTTGTCCTGGCCCGCCTCGGCGGTGATCCACGACATCAAGGGCGAGAACTGGCAACTGACTGCTGGCTGGCGGGCACGCTTTTCCCATTGTTTGTTGTTCAACCCCACCGACGCCAATTCGGCGGCCTACAACCCTTTGTTGGAAGTGCGGCGCGGTGCCCATGAAGTGCGCGATGTGCAGAACATTGCCGACATCCTGGTAGACCCCGAAGGGGCACTGGAGCGTCGCAACCACTGGGAGAAGACCTCCCATGCCTTGCTGGTGGGCGCCATCCTGCATGTGCTTTACGCGGGAGAAGATAAATCCCTGCGTGGTGTCGCCAACTTCCTCTCCGATCCGGCCTGTCCCTTCGAGGTGACACTGCATCGAATGATGACCACCAGGCATTTGGATGACGGGCCACATCCGGTAGTGGCCTCGGCGGCACGGGAAGTGCTGAACAAGGCGGACAACGAGCGCTCCGGCGTGCTGTCCACCGCCATGAGTTTCCTGGGGCTATACCGTGATCCCACGGTGGCCGCCGTGACCTCCCGCTGCGACTGGCGCATTGCCGATTTGATCGCCGCCGAGCATCCGGTATCCCTGTACCTGGTGGTGCCGCCCTCGGACATCAACCGTACCAAACCGCTGATTCGCCTGCTCCTCAACCAGATCGGGCGACGGCTGACCGAATCATTGGACGGCAGTGACGGCATCGAGCGTCGGCACAAGCTGTTGCTGATGCTGGATGAGTTTCCCGCGCTGGGCCGGCTCGACTTTTTCGAGTCGGCACTCGCCTTTATGGCAGGCTACGGCATTCGCAGTTTCCTGATCGCCCAGAGCCTCAACCAGATCGACAAGGCCTACGGCGTCAACCACGCCATTCTCGACAACTGCCATGTACGGGTGACCTTCGCCACCAACGACGAGCGCACCGCCAAGCGGATTTCCGACACTTTGGGTACGGCTACCGAACTGCGCGCCCAGCGCAACTATGCCGGACACCGATTGGCGCCCTGGTTGGGCCATTTGATGGTCTCGCGCCAGGAGACGGCGCGGCCATTGTTGACGCCGGGGGAGGTGATGCAACTGCCGCCGGATGAAGCAGTGGTCATGGTTTCGGGTCAACCACCGATCAAGGCAAAGAAGCTGCGCTATTACCTTGATGCCAATTTTACCCGCCGGGTAGTGCCGCCGCCTGTTCTGGATGAAGGGCGTTATGTCGATGCGCCAGAGATTCGCCCCAATGACTGGAGCGAACTGGCAGTGCCTACGGTGCCAGCTGCGGCTTCCAACGCGGTTGATAGCGCCGGGGGAAGTGATGATGGCGGTCCGCGGCGGCAACCGGAACTCTCGGAGACTGTGAGCTGGGAGCCGGAAACCAAACCGCCCACCAATGATATGGCGATATTGGATGAGGAGGACGGCATCACGCCCTTGCCCTCGAAGTTTGACCCACGCCTGCAACGTTTGGCGCGGCAGGCCGCCCTCGACCCCGACGATGGAATTGCCCTATGAGCCGACTACATTCCCGCCACCGATTGAATTTGTTTATTGAGCGCGACCATGCCAGACGCCTGGACGAGTTGTCCGCCAAGAAGGGTGTGTCCAAGTCCTCCATTGTTGCAGCGGCATTGGCATCCTGGCTCTCGCCCGATGCCGCCGACAAGCGCGAAGCGGCCATGGCCAAACGGCTGGATCGCCTGTCCCGCCAGTTCGAGAAGTTGGAACGGGACCAGAACATCCTGATCGAGACGGTGGCGCTGTATGTGCGTTACTACCTGACTGTGAGCACGCCGCTGCCGGAGTCACATCAGGGGGCGGCCAGGGCCCAGGGCAGGGCGCGCTTCGAGCAGTTCATTGAGGAGTTGGGCCGCCACATCTTACGTGGACGCAGTTTGGTGCGGGAGGTTTATGAAGAATTGGAACCTGATACGCGGCGGCTGGATGAGATTGCCGCCCAAGTTGAGGCCCAAGAGCGCGAACGGCATCAACAGCCAGATGGGGAGGGCGAATCATGAACGCGGCTCATCCATCGTCATCCTCGGCACAATCACTCGACCGGCGCATCCGCATGCTGCACACCGCCATGGGGCCGTTGATCGCCGCCGCACTAGCGGACGCGGATGTGGTGGAGGTAATGCTCAACCCGGATGGCAGTTTGTGGGTGGATCGTCTGTCCACGGGGCGAGCGCCAACCGGTGAAACGCTGTCTGCCGCCGATGGCGAACGTATCATTCGCCTGGTGGCGGCTCACGTGGGTGTGGAAGTCCATCGTAGTCGGCCACTGCTAAGCGCCGAGCTGCCGGAAACCGGCGAGCGTTTCGAGGGTGTCCTGCCGCCTGCTTCACCGGCCCCGGCCTTTGCCCTGCGCAAGCGGGCGGTGGGGGTAATTCCGCTGGAAGACTATGTGCGCGATGGCGTGCTTGCTGAGGGTCAAGCGGCTTTCCTGCGCTCCGCAGTGCGCGAGCGACAGAACATCCTGGTGGCCGGCGGCACCAGTACCGGCAAGACGACGCTTGCCAATGCACTGCTGGCGGAGATCGCGGCCACCGATGACCGGGTGCTGGTATTGGAAGATACGGTTGAACTCCAGTGTGTAGCAAAAGACCACGTACCCCTTCGCACACGCCCCGGCGTGGTGTCCATGACCGAGCTGGTGCGGGCCACCATGCGCCTGCGCCCGGACCGGGTGGTGGTCGGTGAGGTGCGCGGCGGCGAGGCGCTGGATCTGGTCAAGGTCTGGGGCACAGGCCATCCCGGCGGCATCGCCACCGTACATGCCGGTTCCGCTCAGGGTGCACTGCTTCGTCTTGAGCAACTGATCCTGGAAGTCGCCATCACGCCACCGCGTGCGCTGATTGCCGAGGCGGTGAACGTGGTGGTGTTTATCGCGGGGCGCGGCCGTGCCCGCAAGGTGCGCACTGTGGCCCGGGTCACCGGTTTCGACAGCAATGGCTATCACCTCGACGAATCCCTGTCGTCGTCGCTTTCATTCTCAATCGTCTCATCCTCAACTTCATCTGGAGAACCCTCATGACCACTGTTCATCCAATGCGGATTTCTGTAAATCCGGTTTTACGCTCCGGCCTGAATACCCTGGTACTTGCTGCGTTATTGCTGTGCCTGGCGACAACGGCGCAAGCCGCGGGTTCCAGCATGCCCTGGGAAGGGCCGCTACAGTCCATCCTTGATTCCATCCAGGGACCGGTGGCCCGGATTGTGGCGGTCATCGCCATTATTGCCACCGGGCTGGCACTGGCCTTTGGTGATACCTCCGGCGGTTTTCGGCGGCTTGTGCAGATTGTGTTTGGCCTGTCCATCGCCTTTGCGGCCTCCTCGTTCTTCCTGTCCTTCTTCAGCTTCTCCGGCGGGGCGGTGGTGGCATGAACGGAGTGTCCGAATTCGCCTCCGGTTTCGAGGTGCCGCTACACCGGGCGCTGACCGAGCCGATTCTGCTGGGCGGGGCACCGCGTACCGTGGCCATTGCCAACGGCACGTTGGCGGCTGCGGTGGGATTGGGGCTGCAACTGTGGCTGCCCGGCCTGGTACTGTGGCTGCTGGGGCATTCGCTGGCGGTGTGGGGTGCGCAGGCCGACACGCAGTTCATGGCGGTGTTCCTGCGGCATCTCAAGCACAAAGTCCTGCTGGATGTGTAAGGGAGGGAAGGTGCGAGCATGTTGAACCTGACCGAATACCGCAAGCGTCCCGCCCACTTGGCCGATTGGTTGCCCTGGGCGGGCTTGGTGGCACCTGGGGTGGTGCTCAACAAGGATGGATCGTTCCAGCGCACGGCGCGCTTTCGCGGGCCGGATCTGGACAGTGCCACCCAAGGTGAACTGATCGCCACATCGGCGCGGCTCAATAACGCGCTGCGGCGCCTGGGATCGGGGTGGGCGCTGTTCGTGGAAGCCGAACGCTTGCCCGCGGCAGGCTATCCGCAGTCGGAGTTTCCCGAGCCTCTGTCCTGGCTGGTGGATGAGGAACGCCGGGCCGCTTTCGAGGAAGACCACAGCCACTTCGAAAGCGTCTATCACCTGACGCTGGTGTACCTGCCACCGGAAGAGTCCCGTGCCCGGGCGGCCAGCCTCTTGTACGAAAACACGTCTCGCCAGGGGGCGAACTGGCGTGAGCGATTGGACGCCTTTACGGCAGAGACGAACCGCGTGTTTGATCTGCTCGATGGCGTGATGCCTGAACTGGCCTGGCTGGATGACAGCGAGACGCTGACCTATTTGCACGGCACTGTTTCCACTCGCCGTCATCCAGTGGTGGTACCGGAGACACCGTTCCATCTGGATGCTTTGCTGGCCGACAGCCCATTGACCGGTGGCCTGGCGCCGATGCTGGGCGAGGCGCACTTGCGGGTTGCCTCGGTGCGGGGTTTTTCCACATCGACCTGGCCGGGCATTCTGGATGACTTGAACCGGTTGGGTTTTGGCTATCGCTGGAGTACGCGTTTTCTGTGCCTGGACAAGGCGGAAGCGGAACGGGAGCTGGGGCGGTTGCGCCGGCAGTGGTTTGCCAAGCGCAAGAACGTGGCGGCGCTATTACGGGAGACCCTGTTCCAGCAGGAAAGTCCGCTGGTGGATACCGATGCCTCGAACAAGGCGGGGGACGCCGACGCCGCCCTGCAGGAACTCGGCAGTGACCAGGTGGCCTTCGGTTATGTCACGGCCACCGTGACGGTGCTGGATATTGATTCCGCCATCGCCGATGAAAAACTGCGCCAAGTGGAGCGGGTCATTCAGGGCCGGGGTTTTGTCACCATCCCCGAGACAATCAATGCCGTGGAGGCATGGCTGTCCTCGATCCCGGGCAATGCCTACGCCAATGTGCGCCAGCCGATTGTCTCTACGCTAAACCTGGCACACCTGCTACCGGTGTCGGCGGTGTGGGCGGGGCCGACGAAGAATGTTCATCTGGACGGCCCGCCGTTGATTGTCACCCGCACCGATGGCGCCACGCCGTTCCGGCTGGTCACCCATATTGGTGATGTCGGTCATACCCTGGTGGTGGGGCCTACCGGCATGGGCAAGTCCGTATTGCTGGCCACCCTCGCGTTGCAGTTTCGTCGCTATCCGGGTTCACGGATTTTCGCTTTCGACATGGGGCGTTCGCTGCGCGCGACGATTCTGGGTCTTGGTGGCGAGCACTATGACCTGGGTGCGGAAGGCGAGATAGCCTTTCAGCCTCTGGCCAGTATCGACCGGGAGGAGCGCCGCACCTGGGCGGCGGAATGGCTGGAAGGGCGGATACGGCAGGAAGGGGCGACCCTTGGTCCCGATGAAAAAGCGGCGATCTGGTCGGCGCTGGAAAGCCTGGCAGGTGCGCCGGTGGAACAGCGCACCTTGACGGGGTTTTCCGTCCTGCTGCAGCACAACGCACTGCGTCAGGCGCTGGCCCCGTACCTGCTGGGTGGTGCCCACGGCAAGCTGCTGGACGCCGAGCATGACCGCCTGGGTATAGCTGATGTGCAGTGCTTCGAGATGGAGGAATTGATGGCCAGCCGCGCGGCGGTGCTGGCCGTACTGGGCGTGTTGTTCGCACGCCTCGATGAGCGTTTCGACGGGGCGCCGACGCTTCTGATATTGGATGAGGCCTGGCTATTCCTCGACGACCCGGTGTTCGCGGCGCGCATCCGCCAGTGGCTGAAGACCCTGCGCAAGAAGAACGTCAGCGTGATTTTTGCCACCCAGTCGCTGGCGGATATCCAGGATTCCAGTATTGCGCCGGCCATCGTCGAGAGCTGCGCGAGCCGCATTTTCCTGCCCAACCCCCAGGCCACCGAGCCACAGATTCGCTCCATCTATGAAGGCTTCGGGCTCAATGCACGTCAGATCGAGATTGTCGCCACTGCCGAGCCCAAGCGCGATTATTACTACCAGTCACGCCTAGGCAATCGTCTGTTCGACCTGGATCTGCGGCAGGTGGCGCTCGCCTTTGCCGGCGCCTCAACGCCCGAGGATCAGCGCGAGATGGATGCGCTGCTGGCCTCGATTCCGGTACCTGATTTTGCCGCCGCCTGGCTGTGCCATCGAGGCCTCGATTGGGCGGCGCAATTGCTTGATCAACACTCACCCGCAGGAACGTCTCTGGATGAACTTCCCAGGAGGAAACGTCATGAACCGTAAACGCCCGTTGGTATCCCGCTTTCGCGTGGTGGCGCTGGCCAGCGCCATTGCCTTTACCGTCGTCCAGCCCGCCCAGGCCCTGTTTGGTGTCGGCGATATTGTGCTCGATCCCTCGAATCTGGCGCAGAACATGCTGACCGCTGCCCGCACCCTGGAGCAGATCAACAACCAGGTACAGCAGCTGCAGAACGAGGCGAACATGCTGATCAACCAGGCGCGGAATCTGGAGCGGCTTGATTTCAATTCGGTGAATCGACTGCGCTCGGCACTGGCGGCCACCGGGCGCCTGATTGCCGAGGCCCAGGGCTTGGCCTATGAGGTAAACCGCATTGACCAGGAATTTGCCAGGCTCTACCCGAAGGAATACGCGGCTAGCGTAAGCGGTGACCGCATGGCGCAGGATGCCCGCGAGCGTTGGGCGCACACCCTTGATGGCCTGCACACGGCGATGCGTATGCAGGGGCAGGTATCCCAGAACCTGTCCACCGACGAGGGCGTGTTGACGGATCTGGTGAACCAGAGTCAGTCAGCCAACGGTGCCCTGCAGGCGATGCAGGCCACAAACCAACTGCTCGCGTTACAGGCCAAGCAGTCCATGCAGTCCCAGCAACTGCGGTTGACGCAGGATCGGGCCGCGTCCTTGGAGTTGGCTCGCCAGGCAGCAGCTACCGAACGCGGCCGGGAAGTGACCAGGCGCTTTCTGGGCGAGGGGACACCCTATACCCCGCACACCGTGTCGTTCTACGGCAACTGAGGTGCGGCCATGATGCGGTTGGGAGGTGGCCATGGATGATGTCGCGGTAATCGACCGTTTCCTCAATGTCTTCTCCACCTACATCGATTCGGGTTTCGGATTGCTGGGTGGTGAGGTGGCATTCCTGACCGCCACCCTGGTGGTGATCGACATGACCATCGCGGGGATTTTCTGGGCGCTGAGCCATGCCACCGGGCAGGCCGATGACGTGCTGGTTCGCCTGATTCGCAAAGTACTCTACGTGGGGGCTTTCGCCTACATCATCGGCAACTTCAATACGCTGGCGGGTATCGTGTTCCGCTCCTTCGCCGGGTTGGGGCTGATGGCGTCTGGTACTGGCATGACGGCTGCGGAATTCCTGCAACCGGGCCGACTGGCCAAGGTGGGCGTCGATGCCGGCGCGCCAATCCTGGAACAGATCAGCGAGATGAGTGGCTTCCCGGAAGTGTTCGTCAATATCACGCCCATCGTGGTGCTGTTCCTGGCCTGGCTGGTGGTGATCCTGACTTTCTTTGTGTTGGCGATCCAGCTCTTTATCACCTTGATCGAGTTCAAGCTGACCACCCTGGCCGGGTTTGTGTTGGTGCCCTTTGCGTTGTGGAACAAGACTGCCTTTCTCGCGGAAAAAGTCCTGGGCAACGTAGTGTCCTCGGGCATCAAGGTATTGGTGCTGGCGGTGATTGTTGGCATCGGCACGGGATTGTTTGCCGAATTCCAGGTGGCTCCCGCCGAACCCTCTGTGGATTTTGCACTGGTAATGATGCTGGCTTCCCTGGCGCTGTTGGCCTTGGGAATCTTTGGGCCGGGTATTGCCACTGGCTTGGTTTCCGGCTCACCACAACTGGGCGCCGGAGCGATGGCGGGCGCGACCCTCGGCGCGACCGGGACTGCCGTGGCTTTGGGTGCTGCTGCCACGGGAGTGGGTGGCGCTGTGGTCGCAGGTGCGCGAATGGCTCCCGGCGCCGTTCGAATGGCGGCAGGCGGTGCCAGCTCGATGAAGGCTGCGGCCAGTGGGGCGAGTTCGGCCATGGATTCAGCCGCTGCAAACACGAAGCATACGACAGCGTCGGGCGGACAACCGGCCTGGGCCAGGCAGTTGCAACGTCGCCAGCAACTTTCCCATACCGCCACGACCGTTGCCCACACCTTGCGCGGTGGTGACGGTGGTGGCGCGGGTTCAGGCCCCAGCCTGAACGACTCGGATTCATAAGGAGAACCTCTCATGCGATTCAAGCGACCCCATGCTCGCTATGCCGAATCCCCGGAACCGGCCACACCCTATCAGGCGGCTGCCCAGGCCTGGGATGAGCGCATCGGCTCGGCCCGGGTGCAGGCCCGGAACTGGCGGTTGATGGCCTTCGGCTGCCTGACGCTAGCCCTGCTGATGGCCGGAGGGCTGGTGTGGCGTTCGGCCCAGTCCATCGTCACGCCCTATGTGGTGGAGGTGGACACGGGCGGACAGGTGCGGGCCGTGGGGGAGGCCACAACGCCGTACCGGCCCAACGATGCGCAGACGGCTCATCATTTGGCCCGGTTTATCACCTTGGTGCGCTCGCTCTCCATCGATCCGGTAGTGGTGCGCCAGAACTGGCTGGACGCCTACAACTACACCACCGACCGCGGGGCGGCGGTGCTCAACGACTACGCCCGCAGCAATGATCCCTTTGCCCGTATCGGCCAGGAATCGGTGACGGTGCAGATCAACAGCGTGGTGCGCGCCAGCGACAGCTCCTTTCAGGTGCGCTGGAGCGAGCACCGGTTTGTGAACGGTGCGGCAGCTGGTATTGAGCGCTGGACGGCAGTGGTGTCTGTCGTGCTGCAAACCCCGCGCACCGAGCAGCGGCTACGCCGCAATCCATTGGGCATCTACGTCAATGGGCTGTCGTGGAGCCGGGAATTGGAGGCCACTGAAGGAGAGATGCCATGAGCAAGCCATTGAATAGGTGTACAGGAGTCCTGGTGCTGGCGGGGTCGTTTGCACTGGTCGGCTGCGCCACGCCGCAAAAACCACCCCGGATCACCCTGGACGAGCCGGTCGCGGCAACCCTGTTGCCGGAGGCAGAAAGACCAATAGAAGTGGTGGAAGTGCCAAAACCGCTGCCGTTGCCGGGGCAACTGATGCCCTTGCCTGTGGAAGCGGATGGTGCCGAGGAAGTCGAGCTTGCAGATCCGCAGACAGAGGTAGACCAGGCCACCGAGGAGGCGCGGGTGCCACCGACGCGGGAAGGCTATGTCAATGCCGTACAGGTCTGGCCCTTTGCTGACGGTGCGCTGTATCAGGTCTATGCCAGCCCCGAGCGGGTGACCGTCATTGCCCTGCAGCCCGGTGAGGAACTGGTGACGGTCGCCGCCGGCGATACCGTGCGCTGGATCGTGGGGGATACGTCCAGTGGTACCGGAGCCGAGCAGCGGGTCAATGTGTTGGTCAAACCCATCCGCGTGGACATCCGAACCAACCTGGTGATCACCACCAATCGCCGTACCTATCTGATGGAGCTGATCTCGACTGAGCGCACCTGGATGGCCTCGGTCTCCTGGGACTACCCGAGGGATCGCATGCTGGCCTTGCAACGTCGCTCGCAGGCGGCCGAGGTGGCCGCGCCGATTGACCGGGGCTTGTCCTTGGAAAGCTTGCGATTCCGCTATGCCCTGAGTGGCGACCAGCCGTCATGGCGACCGCTGAGAGCCTTCGACGATGGAGGAAAGGTTTATATCCAGTTTCCAACCGGGATCGCCCAGGGTGAGCTGCCGCCGCTGTTCGTGATCGGCCCGCAGGGTGGTGGCCAGTTGGTGAACTACCGCTTCCGCTCACCGTACTACATCGTGGATCGACTCTTCGGTGCTGCCGAGCTGCGTCTGGGTGGTGAGGAAGGCGAGGTGGTACGCATTGAGCGAACCGATGGGGTACGGAGGGAGTGAGCATGGACGACGACAATACCCCGGATCAGCCACAATCCAAACCTTCACCGAAGCTGGCACCGGAACAGGTGGCACTACGCGCCCAGCCGCGACCGGTAACGCGCCTAAACCGACGGATGCTGGCCGTGCTCGCCGGTGGTGTCGCTACCGCCATGCTGGGGGCGATGTTCTGGTCCTTACGGACACCCGAGCGGGGCGCCATGCACGGGGCGGATGAACTGTACAACGTTGATCGTATCGCCCGCTCGGAAGAGCTGACCCGCTTGCCGGCGGACTATTCGCAGCTGCCGCCTGAAGTGCCTCGCCTGGGTAAGCCGTTGCCGGGTGACCTGGGTGAGCCAATTCTGAAGGCGGAGCGGCAGGCCATGGGTTATCGGGACGGCCAGGACTCGGCGGAAGTCGACCGACTGGCACGCCTCAAGGACGCGGAAGAGGCGGCGGCCTCATCCGTATTCTTCGGGTCGATTCGCCCACGGTCTTCTACCATAGCTTCTGTTGCAGGTGGAGGAGAGGGGTTGCCGACAAATCAGGGCCTCGGCGCCCTCGATTCTTTGGCGATGCTGCAGAACACCTCTTCAGTAGAGACTGGCCCTATTGCTCTGCAGAATCGTCAGGAACAGAAGGAAGCGTTTCTCAGTAATGCCGGTTTTACGGAAACCCGTAATTCCGGGGATCTGCAAGCGCCTGTGTCCCCTTACCAGGTAATGGCCGGCACGGTGATTGCCGCCGCCCTGGTCACCGGTATCAACTCGGACCTGCCGGGCGATGTGATCGCCACAGTCACTGAGCCGGTCTATGACACCGCCACCGGCCGTCATGTGCTGATTCCCCAGGGTTCGCGAATCCTGGGGCGCTATAACAGCCAGGTGAGCTATGGGCAAACCCGTGTGCAGATGGTCTGGCACCGGGTGATCCTGCCGGACACCTCGTCCTTTCAACTCGATAACCTTGCCGGTACTGACCCGGCCGGTTACGCAGGCCTCGAAGACGGCGTCGATTGGCACTGGGATCGCCTCTTCGCTGGCGCCGCGCTGACCACACTGCTAGGAGTGGGCGCCGAATTGGCCGCGCCCGAGAACCGCCAGGACGGCGATCGCGTCATCATCGCCGGCCGGGACAGCGCGCAGGACAGCGTCAACCAGATCGGCCAGGAGGTGACCCGCCGCAACCTCAATATTCAGCCCACCCTGACCAGCCGGCCCGGGTTGCCAGTGCGCCTCATCGTCAATCGCGACCTGGTGTTGCGGCCATACCAACCACTGATCTACCAGCGGGGGACTACGCCATGACCACCAACAAACTGCGGCTGGGGCCATTGCCCAAGACCGAAACCGTCAAGCTTACTTTCACCTGTCCGGCATCCCTGAAGGAGGAACTGGAACGGTATGCCGAGTTACATGCTCAGACCTACGGCGAGCCAGTCGATGCGGTGACGCTGATCCCGCACATGCTGGAGGCGTTTATGGCAAGGGATCGGGGGTTTCGGAAGGGAACAAGAGGGCGCGCCAGTCCTTCTCAGGCCACTTCGTCCGTGCGACCGATAGACAGGTAATCGGATAATCATGTCTGAATATCCGCACATGGAGCGGATTTTGGATAATGATTTGCGATCAGTGGCTACCGCTATTACTCTTTATTGTTTAGAAAAATATAAAAAATCGTAGTATAGCTACGATTAAAATAGGTTTATTAAATTGACTTGTATTTGGGAAAGCTGTATAAATCGTAGCATGGCTACGAAAAAAACGAGCAAATTAAATATTCTCTATACCAGGCTGGAGCCAGGGGCGCCGCTGACGTCGGAAGATCTGGCGGCCCTGGATATCTCTGCCGACTTGGCCGTTCACTACGTGCGGGCCGGATGGTTGATGCGGTTGGCGAGAGGGGTTTACTGCCGGCCAAACGAAGAATTAAAGCTGCATCCCTGTCTCCTTCTGTTGCAGCGCAAACTTGCAGGACTCCACGTCGGCGGCAAGTCGGCGCTCGATTGGTATGGTGTGCGCCAGTACGTGTCGCAACAGTCGACGTTGCTTCTTTATGGTTGGGCTGATGGCCATTTGCCGGCCTGGTTTACCGACCATTTTCCGGCACAGTATCACCGCAAGCGCTTGTTCGACGAGCGCCCTGAGGACTTGCTGCATGCCATGCCCTTTGAGAGACGGGAGGGGGCGCCGCGGGTGTCGTCGCCGGAAAGAGCACTGCTGGAACTGCTCAGCGAAGTCGGCGTGCGCCAGCCTTTGCAGGAAGCCCGCGAACTTGTCGAAAGCACCTACAATTTGCGCGTCAACGTGCTGCGTGAACTGTTGCAGCAATGCACCAGTGTCAAGACAGTACGACTTTGCCTCCAACTGGGACGCGAGGGTGGATTGCCATGGGCCGAGAAACTTGATCCGGACACATTGCCAACCGGCAGTGACCGGCCCTGGGTATCCAAATCCAGCGACGGCCTATTGGTGCTCAAGCCATGAATCAAGCATATCTCGATACCGCACGCCTGCTGACACAGGTGGCGCCTCTGGTCTTTGTGGATGACACGTTTGCCTTGAAAGGTGGTACGGCCATCAACCTCTTTGTGCGCGACATGCCGCGACTGTCGGTGGATCTCGATCTGGTTTTCCCGGATCACACCCTGCCGCGTGAACAGGCACTGGCTCGGATTAACGACGCGATTCGGCAGGCGGCGGAGCGCTTGAACAAACATGGATTTCAGACACACATGCCGGCCGCTGAGGCGGGTGAGACCAAGCTGTTGGTGCGTCGTGGGGGAGCCGAAGTCAAAATCGAAGCCAATTTCGTGCTGCGTGGAACAGTGAAGCCGGTGCGTCGGGCGTCTATTACACCTGTCGCCAGCGATGTGCTGATGGCCGATTTGGAAATCCCTGTGGCATCATTGGAAGACCTTTATGGTGGCAAGCTGGTCGCCGCACTTGATCGTCAGCATCCCCGTGATCTGTTCGATGTAATGCAGCTGTTTGAGCATGAGGGCATCACGCCCGGCATTCGCCGGGCCTTTGTGGTGTACCTAGCCAGTCATAACCGTCCGGTACATGAAGTGCTGTTCCCGCAACTGAGGGATATTGGCCACGACTACAAGCATAACTTTGAAGGGATGACGGCCGACCTGGTGTCGCTCGAATCCTTACTGGCGACACGTGATCGAATGATTGATGAACTTCAGTCAGGGCTCGACGACAAGGAACGGCAATTTCTGCTGTCGCTGGTAACCGGTGATCCAGATTGGGCTTTGATGGCTATCGATCATCTTGAACATTTGCCCGGTATTCGTTGGAAGTTGCACAACCTGGCAAAATTGCGGAAAGCCAATGCAAAGAAATTTGCCGAACAGGCCGATATGTTGTCGACGCGGTTAGCCAGCGTGACCTGAATTGTACTTTCCGCCATAGGAAACTCTCAACTTTGATGGTGCTTTTGGTGATTGCGTCTCAGTCGTCATGGCCTGACGGCATGGCTGTCAGCGATGTTGCCCCCCACTTTAATTTCACACTACCTGCGAGGTGTTTCTAATACATTTTCAGAATATTTAATCTTCTCGTGACTGCAAGGCCTCCAGGATACGGCATTCGGCAATGTGACCACCTGAACAGCTTGCAGATATACGCCGAAGCTCCCCAGCCAGAGATTCAAGGTGCCTGATGCGGTTGTGAATACCGTGCAGATGCTTCTCGGTAATACTGTCCACCGCCTCACAGGTTTGTTTCGGACTGCTGATGAAGCATCGGGGTGAGGATGTGAACATGCGTTCTGTGTGGCTGTGTTCCCGCAACGATGTGATTGGTAATACCGGAGTAATTATATCGGGAGCTCTGGTTATTTGGCTCGATTCTTATTGGCCGGACTTAATAGTCGCCAGTCTTGTGGCAGTCGTTTTTCTGCACACCGCCTATGAAGTGCTTCGAGATGCGGGCCGGTCCTGGCGGAATGAACCACACACCCATGTCGGCAGATGCGGTGATTGACGGAAACAGTCGGTGCGTGTTGGGTGGCTCCCGATTGCAGTTGCTTGTCAATTGTTTCTAGACTCCCTAAACTACTCTAGCCTATTGATCTCAAATCCGACTTTCAAAATGCATCCGAGAAAACGCTGGCCACTGGTATTTTTGATGCTCCTCATGGTCTGGGGACAGTTTACCTATGCCTGCGAAACCATGGATATGCCACCCCAGTCGGTCTGCTGTTGTGAAGATGGCATGGAGGGCTGCGATACGGCAGTGCCTTCTCCCTTGGAGGAGGGTTGTGACCATGACGGCCCGGCCACGTCTTCAGCGTCTTGCTGTGCGGTGGACTACCAGTCGGCCGTTGAAGACGCTTCGACTTCATCGTGGAGTCCCGATCAATCGTTGACGTGGCTCTACAGTATTGCGCTTGTATTCTGGCCCTACCCGGACACGCTATCCACAACCTCCGCAATAACACACCCTCCCAACCCGGACTGGCTTCTCGCCCAGGCCGAAAGCGGTCGTACCGTCTATCTCTCCACCCTGCGTCTGCGTATCTGATTAATCCGCCCGATTTGTCGTGAGGCTACGGTTTTCCCTCATGGGAAGCCGAGGATTATTCATTATACCGACGGAGGAGATCCCCCGTGCACAATCCAATTGGCGGCCTAATGGCGCTGGTGGTGCTCATTGCACCATTGGTGGCTTTCGCGGTGCCGCCGCAACCGGAAAACAGTCAATCCCTGCAGGAGGTCGAGGCGCTAACCGCCGAGCAACTGGTGGACGCTGTGCTGACCCGCAATCCTGGTCTTAAGGGGCTGGCGGTGGCTGCCGAGGCAGTTAACTACCGCATCGCCCCTGCCGGCGCCCTGGACGATCCCATCCTGACCTATGCCGGAGCGCCGGAGACCGTCGGCGGCCCCCGGGGTTTCCAGGAGCGGGTGGAGCTGAGTCAGACGGTGCCCTGGCCGGGCAAACTCGGCCTGCGCGAGGACGTGGCCCGCGCCCGGGCCGAGGGTGAGGAGCAATCCCTGGCGGACCGCCGGCTGGCCCTGATGGCGGCCGCCAAGGGCCTGTTTGCCGAGTGGGCGTATATTCACCGCACCCTGCAAATCAAACATGCCCACCGGGATCTGCTGGTCGAGTTGCGACGCGTCGCCGAAACCCAGTACGCGGCAGGGCGGGCCCGCCAGCAGGATGTGTTGCAGGCGGAAGTCGAAGCAGCCCGTATCGACACCGATATCGTGACCCATCGGCGGCACCAGCGGGAAGTGCGGGCGATGATCAACGGCTTGTTGAACCGTCCTCCCCAAAGTCCGCTGCCGCCGCCGGCGGCACTGCCTGCACCGGTCGAACCACCATCGTTGCCGGCGTTGCAAGAGGTCGCTCTGGGGGAGCACCCGGAACTGCGCCGGATTCAGGCGCGCATCGCCGAGGCGAGCGCCCGGCATGGCCTGGCCGAGAAAGACTATTTTCCCGACTTCAAATTGTCCGCCGGGTACAACAGCCTGTGGATGGATACCGATCAGCGCTGGACAGTCGGTCTCACTGTCAACCTGCCGTTCGATTTCTCCGGCAAGCGCAGTGCCAGCCGGAATGCGGCCGAAGCCGATGTCATGCGCTACCAGTGGCAATTGACGGATCGCGAGGCGCAGTTACTCGCGCAACTGGAGCAGGGACGTGCGCAGGTGCAAGAGACCCGGGTCATCGTCGCCATCCACCGGCAGCGGCTGTTACCCCTCGCCGAGGAAAGCCTCAATGCCGCCGTCGCTGATTACCGGGCGGGGCAGAGTAGGCTGGCTGGGGCAATCCACTGGCTTGATCGCGGATTCTTTGGACATGTTTGCTGATGCCGCCGTCTACGGCGTGGCACTATATGCCGTTGGACACAGTGTGCGGATGAAGCTGCGCGCGGCGCATTTGTCAGGCTGGCTGCAGTTGATTCTGGCGCTGGGAGTCCTGGCTGAAGTCGGGCGGCGATTTGTTTTCGGCAGCGAACCCGTATCCGCGTTAATGATGGGTTTTGGTCTTGTGGCCCTGGCGGCCAACGTCTGGTGTCTGGTGCTTATCGCAAGAAACCGGCACGGCGGCGCACACATGAAAGCAAGTTGGATCTTTTCCGCTAACGATGTCATCGCCAATGTGGGCGTTATCGTCGCCGGTGTATTGGTCGCCTGGACGGGTTCCCGTTATCCCGACCTGGTTATTGGTCTGATCATCGGGCTGATTGTGCTGAATGGCGCCCGGCGAATTCTGCAACTGCGCTATTAGTCTCTGGTCCTTTCTCGCTGCTCGGATTCATGCCGGCAAAATTCCGCGCCTGGGCGGCCTATTAAAATAGTCGCCGCTCTCGCCGATGCTTATGGAGAATTTTCTGTCAACCGTGCCCATAGGTGTGGGCATCCTTGTGCATGTGGTCCGGGTGCTCGAATTCCAGTGTTGAATGACGTATGTTGAATTCCTGCGCCAGAGCCTGTTTTATCCTGTATTTGATATTCTCAAGCTGATCCCATGCACTTTCCTCGATAATCACATGGGCCTCCAGCGAGGCATCGTGTTCGCCCATCTGCCAAAAATGCACATGGTGAAGGTCGATAACGCCTTCGATGTTGGAGAGGGCAACAATGACGGCATCGGTATCGATGTCCACCGGGCTACCCAGCATGAGTGTTCTGATGGTGCCGCCGATTTCTGTCAGGCCCAGGTAGAGAATATAGCCCGCGATACCGATGGTGATGGCAGGATCAACCCAGCGCATGTCGTAGAGCAAAATAAGAGTCCCGCCAATGACCACGGCGACCGACGCGAGTGCATCCGACAGATTGTGAAGAAACAGTGCACGGATATTGACGCTGTCTTTCTGCATCGAATAGGTGAGCAACGCTGTCAAGGCGTCCACAGCCAGAGCGATACCACCAAGCCAGACGACCCACCAGCCCTTTACCTCTGGAGGATCGATTATCCGCATGCCACCTTCGTAAACCAGGTAGATCCCGATAATGATCAAGGTAGTGTAGTTGATGAGAGCTGCAACGATTTCAATGCGTCCGTAGCCAAAGGTCATCCTTGCGTCAGCCTGGCGGCGCGCAATTTTTTGCGCCGCGAACGCGATGACGAGTGAGGCCATGTCAGAGAAGTTATGCAAGGCGTCCGCGATAAGGGCGAGACTGCCGGCAAAGATACCTCCCCCAATCTGAGCCAGGGTCAGGATCCCGTTCGCCCAGATGGCGATGGCAACGCGTTTATCCTTGGTCTCGGGGGGTATATGCACATGGTCGTGACTCATTGGGTTAACCTAGTTGGTGGCTATTTATAAAGAGGCATCTGCTGTATTCAGCTTACTCTGTGCCTGGTCGCCTGTACCTTGGCGACTTTGTGGATTTTGGGCCATTGGCTACTCATCCTTTTTGACAGTTTTCAGGAGTTCCGCAAGGCTGTCTTCGGCCGCTTTTTTGTTCGGGAATGGCCCGATATTTTGACCTTCACGGGTTAAAAAATACCAGTCACTGTTGATGGCGTGGATGCGATGTGTTCGAAAGGGTGAGGCTTCTTTCAAGTCATCTATTCGTTGCTTGGGTGGATCGTTCATAGTCTTTCCAGGATATAAACCGCAATAAAAGAACATTGAAAAAATCATGGGGAGATTCCCCCCCCACGATGGAGTGTTGGTTAACTATCAGTGTCGTGATTAATGTCGCCTGTGGGCGTGGAGTTACTGGCACTTCTGCCATGCAACAGCGCATAGAGCACAGGGAGTACAAACAACGTCAACAGGGTGGACGAGATAATCCCGCCGATCACCACGGTCGCCAGAGGACGCTGTACTTCGGCACCGGTGCCGGTATTGAGTGCCATGGGTACAAAGCCGAGGCTTGCTACCAGGGCGGTCATCAATACCGGCCGTAAGCGGATCAGGGCGCCTTCGACAATGGCCTTCATCAGGTCACCCTGCTCGTGCCACAGATCGCGGATAAAGGCGATCATCACCAAGCCGTTTAACACCGCCACCCCGGAGAGGGCGATAAAGCCAACACCCGCCGAGATCGACAGGGGCATGTCTCGCAGCCACAGGGACAGAACCCCGCCGGTGAGGGCCAGTGGCACGCCGGTGAAGATGATCAAGGCATCTTTGAGGGAGCCGAAGGCCATCACCAAGAGTGCGAGGATGATGGCGAGGGTCACGGGCACCACGATGGCAAGCCGCTGACTGGCGGACTGCAGTTGCTCGAAGGTCCCGCCGTAATCCAGCCAGTATCCGGCGGGTAGGTCCACGTCGTCCGCAATGCGCGCCTGTGCTTCCTCGACAAATCCGCCCAGGTCGCGGTCCCGCACGTTGGCGGTGACCACCACCCGACGCTTGCCGTTTTCCCGGCTGATCTGGTTGGGCGCCGGAGCCAGCTCCAGCTCGGCCACTTCCGACAGGGGCACATAGCCACCGTCCGGCAGGGGGACAGGTAGGTCCGCGAGGCTGTCCACATCCCGGCGGATGTCTTCGGGAAGACGCACCACCAACTGGAAGCGGCGGTCGCCTTCGTAAATCAGGCCGGCGTTTTCGCCCCCGACACCGGCTGCCACCAGATCCTGGAGATCATCCACGGTCAGCCCGTAGCGGGATAGCGCCATGCGCTTGGGGTGTACCGACAGCATGGGCAGGCCGGTCACCTGTTCGACCCGGGCATCGGCGGCGCCCTCCATGGATTCCACAACCTCAAGGACGTCGTTGGCCGATGCCAGCAACTGATCCAGGTCATCGCCGAACACCTTGATGCCGATGTCGGCGCGCACGCCGGAGATCAGTTCGTTGAAGCGCATTTCTATGGGCTGGGTGAACTCATACTTGTTGCCGGGAAGCATTTCCACCGCTGCTGCCATTTCCGCCACCAGTTCATCCTTGGTTTTGTCTGGGTTCGGCCATTGGCTGCGGGGCTTCAAGATAACAAAGTTGTCCGCTACGCTGGGGGGCATGGGGTCGGTGGCCACTTCCGGCGTGCCGATCTTGGCGAACACCTTGTCCACCTCCCCAAAGGCCTTCAGCCGTTCTTCCAGCTGCGATTGCATCTCGATGGACTGCTCCAACCCGGTGCCCGGGATGCGCAGGGCATGGAGTGCAATATCCCCTTCATCCAGTTGTGGAATAAATTCCGACCCCAGGGTGGTCGCCAGCCAGAGACAGACCGCTACCAGCGTGGTCGCGCCGCCCAACACCAGCCAGCGGAACCTCATAGCCACCCGCAGCGCAGGCCTGTAGAGCGATTTAGCACCGCTGATTACCGGGCTTTCCTTTTCGCTGATCTTGCCCCCCATAAAGACCGCAACAGCGGCGGGCACCACGGTCAGTGACAGCACCATGGCCGCCAGCAGTGCCATTACGACAGTGGCCGCCATGGGGTGGAACATCTTGCCCTCGACCCCGGTGAGGGCAAAGATCGGCAGGTACACCACAGTAATGATGGCGACACCAAACAGGCTGGGACGAATCACTTCGTTGGTGGCCTCGAACACCAATTGCAGACGTTCCTTGAGGGCCAACTGACCCTGGTGCTGGGCCTGGGACAGGCGCCGGATACAGTTCTCGACGATGATGACCGCGCCGTCGACGATCAGGCCGAAATCCAGCGCCCCCAGACTCATCAAATTGGCGGATACGCCAGACCGCACCATACCGGTGATGGTGGCGAGCATCGAAAGCGGAATGACAGCTGCCGTGATCAAGGCGGCGCGCAGGTTGCCCAGCAACAGAAATAGCACCACGATCACCAGCAGTGCCCCTTCAAGCAGGTTCTTCTCCACCGTGGCAATCGCCTTGTCCACCAGGGCTGTGCGGTCGTATACCGCCTCCACCTTGACGCCGTCGGGCAGGGAGGGCTGAATGGCCTCCAGCTTTTCGGCCACCGCCTGTGCTACCGCCCGGGAATTTTCCCCCACCAGCATCATGGCGGTGCCCATCACCGTTTCCTTGCCGTCGCGGGTGGCGGCGCCGGTGCGCAGCTCCTTGCCAATGGCCACTTCAGCTACATCGGCTACCCGGACTGGCACACCATCCCGGTTGGCAATCACCACCTGTTCAATATCGCCAATGGTGGTCAGCTGCCCGGGCGAGCGCACCAACAGCTGTTGGCCGTTGCGTTCGATATAGCCGGCGCCGCGATTGGTGTTATTGGCCCGCAGGGTGCTGACCAGTTCATCCACCGTGATGCCGAACTCCAGCAACCGTTGGGGCGACGGCGTGACGTGGTACTGCTTGTCGTAGCCGCCAATGGTGTTGACCTCGATCACGCCGGGCACCTGGGCCAACTGGGGTTTGATGATCCAGTCCTGGATCTCACGCAGTGCCGTAGCGTCCAGCGGACTGCCATCCGCTTGAGTGGCACCGGGCAGGGCTTCTACGGTGTACATGAAGATCTCGCCAAGACCGGTGGCGATGGGACCCATCTCCGGCTCCAGCCCGGGTGGCAGCGCGCTCTTGATGGCGCCCAAGCGCTCATTGATCAGGTTGCGGGCGAAATAGATGTCCGTGCCTTCCTCGAACACCACCGTGACCTGGGACAGGCCGTAGCGGGACAGGGACCGGGTATAGGACAGGTTGGGCAGGCCGTACAAGGCCGTTTCCACCGGGAAGGTGATGCGTTGCTCTGCCTCCAGGGGCGAATAGCCCGGTGCCTCGGTGTTGATCTGTACCTGGACATTGGTGATATCCGGCACCGCGTCGATGGGCAGGCGCTGAAAACTCCACACGCCCACGCCGACCAGCACCAGAATAAGGGATAACATTAAAAACCGCCGCTCTATCGAGAGACGTAAGATGGCATTGATCATCATAGCCTCCTGGTTAGTGGTCGTGGGATGCGCCGGATTTTTCGATATCGGCCTTGATCAAATAACTGTTTTCCACCACATAGCGATCGCCTGCTTGCAGGCCGCCCAGCACCTCAGTCAGGTTGCCGTCGCTGCGGCCCAGCTCCAGTGGGCGGATCTCGTAGGTGTCATCCACCTGAATAAACACCACGGTCCAGTCCCGGAAGGATTGCAGGGCGCGGTTGTCAACCACCAAGGGGGCCTCCACCGTTTCCACCACGATATCCCCGGCCACCAGCAAACCGGGGGTCAGCAGTCCCTCGGCATTGTCGACTTCGACCCGGGCCAGGGTGTAGGGCGCGTTGCCGGGTGCCGGCAGCAGGTGGCGGATGGTGCCTTCCCGGTCAATGCCGTCAGCCTTCAGTCGGACTTTCTGGCCAATGGCAACCTCGGCCCGTTGGCCGGGGAAGACCTTGAATTCCGCCCACAGAGTGGTCAAATCGGCAATGGCGAATAGGGGTTGCTCCCCGGTCATTTCTCCGTTGCTGATCCGACGCTCAATGACGATCCCGTCGATGGGCGCTCGCAGTGCGTAGGTTTGCAGGCTTTCGTTGGACTCGACTTGAGCGAGCACGTCACCACGCTCGACCCGATCGCCCAGATTGACCTTCACCTGGCTGACCACGCCCGGGAAACGGGCGCGGATCCGGGCAATCTGCTGCGGTGCCGTGGTCAGGCTGCCGTAGGTGGTGAGGCTGCGCTCGATGGCACTCGGCCCGGCTGCGGCCGTTGTGATACCCGCTTTTCGGGCGATAGCCGGGGCGATCCGGGTGCGACCTTCGTGGGATTCCCAGTGCCAGCGGTAGTTCTTGCCGTCCATGGCGAGGCTCACTTCTACGTCGAAGGAGTGGGGTTCGGTCACCACGCCATCCCCCAGCCAGTAGTCCCCCTGGTAGGCGAAGTCGAAGGTGTCCACTTGCCCACCCAGGCGGGTGAGCTGGACATTGAGGTCAATATCATCAGTAACGGCGCGGCCATCCCTGGTGACCCAGGCCCGGTATTCCGGTGGGACCCCCTGCTCGAAGATCTGCAGTTCGACGGTGGCGTCGTTCTGTTGCAGCAGTATGCCGCCGTGAGGCCCCCTGGCCTCTGCCTGCGATTCGTCGTGTTGTTCCTCGGCAGCTTGTAAGGGGCTGATGGCAAGGCAGGTGGCCACCAGAATCAGACAGAGTTGTTTTATCAGTTGCATGGTGTGAATCCTGAATTTGTGGGTTAGCGCGTCGGGGCGCCCGGAACAGTCGCGAGTGGCTGCGCCGTAAGTTGTTCGATCAACGCCTGGTTGAGCAGCGCCGTGGTGGCGGCGTCGACCAGTGCCTCCCGTGCTGAGAGCAGCTCCCGCTGTGCGGCGGTCCACTCCACATAGCTGTAGCGGCCGTTTTCATAGGCTTCGCGGGTCTGAGTGAGTGCCTCGGTCAGGTCGGGAAGCATTTGGCTGCGAATCTGCTCAACAGTCTCGATGCTTTGTTGCCGCAAGTGGTAGGCGTCGAACAGGCGCGAATGGAGGCGCAGCAGGGTATCCTCCCGGCGGAATCGGACCTCATCCCGCGCCGCCAGGGCGGCCTGCACCTCGCCGCGATTGCGCCGCCCGGAAAAGAGCGGTACCGAGAGCCCAGCGGTCAAGGCCGTATCATCCGTCTCTTCGAAGCGCCGGATGCCGACCTGCCAACGGATGTCGCTCTCGGACTGGCTGCGCGCCAGCTGAATTTCCGCTTCGCGGATACGCTGTTCGCTGGCGTAGATTTGAATGGCCGGGCTGTCGCTGACCCGCTGGTACAGAGCAACGAAGTTGTCGGAGGAACCGAACTGGAACAGGTCGCCTTCCAGCATTTGAAAGTCCGGGCTGGTATCACCCCACAGGGAAGCCAGAGCCATTTTCCGGCTCTCGTAGGCGGCTCGCAGATGGGACTGCTCAATACGACTCTGGGTGAGCGCGGCCCTGGCGCGCAGGACTTCGGCCTGGGGCGCCGCGCCGCGGTCGGCGCGACGGGTGACGATCTCGTGGGTGGCCTCGGCCAGCGCCACGGCTTCAGCGGCGAGTTGGAGTTTTTCCTGCAGGGCCAGGGTGGCGACAAAGCGCTGGGTCACCTGTCCGAGCACATCCAGGGTCTCGGCCCGGCGCTCGGCCTCGACGCGCCCGTATCGTGAGTCAACCACGCTGACGCGGGCCTGACGCTTGCCGCCAAGTTCGAGAAGCGATGACAGGGATAGGGTGTACTCTGCCCCGTCAACTCCTCGCAGATTGTCGCTGCCGAGGAAGTTTTCCACTTCCAGGCCGGCCTCCAGGGCAGGATTTTGATCTGCCGTGATGCGTCGGCCATCAAGACCCTGAAGGCGAAAATCGAAGACCTGGAGGCCGGGGTTTTGTGCCATGGCCCGCGAGAGAGCTTTGGACAGAGTGAGCGGTTTCTCCCCGGCGAGTGCCAGGGTAGAACCAAATGCCAGCGTTAGAAGGCAAAAGGCATGGATAATAGAGTGGCACGGCATTGCGCGCCGCCCGTTTTTTACGGGCATTCTGAAAAGCATGGGACTGCTCCTACGAAAGTCTAAATGACAGTTGTTCCCCGGGTGGGGAAGGTATTCGCAGGGTCAGGAAATGGGAGGGCGGAAAAGGGAGGATTGAACCCCGGTGGTGAAGTTGGCTTGGTAGTCGGACTGTACTATTCCCGCAGCCAAGCCGGAAATGTCTGTGAGGGTTCCCAGCAACACCATGTGAAAGCAGCTGTGGCTGTGATGGCAATGGTCCGCTGAATGACTGGGGCTGTCGGGAGACGACTTGGTTGCCTGATTTTCGCTGGAAAAATCCGCTGATTCGTGTGAATGCTCATCATAATGTGGCATTGCGGGGTTGTGCGGTTGTGCTTCATAGGCAATAGACGCCACTGACTGCAAAGCAATCAACAGCGTCATTGCGACTATGAAACAGCGTTTAATCATGCAAGTGGTCCCGGAATTTGATCGTGAGCCTAGCAGAAAGGCAACCACATAGAAAGGACTGGACTCCCATGGCGTTACGTGTGTCCGTAGTGCGCTGCCCTGAGTGGCGGGCGATTGCACCGACCAACCGCAGTTCGTCTATGTGGCTGCCGCCGGGGGCAGCCGGGCCGGGATCAATATGGCCGGCGGCGACGCTATGCTCGATCTTCGCGCCATGCCGGCGGTCATGGCGATGCGGGCCAATATGACCGTGCAGGAATTGGCTGAAGAGCTGTTTCCCTACCTGACCATGGTGGAAGGGCTCAAGCTCTGCGCCCAGACTTTTACCAAGGACGTGACTCAATTGTCCTGTTGCGCCGGGTAAGGCTGCGTTCCCGGCTCAGTCGGCATTCCTGATCAGGCGCGGCAGCCAACGCAGATACGCCACCATGCCAAACAACTCGACCAGGGATTGGAAGACGATGACAACGATGGCGGCACGCCAGGGCTCCGGCAGTGACAGCGCCAGCGGCAGCATGACGAAGGAGTTGCGGGTACCAAAGCTGAAGGTGAGGGTGCGGCCGATAGTGGGCGTGAACCCGAATAGCTCACTGAGCCCCTTGCCGATGGTAGCGGCGGCAACCAGATAAAGTACAAAAACCACAAGCGCCGACCACAGCAGGGCGCCATTGTCGATCACCAGGCTGACCTGGGAGCCGGCAATTAGAAACACCACCAATGCCAGCAACGGCACGGGCAGCCACCCAAGCCAGTCCACCAGTGTTTGCGCGCGCGGGTGCTTTTCCGTCAACCGTTCGGTAATCCAGGCCAGGATCAGCGGGGTGACAATCAATCCGAAGAATGCCGGCAGCAAGTGGCTGCCAACCGCCAGTTCAATGGCGATATTGCCCATGAAGAGCCAGATATAAATGGGTAGCAAAATGAGCTGGACCAGCAGAAGGATCGGCGCGGCCGCTATGGCCCTGGCACCGTCCCCACCACCGAGATGGGTAAAACTGATAAACCAGTCCGTACAGGGCACCAGCAGTACCAGCAGTACGCCGAGACGAATAGCGGGATCATCCGGTAACAGCCACAACAGAAGACCAACGACCACCGGTATCAGGATAAAATTGCCCGTCAGCAAAGCGGCCAGAAAGCGGCGATCACGAAATGCCGACCTGAGATGTATCAGTGGTACCTGAGTGAAAGTAGTGTACAGGAGAACACCCAGGGCCGGCCAAAGCAGCGCTTCCCAATGACGAGTCTGCTCTGGTGACATCCAGCCGATGGCCATGCCGGCCAGGATGGCAACCAGATAAAACCAGACCTGATATTGTTCTAGGCTGTTACGCATTTGGCTTCTTCCACGATGATACCCGGACTCGGCACCTGTTTGTGTGGGCCGGATAGTACCATGGGAGTCCTGTGAGTCACGGTGTTGTCAGCCAACGTGTCTGTGGAAGTTCCTTCCAACCCCAGCAAAGTACTACTGCATACGCTGAGATATGCCCCAAGTTACCGGCCGATTTCTTAGGGAAAATCTGGGGCAATTTGATCGCCAAACTATGCCATTTCAGGCCATATTGCATAGTACGGTGTAGGCTTCCTACGATGGTGATAATAAAAGAAAATACGTATTTTTAGCCGTTTGGCGTTCAGTCTGTCCCCACTCTTGGAGAATGGTCATTAGGGTTCCGCCTTATTTGATTTCAGCCTGGTGATAATCTGGCGTCGATTTGCCACCAGTTCGGCTGCTTCCCGCACCGGATCGTCCTCGACATGAACGTATCGCATGAACATGGTCACGGTTTTGTGAGCGGTCAGTGCCATACCCACTTTGATCGGGATGCCGGAATTGGCGATGTCGGTGGCAGCGCGATGCCGGATGCCGTGTGTGCCAACAAGGGGGATGCCGGCCCTTTTCAGTATGCGGCGCCAGGCGCCATAGTAGGCGTTTTGGGTCAACGGCTTGTTGGGATCTTCCAGAGCAGGGCAGACGTACTCCGATTTGCTGTGGATTGCGGCATCAGAGAGCAGTTCGTAGGCTTCCGAGCTGATAGGTTTGGACATGTCACCGGTTTTGCTGTCGGGCCAGACTACTCGGCGACCGACCAGGTCTACCCACTCCCATCGCAGCGCCAGGATTTCGGACATTCTGGCGGCAAAGGCAAATTGGAGCCGAATGCCGAGAATCGGAGAAGGGTGTTCAAATTCCTCCTCTTCTGTTTTCTCCAGTTGCCTGAATAAGAGGATCATCTCCTTGTCGGTAAGTAGTCGAGTTTTGCCTTTCTCTGGGAACTTGGTCACGTGGCGGCAAGGATTGGTGCCATCCGGGCGGTACCCCCACAGTTCAGCCAGGTTGAACATTTTGCGAACACAAGCCAGTATCCGGTTAGCCTGGGTGGGTGTTTTTTCCAGGCGCTTCATGAGAGCCAGAATATCGGCTCGTTCTACCTCGTGGACTTTCAAGGTGCCCATAGAGGGGAGAAGATATTTATCGATATGGTACTGGTTTTTCTTTTGGGTAAGTGGTTTGTTGTGCGGTATACAGTGATCTTCCATAAAGCGTTTGCATAAATCTTTAACCGTCGGGGCTTGCCGATCCCTGGCTTTTTGGCCTGAAGGGTCATTGCCCCGGCGTACATCCGCCAGCAAATCCTGAGCGAGGGTGCGGGCCTGTTCGACAGTCAGCTCGCCAAACAGGCCAAGTGACGGCTTGCGTCGCTTGCCACTGTTTGTGCGATACTGGAGCATGAAAACCTTGCGTCCAGTTGGGGTGACTTTGCAGAAAAATCCGGGTACGAGGGTATCCCTCAATTCAATGTCGGTTTCTCCCGGTTGGGCACCGGCAACGATGGTTTTTGTGAGCTTTACTCGCGGCATTTCTGGACTCCTGAAACCTCCGGTTCCAGGTCTTATCCAAGGAGCAAATAGGAGCCTCGGGAGAGCGAACCAGAGCGATTAGCATCAAACTCCGGCATATGATCCCTTTTTTTAAGTCTTTGAAAAACCAGCTGAATCGCGCCGTATACAAGCAGGGAGTACCCCGGAGTGGAAGCCAGACTACCGCTTAAAATCCCTCGGAGGAAACTCCGTGCCGGTTCGATTCCGGCTCCGGCACCACTGATCAAGCGCTCTCAGCTATCTTCGGGAATACCTCAGTTTCGCCTCCACCGCAGAAAGCTAGCATCGGTCGCGACCTCCCTCCATTTTTTCGCAAACACGAAAAATCCGCCGAAGCGGGTATCGCAGGCCCAATGATTCTAATCGGGCTTTTGCGACTCGAGGCACTTTTCATAGGATGCATCGCCAAACTCGGATATTTTCCGCTGCCTCGCCTCAGCTGACAGAAGTACCTCCGACTCATAGGCAGCAACGATGAGCTCGATCATCACTTCTCGCTCTGGCGATTCCTGCTGATCGGCTATCCGCTTCATGGCAGTCCTGGATACCCCGCCCTGACGTGCTTCCATTACATTGATGGCGGCCTCGGATACCTGGTCGCACAGATCGTCAGCGCCCGCCGAAAGCGTAACCAGTCCAACAAGCGCAATAATTGATCGCATGGGCTCTCCTTTTCCATAAAGGGTTATCTTAACTGTAGTCAGTCGGCTTCTCCAAATCCGGGTAATCACCCGTAGAGCAAACACCTGCGCGTTCGCCCGCTGGTTACATTTTCCTTTTACACCTGAAAAGTGGATTTCGTGTACTGTATACATATACAGTCTTTAAATCTGATCAGGGTTATGTGAAATGAGCGCCGTCTTCATCATGGGTCCGGTGGGTTGCTCGGAGATTGAGCTCCCTTTCTTTTCCTGTCGCGTTCCCGCGGGCTTTCCCAGCCCAGCGCAGGATCATATGGAGCAAACCCTTTCGCTGGACGAGTTGCTGGATATCGATGCGCCGCATACCTATCTGGTGCGCGCCGACGGTGACAGCATGATCGGGGCGGGCATTCTGGACGGCGACGTAATGGTAGTCAGCCGAGCGCTGACCGGTCGGCACGGTGATGTTGTTATTGCCGCAATCAATGGTGAAACCTTTGTCAAACGCTTGTCGATTCGTGGTGAGGAGGTAGTGCTGCACTCGGAAAATCCCAAATACGCGCCCAGATATGTGCTCGAAGGGGATGATCTGGTTATCTGGGGTGTCGTTACCGACAGCATACGCAGGCACCGCAGCCATGGTTGACCCGGTTTTCGCGCTGATCGACTGCAACTCTTTCTATGCCTCCTGTGAGCGGGTATTCCGTCCGGATCTGCAACGCGTGCCCATTGTGGTGCTGAGTAACAATGATGGCTGCATTATCGCCCGGTCGGCAGACGCCAAGCCATTCGTGAAGATGGGCGAGCCTTTTCACAAGGTCCGCGAAACGCTCAAGCGTAACGGCGTGCTGGCCTTCAGCTCCAACTATGCACTCTATGGCGACATGAGTGAGCGGGTGATGACCACCATCGAGAGTCTGGTGCCAGCGCTGGAGGTGTATTCGATAGATGAAGCGTTCGCCGACATGACCGGCATATCCGATAGAGAGGCACTGGGGCGGCGGATTCGCGCGCAGGTCTTGCGCGTAACGGGTATCCCGACAGGCGTGGGTATAGCCACTACCAAGACCCTGGCAAAACTGGCCAATGCTGCAGCCAAGCGCTGGCAGAAGCAGACGGGCGGGGTGGTTGATATCTGTGATAACCAACGCAGGGACAAGCTGCTGAAGGTCATGCCCGTCGCTGAGGTATGGGGGGTCGGCCGGCGGATGAATGAGCATCTGACAACCATGGGCATCAAAACCGCCTGGGATCTGGCCCAGGCCGATGCCTGGACTCTGCGCAAGCAGTTTAGTGTGGTCATAGAGAAAACCGCACGCGAGCTACGCGGCACGTCCTGCCTGGCTCTGGAGGAAGCGGTCCCGGCCAAGCAGGAAATCTGCAGTAGCCGAGCATTTGGTCAGAGGCTGCATGAGCTGGAACCCATACAGGAAGCTGTGTCCACCTATGCAACTCGCGCCTGCGAGAAGCTGCGGCGCCAGGCCTCGCTTTGTAGGCGCGTGCGGGTATCGATTCGTACTGGGATGTTCAATCCCGACGAGGTAAAGTTCACCAAGGGTGTGGTCTGTGAATTACCTTACCCCTCCGATGACACGCGCCTGATCGTTCGTGCGGCCCAGCAGGGACTCCAGGCTATATATCGGCCGGGGCATGCTTACGCCAAGGCAGAAATCCTGTTACTGGATTTGTGCCAGAAGGGCCAGTTCACCGATGACCTGTTCGCTGAACTCCAACCACTTGCGGCAGAAAAAGTGATGGGTGTTCTAGACGAGATAAATAGCCGATGGGGCCGAGGTACGCTGCGTCCAGCTAGGGTGCCGATCACCCCGGGATGGGGCATGAAACAGGAACTGAAGAGTCCGAGCTATACCACCTGTTGGCATGGACTCTGGGGCGCCCGGTGTCGTTGAAGCAAAAGGATTGGATCCGACGAACTCTTGCGTGTCGTTATCGTCAGATATAGAGAGCAATCACGCATTGAGGGACGGCTATGGCATTTCTGGACTCGCACGGAGCAAGTATTTTTTCGGTTCTAAAGAAAACCTTCAAAAATTTTATCGACGATGACATGCCGACCTATGCTGCTGCGCTGTCATACAGGGCACTATTTTCGCTTTTCCCGTTTCTGCTTTTTCTGATCGCCATGTTGAGCTTTCTCAACCTGGGCAATTTTTTTACCTGGTTACGTGAGCAGGCTGCCTTGGTGCTTCCGTCTGTAGCAGTGGAAATGATTGATCCGGTCATCAGTAATTTGCAGGAAGGCAAGAACAGCATTTTTTCAGTGGCTATCGTGGTGGCTATCTGGGTGGCTTCGAACGGAATCCGTTCCTTGATGAATGCCATGAACAGGGCCTACAACGTGCGCGAATCCAGGCCAGCCTGGAAACTCTACTTGCTGTCGCTGCTTTACACCGTAGGTATTGCAGTGGTGCTCCTGGTTGTAGCCGCACTTATGGTAGTCGGGCCGCAATGGCTGGAGTGGCTGGCCAGTTGGGTCAACATGGGCGAACTTGCAGTGACACTCTGGGCTTTGCTGCGCTGGCCTGCGGCAATACTGCTGCTGATGCTCGTCGTAGCGGTTCTCTATTACCTTATGCCGGACGTGGAACAGAAGTTTCGTTTCATCACACCCGGGTCGGTGATAGCTGTCATTATCTGGATCGCGGCCTCATTGGGCTTTGGCTTCTATGTGAGCAATTTCGGTAATTACGACGCGATGTATGGCGGTATCGGGGCGATGATCGTGTTGCTGTTGTTTTTTTACATTTCTTCTGCCGTGCTACTCCTGGGCGCCGAGCTCAACGCTACAATCGAGCATGCCTCAACCGAAGGCAAGGATAGGGGCGAGAAACAGATCGAATCATGATACTGGTCTGACAGATCATCTGACCTGCTAATGCATGGGCAAAGCCATGGTTCGATGCGTTATGCTGTGCGCTCTTTTTAGCAGGCAGGCAGGCGGAGAACATGAGCGAGTTTGATTTTGACCTTTTCGTTATCGGGGCCGGGTCAGGCGGCGTGCGAGCCAGCCGTCTCGCGGCAAGTTACGGGGCGAAAGTCGGCGTTGCCGAAGACCTGTATCTGGGAGGCACCTGCGTCAACGTTGGCTGCGTCCCGAAAAAACTGTTCGCCTACGCTGCGCATTTTGCCGAAGACATGGAAGATGCCCGCGGCTATGGCTGGGATATCGGCGAGACAGGGTTCACCTGGAGCCGCCTGCTGGACAACAAGAATCGCGAGATCACACGGCTTAACGGGATATACCGCAATCTGCTCTCTAGCGCAGGAGTTACGCTTGTTGATGGGCGCGCACGGTTTATCGATTCCCACACTGTGGCAGTAGGCGACAGAACCTTTACAGCCGAGCGGATTCTGGTAGCAACCGGCGGCTGGCCTTACATTCCCGAATTCCCCGGGAGCGAGCATGTCATCAGCTCCAATGAAGCCTTTTATCTTGAGAGCCTGCCAAAAAGAGTGACTGTGGTGGGCGGCGGATACATTGCCATCGAGTTTGCCAGCATTTTTCAGGGTGTCGGCTGCGAGGTGACTCAGTTGTACCGCGGAGACCTGTTTTTGCGCGGGTTCGATCAAAGTATCCGGGAACACATGGCCACCACCATGAAGGCCAAGAAACTGGATCTGCGCTTCAACACTGACGTGCGCTCCGTTGAGCGCCGGAGCGACGGCGTGCTGGATTTGTCACTGTCCGACGGCTCCGCCCTGGAAACCGATCTGGTGCTCTACGCCACCGGTAGACGTCCGAATATTGCGGGCCTCGGTCTGGAAAACACCCAGGTGACCCTGGATGAGATGGGCTTCATCGATGTTGACCAGGATTATCAGACCAGCGACCCAGCCGTATACGCCATTGGTGATGTGACCCACACCACGCAGCTTACGCCGGTTGCACTGGCTGAGGGCATGGCACTCGCTCGTCGGCTGTTCAAGCCTGACGAGTACCGCCCCGTGGACTACAACGATATAGCGACGGCGGTATTCTGCATCCCCAACGTGGCAGTCCTGGGATTGACCGAAGACCAGGCGAGGGGACAGGGCCACTCACTTGCTATTTATGAGAGCCGATTCCGTCCGATGCGCAACACACTGGCTGGACGGGGTGAAGAAAGTCTGATGAAGATGGTCGTCGACAAGCAGACAGATCGGGTGTTGGGTGTACACATGGTCGGACCCGATGCGGGCGAGATCATTCAGGGCATGGCCGTTGCACTCAAGGCCGGAGCAACAAAAGCCATGTTCGATGCCACTCTGGGCATTCATCCCACAGCTGCTGAAGAGTTTGTGACGATGCGGGTTCCCACACGCGTGGATCCGGATTGAGCCAACAGGAGCTGCCGGCATGAGCTGGTTCTATGCGTTTGATCTGTTTGGTGTGGCGGTCTTCGCCATTTCCGGCGCACTGATGGCAGGGCGAAAATCCATGGACCTCTTTGGGGTCCTGGTGATTGCTCTCATCACGTCATTGGGAGGAGGGACCCTGAGAGACACCATTCTGGACCACCATCCGGTTGTCTGGATACGTGACGATCTCTACATTCTGGTCGCAGTTCTGGCGGCACTGGGCACGATTGTCTGGGTACGCCTGACTAGACCAATCCATGAGACTGGTTTGCTGGTGGCAGATGCATTCGGTTTGGCAATCTTTACGGTAATCGGGACCCAGGTCGCCTTAGCGCAATCTGTGCCAGTCAGCGCTGCGGTGATCATGGGTGTAATGACTGGCGTTGCAGGCGGTGTGATACGCGATATCATCTGCAATGAAATCCCGCTGATCTTCGACCGGGAGATCTACGCCACAGCCTCTATTGCAGGGACCCTGGTATATATCGGTCTATACCGCCTGGACACACCAGCAGATCTCGACGTGGCAATTGCGGTTGCCACCGTGCTGGTCATTCGCCTCGCAGCAATCCGCTGGCACCTGGGATTGCCGCGCTTTCACCTGCTCGATCGCAAGCCAGCTCAGAAAGACTGACTCAGTGATGTTGGTGCTTGCTCTGCTCAGGTTTGGCCGAGTGAGCACCGTGGTCGGTAGGGGCCGGTGCCTCTTTTTCGATCATCACATCCACCTCAATGGAACCTGCATTCTCGAAGACCAGCGTCAGTGGAAACCGGCCGCCATCCTCTAGCGGCTGCTTGAGACCGAACATCATGAAATGATAGCCACCCGGTTCGAAGACAACATCCGCACCCGGCTCAATGGATAACTGCTCCACCTCCTGCATTTTCATTAACCCATCCACATGCACATGCTCGTGCACCTCGACCTTGTCGGCAATTGGAGAGCTGGCGGCGACCAGCGTGTCTGCAGTGGTACCGCGGTTTTCAATGTGCAGATAGGCCGCACCGGAGGGGACAACCGGGGGCAGGGGACGGGCCCATGAATGGGCTATGTGCAGATCCGCTACCTGGTAATCATGGGCCAGAGCAGGGCCTGCCAGTAGCAGGGCGCAAAAAAAGCTGGAAAGGGTTCTTAGTAACATGCACTGTTTCCTTAGTGATTAAAGATATGAGAGTAACTTGGGTTGGAATCTCTAGCCACCGCAACATGGACATAGGTGCGAAAGTGCCGGCGTGTCATTGCGCTGCCACCAGAGAGTGTCAGAATTGTGGCGAAATATGTGGCGTAGTTAACGTTTATTCCCTGGCGCATGGCTGTTAGCCAGCATCACTTTCCCGCAGACTGTAAGACACTGCCAACCCAGACACACAAAGGGAATTTTATCTTGGCTACTGAATCAACTATGTATGAAAAACGAAGACTGGAACGCCAGACAGTGAGCACGAGCCTCGAGGTGTACGACCTGGACACCGGCAATCACCTGGGCAGGGTGGTAGACCTGCATGCCGAGGGGTTGATGCTACTCAGCGATCAACCCATCGACCTGTACAAGCACTATGCTCTGCAGGTGAGTTTGCCCATGACGCTCAACGGCGTGACCGAGTTCTTTCTTGATGCAGAAAGTCTCTGGAACCGCGAAAGTCTCGCAGGAGGACAGTACTGGACGGGCTTGCACTTTACCCAGTTACCGGAGGCGTCACGCACCTGCATTGAGAAGATGGTCGCCAGCCGCTAGTTCATTTCCTTACCTGTTGGTGTCAGACGCCTGTTGATGTCAGGTGATTGTCCCACCGCAACTCACTGCCCTCGATCCGCTTCACGCGGCTGGCACGATTACGATAGATCCCGCCCATGCCCGAGGTAAACAGAAACTCGCTTCGGCGGTCGGCGATAGCACCGGCAACGTCTCGGATTTCAACCGTCTCCAGGGGCGCACTGGTCATATAATCCAGCAGTAATGCACGGTTACCCCTAGGCGCAGTCAGTGCTGCAATATGGCTGGCAGGATCAATAACGACACTTGCCATGTAGTTGTGCAGCTCACGTTGCTGGTCTAGAGGCAAACTGATCTCGGAAAACACGCCCTGCGCGGTATCCAGCCGGCCAATCAGCGGTGGTGTCTCCCATACTGGACCTTCAAATTGATAGCCCGCGATCACAATGCCTTCCTTGCTCACGTCCAGATGGCGAAGGCTCAGCTGGTGGTGGGATGGCTCATGGCGCTGCACAATGTGACCGCTATCGCGATTGATCAACAGTAGCGCTGGCTGCATGTCAGCGAGATTGAGCTTGATACGATCATAGTCGGGGTGCGTCTTTATCCCGCCGAGGGCGACTATCAGAGTTTGACCATCCGGGTGAAGGCGAATCTCGTGGGGCCCTATGCCGTCCACATTCAGGTTGCCCAGAAACTGATACTCGTGTTGTGCGTCATACACCAGGATTTTTCCTGCACCGCTGGGGTAGTGATTGGTAGTGGCGTAGAGCAGGTTACCATCAGGACTGAAAACCCCATGGCCGTAGAAGTGATGATCCTTTTCGGTCTCGACCTGACGAACGATCTCACCTGCTTCGAAGTCGACCACCTGATAAAAATGACCAGGCCGACGACTGAACATCACTACCTCGTCGGCAAAGGGTCGTCTGCAGCCGCCGTGTCCGCGCTCCTGCACAGGCAGGCGAAAGATAATCGTGCCTTGCCGATCAATTCCGGCGATGAAGTGACCACCTTCTGCATCATCCATAGCGCTGAGATACAAGGGACCAGGGCGGTGAGGAGCGGCCTGGATATCAGACGTCGAAGCGCCAAAGGCTGAGAAAGCCGCCATGGCACCCGCGCTCGCCAGGCCCGCACGAATAAGCTCTCTACGATTCATCGAAGGTCAGTCTCCATCGCTTGAGTTAAAGCCCTTGATGATGCCCAGTTCGCTGGCAATGGTGCCATTGAGCAGCGTCGTCAATCGATCAATATCAATGTAGAGCAGCTGTAATTGACGGTAGCCGTCATCGTCTGCAAGTAGAGGCATCAGACCAGATGGCATGCTGTCGAGGCGCTGCAGTGCAGCATTCAGGTTTTCGGAAAACTGATCCCCGAGCGGAGAAAGTTGGCGTTCATCCAGTAAGCTGACCAGCCCTGGTAAAAAGTAGGCCTTCAAGCCGCCAAGCGTGGCCTCCATGGTCGCCAGGGATTCACCGCTTCGCCAGGCGTCGGCAATATAAGGGTTGCGGCGGGTCTTGCCACCCAGGCCCATGGGCGCAGCAAGCCGCTTGTTGCGCAAGATCTCCAGACTATGCATGGCAGCGGATACCGTAGTGTGTGCATACTCGGTTTGGCTCATGAAATGCGATTCAAAGCTGGTCCAATCCCTTTGTAGGCGGTTGGCATTTATATGAATTTGCGCACTGACCCCCTGGAGAAAATCACAGGCCCGTGGGCCGGGCAGGGCGTTACCAGCTTTAACGACAAGAGGATCGAAAAGCAAATACTCGAGGGCGGGGAATCCCTTGGCCGCCACACTGTCTGCTGCAATCGATGGCGCATCAATCGGCTGCGCACCCATCAGCCAGTTATCTGTTTTTCGCGCGATCAGATTCTTGGAGTCGGGCCAGAACTGTAGTTGCCAAGCAATGTTGTCCTGTTCGATCGGGCCGAAATCGACAAAACGAACCTGTTGCCAATCCAAAAAGGCGTTCAGCCAGGCATCTCGAACTGTTTCAACGTTATGTTCCCCTGGCGCCTGGCAATAAGTCCGGGCGCGTTGCTGCAGCATTTCGCTACTGTTTGCAAACGCCGCGTACCCCGTAGCCAGATCCGCATGCCATTGCACTTTGGCTGGCGTAGCCAGGACGAGTGGGCTTAAAGCAATGGCAATTAACCCGCACAGATAAACCAGGGGTCTTTGCGGGCGGTGCAAGAGAGGCATATCGGTGCTCCAGGTAAACGTGATCATAACGACTTGAGAAAGCGGATAAGGGCCGTGCGTTCGTCAGCAGACATTGATCGGTAGCGATCTGCCGATACCTGGGCTTCACCAGCATGCCAGAGGATGGCCTGCTCAAGTGTCTCGGCGCGACCATCGTGCAGGAAGCCCGCACGGGGGTTAACATCCTGGGCCAAACCTATGCCCCACAATGGAGGTGTACGCCATTCATTGCCATCAGCAAGAAATTCATCCCGGCCATCAGCCAGACCAGGCCCCATGTCGTGCAACAACAGATCGGTATAAGGCCATATGGTCTGATTGCTCAAATCAGGCCGGCCAGCTGCTTTACCGGTGACATGACGCGGGGTGTGACATGCCGCGCAGTCGGCCTGATTGAACAGTTGGGCGCCGGTCACAACCTGAGGGTCATCCATGTTACGTCGGGCGGGCACCGCCAGGCTGCTGGCATAAAAATCGATAAAATCGGCGATCTCGCCGCTTACTTCCGGATCACCACCGTGGGGTGCAGCATCGCAGCCCTGGCTGGGGGTGCAATCGGTCCCTGGGACCAGATTAGAGCTCAAGCCCATGTCACCGGCAAAGGCTCCCATGCTTTGTTGCATGATTGTCGGTTCGCTGGCTTTCCAACCGAAACGGCCGAGCACCGTGGTTTTTTGCGTCTTGTCCCACACTCGGTTGACCCGACCCGAGATGCCATCACTATTGGCATCCTCAGGATCTGCCTGAGCAAGTATCTGCTCCTCGGGTATGTTCGCCAACAGACCCAGGCCGATCATTTGCGGGGCGACCCGTGGTGAAATCAGTAGCTCCCCGGGCAGTGGGCCGTACTGGGGGTTTTCTATCCGATAGTTCGGCACGCGCAATGTCACACGGGTGCAATCGTCCAATACCTCTTCACGCTCAGACCAGTCAATGACCATCTCAGCCTCAGGCTTGAAGCCCGGAATGGCAGCTGTTTGCAACTGGCTGCCGTAAACCGGATGCGGAACAAAACCATGCTGCTCAAGAACTTCAGCATCCTTTTCGGGATCACCCGGCATGGCCAGGCGCAAAAAAAGAGAAATGCCTGCTTCACCCGCCAGCGGGGGATGACCACGGCCATCCTTGATGTGACAACCCTGGCAGGAGTTGGTATTAAATAACGGACCCAGACCGTCGCGGGCCGCGGTACTGGAGGGTGCGATCACCCATGGATTGCGGAAGAAACTGTTGCCCACGCTGAAATCAAGTCGCTTGGTCATGGACAAATTGCCCTGGGGCAACGAGAAGGCATTGTGGTCGGATTGCTCAACGGTTCCATCACCACCGGTTTTCGCAGTTTCCTGGAGCGGATAGCTGTATGCCTCGGTGGATGCAGCCAGCAGGGCAATCAGTATGCTCGAGCATACAAATCGGGTCGCAGTTGCATCCGATACGCGAAGAAACAAGTTCATGAATATAGCTCTATGTGATCACTGAGCGGATAAAAGCCCGACGATACGCCGGGCTTTTGATTTTTACTGGCAAAGGCGGCTTCGCGTGTCAGAAAGCGTGACCAGCGTCATCCGGCTCTAGAGAATCCAGACCCAGCTCGTTAGCGATCTGCTCGATGTTGCCCGTCTGCTCGACCAGAGCTGCGATAGCCTTGTTGACGATATCTGCACCTTTCTCGTTACCCGGGGCAATCATCATGTCGAACGGCATTGGCTCTTCGTTGGCTTCAGCCGCATCTTTCATTTCCTGCAGCGCAGCCATGGTTTGATCAAGATCCGCGCGAAGCTCCTGATCAAGGGCCTGATTACGTTCTTTCATCAGATCCGAGAGAGAAGGGCCGGACACTGTCTTGCCATCGGTGGTGGAGTAGGTGCCGAGATAGACGTTCTGCACGCCCTTGGCATTGTAGAAATGCGAGTTATGGGTATTGTCACTGAAGCAATCGTGCTCGTCTTCATAGGAATTGGCTTCCAGTGCCACCTTCATGCGCTCGCCGGCCAACTCGCCCAGGGAGAGAGAGCCCATACCGAACAGCATTTTCTGGAAAACTTCCTGCGGCTGCAGAGCGAGTAAATCCTGGCGGTGGTTACCACTTTCGTCCGGAGCCCACTGCGCAACCATCCATTCCAGATCATTCACCAGAAGGTCGGTAACCGCATTCAGGTACTCGCCACGACGATCGCAATTACCATTGGTGCAGTCTTCGCCCTTGGCATAATCGGTTACTGGACGGTTGCCAGCACCCTGTTCGAAGCCGTTTAGATCCTGACCCCAGAGCAAAAATTCAATAGCGTGGTAACCGGTAGCGACATTGGCCTCGGAACCGCCAGCTTCATTAAGATTGGCTAGAATTTCCGGAGTGAGGACGCTGACATCAACGGTTTCGCCACCAATGTTGATTTCCTGATTGGCAATGATGTTGGCGGTAGCGCCTTCATTTCCCATCTCATACTGATACCCGTCAGCGGCAACATAATCGATCATGCCCTCATCAAGGGGCCATGCGTTGAGCTGACCTTCCCAGTCGTCAACTACCACATTGCCGAAGCGAAAGACCTCTGACTGCTGATAAGCCACGCGTGCCTCAAGCCATGCCTGCTTAGCGGCTTTCAGGTTTTCTTCCGTGGGCTCTGCGACAAGCGCATCTGTAGCAGTACTAAGCTCCCGAGCGGTAACCAGGGCATCCTTATAATTGGCGTAGGCGAGATCGGCGTAATGCGCGGCGACTGCTTGAGGATCGACACTGGCGGAACTGATTCCTGCCTCTTGCGCAGGGAATATTTCTGCGCCGGGTTCGGCATCGGCCATGTTGTTCACGGCGGGTGAGTCGCTGGCCTCTGCGGCGGGAGCATACTCATCGTCGTTACTGCATGCGGCCAGCAGAAATGTCGCGGAGACCGCAAGCGCCAGGGCTTTGAGTGGAAAATGAACTGCCATGAGTTAGAACTCCCTGTACCCTTCTGGGTAATAATGATATTGATTTGCGTTATCGATTATATGTCGGGAATCTGGATTTGCAATGCCTGTCCTCATAAAAGACTTTGCAACATCATGAAGTACACCTCCTGGCAAAGCGTTTTGAACTAACCAGCACATCCTTTGCCATACTCAGTGAACATGCATAGCAAGGAGTACTACATGTCCAACCATCACGTTTACAAAAAAGTCGAAATTGTCGGTTCTTCAACCACCAGTATTGAAGAAGCTATCGAGCACGCCATTGCCGAAACAAGCAAGTCGGTAAAAAATGTGGAGTGGTTTGAAGTGCAGGAGACCCGTGGTCACGTAACTAACGGGAAAGTTGCCCACTATCAGGTGGTTCTCAAGGTTGGATTTCGTATAGAAAACAGCTGATTAACGCGTTTTACAAGACCCCCGCAGGCCAACATTAAACTGGAGACCTGTGGGGGTTTTTGCGTTTTGAAAGGTGTGTAATTACTGTAATACGCTACTGATGACATCGCGATAATTGCGTACGCGTTGCACGAGATGAACTGGCTCATAGCCTCGGGCATATCCATAGCGCAATTTAGGGTAGTAACGCTTGTCGGCCAGAAGGGGAAGCACCTCACGCATATCCGTCCAGGAGTCGGGATTCTTGCCTAGCTCGCGGGCCAGTTTGCGTGCGTCCAGCAGATGGCCGCGGCCCACATTATAGGCAGCCAGCGCCATGAAATAACGATCAGGATCGGGTATCTCTTCTGATAACCGCTCATAACGGTCAGCCAGATAGCGTGCGCCCGCATCAATGCTTTGCACTGGATCAAGCCTATCGGTAACTCCGAGAGACTTGGCAGTGTTCTGTGTGAGCATCATGATGCCGCGAACGCCCGTCGGGCTGCGGGCCAAGGGGTCCCAATGGGATTCCTGGTAGGAGAGTGCAGCCAACAAATCAACAGGGATGCCCGTATTTTCCGCTGCTTGCTCGAAATGGTCTATGAACATTGGTAACCGGTTTTCCATACGTGTGACCAAAGTGTTCAGGTCCACGAAGTCGAACTCGGATATGTAGGCATAGTATTGGGTATCAACGTTAGAAATAGCCGCTAGGCCAGCTGTACTACTCATCCACTCTTGCGCTTTTGCTGCAAGATCCTCGCTGCCGGGAGCAAGATACCAACCTATCTGTTGCTCGGGTGAGAGGTCCATCACTACGGCTAATTCCGGCATGGAACGTCGATTGATATCGACGATATTGGAGTCCGCAACGGTACAGTCGAGCTCCCCCTCGAATACGGCAGCCAGAAGCTGTTCTGTTCCTCTTTTCTCCGTTTGCGTGAAAGTAACAGACGGATGAGCACTGATAAACTGTTCAAGGGTTTCCACGTAGCTGGAGTCGGCGACCACTTCGATGTCGAGGCCCTCAAGCATTTCAGCAGTGGTGGGCAGGGGGACCAGCTCACGATGGCAAACCAATTGTTCGCTCACACGGTGATGCATTGGTCCAGTGGTAAAACGATCATCGCGGGAGGCAAGCTTTGTAAGCCCCGCGGCGCCCAGATGGGATTGGCCTCTTTCCAATTGACGGAGTACCGCCGCAGTCGAGAATTGGATATCCCACTCAACTTCCCACCCCTGCGATGCGGCGAAGCTGTTGACCAGATCGTACTCCGGGCCAGCGGGTTGCTCGAAACGGTCGGTGTAATAGGTGGTTGATCCATTACGAGTGGAGACCTTCAATATCCCGGATTCGGCGGGGGACACCAATTGAGCAGCGACGTCGTCCGAGCTGTTACAGGCGGTCAATACAAACGGCAGGGCCAGAAGAATGGCTGAAAGACTAGTTCTGCGGAGCATGTGGCTCTCCAGCTTTGCGGGCTGACTCCCTATCTCCATGCCAACCTCGAAAGTGCAGTCGCCAGTGTTAATTGGCGACACCAAGTTCATCCTAATCCAACCACATAACTCTGTAAAATCGTGGTTGTTACCTTATGCTGTGTTGCGATTCGGTCAATTCAGGAAGCGTTGATGATGGCAACCCAGCAGAAAATACAGCAGCTCGCCGCCGGCGTATCGCGCTTGAGAAATAGCCACGGTCGAGAATTTATTGATATTGCGCACCCTCTGGTTTCAGCTCGGATAGCTCTGGAAGGAGGGCATATTGTCAGCTGCGTGCCAGCCGGTCAGAAAGCTCTGTTGTGGTTAAGCCCTGAGGAGCCTGAGTTACCGGGTAAACCAATGAGGGGAGGTATTCCCCTGTGTTGGCCCTGGTTTGGCAATGAACGCCCAGGTCCTGCGCACGGTATTGCCCGGACGAGTCTCTGGGAGATTGAATCGGTTGTTGTCACCGACGCCAAAGTGCAGATCAGTCTCGAACTACCGCAGGCTGTAATGGCTCTTCATTTGCCCGATGAACAATGGGTGGTAAAGGTCCATTTCACCCTGGCAAGTGATTTGCTGGTGACGCTTACGTCAACCAACACCGGCAGCGCAGCGCAAACCCTCGGGCAAGCCCTTCATACCTATTTGCCGGTTTCAGACATTACTCAGGTCCAGGTCAAGGGTCTGGACCAGATCACTTATCTGGACCAATTGACCGGTTGTGAGGCCGTCCAGAACGGGCCTGTCAGTTTCCAGCAGGAGGTCGACCGGATTTACCATGGAGTCATTGGCATTTTAGAACTTGAGGAGGCGGGCGAGATCGTCAGTGTCGAAGGTGCGGGTAGCAGTTCAACGGTGCTGTGGAATCCATGGATAGAAAAATCCCGGCGCCTGGGTCATTTTCCAGAAGAAGGCTACCGGGAGATGCTTTGCATCGAGACGGCCAACGCAGGGCCCGACAGGCAGATTCTGCAACCAGGCCAGACCCACAGCCTGAGCGCAAGAATCAGCCGCCACGCTTGAAAGAGGCGTTCCGTCTTATTTACGCGTGGCGGGCAAGACCAATGCTATTGCCACACTTACCAGGCTTGATGCGAGCAGCGCGCCCAGAAAAGGCGCCAAGGTCGGAATTGCGCCTGGAAAGCTGGCAGCTAGCAGGCCGGCTGAAAACGATCCGCCGGTAAACCACCCGGGAGCCACCGCGCCCACTAATCCCGCTAGACAGCCGCCTACAGCTGCTGTTGCACCCATACGCTTCCACAAGCCCATCAGTACCGGAACCACCGCCGTAGCGCAGAGCAGATCAGCGATCAGAAACAGCCGCAGTACCGAGATCCCCTGCAGCGCGATGAGCACTACTGGAATCATCAACAGCACGGTAATCCAGCGCGCACTGGTCAGTGAGAGACCGCTTTTTTCCGTGACTGCCAGAGAAGCGATGGCGTTCTGCAGAGTATCGACCGAAGACGCTACGAGGGTCAAAGCCAGTACAAGTGCTGGAATCGTCAACCAGGCCGGCGCATCCATCAACAACGCAAAAAATGGAATTGGAGGGCTACCCAAGTCGGTGCCGCTCATGGCTGCGGCGATACCCAGTGCGCCCACAATGGCTACTACAATCACGGTTATAAGACCGCCGAGCAAGGCTCCGCGACCCAGCGCTGCTCCATCACGGGCAGACCATACGCGTTGCCAATAGCCCTGGTGAAAAAGGTTGGCCGCTGTTACGGCAATGATCAGTGTCAATGCCACGCTCAGGGCGCTGCCGACCGGAATGCCCGGCAGGGCGATCGGAGATGAATCCACTTCGGGCAGTCTCTGCAGTGCTACCGCACCGACCACAACCAACAGGGCAAGAAGTAGCCAGGCTTGCCAGCGGTCGGTCATCAGGCTCGCACGCAAACCGCCACCGGCGGTATAGACGAGGGTGGCGATTGCTACGCCGATGATAACCAGCGCCGGATTCACATCCGACAGCATGGCGGTAATCGCGCCAATCGCAGTGAGCTCGGCAATCAGAAAGCACAGCATGTAGAGCAGGGAAATCACCGCCACCCAGCGGCGCACCAGGGCGCCATAACAGGCCTGGGCGAACTCTCCGATACTGCTGCCTTGCGGCAGGTAGCGGCGGATCGCCGGACCGCAGAATGCGAAAACAAGAAAGGGCAGGGCAGCACCAATGGCGTAACCCGCCAGACCCACAGGTCCAACCAACGCCCCTACCTCCGGCGGCGCAAATAGTATCCACCCGCCCATTCCCGAAGCCAGAAACGAGAGTCCTAGGGCCTGAGCGCCCTGACTATTGCGGGCCGTAAGAAAGTCATCGAGTTCCGCATGGCTGCTTCGGGCGCGCAGGCCCAGCCAGACGAACACGAGCAGCGCCGTGCCCAGCACGGCAAGGGTCAGGTAAGGCATGTCGCACTTCCTCCGCCGGTATTATCCGGATCAGGTTCCAGGGTTTGGGCGGGCTGCATGCAGCACGCTGGTTCTCAGCCTGTCCGCGTGACGGACAGGCTCCCCTGGCGACTAAAAATTGGGATTATGGTAACGCGCGCCAATACTGCCACAGAAAGTGGCAGTAGACGACAGCTGGAAGCTGTCAGCTCACGGCGGCGAGGGCTTGAGGACGAACAAGGGCGACTAGTTCCTCTACGGCACTCATATCCGGAACGGCGAGAAAATCCGCAGCCTGATAGGCTGGATTCGGGTAACAGTAATAACCTTCACCCGTTTGCAAACCAAGCTTGCCCTGGTCGATAAAGTGCTGCTTTATATACGTTGCATTGGCCAGTAACTGGGCATCCTGATTCTCTGTACCCCAGTAAGTCATGACATCAAAGCAGGTTTTCATGCCGATGATATCCATGATCCCGCAAGGCCCCAAAGCGCATCCTCGGTTGGCAATCATATAGGTCCGGTCGATGTATTCCGGAGTAGATACGCCATTGGTAACCAGTGACTGCGTGGCATTCAACAAAGGGACCAGCCATGTATTGAGCACATAGCCGTTCTGCTCCTTCTGGATCGGGATCGGTACCATGCCTATTTCAATGGCAAACCGGGTGACAGCCCGTAAGGTGCTTTCTGCGGTACCTGCATGGGCCATTACTTCAGCCAGATTCATACTCCAGATCATGTTGGCAAAGTGCAGCGCGCAGTATTTATCCGGTCGGCCCGTTGCACTGGCAAACTGAGCCGGTAGCAGCGTCGACGAGTTGGTAGCAACCAGTGTGTGGGCCGGCAACAACGCAGCCATTTCCTGATAGACAGCGACTTTCGTTTCCGGAATTTCCGGTACAGCCTCAATCACCAGATCGGCATTGGTAACGGCATCAGCCAGGCTGCAGCTATAGCTGAGACGAGCCTGTGTTTCGCTGATCATGGCTTCACTTGCACCCATCTCAGCCCGGTAAATGGCAGCATATTGTTGATGCGCCATCTGGCAACGCTGCAGAGATTCCTCGAATAGATCGTAAACCACGACCCGCTTGCCTTTGAATGCGCTGTGCCAGGCAATCTGGCCGCCCAGTACACCTGCGCCCAGCACAGTCAGATTATTCAATGTGTTTGTCATAGGTGTCTCCGAATCTCAGGCAGCCTGGTTGGCTGCCCTTTTTGTTGTTATGGGAGGATCAAATGTCAGGACTCCATCATCGAGCGACTCCTTGAGAAGCAATACCGAGTCGAGCTCGTAATTGTTCAGAATTCGCCAGGGCAGGGCGCGGCCCTGGCGTGGCAGGATGCCGTTGGCGCGCTGGACATATCCGGACTGCAGGGAACCCATGATGGAGTCTTTTTCAATCTGACCATGCTTGTCCAATGGGACGGCAACCTGCTTGCCGGTTTCTTCCATGTGCGCGAGCAGTCTGCAGATGTACAAGGAGGCCATGTCTGCCTTGAGCGTCCAGGGTGCGTTGGTGTAGCCCAGAATCCATGCCAAATTCGGCACGTTCTGCATCATCACCGCCTTGTAGGTCATCTGCTCGTTGAGCGGGCAGGGCTCACCATCCAGGCTTATCTGCATACCACCCAGCATCTGCATCTGCAGGCCCGTTGCCGTAATGATGATGTCTGCCTCAAGCTCCTGACCTGATTTGAGACGGATACCTTTCTCGGTAAAGGTATCGATATGATCCGTCACTACGGACGCCTTGCCCTTGTTGATAGCTTCGAACAGATCCGCATCGGGAACCGCGCAAAGCCGTTCATCCCAAGGGTTATAGCTGGGCGTGAAGTGTTTCATATTGCTCTGGTCATCGAGCTTCTTGCTGACACCCTTGAGTAATACCTGCCGAGTCTTGTCAGGCCAGCGTTTGGCAGCTTTGTAAATCCAGCGCTGCATCACGATATTGCGTTTTCGGGCCATGTTATAGACCCATTTTTGCGGCAAAAACTTGCCAAGTACTTCGGAAATCTTGTCGTGGCCTGGCACGGAAAATACGTAGGAGGGCGAGCGCTGCAACATGGTGACGTGCTCGGCAGTATCTGCCATCGCAGGAACCAGCGTAACCGCAGTTGCGCCACTGCCAATCACCACAACCTTCTTGCCGGCATAATCAAGATCAGTAGGCCAATGCTGGGGGTGAATACAGGTGCCCTTGAAGGTGTCCACACCAGGAAACTCAGGTAGATAGCCAGCTTCGTAATTGTAATAACCAGTACAGCCAACGAGGAAATTACAGGTGTATATCTTTTGTTCGCCTGTGGTGGCGTCAGTTGTGGTTACTGTCCATTGCTGGTCTTCACTCGACCAGTCAGCATGCTCTGTGGCCGTGTTGAAATGGATTTTATCGGTAATGTGAAACTCTTCAGCCGTTTCGCGGATGTATTCACGTATCGAGTCACCGCCAGCTAGAACCTGAAGCTCGTTCCAGGGCCGAAACTTGTAGCCGAAAGTAAACATGTCCGAATCAGAGCGTATGCCCGGGTAGCGAAATAAATCCCAGGTTCCGCCAATGGCGGCGCGCTTCTCGAGGACGACAAAGCGTTTATCGGGGCAGGTATGTGTGAGGTGGCAGGCCATTCCGATACCGGACAGACCCGCGCCAACGATGATTACATCGAGATGTTCAGCAGCCATATTATTGTTCTCTTGGAGTGAGCTTTCTGCACATTCCTAGACTGCCTGTTTACAGGCCCGGAGGGACTGCCATATGTTGCCAATTAGTAATCAATTGCTGCCATTGCTGGTTTTGATTTGTTCAAAGGGTCAGCGAAGCGGTTGCATTGAAAAGGCACCAAGGGGAGTCTGTGACGAGTGACAAAAAACGAGGTTAATAAAACATACGGAAAATCAGGAGCATAGACAAAAAACGCATAAAAAAAGATAGACTGATGCTATTTAACGTCGGAAACCATCGTTTTTTCTGCGTCTAACATAAGCGCCATTTCACCTAATTCGTCACGAGCAAGTCAAACGATACCCTCCTGTTTAGTTTAAGGGCGCACGGTAAACGCGGTGCATCCGGAAAGTCAGCTACAGCATCTCAATAGGTGAAATCAATTAAGGTCTTCATGTGAATTAGCTTTGGCTATTTTTTCATCTGTGTCGAGAGACCTTTTCCAAGTGCTAAGTCCCCGCGTATTTGAACACTTTTAGCAAGATCTAAAATTCGCTACCTTTTGCTTGTGGAATCCCTCCGATTTACTGCTATTTTTTATAGATTAGGCGAGCCGTTATAAGGTCCAAGCGCTCGATACTGCCTTATATTGAGGATCATTCTCTATGATCAAGGATTTAAGTCCAGGGGTTGTTGTGGTGGCGAAAGGCAAAGTCGCCATAGTCAAGCAAGTTTTTAGTGAAAAATCTATCAAGGTTCAGTTAACAAGCACGGGCGAAAGCTTGATTGTTTCTTTTTCTGACATGGGTTCTACCCCGTTTCCACGGACGGTTATAAAACGGCTGTGAGCT
>TARA_R110001606_G_scaffold80942_4_pt1 | contig 67148 bp, 58 predicted proteins | sample TARA_R110001606 | Tara Oceans TARA_R110001606 (sample SAMEA4398315) | marine metagenome | biome: Polar Biome; feature: [SRF] surface water layer (ENVO:00010504); material: water (ENVO:00002006), including particulate matter (ENVO:01000060) such as... | depth 5 m
GCCCCCTGACCGATTGGAAAGCACGGGTAGATCAACAGCGGAGAACTCCGTTTGTTAACATGCGGCTTGCTCCCAATATCGGGCGCTGGTCAGGAACGGCCTGCCGGGAGTGTCGAAAACATGGATGTTTTCGTCAAGCGTACATGGACGTATTCACAGCGTCTCCCGGCAGGCCGTTCCTGATCAGCGCTTGTGCCAAACCAGCGGACAACGGCTGATTTGCCGTCAGAATTCGGGTAGAATCCCGCCACGGTTTTCTCACCATTTTCCAATACGAGTAAGGTTTTCATGGAAATTAATCCCATTGTGACGAAGATTAAAGAGCTTCGTGAGCGTACTGAAGCGCTCAGGGGGTATCTTTGACTATGATCAGCGTAGTGAACGGCTAGTTGAAGTAGAGCGTGAGATGGAAATGCCCACAGTTTGGGATGATCCTGAACGTGCGCAGGCGCTGGGCAAGGAACGCTCTGATCTTGATCTGATTGTCAGTACCATCGATAACCTCACAACCGGCCTGTCCGATGCAGAGAGTCTGCTGGAAATGGCTGTTGAGGAAGATGACGCAGATACAGTGACCGAAATTGAGTCTGATCTTGAAGCTCTTGATGCAGAGCTCGAAAAACTCGAGTTCCGTCGTATGTTTTCCGGTGAGATGGACGCCAATAGCGCCTACCTGGAAATCCAGGCCGGGTCGGGCGGTACTGAGGCTCAGGACTGGGCTAATATGCTTCTGCGCATGTATCTGCGCTGGGCCGAGAGCCGTGGTTTCAAGACAGAGATTGTGGAGTTACAGGAAGGTGATGTGGCTGGCGTGAAGAGTGCCACCATTCATATTCAAGGCGAATACGCGTTCGGTTGGGCGCGCACGGAAACCGGTGTGCACCGCCTGGTTCGTAAGTCGCCTTTCGATTCTGGTAACCGTCGCCATACCTCCTTTTCTTCGGTGTTTGTTTCGCCGGAAGTGGATGACAGTTTCGAGATTGAGATCAACCCGGCAGACCTGCGAGTGGATGTTTACCGTGCCTCTGGCGCCGGTGGTCAGCACGTTAACCGGACAGAATCTGCAGTGCGTCTGACTCACAACCCGACGGGCGTTGTTGTGGCCTGTCAGGCCGGCCGAAGCCAGCATCAGAACAAAGATCAGGCCATGAAGCAGCTTAAGGCCAAGCTTTATGAGCGTGAGATGCAGGCGCGCAACGCTGAGAAGCAGAAAGCCGAAGACGCAAAATCCGATATTGGATGGGGCAGCCAGATTCGTTCCTATGTGCTGGATGATGGCCGCATCAAGGATTTGCGTACCAAGGTTGAAACCAGCAACACCCAGGCGGTGTTGGATGGTGATATTGACAAGTTTATCGAAGCCAGCCTGAAGATGGCGCTGTAATCAGCGTCATTGCCAAGCCAGCCCGGACACCCCTGATTTTCTAGTGAGCCAACATGACTGAACACACCAAGAATGCACCGCAAGAGGACAACAGGCTGATTGCTGAGCGCCGTGCCAAGCTGGCAGAGCTGCGCGAGAGCGGTAATCCCTTCCCCAACGATTTCCGACGCGATGCCACCGCCGCCGAACTGCAGGCGAAATACGGTGACAAGAGCAAGGAAGAGCTGGAGTCCATGGGCATAGAGGTTGCCATTGCCGGTCGCATGATGCTTGATCGCAAGGCATTCAAAGTGGTCCAGGATATGACTGGCCGTATGCAGATCTACGCGACCAAAGATGTACAGAAAGATACCAGGCACTGGGATCTTGGCGACATTGTTGGTGTGCGTGGAATTCTGACCAAGTCCGGTAAGGGCGATCTCTATGTGACTATGGATGAGTATGTGCTGCTTACCAAGTCACTGCGCCCGCTGCCGGAGAAGCACAAAGGCCTGACCGATACCGAATCGCGCTATCGTCACCGCTATGTGGATCTGATGGTCAATGAAGACAGCCGCCGGGTATTCCTTGCGCGCTCGAAGATCATTACTGCCATGCGTCAGTTTTTTGCAGACCGCGATTTCATGGAGGTGGAAACCCCCATGTTGCAGGTGATTCCGGGTGGCGCCACAGCACGACCGTTTATGACCCATCACAACGCTCTGGGTATTGATATGTACCTGCGCATCGCGCCGGAGCTGTATCTGAAGCGCCTGGTTGTAGGCGGTTTTGAGCGGGTATTCGAGATTAACCGTAACTTTCGGAACGAGGGGCTTTCCACTCGTCATAACCCGGAATTTACCATGGTGGAATTCTATCAGGCGTATGCCGATTACAACGACCTGATGGACCTTACCGAAGACATGCTGCGCGCTATTGCTGAGCAGGTGCTGGGCACTACCAAGGTGGTGAATACCCGAACCTTGGCTGACGGCACGGAAGAATCTATCGAGTACGACTTCGGCAAGCCTTTTGAGCGTTTGACTGTGGTGGACGCCATCCTGCGCTTCTCTCCGAACGTCACTGCCGAGCAGCTTGCGGATGAGGCTTCTGCGCGGCAGGTTGCAAAAGATCTGGGCATTCACGTGAAAAACGGCTGGGGCCTGGGCAAGGTTCAGATCGAGATCTTTGAAGCGACGGCAGAGCATCGCCTGATGCAGCCTACGTTCATCACGGAATACCCGAAAGAAGTGTCGCCGCTGGCGCGTTGCAAAGACAGCAATCCGTTTGTGACTGAGCGCTTCGAGTTCTTCGTGGGTGGCCGCGAGATTGCCAACGGCTTTTCCGAGCTTAACGATGCGGAAGATCAGGCTGAGCGCTTCCAGGCGCAGGTTGCCGAGAAAGATGCCGGCGACGACGAGGCCATGTTCTACGATGAAGATTACGTGATGGCTCTGGAGTACGGGCTACCGCCAACGGCGGGCGAGGGTATAGGTATTGACCGTCTGGCCATGCTGTTGACTAACTCGCCTTCCATTCGCGACGTGATCCTGTTCCCGGCCATGCGCCCGGAGCATAAGGCCGAGAGCTCGAAAAGCGAGAATATTGAAGGTAAGGAGTAACCATGCACCCGGTTGAGGTACTGGCTAGCCATCTCAGATCCGACCGGGGCTGGAAAGAGTATCTCGCAGACGAATTCAGCCAGCCCTACATGCAGGCGCTGGCCGAATTTCTGGCTGCTGAAGAAAGTGCCGGGAAGGTTCTCTTCCCGGACAGCGCCCACTGCTTCAATGCCTTGAACAGTACGCCTCTTCATGAGGTACGTGTTGTGATTCTTGGGCAAGACCCCTATCACGGCCCTGGCCAGGCCCATGGCCTGTGTTTTTCAGTAAGGCCGGACGTTCCCCCGCCACCGTCGCTCGTGAACATGTTCAAGGAAATTCAGAGTGATCTGGGCATTGCGCCGCCGGATCACGGCTGCCTGCAGCCATGGGCGGAGCAGGGCGTATTGCTGCTCAACAGTGTGCTTACGGTGGTTCAGGGCGAGGCCGGTGTGCATCAGGGGAAAGGCTGGGAGACGTTTACGGATCGCATTATTGAGACCGTGAACCGAGAACGTGAAGGTGTCGTGTTCTTGCTCTGGGGAAACTATGCCCGCAAGAAAGGGCGGCACATTGATCGGAGCAGGCACTTGGTGCTGGAGGGGCCGCACCCGTCACCGCTCAGTGCTTATCGCGGATTCTTTGGTTGCAAGCATTTCTCCCGGGCCAATGAATGGCTCCGGGAGCAAGGGCAGGGACCGGTAAACTGGGCGCTGCCATCTAAGGCAGATGTGAGCGTCGGCTATTGAAGCAAGGCCATCGCGGCTTCCATCTGGGCGTTCAGATCTTCTTCTTCGTTCATGTCGATATTCGGGTCAAGGCCGAGGCGATCGAAAGCCGAGATGGCAGTCCAGTCCATCTGTGCCCAGTTATGCTCAGAGCCCGCAACCAGTTGAAGGTTGGCCACCATGACCAAGTCGGCGTAGTCGGCTGAAGGTACTTCTCTCTTGAAGTTGGCGTATTCCAGCGGAACATTCTGCAGGTCTTTCGGGAAGTCCCACTTTTTAAGAATAGCTGCCCCGATTCTTGGATGCAGTTCTTCAATGACGTTGTCCAGCATGATGCTGCTTATCTGCACATCCTCGTCTTCCACGTAGCGCAAAATAGGCAGAACGCCGATCAGGTGCACCAGACCAGCCAGGGTGGCCTGGTCCGGCTTCAGCTTTGTGTAGTGCTGGGCGAGTACGTGGCAAACACCAGCCACTTCGGTGCTGGTCTGCCATGTTGCGCGCAGGCGCTTGTCGATCATGTCGGAGGTTGCCTGGAACATCTGCTGCATGGCCAGGCCCATGGCCAGGTTGCTGGTGTAGGCCATGCCGAGCCGGCTTACCGCCATGTTCAGGTTCTCTATAGCACGGTTGCCCCGGAACAATGGGCTGTTGCAAACGCGGATGATGCGGGCAGAGAGCGCTGTATCGTTGCTGATAACCTTGACCAGGTCACCAATGGCCGAATCTTCGGACTCGGCGATATCGCGCACCTGAAGCGCGGCTTCCGGCAGGGTGGGAAGTACCAGTTTGTCGTTTTCGATTGCGGCCGTAAGATCCGCTTTGATGGTTTCAGCAATATTCGACATAGTTTGGCAGAGGTCCGCTTGTCAGTTCGGGAGGCCCGTGATGTTGTCGAGCGGGCGCCCCCGAAGGTCAGAAATATGAATTCTATTTATAGCAAATTTTCACAGGTTTGCCTGTCAACTTATGTATCCTCTCGTGCGCTGTCTTTGCGTTCGGTAACGGTGTAGGGCAGCGGTTGCTGTTCCAGCAAAGCTTCTGGCTGGCTATCTGTTAACAGTTCGCCGTTGGCGGCGTCGTGCCGGATGACCGCAAGCAGTTCGCAGGAGCCATTATTGAAGCCGACTGCATTGACCACTTCGCCCACTGAGCGTTCGCCCGCCATGATGGAGGTGCCGGGAGTGGGTATGGAGTTAGCCTCTGCAATACGAAAGCGAAACAGGCTTTTTTTGAGCTGCCCGAGGAAGTGCATTCGGGCGATTACTTCCTGGCCGGTGTAGCAGCCTTTTTTGAAGTGCACGCCGTTCAGATGTTGCCAGTTGAGCATTTGTGGCACATAGGATTCGCTGGTGGCTGTGCTTAGCATGGGTACGCCTGCGGCAATCTCGGATGCCTGCCAGTCGGCCAGAGTTTTCTCCGGAATGCTGTCCAGCTTCAGATCCCCTGCGTTGGGTTGCCACAGTTCAAAGCGGGGCAGCCTTTCCGCCGTGTTCTCTGTGCGGATCAGAAACCCTGGGTCCAGCGCCAGAGTGTCTCCCGGCGATGTTAGGCTGTTAAGCCCTTCCCCGGCAAGGCTTGACGCGGCCTCATTGCCAAGCAGCCCGATGATTTTTCCATCGGTCTGTGCCGTCATTGAGGTGCCACGGAACAGCATCATGTATTTGCGCAGGTGAGCCATGATTGACTCTGCCAGCTCGGAGGGCAGGTCCATCAGAATGTCGTCGCCATCGCGCACAAGACGAGTCAGGCAGTAAGCACGGCCTTTGGGTGTCGCGCCGGCGGCGCGGGGTGACGTGCCTGTTTTGACGTCATCAAGGTTCTGGCTTAGCTGGCCCTGCAGGAACTTGTCAGTACCCGGGCCGGAGATGCGAACCAGAACACGATTGGTCAGCAGGATGTGGCCCGAAGCCGGTGGTGGGAACTCGGCTGATGTGTAGACAGGTGTGGCTGAAACAGGTGTTTCTGTACCAGTCATGGGAAAACTCCGGGCAAAAAGCTATTCAAATGATTGCTGAGCGCGGCCCAGTCGGAGCCACATTCTCAGGCGGCGAAACTGATCTTCGGATACGTTACCCGCAATCCGTCTGTCGGAGAGTAGCACAACCGGGTATGAAGGAGATGTGGAGGCCACAGGCTGCAGTTTCAAGAGTGCGAACTTCGAACTGATGCGGCTTGAAGGGCTGGCGCTTACCGCCAGAATTTGCCCATTTCCAAGGCGGGCATAGAGCGTACCCTGATCCTGATGCAACGCCAGAACGGCCGAAGGCCCTGCTAATAATCCATTCAGCCGGTAATGGTACAGCGCGCCTGCCAGGGTTAGCGGTGCCAGCGCATACATCCAGTGCTTTCCGGAAGCGCCGGCTATCAGTGCGAAAGTGCTGGCGACCAGCCATGGTGCGGCAGCGAGGCAGCCCGCCATAACGCATCGTGAAAGCGTGAGGTCAATCCGGTTGGACACGGGCAAGAATGATGTCAACCATGTGCTGGAGATCCGGATCATCGGCGCGGCTGCGCTGCATGAACCATTCGAACATATCGGCATCTTCACAGCTCAGAAGCTTTTTGTAGCGTTCCTGGTCTTCCTTGTCCAAATCCCGGTAGGCTTCTTCCAGAAATGGAATCAGCAGGACATCCAGTTCCAGCATACCGCGGCGGCTGTGCCACCAAAGACGGTTGAAATCCGAATTGTCCGCTTGGGTGTCTTGCATAATTGCTCTCTTGGTCGTCCCCTTTAAAGTGAAGGGGTTCTGTAGGTTGTTGGTATAAGTACGGTATCACGGGGCTCGTGTAGCAGTCCCGGATAATCCAGTGTGTAGTGCAGGCCGCGACTTTCCTTGCGTTGCAGCGCCGCGCAGATGATCAGGTCAGACACGGTGACCAGATTTCTGAGTTCCAGAAGGTCGTTGGTTACCCGGTAGTTGTTGTAAAATTCGCCTATTTCGGCGGAGAGAAGATCAACCCGGTGCTTTGCCCGCTGCAGGCGTTTGGTTGTGCGCACAATGCCCACGTAGTCCCACATAAAGTGACGCAGCTCGTCCCAGTTGTGAGAAATCACAACGTCTTCGTCCGAATCCCGTACCTGGCTTTCGTCCCATGCCGGAGCCTCGGGTGGGGGAGGAATGTCTGCTTCCCGGCGCGCAATATCGGCAGCAGCAGCCCGGCCATACACCAGGCATTCCAGCAACGAATTGCTGGCCATACGATTGGCGCCATGGAGCCCGGTAAACCCGGCTTCCCCGACTACATAGAGCTGATTAATGTCAGTTCGTGCCCGATCGTCGCTGACAATGCCGCCGCAGGTATAGTGTGCTGCAGGCACCACAGGAATGGGCTCGCGAGTAATGTCGATGCCAAACTCGAGACATTTCTCGTAGATTGTGGGGAAATGATGTCGGACGAAATCCGCAGGCTTGTGGCTTATGTCCAGATACAGGTGGTCTGCACCCAGCCGCTTCATTTCATGGTCGATGGCTCGGGCCACTATGTCCCTTGGCGCCAGTTCGCCACGTTTATCGAAACGATCCATGAAACGGGAGCCGTCCGGCAGCTTCAGAAGCCCCCCTTCACCCCTTACCGCTTCGGTAATCAGGAACGACTTGGCGTGCGGATGGTACAGGCAGGTCGGGTGAAACTGGTTGAACTCCATGTTGCCAACACGGCAGCCTGCACGCCAGGCCATCGCAATGCCATCACCGGATGCACCGTCAGGATTGGTGGTGTAGCGGTACGCTTTAGACGCGCCACCGGTAGCAATCACTGTAAAGCGTGCCCGGAAAAGCTCCACGTGGTTGTCTTCAAGGTTCAGTATGTAGGCGCCAACGCAGCGGTTGCCCGGTAAGGCCAGCTTGCGATTGGTAATCAGATCCACCGCAACACGACCTGATCTGAGTTCGATGTTGGGTCGGGCCTGGGCTTGGGCGGTCAATGTTGTGGATACCGCATGCCCGGTGGCATCAGCGGCATGAATGATGCGCCGGTGGCTGTGGCCGCCTTCGCGGGTAAGATGGAGCTGGGCATCGGTGTCCCGGGTAAAATCAACGCCGGTGCCGATGAGCCATTCAATGCTTTCCTTGCTTTGCTCCACAGTGAAACGCACGGCTTCTTCACTGCACAGGCCTCCGCCGGCAGCGAGGGTATCCTGCACATGGTTTTCGGTGGAGTCCTGGTCGTCCAGAACAGCGGCTATGCCGCCCTGGGCCCAGAGCGTGGCACCGCTGCTGATGTCAGCCTTGCTGACAACGCATACCTTCAGATGCTCCGGCAGGTTAAGCGCAACGGTCAGGCCGGCAGCGCCGCTGCCGATAATGAGAACATCGTATTCATAGGACTGTAGCATCGGGTCGTTATCGCGGGCCATAATGTGAACGTGTATTGAACTAAACTTTACGCCTGCTGTCTATTTGGCCTGATGGATGACCGGTCTTGAAGGCTGAGTCGTCGTTTCCAAAAACGGGCGCCGGACAGTGAGCATGAATCATCAGAAACTCGTATTGGCCACTAAAACAGAGCGTACCGGCATAGCGTCCATGGCACCCGAGAACGACCAGAAACAGGCTGAGCAGCCAGACAGTCAGACCGATCTGCAACTTGTTCGCAAAGTCCGGAACGGGGATCGCGCAGCGTTTGATCTTCTGGTGGTCAAATATCAGTCAAGGGTAGCTTCTATAATCAGTCGTTATGTTTACGACAGCCAGGAAGTCATGGACCTTACCCAGGAAGCGTTCATCAAGGCCTACCGGGCCATCGACCGCTTTCGTGGTGACAGTGCCTTCTACACCTGGCTTTATCGTATTGCGGTGAACACCGCGAAAAATCATCTCGAGTCCCGCAGCCGAAGGCCTCAAGGCAGTGCTGATTCGGCTGAGGCCGAGAATTTTGATGACGGACGGCGGTTGCGGGATATCGCCTCGCCGGAACGTCTGTTGCAGCGTGATCAGCTGCAGATGGAACTGAGTAATGCCATAGCCAGCTTGCCAGAAGAGCTTCGTTCGGCATTTTTGCTGCGGGAGTATGACGGGCTCAGCTATGAAGATATAGCGCGGATTCTGGAGTGCCCGATCGGGACAGTGCGCTCACGTATTTTCCGGGCCAGGGATGCTGTTGACAGACATCTTGGGCCCCTGCTCAATCATTCGGTGACGTAATTGAAGGTGCATCCTATGGATGATCGTCTCAGAGAAACACTGTCGGCCATGATGGACGATGAAGCCGACGAACTTTCGGTTCGACGCCTGTTATGCCATGAAGGTCAGGACGACGTGCGTGCCCAGTGGCAACGATGGCAGGGTATTCATGATCTTATGCATCGAGGCCATTCACCGGCTGAGGGCGTTGATGTCAGTGTGGCAGTGCGCGAAGTGCTCGACGGCCGCATCAGATCGCAGGTGCTGGCTGTATCGGACAGCCGCGAAGCGCCGCGACGCTGGCAATGGCCGGCGGTGGCGATGGTTGCTGTTGCTTTATTGGTAGGCTTTGGTGCCGGCGCGGGCTGGGATGCCGGAGAGACGTCTCCCAGTGCTCTCGCATCGGCACCTGTAACGGAGGTGCAAGCGCCCGACGCTGAATCTGCGGGCGCTGTTTCTGCTGGAGAGCGTGCGCCAGTTCAGGAAGTTGCCTTGCAGGGGCTTGATGAGAAACAGTGGGAACACATGAGTCGCTATCTGCTGGAGCACGCTCAGCACAACAGCGTGGGTGCCGGACAGGGCTCGGTGGGTTACGCCCGCCTGGTCAGCGCAAATGGCGGCTACTGATTGATAGCAAGTAATGAAGGTGCTCATGAGCAAAGCCCGTTATTTCGGCCTGAGTCTGACTGATTTGTCATTGCGCTGGCTCCTCGCGCTATCACTGGCGATGGTTTTGCCAATGCATGCGGCGGCTGAAGAGAAATCAGCCATCTACTGGCTGGAGCAGCTGGGGCCGGCCCTTAACATGACATCCTATCGCGGCGTGTTTGTGTACGCCAGAGGTTCCAGCGTGCACTCGATGCAGATTGCCCATCGCTATCACAATGGCATTATTGAGGAGCGTCTGGTTTTGCAGGACGGGGGCAGTGGAGAGATTGTTCGCCGGGATATGAATGTGGTCTGCGTGCTCCCTGAACAGGGTAAGGTAAGGCTGGATCAGGTCATTCCGTCCGGGCCATTCGCAGAGGCATTTTCCAGCCAGCTGATTCCCGTAAGCCGATGGTACAGTGCCGAGCTGAAAGGCGAAGACCGTATTGCCGGCTATGATGTGGTTATCGTAGCGTTGACGGCTAAAGATCAGCATCGATACAGTCACCGGTTGTGGCTGGAAAAAACGACGGGGCTTTTGGTAAAAAGCCACGTGCGGGCATCCGGTGGTGAGGTGCTGGAGCACTTTCAATTCACCAGCCTCGAGATTACTGATGATATTCCTGACGGCGAACTTGCAATCCGCACCGAGGGTCGTGAGGTCTCCCTTACCCTGAGTGAAGCCGGCCAGCATTTGGGTTCGCAGGATGGGTTATCAAAAACATCCCGTATGCATGGCTGGCATCTTGGCTGGCGCCCGGAAGGTTTCGAGCCTGCCGCAGTGCCTATTTCGGGTAATGGGCAGACAGTTGCATTTTCCGACGGGTTGGCGGCTTTCTCGGTATTTGTCGAGTCTGCAGGTAGCGTGAGTATGCCCACGGGCGCAACCCGTATCGGGGCGACAACGATTTATATGCACCAGCTGCAGAGCGGGAGCCAGGCCTTTCTGGTAACCGTGGTAGGTGAAATACCGCCAGCAGCGGCGCGCCAGGTCGCTGAATCGGTGCAGATTAATGAAGCTTTTGTTTCGGGTGCAGCTGAGCCGTGATTACCGAGACAGGAAAAGTCGTTGCTGTGACCAGTCAGCACGCCTGGGTCCAGACCATACGTACCAGCGCCTGCCAGAGCTGTGCTGCACGTAATGGCTGCGGGCAGAAGGTGCTGGCTTCGGCAACCGGTGGCCGAGCCAATCAGGTTCGTGTCGTTAACTCTGTGAATGCCCAGGTGGGCGAAGATGTGACACTTGGTATTGATGAAAGCGCACTTCTTGGCGCCTCCCTGCTGGTGTACGCACTTCCTCTTCTACTTATGGTGACGGCCAGTATAATCGGGCACCAACTGTCCGAAGGCAGTGATTTCGCGGCCATGGCGGGCGCCGCTGCCGGCCTTGCATTTGGCTTTCTGATAAGTCGAAAATTACAGAGCCGGAATGCCGGCAATTATGAACCCATGCTGCTCCGGATTAACCGTATCCCGGCCGGGGTAGCTTCTCATCCCGACTCATTAACCTGATATACAGGGGGTTCCGACATGCTGAGAACAACTATTGAAGTAACCCGGCTCTCCCCGACATCACTCACTCAGAGGGTGTCGGGTTCTCTGTTGGTGGTACTGCTCGCTATGGTGCTGCTGGCCTGGAGCCAGGCAGGCTTCGCACGAGGTTTGCCGGACTTTACCGGGCTGGTTGAGGAAAACGCAGGAGCGGTCGTTAATATAAGTACCACCAGTGCCCCCGCTGCCGGAAACACGCGCTTTCACGGTCTGCCTTTTGATGAGCGCCAGCTCGACCAGTTGCCGGAGTTTTTCCAGGATTTCTTTCGCGGTCCGCAGTCGCCCTTCGGTGGCGCCCCTGGTAATTCTCAGCCGGTTCGTTCTATGGGGTCAGGGTTTATAGTGTCCGCAGATGGCTACGTGCTGACCAACAACCATGTGGTTGAAGGTGCTGATGAGATTATTGTCCGCCTCAATGACCGGCGTGAGTTGCCGGCTACTCTGGTAGGCACAGATCCCCGCTCGGACATGGCCGTTTTGAAAATCGAGAATGGGGACGACCTGCCTGTTGTGAAAACAGGGCGCTCCAAAGACCTCAAGGTGGGTGAGTGGGTGTTTGCGATTGGCTCACCGTTTGGCTTCGACTATACCGTTACAGCAGGCATCGTCAGTGCGCTGGGTCGTTCGCTCCCATCAGAAAACTACGTACCGTTTATCCAGACCGATGTTGCCATCAATCCGGGTAACTCCGGGGGGCCCCTGTTCAATCTTGATGGCGAAGTTATTGGCATAAACTCGCAGATCTACACCCGCTCCGGCGGTTTCATGGGGGTCTCGTTTGCTATTCCCATTGATGATGCCATGAGCGTATTTCGTCAGATTCGGGACAAGGGCGCGGTTTCCCGTGGCTGGCTGGGCGTGCTGATTCAGGAAGTGAATCGTGATCTGGCTGAGTCTTTCGGGCTCAAGCGCCCACGGGGCGCATTGATTGCCGAAGTTATGGATGGCTCGCCAGCTGAGGCTGGTGGTTTGCAGTCTGGTGATATCGTGCTTGAGTACGATGGCGATGACATTCAGCTCTCGTCGGATTTGCCGCCCATGGTAGGCCGCACTCCGATAGGTGAGACGGCTCGCCTGACCGTGCTTCGTGGTGGAAAAGAAATCGAGCTGGATGTTGAAATTGGCCAACTGCCGGACGAGCGCGGCGCCCAGCAGGCGACTCCCTCTGGTGGCAGTTCATCAACAGCGCCACTTGGGCTAACCGTTGAGCCTCTGCCTTCAGATTTAGCTGACTCCATTGGTGTGTCTCGTGGCGTAGTGGTAACTGGCGTTGGCAAAGGGCCGGCCTATGATGCCGGTATTCGCGCCCGGGATGTGATTACCGAAATAAACAGAAAGGCGGTGTCGTCGGTTGAGGACTTCCGTAAAGTGGTCAGATCCCTCCCTGAGGGACGGGCGGTATCTGTTCGTGTAGTGCGCCAGGGCAGGGCAATCTATCTTGTTATGAAACCCTGATAGTAGGTGTTTGAAAAGACGTAATAATATTGCAAGAAGCCCCGAAACCTGATCCGGAAAACGACAGGCTTCGGGGCTTTTGTTATACTGCTTTTCAGAAATAATAAGAGCTGCCACGGAATGGACCAGGCCAGATTATGAAAAGAAAGGACCTCTCTCTCCTGCAACTTCTGAATCCCCGTAATGCCTGGCTCGCCTGGCTGCTTCTGGTCATAGCGATCGCCGTAACGGTGGCGTCCTGGCAGTTTTCAATCCGGCTGGTAGAAGATCGCACGGAAGCCCGGTTTCGAACTCAATCTCTGCAATTGAAAACTGCCATTGAGGAACGATTGCTCAACTATGAGCAGGTTCTGGCAGGCAGTGCCGGCCTTTTTGCGGTTGCGGGTAAGGTTTCCCGCGACCAGTGGCGGGAATATGTTCACAAGGTCGATATTAACCGTTATTACCCGGGCATTCAGGGCATCGGGTATGCTGAGCGCATTGAAGTGCGGGACATGGCTGATCACATTGCCTCGGTGCGCGTAGAGGGTGTTTATAAGTACCTGGTGAAGCCATTGGGAACCGGGCCTTTCTATTACCCCATGGTATATATCGAGCCCGGAACCGAAAGCAATCGAAAAGCACTGGGTTATGACGCTTTCAGTGATCCGGTTCACCGAAAAGCCATGGAGCGGTCGCGTGACGATGCAATTCCGACGGTAACGGCTAAAGTGGTTCTGGTTCAGGAAGAAATGGAAGAAGGGCAGGCCAGCTTTCTTATGTATTACCCTGTGTTCCAGGGTGGGCAGGTGCCGGACATACGTGCTGAACGCCGCATGATGCTGGCGGGTTTTGTGTTCAGTGCGTTTCGCATGAATAACCTTCTTGATGGCATCATTGGTCTGATTTCACCGTTTCTCGATATCCGCATCTACGATGATGGCGTCGTTCGCCGTGAAAACCTGATGTACGGCTCGAACCTCGGCTCTCTGGACAATGAATTCAGTTTTGAAATGAGCCAGACCGTTAGCCATGGCGGCCGGGACTGGTTGCTGCAAACCCGTTCCACTCCGGCCTTTGACTACCTGGCATCAGATCCTCGCCCGTCGATTGTGCTTGGTAGTGGCGTTGTTATTAGTCTTTTGCTCTTTGTTGTCGCGCTGGCACTGATTCATTCGCGCCTTATGGCGCAGATCGGTGCCGGGCGTTATCGCGCTATTACGGAGGGCGCGGCTAACGTTACGTTGGTTATGGAGGAGGACGGAACGCCGCTTTATGCCAGTCCATCCAGCTTTGACATTCTTGGGTTTGACCCCGACGAAGTTCAGGCGTTGGTGTTGGAAAGTCTTGTGCACGAGGACGACTGGCTCCCGCTGAAGCAGGGCTTTGACGATGCCACAGAGGCACCAGGCAAACAGATGCCGGTTATCCGGGCGCGCATTCGCGATGCTGCTGGTGACTGGCGTGACATGGAAGGCACCTATACTGCCATGCTGACGGTGCCCGGTGTTAACGGTGTGGTGCTGAGCCTGCGTGATCTGACCCAGCTGAAAGCAGCCCAGTCCGAGCTCCACAGACTCGCGTTTTACGATCCCCTTACAGGTCTTGCCAACCGACAGTTATTCCGTGATCGTCTCAACAATGTGGTGCGCAGAAGCCGCCGAAGCGGCGTGCCGGCAGCGCTGATGTTCCTGGACCTTGATGGCTTCAAGCGAATTAACGATACGTTGGGCCACGACGCGGGCGACGAACTCCTGTGTCAGGTGGCACATTGGCTTGGCGGTTGTGTGCGTGAAGAAGATTCTGTGGCAAGGCTTGGCGGCGATGAGTTTGTCGTGTTGCTGTCAGAAGTCAATGGCACTGATGCGGCCTCCAAGGTGGCAGAAACCATTCTGCGCAGATTGTGCCAGCGGATTCGTCTGAGTGATCATGAGGTGGGCATTACGGTCAGCATTGGCCTCACCATGATTCCTCACGATAGCGAAGACCCCGGCACTTTAATGAAGTATGCGGATCTGGCCATGTACCGGGCCAAAGAAATGGGCCGCAACACCTACCAGTTTTTTACGCCTGCCATGAACATCAAAGCCGCACGCCGTTTACTGCAGCACGAAGAGCTGGCGAGCGCTCTTGAAGGCGAACGTTTTGTTTTGCATTACCAGCCCAAGGTAGATCTGATCAGTCAACGGGTGATTGGTGTTGAGGCATTCCTGCGTTGGCACCACCCGGAAAAGGGTCTGATCTCTGCACAGCAGTTTATCGGCCTGGCAGAAGAAACCGGTTTAATTGTACGTCTGGGTGAAATGGCATTGCGCCAGGCCTGTATTCAGGTTCAGGCGCTTGAGCGGGCTGGCTTTGAGGCCCTGAAAATGGCGGTCAATCTGTCGGTCAGGCAGGTCACCGACTCCCGTTTCCTCGATATGGTTCGGCAGGTGATTACCGAAACCGGTGTTTCGCCCGAGAAGCTTGAACTGGAAATGCCGGTGGAACTGCTGAATGAAGACCCGCGCATGCTACGTGAGTTGCTCGTGTCGCTAAACGATCTGGGTGTCTGCCTGATTCTGGACGATTTCGGAGCCGGTTCCTGTTCACTGGTTGCTTTGCAGCAGCTTCCTCTCGATGTTATAAAAATTGATCACCGCTTTATCCGCGATATTCCGTACAATGTCAGTGCGACCGATGTGGCTTCTGCGGTGATTGCGCTGGCGCAGAAGCTCCACCTTACCGTGGTGGCGGAGGGTGTAGAAACACCGCAACAACTGAGCTTCCTGAAATCGGCCGGATGTACCCAGTGCCAGGGCAATCTTTTCAGCTATCCGTTGGACGAAGATGCGCTTATTGGCTTTCTTATCCGGCAGTACGAGCGCCCGCTTATTTCCTGATCATGGCAATGGCGGCCGGTAACCGGTAAAATCACGCCGGCCCCGGGGCCTTGTGATGGCACCTCCGGGCTCAATCCTTTGCCTTTTATGAGTATTCATTGTCTGTGACTGAACTGAGCCGAATCCGTAACTTCTCCATTATCGCCCACATTGACCATGGAAAATCCACACTTGCAGACCGTTTTATCCAGGTTTGCGGAGGCCTGACGAACAGGGAAATGGCCGAACAGGTGCTGGACTCCATGGATCTGGAGCGGGAACGGGGCATCACCATCAAGGCTCAGTGTGTCACGCTGCATTACACGGCGCAGGATGGTCAGGTATACAAACTGAACTTTATCGACACTCCCGGTCATGTGGATTTTTCCTATGAAGTATCGCGTTCGCTGTATGCCTGTGAAGGCGCGCTACTGGTTGTAGATGCCGGCCAGGGCGTGGAAGCCCAGTCTGTTGCCAACTGCTATACCGCCATTGAGCAGGGTTTGGAGGTTGTACCGGTTCTGAACAAGATGGACTTGCCCCAGGCTGAGCCTGAACGGGTTGCTGCTGAAATAGAAGACATCATCGGTATTGATGCTTCGGATGCGGTGCGCTGCTCTGCCAAGAGCGGCATGGGTGTTGAGGATGTTCTGGAAGACCTGATCAAGAAAATACCACCACCCCAGGGTGATCGTTCGGCACCGTTGCAGGCTTTGATCATAGATTCCTGGTTCGATAACTATCTGGGTGTTGTCTCACTTGTCCGGGTTACCCAGGGCATTTTGAAAAAAGGCGACAAGATTGTTATCAAGTCTACCGGCAAGGCCTGGAATGCCGACAAAGTGGGGATTTTCAACCCCAAGCCCTATGACACCAACATACTGGAAGCGGGTGACGTGGGTTTTGTGGTTGCCGGCATCAAGGATATTCACGGCGCTCCGGTAGGCGACACTATCGTGCATCACAAGTTTGCCGCCGACACCCCCATGTTGCCGGGGTTCAAGAAAGTTCAGCCGCAGGTGTATGCTGGCCTGTTCCCGGTGAGCGCGGATGACTACAATGATTTCCGCGACGCGCTGGAAAAGCTCACCCTGAATGACGCCTCGCTGTTTTACGAGCCTGAGAGCTCCGATGCTCTGGGCTTTGGTTTCCGCTGTGGTTTCCTGGGCATGCTGCACATGGAGATCATTCAGGAGCGGTTGGAGCGTGAATACGATATTAATCTGATTACGACCGCGCCTACGGTTATATACGAGGTGTTGACCAGGCAGGGCGAGACATTGTCGGTGGATAGCCCCTCAAAGTTGCCGGATATTGGCTCGATTGAGGAAATGCGCGAGCCCATCGTCGAAGCCAATATTCTGGTGCCCCAAGAGCACTTGGGTAACGTTATTGCGCTTTGTGAAGAGAAGCGAGGCGTTCAGAAAAACATGCACTTTACGACCAATCAGGTGCAGCTGACCTATGAGCTGCCGATGGCCGAAGTGGTGCTCGATTTCTTTGACCGTATCAAATCTGCCAGCCGTGGCTTTGCCTCTCTGGACTACCACTTCGTTCGGTTCCAACAGGCGAACCTTGTGCGTCTTGATGTACTCATCAACGGTGAGCGCGTGGATGCTCTGGCTCTGATCGTTCATAAAGATCTGGCCAACTACAAGGGTCGCCAGCTTATTGAGAAAATGAAAGAGCTGATCCCCCGGCAGATGTTCGATATCGCCATTCAGGCCGCCATCGGTAATCAGGTGGTGTCCAGGGTCAGTGTGAAAGCGCTGCGCAAAAACGTAACCGCAAAATGTTACGGCGGTGATGTCAGCCGAAAGAAAAAGCTGCTCCAGAAGCAGAAGGAAGGCAAAAAACGCATGAAGCAGGTGGGCAATGTTGAAGTGCCTCAGGAAGCGTTTCTTGCCGTGTTGAAAGTCGATAATTAAAAGGCATCTGGATGGATATTGATTTCCCACTGGTTCTGGTGGTTCTGACCTTTGCGTCTGGGCTTATCTGGTTGGCAGATATACTGTTTTTGCGCAAGCGTCGCCTTTTGGCGTCCGAGACGGACGTTGCAGGTGAAGAGGCGCCTAAAGAGCCCTATCTGGTCGATCTTAGCCGTTCATTTTTTCCGGTACTGGCCATTGTACTGATACTTCGATCTTTTCTGGTGGAGCCCTTCCAGATCCCCTCCGGTTCCATGCTGCCAACGCTGGAAGTCGGCGACTTTATTCTGGTTAACAAATACGCCTATGGCCTGCGTTTGCCGGTTTCCGGAACCAAAATACTGGATATAGGGGATCCGGCCCGGGGTGATGTGATGGTATTTCGCTACCCGAAGGACGGCGAAACCAACTATATCAAGCGCGTGATTGGCCTCCCCGGTGACACAGTGCGCTATCGCGACAAGCAGCTCTTCATCAATGGCCAGCAAGTTGGAAGCGAGTTTGTTGTGCGTCTGCCGCCGGTGGAAGTGCGCCGGGAAGACCTGGGAGAAGTGGAACACGATATTTTCCTGACCATGGGGCGCCCGGGTGCTGCCGGCGAAGGCGAGTGGGAGGTACCGGAAGGACATTATTTCATGATGGGCGATAATCGTGATAACAGTAATGACAGCCGTTACTGGGGTACGGTTCCGGAGGAGCTGATCGTGGGCAAGGCCTTTGCGATCTGGATGCACTGGCAATCTCTCACCAGTCTGCCATCTTTCAAGCGTGTAGGCGGTATTGAGTAATTCTGACGATTCTGGAGTTCAGTTGTAATGAGGAAAAATAATCTAACCGCCATGGGTCGCCAGGGGGGTGCTTCGGCGCTTGTTATCCTGATTATGGTATTGTTTTTCGGCAGCCTGCTGTCGCTGGTTATAAAGGTCGGGCCAGCGTATATGGACGATCTGACCATTCAGGAAGCTCTGGAAGGGCTGGATGGTACTGAGGGTTTGTCACGCATGGGGCCGGCACAGCTCCGCACCCTGATCAACAAGCGCTTGAGCGTTAACAGTATTCGGGGCTTTGATGCCAAGGATATTACGATTGAGAAAGACGGCGAGCTTGTGGTGATCAATGTCGACTACGAAGTTCGCAACAACATTTTCCGTAATGTGGATACTGTTGTTCACTTCCAGCACAGATATGAGATGAAGGGCAAGTGAGTTCACAGCCGGATCTGGATCAGCTACAACGCCGCATTGGCTATCAGTTCAAGTCGCCCGAGCGCCTTACGCTGGCGCTGACTCACCGAAGTTATGGCAACCAGAATAATGAGCGGCTGGAGTTCCTTGGAGATTCCATCCTAAATATGGTTATCGCAGAGTATCTGTTCCTGAACTTTGAAAAGGCTCGGGAAGGTCATTTAAGCCGTTTGCGGGCCAGAATGGTCAAAGGTGTCACTTTGGCCGAGATTGGCCGCGAGTTCCAGCTGGGAAGCTACATGCGCCTGGGGTCAGGCGAGCTGAAAAGCGGTGGCTTTCGCCGTGAATCCATCCTTGCCGATGCGGTAGAATCAATCATCGGTGCCATCTACCTCGACAGCGATTTCCAGACCTGCCGGGAACAGATACTGCGTTGGTTCGAACTCCGTCTCGAGCAGCTGGACCTTCAGGACACCCAGAAAGATCCCAAGACCCGTTTGCAGGAGTATCTGCAGTCCCGACAGTTTCCCCTACCCAGATACGATGTTATCTCTGTAGATGGAGAAGCTCATAACCAGACATTTCATGTGTCCTGTGTGTTGTCTTCGCTGGACCGTGAAACCAGCGGGATTGGCAGCAGCCGCCGCGTGGCGGAGCAGGAAGCGGCACGCAGCGCGCTGAAACAACTTGGCGTGGAGACACCCTGATGAACGATATTACCCGTCCTGAGAACCCTGACAGCCGTTGCGGCTTTGTCGCGATTGTTGGTCGCCCCAACGTAGGCAAGTCGACACTGCTGAACCATATTCTGGGGCAGAAGCTAAGTATTACCTCTCGTAAGCCACAAACCACGCGCCATAAGGTGCTGGGAATCAAAACCGTGGGCCCGGTGCAGGCGATTTATGTGGATACGCCCGGGATGCACGTGGAAGAGCCCAGAGCTCTGAACCGGTATATGAACAAAGCGGCTACGTCGGCACTTTCTGGTGTGGATGTGGTGGTATTCGTGGTGGATCAGCTAGCCTGGACCACTGCTGACGAGATGGTGCTGGAAAAACTGAGCAAACTTGAATGCCCGGTTATTCTGGCGGTGAACAAAGTGGACCGGATTGAGAAGCGGGAAAACCTGTTGCCGCACTTGGATATGCTTTCCAGGAAACGCGATTTTTCTGAAATTATCCCCATGTCAGCGTTGAAGGAAACCAACCTTGAGCCGCTGGAAGAAGCGGTGGGCCGTTTTCTGCCTGAGAGCGTTCACTTCTATCCCGATGATCAGATAACCGATCGGAGCGAACGCTTTATGGCCTCGGAGATGGTGCGCGAAAAAATCACTCGCCAGCTCGGAGCCGAGCTACCTTACTCTGTCGCGGTAGAAATAGAAGAATTCAAACGTGATGGCAAAACGCTGCATATATCGGCACTGATCCTTGTGGAGCGCGAGGGCCAGAAAAAAATCATGATTGGCGATAAAGGCGACAGATTGCGTAGCATTGGTCAGGACGCCAGGGCCGATATGGAACGGATGTTTGACAGTAAAGTCATGCTGCGGTTGTGGGTGAAAGTGAAACGCGGCTGGGCCGACAGTGACCGCGCGTTGAAAAGCCTGGGCATGAACGACCTCTGAGGCTGTCATGCCCCTTGAGGCACTATGAGTAGAGACGCGCAGCAGCAAGAACCCGCTTATGTGATACACCGACGGCCCTGGCGGGAAACCAGCCTCATGGTCGATCTGTTTACCCTCAATCACGGTCGCTTGAGCGTGATTGCCCGGGGTGCCAACAGTAGCAAAAGCCCGCTCAAGGCCCAGCTTCAGCCCTTTCAGCCCCTGTTGTTGGGTTGGGTAGGGCGCGGTGACCTGAAAACCCTGACCCAGGTAGATGTGCGCGATGGCCCTGCGTTGCGTCGCACCGTATCCCTTTACAGCGGCTTGTATCTGAATGAGCTTATGCAGCGGATATTGCCCCAGGCCGATCCTCACCCAACACTTTTTGCTGCTTATATTGAGGCGCTTGGCCTGCTCGCGGAAACGCCTGATGTAGAGCCTGTGTTACGGAAGTTCGAGCAGGCGTTTGCCACGGCTCTGGGTTACGATTTTGCCTGGGATCTGGCCACGGATACCGGCCAAACCATCCGTGCAACACAGACCTATTGCTACGACCCCGAACAGGGTATTGTCGCTGGGGTTTCTGCCGGTGTGCGGTTGCAGAACCTGCCCGGAGACGCTCTTTTGGCGCTTGCCGGCGGGGATTACGAGGCCGCCGCAAGTCGTCGGGTCTCAAAGCGGGTCATGCGCATACTGACAGATTACCTGTTGCAGGGGCGCCCGCTGAACAGTCGCAGCCTTTTCAGTCATCCAAGGGGAGAACGACATGAATCCTAGAGTATTGCTTGGTGTCAATATCGACCATATCGCCACCTTACGTGAGGCCCGGGGAACGCGATATCCCGATCCTGTCCAGGCGGCATTGATGGCGGAGGAAGCTGGCGCAGACGGCATAACGATCCACCCCAGAGAAGACCGGCGGCATATTCAGGATCGCGATGTACTGCTGCTGAAGCAAGTGCTTCAGACAAAAATGAATCTCGAGATGGCGGTCACCGATGCGATGCTGGATTTTGCTGCGCAAGTTCGGCCCGAGTGCGTCTGCCTGGTTCCGGAAAAGCGGGAAGAATTGACGACCGAGGGTGGGCTTGATGTGGAAGGTCAGGAGGACCGCGTGGCCAGTGCGTGCGAACGACTGGCCAAGCAGGGTGCAGAGGTTTCCCTGTTTATCGATCCGGATCGGGCGCAGATTGATGCTGCAGTGCGCTGTGGTGCCCCTGTTATCGAGCTCCACACCGGGGAATACGCTGAGGCGGTTGGTGCAGAAGCGCAAGACGCGGCCTTCATGGCTCTGGCCGATGCAGTGTCTTACGCTCGCAAAAAGGGTCTGATTGTGAATGCGGGCCATGGTCTGCACTACCACAACACGGAGCAAGTCGCCGCTATCCCCGGTATTAATGAACTTAATATCGGGCACGCTATTATTGCCAGAGCGGTATTTTGCGGCCTTAAAGAGGCTGTCCGGGATATGAAGGAGATTCTTGACCGGGCGTGCGGAAGGGCCTGATTAATCCGGATGGCGGAGCGTTACAGAATGCCATCAGATGGTCTCCCGCTGATGGTGTTTTCTGAACAGTTCCTGCCAGTCGGTCTGCTCGCTCCAGTTTTGCAGTCGCTCGATGGCGGCGATCAGCTGATTCTTCTGTAGCTCCATGTCGGGGGTTGAACCTTTGAGTGCTGTCTCCAGGCGATTTGCAGCGGAGCGCAACTCCGGAACCCCGCAATAACGTGTTGCACCGTGAAGTTTGTGCACGCATTCCAACAGGTTTTCCAGGTCACCTTGAACCCAGAGCTGTTCAATCCGGGTCAAGTCGGCAGTCAGCTGCTCCAAAAGCATACTGAATAACTCTTCTGCCAGGTCTGTCTTGCCGGCGGCCAGCTGGATGCTCTCATCCACGCTCATGCAGTCTCGTTGCATTTTGCGCGTTGAGGGTCTCAATGCACGTCTCGTATCCCGGACTTCCGGCACAGAAAACTGGCCAGCCTGGCCGGCACCTCGGCAATGATACCCCGTGCACTCCAGTATGGTTTCGGCAAGCTGCCCACTGTTGATGGGCTTTGGCAGATAGCCATCAAAGCCCTGTTTGAGCAATCGTTCCTGTTCGTCGGCCAATGCATGCGCCGTAAGAGCAATGATCGTTGTTCTGTGATTGCTGTTGTCCAGCTCACGAAGGCGGGAGGTGGTTTCCACGCCGTCCATACCCGGCATCTGAAGATCCATGAAGACCAGATCGAACGACCTTTTCCGGGTTTTGCTCAGGGCCTCAAAACCGCTTGATGCACCTTCTGTCTCCAACTGATAGTCCTGCAGCAGTGTTATGACGAGTTTCAGATTGGCTTCGTTATCATCCACGGCCAGTATTCTGGGCATGTTGACGGGAGCCGGTATCAGGTGGGGGGCGTTTTCCTGGTGCGAAATACCCTGTCCAGCGGTGTCAATGCCGTGCACCAGAAGAAGCAGTTCGTCATAAAGTGCGTCACGACATACCGGTTTGGACAGGTGGCCGCTTGCCAACCCGGACAAAAGCGTATCGTGGACTTCCAGGGTTGGTGTCAGCAACAGTGTGCGGCAATCGCGTTCGATCTCCAGAGCCCGCACCAGCTCACGGTACTGGTTTGATTTGAGCAGGTGTCGGGTAATTCCGACAATTGCCGCTGCGTACCCAGACTGGCTTTTCTGAGCGTCTGCGATCTGTTCCAGCATGGCACCAGGCGATGCAACGCGGTCGACCGTCATGCCCCATTCCCGCAGAAGGTGCTCAACCGCAAGGCCACAGGTTTTCTGGTGCTCCAGATAAATAACCCGTTCACCCCGCAGAGCGTCCCGGGGCGCAATCGCTTCACCGCTGGAAGAAAGCTCCGGTGTCAGGGTAAACCAGAAGGTGGAGCCTTTCCCCAATTCACTTTGCAGGCCAATCTTGCCGCCCATCTCTTCCACCAGACGCTTGGAAATAGCCAGGCCCAGACCGGTTCCGCCGTATTGTCTGGCCGTTGATGCGTCGGCCTGGCTGAACGCGTTGAACAGTGATTGTTGTTGAACCCGGGACAGTCCCACGCCGGAGTCTGTGATGCTCAGACGAAGGGTAACCCGATTGTTTTCCTTGTCCTCATCTTCAAGACTGGCACGCAGTACCACCTCGCCGGTCTGGGTAAATTTGATGGCATTGTTGACCAGATTGGTAATCACCTGCTTGACCCGAAGGGGGTCCCCAATAATGTTGTCCGGCACGTCGTTATAAACCAGAGGCACAAGGTCCAGGTTTTTGCTGTGGGCCGCAGGGGCGAGCATAACCATGACTTCTTCCACAATGTCCCTGAGCTGGAAGGGAACGCGATCCAGGATCAGCTTGCCCGCCTCAATCTTCGAGAAATCCAGAATGTCGTTGATGATCGTCAGAAGAATTTCGGAAGACTTGCGTATGGTGCTCAAATGATCTCGTTGCTGGCGGGGCAGCGGACTTTTGAGCAGTAACTCGGTAAAGCCGATGATGCCGTTGAGCGGGGTGCGGATCTCGTGGGACATGTTTGCCAGAAACTCAGACTTTATCCGGCTGGCCTCCAGGGCCTCCTTACGCGCGAGGTCCAGCTCAATGTTCTGGATTTCAATGGTCTCCAGGGTCTCGCGCAGATCTTCCGTTGCCTGGTCAATGTTCTGCTGCATTTCTGCCTGGGCGTTGCTCAGCTCCTCCGCCATGGCGTTGAGGCCGGATTCCAGTTGCTCAAACTCCGGACCTGCCCGGGTATGAACCCGGGTGTCGAGTCTGCCTTGCTTGAGCTTTGCCACTGCCTCGTTCAACTCGAACACCGGGCCGGTAAAAGCGCGACTCAGGCGCAGTGCGATCAACAGGCTGAAAACAACGCCGCCAAGTACCAGCAGAAGCGAGAGCAACAAGGCCTTGTATGTTTCTTTTTCGGTGCGGATATGGGACATCTCGACGGCTACCCAACCCAAGGGCTCGCGTTGTTGAGAAGCCGGCTGTCGGGCGCCTGTGTCGAGCATGTTCTGGATCATCAGATCCTGAAGGAAAACCGGTGTGACAAAGCGTGTGCTGGTTTTGCGGGCGATGCGGCTCGCCTGCTCTCCCGTCAGTTCTTTACTGTCAATGTTGTCAGAGCTGCCAGGGCCGGTGTGCAGCAAGCGCCGGCGATCGCCGTCGAAGAAGGTGATTGATCGCACATCCTGCTCTTCCAGCAGAGCGTTGGAGAGGCTGCTTAACAGACTGCGATTGGCAGTGAAGAGGCCATATTCCGAGCCGGCAGCAAGCTGGCGAGAAAGCGATTCGCCGCGGTCCCTAAGCAGGCTGTCAATATTGGTCACCCAACTATAGGTAAAAAACAGCCCCAGCATCAGTGTGGTGAGGAGGGTGGGAACGAGAGTTACCACCAGCACTTTTTTGCGAATGCCCCAACGCCGCATACCAGATTCCCGAAAAATAGCTTAACACCACTTGTTGAAGCGGGTTACGTCCTTGTAATAGTAGATCGTCCGGGCACATTTAACCTTGTTGTCAGTACCGATCTGAACGGAAAATACACTTTTGATATAGCTGGCAGTCATGGAATTAGCGAGAAGCTGTATTGGGCGACCGGGGCCATAACGCGTATCATGCCATCGCAAAAGTGTACCACAGGGTTCTCATATGCATTTTCCCACGATTGAAGATTATGTCGGGCATACGCCTCTGGTTCGGTTGCAACGCCTTCCCGGCGATACCAGCAATGTGATTCTGGCAAAGCTGGAGGGTAACAATCCGGCGGGTTCTGTAAAGGATCGACCTGCTATGGGGATGATTCAGGAAGCCGAGCGCCGCGGTGAAATCCGGCCAGGCGATACGCTGATTGAGGCAACCAGCGGCAATACCGGTATCGCTCTGGCCATGGCAGCAGCTATCAAGGGTTACCGCATGGTGCTGATCATGCCGGCGAATATGAGCGATGAACGCCGGGCGTCCATGCGCGCTTACGGTGCCGAGATTATTACTGTAAGCCAGGAAGAAGGTATGGAGGTGGCCCGGGATATGGCTCTTCGAATGCAAGCGGAAGGCAAGGGCAGGGTGCTGGACCAGTTCAGCAACCAGGATAATCCGCTATCCCACTACCGGACCACGGGCCCGGAAATCTGGGAGCAGACCGAGGGACGGGTAACTCATTTCGTCAGCTCTATGGGTACCACAGGCACTATCATGGGCGTTTCCCGTTACCTTAAAGAGCGCAATCCCGATATCAGCATCATTGGCCTGCAGCCAAAAGAAGGCGCGTCCATACCCGGTATCCGCCGCTGGCCGGAAGCGTATCTTCCCCGCATATACGACGCGACGCGTGTGGATCAGGTGCTGGATATCGGCCAGCAGGAAGCCGAGGAGACCATGCGCGCTCTGGCTGAGCGGGAAGGTATTTTCTGTGGAGTGTCATCTGGCGGCTCCATCGCAGCGGCGCTCCGACTGTCAAAGCAGGTTGAAAACGCCATTATTGTGGCCATTATCTGCGACCGTGGCGACCGCTATTTATCGACCGGCGTCTTCCCTGGCGCCTGAATCTGACGACATCAAGAGAACAGATTATGAGCAGACGACGCAGGAAGGTACTTCCTACGGAACCCGTGCGCTGTGACGTGGAAAAGCTTAGCCATGATGGCCGCGGTATCGCTCGTCAGGACGGCAAGATCCTGTTCGTGGATGGCGCCTTGCCGGGTGAGACAGTGATGGCTAAAGTGGTCTCCACCCGAAGTAAATTTGATGAATTGCGCACGCTTGAGGTGCTGGAGGCAGCGCCCGATCGCCAAACGCCTCCGTGCGAGTTCGCAGACCTTTGCGGTGGCTGCAGCCTTCAGCACATGAGCAGCGATGCGCAGATCGGGTTCAAGGAAAGTACACTGCGTGAACAGTTTGCCCACTTTGGTGGCATAGAGCCTGAAGAGTGGATTGAGCCGATGCGGCCGGGGAACACTCTTGAGAGTACGCTGGGATACCGCCGCAAGGCACGTATGGGCGTGCGCTATGTAAAAGCCCGTGAATCAGTGCTAGTAGGTTTCCGTGAGAAGCGCAACAGCTTCCTGACAGATATTGATCGCTGTGTAGTACTGGACCCACGCATTGGCGAACGTATTCTTCCTTTGCGTGAGTTGTTGCACAGCATGGATGCCTATGCTCGTATTCCCCAGGTCGAAGTTGCTTGTGGTGATGATACGGCGGCCATGGTTTTCCGCAACATGGATGAGTTGAGCATTAGCGATCGGGAAAAGCTGGTTGCCTTTGGTGAGGCCCAGGATCTGCATGTTTACCTGCAACCCAAGGGCCCCGATACCGTTCACCGCATCTGGCCAGAATCAGCGGGCAGAGATGATGAACGCCTGAGTTACCGGCTTGATGCATTTGATCTGACCATGAAATTTCATCCCATGGACTTTACGCAAGTCAATGCAGGCATCAACAAGGAAATGGTAAACAGGGCCGTAGAATGGCTGGATGTACAGCCGGGTGAGCGAGTTCTGGATCTGTTCTGCGGGTTGGGTAACTTTACGCTGCCCCTTGCGCGCAAGGGCGCTCAGGTTGTTGGCGTGGAAGGTGATGATGCCATGGTGGCCCGAGGTCGGGAGAATGCTGAGCTGAACGGGCTCACGAATGTGTCTTTCCATGGCGCGGATCTGCACGGTGATTTTACCGGCCAGAGCTGGGCAAAAGAGGGTTTTGATAAAATTCTTATCGATCCCCCGCGCTCGGGTGCTGAGGAAATCTGCAAATACCTGACCGCATTTAATGCCAAGCGTATCGTGTATGTGTCCTGCAACCCGGCCACACTTGCCCGGGATGCAGGAGTGATGGCGCGGAACGGTTACCGTTTGGTGCGTGCCGGTGTGATGGATATGTTCCCTCATACCACACACGTCGAGTCTATTGCGCTGTTTGAGCGGGACTCACACTGAATAGCGTTGTGCGCAGCAAAGGACTGCTGTGTGAACCACCAGGAATAACAAGATCGATATGGTAAAAGTTCGCGAAGACTACGCAGTGACCGGCGATGGACAGGTCGATATCGAGGGCTGGGTTCAGCAGATCGCCTCGCAAACCCACCTGGATAATGTGGAGCAGTTTCGCAGGGCCTGTGAAAAAGCCGCTGAAATCGATTTGCAGGCATTCCGGGAAGACAGGCAGTGGGCTTCTGGTTCCAGCAGCTTCCTCATCGGCATTGAAATGGCGCAGGTGCTTTCTGAGCTACGCCTTGATCAGGCCAGTCTTGTTGCTGCCATTCTATACCGGGCGGTGCGAGAGGAGCGGGTTGCCCTTGAGGTAATCCGCAAGGAGTTTGGTGACGAAATAGCCGGGCTGATTAACGGCGTGCAGCAGATGGCGGCCATTTCTTCCATACACCACCCTCTCAAGGGCAACGTGCTTGGGCAGAGCGAAGGCCAGCTGGACAACGTCCGTAAAATGCTGGTTACCATGATTGATGACGTGCGAGTTGCGCTGATCAAGCTTGCTGAGCGCACCTGTGCTATTCGTGGGGTAAAGAATGCGCCGGAAGAAAAGCGCATGCGGGTTGCCCGGGAAGTGTTCGATATCTATGCGCCGCTGGCCCATCGCCTGGGTATAGGCCATATCAAATGGGAGTTGGAAGACCTCTCGTTCCGCTACCTGCATGAGACGGCGTACAAGAAAATTGCAAAACTTCTGGATGAAAAACGCCTCAATCGTGAAGGCTATATCCGTAGTGTTATTGCCACCCTGCAGGCGGAGCTGAAAGCTTCCGGTATTGAAGCCTCGCTTTCCGGTCGCGCCAAGCATATTTACAGCATCTGGCGGAAAATGCGCATCAAGGGCATCGATTTCTCCCAGGTGTATGACATAAGAGCGGTGCGGATACTGGTTCCGGAAGTACGGGATTGTTACGCAGCTCTCGGGATTGTGCACACGCTCTGGCGTCACATACCCAATGAATTCGACGATTACGTTGCCAGCCCCAAGGAAAACGGCTACCAATCACTGCATACAGCGGTGATCGGGCCGGATGGCAAGGTCATGGAAGTCCAGATTCGTACCCATACCATGCACGAAGATGCTGAGCTGGGCGTGTGTGCGCACTGGTTGTACAAGGGCACGGATAAAGCTAATAAATCATCTGGCTACGAAGCCAAAATCAACTGGCTCCGGCAGGTGCTCGAATGGCAGGAAGAGCTGGGTGATTTGTCCGGGTTGGCAGACCACCTGAAATCCGATGTAGTCTCGGATCGGATCTATGTTTTCACGCCCGAAGGGCACGTTGTTGATCTGCCCCAGGGCGCCACACCGGTTGACTTCGCATACCGTGTTCACACTGAGGTCGGCCATGCCTGCCGTGGTGCCAAGGTGAACGGCCGTATCGTACCGCTGACGTATCATTTGAGGACAGGAGAGCAGGTATTCGTTCTGACCTCTAAAAATAATGTCGCGCCCAGCAGGGACTGGCTGAACCCGAACCTTGGCTATATTCAGACCTCGCGGGCCCGGGCCAAGGTAACGCATTGGTTCAAGCAGCAGAATCGCGAGCGTAACGTAGCCGATGGCCGTGCCATTATTGAAGACGAATTCCGGCGTCTTTCGTTGCACGATGTAGATGCGGGCGCACTGGCCGTAAAAGTGAATTATCACAGTGCCGAAGACATGTTTGCCGCTATTGGCGCCGGTGATCTTCGCCCGGCGGCCGTTGCCAACGTAGCACAGCAAATGCTGGAGCCAAAACCAGAACAGCTTGATCTGAAGCTGGCAGCTCAGCGACGCAAGCCCTACGATACCGAATCCGATATTCACATTCTGGGTGTGGGCAAGCTAAAGACCCAGGTGGCAAAATGCTGTAAGCCTTTGCCTGGAGATGCCATCGGTGGATACATTACGGTCGGACGGGGCGTGACCGTCCACCGCCAGGACTGCCTGACGTTTCTGAATCTGCAGGAACTTGAGCCCAACCGCATTATTGAAGTGAGCTGGGGTGGTCAGCAGGCTTCGGTCTACCCGGTAGACATCGAAATCGAAGCGTACGACAGGTCTGGCCTGCTGCGGGATATTACTCAGGTTTTATCGACTTCAAAGAGCGATGTTCTGGCCCTCCACACGGTGACAAATCGTGATGAGAACACCGCCACCATGATTGTCAGTGTGGAAATCTCCAGCCTGGAACAGTTGGCGCGATTGCTTGCTCAGATCCGCAATCTCCGCAACATTATCGACGTCAGGCGGAAGCGGTCATGAGCTATTCCATTGAAGACCTGAAAGTTTTGATGGCCCGGCTGAGAGACCCGGAGACCGGTTGTCCCTGGGACGCCAGGCAGACATTCAAAAGCCTTGTGCCGCACACACTGGAAGAGGCCCATGAGGTGGCGGACGCGATTGAACGGGAGAACCATACGGATTTAAAAGACGAGTTGGGCGACTTGTTGTTTCAAGTGATCTTCTACGCACAGATAGGCGCGGAAGAGGGCCAGTTCAGCTTTGATTCGGTAGTCGATAATCTGGTGCGCAAGCTCGTACGTCGTCATCCTCATGTGTTCCCGGAGGGCACGCTGGATAGCCGTATTGATCCGGACAACCGGCCAGATGAAGCCTGGATTAAAGAGAGTTGGGAGCGCATAAAAGCTGAAGAGCGGGCTCAGAAACACGCGGAGGATTCGCCGGCAGCAACGCCAGGCCGGCTTGATGGTATTGCCCGGACTTTGCCGGCGATGGTGCGGGCCGAAAAATTACAAAAGCGGGCGGCACGGCACGGGTTTGACTGGCCCAACATAGAGCCGGTGTTCGACAAGCTGCATGAAGAAATCGACGAGTTGAAGGAGGCCTGGCAGGCCGCTGAATCCGGACAGGGTGATCATGATGCCGTTGAGGATGAGCTGGGTGACCTACTGTTCGTGTGCGTGAACCTGGCGCGCTTTATGAAAGTTAACCCGGAGCAGGCGGTCGGCCGCACTAACCACAAATTTGAGGCGCGCTTTCGCGCTATTGAGCAGGTTCTGGAGCGCCAAGGCCGCTCCTTTGATGAAGAAACTCTTGAAGCGCTCGATGAGATCTGGCAATCCGTCAAGGGGGTGGAAAAGAAAAGCTGACAGCGGGCAGGCGTAGGTACAATCCGTTACCAATTTGCCGGGTTTTCATTCATGAGCTTCGTCTACACTTCTCATAAGCAAACGCACCTTTGTTTGTGCGAGATGTGTGTTCAACTGGATGCAGGAGTCAGGCTCGATGAAAATCAAAGATCTGGTCAGTTACTGGGACAAGCATGCACGAGGCCGGCTTACCCGGGATGCTTATTTTATGGCGTTGTCTGATCAGCACCACCAGCAGTTTGAAAAGCTGGCGGCTCTCTATCCCTTGAAGGCCCCCCAGGATCTGATGCGGGATCTCATATCGGCGGCTCTCGATGAAATAGAAACCGACTTCCCCTACGTCCAGGGCGCCAAGGTTGTGGCTTACGATGAGGACGGCTTTGAGATATACGAAGATGAAGGTGTCACCCCCGAATTCGTGCGTCTGAGCCAGAAGCACATCAAGCGCCTTAAAGCACGTCAGCTCGAATCCGTGGCGTGACTGAGCAGCCCTGCGCCAGGCTGATTTAATTGTTCTTGCTGCCCAACTTTTCTTTTAGCGTGCCTTGGCTGACCAGATCGTCCAGGGCTGCACCAATCACGTCGTTGAGAATGTCGCTTTCGCTGCGGTCAGGATAAAGCTCTGCCAGCGCAGAGATACGCGCAGCGTCTTCCAGGGGAAGTCTGAGATTATAATCGTGGGTTCGCTCTGCAGACTTCTTCTTTTGTTCCCAATGCTTGGGCAGATCTGTGACTTTCATGGGGGCTCCTTGTATGTGCTACCGCAGCTACGACAACAATCGCCAATAGACTTTTCCAGCTGTTCCTTAGTATCGTTAGTTTACTTTGCCTCCGTCAATTTAAAAGGACGCCAATGTGACTGAGTTGCACCCTGATCTTCGTGAAAATGTCCGTATGCTGGGTGAGCTGCTGGGACAGAGTATCCAGCGCCACCCGGGTCAGGATTGTTTTGAGCTTATTGAGGAAATTCGCGCTGCGGCAAAATCCGATCGGCGGCAGGAAAGCGGCTCCGGTCAACGCCTGGTAAATCTTCTCGGCAAGCTGAGCGACGATGAACTGCTACCGGTTACCAGAGCGTTTAATCAGTTTCTCAATCTTGCGAACCTTGCTGAGCAATATCATGGCATTCGCCGCAGGCGTGACCACCCTTCTGACCTGATGGTCGAGCCGATTGACGGCGTATTTGAACGCCTGGAAAGCTGCGGTGTCAGTCCTGAAGCGCTTCACAAGTGTGTGGCAGACCTGCGTGTAGAATTCGTTTTGACAGCGCACCCTACTGAAGTGGCGCGGCGCACGCTGATCATGAAATACGATGAAATGTCGGAATGCCTGGCCAGTCTGGATCACGATGACCTTATGCCGGTCGAGCGAGAGGCGATTACCGAGCGTCTGTCCCGGCTGGTGGCAGAGGCTTGGCACACGGATGAGATCCGGCATGAGCGGCCCACGGCGGTTGATGAAGCCAAGTGGGGGTTTGCAGTCATCGAAAACAGCCTTTGGCAGGCCCTGCCGCGGTTTCTTGGGAACCTTGACGCTTCGCTGCAAAAGGCGACTGGAAAAGGCTTGCCATTGCAGGCAACCCCCGTCCGGATTGCGTCCTGGATGGGCGGGGACCGGGACGGCAACCCGAACGTCACCCATCGGGTGACCCAAAAGGTATTTATGCTCGGGCGCTGGATGGCGGCGGATCTTTTTCTCCGTGATATTCAGTCATTGCGGGCCGAGCTTTCCATGTGGCAGGCGAGTGACGAACTGCGTGGCCTGGCAGGCGATTCCCGGGAACCATACAGATATGTGCTGGCCGAACTCCGGGAACGCCTGCTCAAAACCCGGGACTGGGCCGAAGCCAGTGTCAGTGGCGAGCCTGCAGACATTACCGGCATTCTGTTCAAAAACCAGGATCTGGCGGCTCCGCTGGAGCTCTGCTATCGCTCATTGGTTGAGTGTGGGCTCGAACAAATTGCCAAAGGTTCGTTGCTGGATACCATTCGGCGTGCTCATACGTTCGGGCTTCCTTTGATTCGTCTGGACATCCGACAGGAGGCGACCCGTCACGCGGAGGCCGTGGCCGAGATGGTGGAGTATCTTGGTCTGGGCGATTATTTGTCCTGGAATGAAAACGAACGCCAGGCATTTCTGGTAAAGGAGCTTCGGGGGCGTCGCCCGCTGGTCCCGCGCAACTGGGAGGCTTCTGAATCGGTGCGCGAGGTGCTGGACACCTGTGAGGTAGTTGCCAAGCAAACACCGGAAGCGCTGGGCTCCTATGTCATTTCCATGGCCAGCAAGCCCTCGGATGTGCTCAGTGTTATCCTGCTGCTCCGCGAGTCGGGCATGAAATTCCCCATGCGGGTGGTTCCTCTGTTTGAAACGCTGGACGACCTGCGTGGTGCGCCCGACAGTATGGCGGCGCTTTACGAGGTTGAGTGGTATCAGAATTACTGCCAGGGTCGGCAGGAAGTCATGATCGGCTACTCGGATTCGTCCAAGGATGCCGGCCAGCTTATGGCGGCATGGGCTCAATACCAGGCTCAGGAAAAGCTCACGCAGGTAGCGAGTCAGTACGACGTACATCTGACGCTCTTTCACGGTCGTGGTGGAACGGTTGGCCGTGGCGGCGGCCCGGCGAATCGTGCGATCCTGTCCCAGCCCCCGGGCTCGGTGAATGGCAGTTTCCGCATTACCGAACAGGGTGAGATGATCCGCTTCAAATTTGGCCTGCCGCAGCTGGCAGTGCAAAGCCTGACGCTGTACACCACAGCGGTGATTGAGGCGACTCTGTTGCCGCCACCAGAGCCGCAGGATAACTGGCGTGACACCATGGACTGGCTGACCGAGCGCTCACTCAAGGCTTATCGGGAAGTGGTTCGGGAGAACCCGGATTTTGTACCTTACTTTCGGCAGGTAACTCCTGAACAGGCGCTGGGAAAACTGGCGCTGGGCAGCCGGCCGGCGCGCCGCAAGGCCTCAGGGGGTGTGGAAAGCCTGCGGGCCATTCCCTGGATTTTTGCCTGGACCCAAATGCGGCTGATGTTGCCCAGCTGGCTGGGCAGTGACGTGGCGCTTGAAGATGCGGCCAGAGAGGGACGGTTGCCCGTGTTGCGTGAGATGATGCAGGGCTGGCCATTTTTCCGCACCTATGTAGACATGCTTGAAATGGTATTGGCCAAAGCGGACCTTCGAATCGCCGGTTATTACGAAAAGACCCTGTTGGACGACGATAAGCTGAGAGCACTCGGTGCCAGCCTGGGCAATCGTCTTGAGGGCTGTGTTCAGCGCCTTCTGGAACTCAAGGAACAACATGAGCTGCTGGAAGGCGAACCGGTGTTCGCCCACTCAATGCGTGTACGCAACCCCTACACCGACCCTTTGCACTATTTGCAGGCGGAGCTGTTGAAGCGTGACCGTGAGAGCGAAGGCAAGGGCAAGGTGCCAGAGCTCGTAGAACGTGCGCTTAAGGTTACAATGGCGGGCATTTCCGCTGGTATGCGTAACACCGGTTGAAACGGCTGGTAACGGATGAGGGGCGCAGAGCCCCTGCCATGGACAACAGGAGTATTCTTGTGGCTCTTGCAGTGCGACTGGAGCAGTTCCTGGATCAACAGGGCATAGCCTACAAAGAGCGATCTATTGATCTGGTTCCAAGCCTGGATGCGGCGGTGACTGCTTTGGGGCAATCCCGGGATAAGGTTATCAGGGCAACGCTGCTGATTGATATCAGTGGGATTGTGATGGTCGTTCACAGATACGACAGTGCGCTCGATACAGAAGCCCTCCGGAAATTGACCGGCCGCCACTTGCAGCCGCTCACGGCGCATCAGACCATGCGGCTTTTCAGCGACTGCGATCCCGGATTTATACCACCGATTGGCAATGCTTACGATCTACCGGTTCTGTTGGACGATGATATTGCCCGGGCCGAGCAGGTGCTGTTTTCCAGTGGCACGGACCACTCTCTGGTTGAAATGAATGGCCATGCCCTGAGCATGGCCATGGCCGGCTCGCGGGAAGGGCATCTGGCGATCCGCGGCCCGGGCGATGATGGTGCCCGGGAGGCGCTGACATTGGCAGAAGTGGCGAGCAAGCTGAAAAAACTGTACCGGCTACCACCGATGCCGGCATTGGCTTTACGCATTCTGCGCCTGACTTCCAACACCGAGGCCACTGCCCGTGAGTTGGCAGAGCTGATCGAGTTTGACCCCAGCCTGACAGCGCAGGTGATGCGCTATGCACGGTCAGCCCTGTTCAACTACCCTGGCCAGATCAATTCCGTTCAGGAAGCGGTCACCCGCGTATTGGGCTTTGATCGCGTCGCTCATATAGCACTGGGTATCGCCTCAGTGCGCGCGTTTGATGTGCCCAGGACAGGCATCCTGGGAATGGATAATTTCTGGCGCCACTCACTATACTGCGCCTTTATGTGCCAACGCATTGCCCCTCGCTGTGGTGCGGACAAGGGCCTGGCCTATCTGTGTGGGCTTTTGCACAACTTTGGTTTGCTGCTGGTGGGGCATCTGTTTCCTATCGAATTCAAAGAGCTCAACCGGCTGCGCGAAGCGAATCCCGAAGCCAGTATGCAATCACTTGAACAACAGGTGTTTGGTCAGGGCAGTGAGCAGGAAATTATTGCGGTTGGGCACGGAGCCATTGGTGGTATTTTGCATCGGTTATGGGAATTGCCTGATCCGGTGGTCAAAGCAGCAGGCGTTCATCAGCAACCGGGTTATCAAGGTGAGCATGAGAACTATGTAATGATGGTTCAACTGGCCAATGCATTGTTAAAGGATCGGGGTATCGGTGATGAGTTTAACCCCGATGACATTCCGGCGTTGCTGAAAGGGTTGGAATTGGCGCCTGGTGTCGTAAGCGAACTGATGGATGAAATTGATAAGGTTGCCCCGGAGCTGGATGTTCTTGCATCATCACTGACCACCTGACAGCGACCTTTCGGGCTTCTGCAGCACGTCTGTTTTCCGGAGATGATACGGAGGTCGACTTTCTCTGAGGTGCCTGGCTTCGTATAATGTGCCATCGTTGAATCCTTCGGACATCTGTTCTGAAGGGAGAGGTTGTTGCAAAGACGCAGGTTTTTGCAACAACTTTTCAAACTATAATGACGAAAACGGGAGCACAGCGTTATGCGAATCATCATGTTAGGCGCACCAGGCGCCGGAAAGGGGACTCAGGCCCAGTTCATTACTGAACGCTTCGGTATTCCCCAGATTTCCACCGGTGACATGCTTCGGGCAGCGGTCAAGGCCGAGTCCGAGCTTGGCAAACAGGTTAAAGAGGTTATGACAACCGGTGGTCTGGTATCTGACGATATTATTATTGCGTTGATTAAGGAGCGGATTCAGCAACCGGACTGCAAAAACGGTTTTCTGCTGGACGGTTTTCCCCGCACCATTCCCCAGGCGGAAGCCCTGAAAGATCAGGGCATTGTTATCGACTACGTTGTCGAGATCGCGGTGGATGATGAAGAGATTGTCGGCCGCCTGTCTGGCCGCCGTGTGCATGAAGGCAGTGGCCGCATCTATCACGTCAAGTACGATCCGCCCAAAGTGGAAGGCAAGGACAACGAAACCGGTGAGCCGCTGATGCAGCGTGCAGACGACAAGGAAGAGACCGTTCGCAAACGCCTGAAGATTTATCACGATCAGACAGCTCCATTGATCGGCTATTATCAGGATCTGGCTGAAAAACAGCCTGAACTGGCACCTGAATATGTGCGGGTAGAAGGTGTTGGCAGTCTGGACAGTATTCGCGATCAGATTCGCGCCAGACTGAAGTAATCCGAGGCCGCGCTCGCTTGTGAAACTTTTGGCACTGGACACCTCATCGGAGGGCTGCTCTGCAGCCCTTTTTGCAGATGGTAGAGTTACTGAGAAGTTTGAAATTGCCCCCAGAGGCCATACTCGCCTGCTGATGCCGATGATTCGCGCGTTGCTGGCGGAACAAGGACTGAAACCTGCAGATCTTGACGCTTTGGCGTTCGCTCGCGGCCCTGGATCATTTACCGGTGTTCGCATTGCCACAGGTGTGGTTCAGGGATTGGCGTGGGGCCTTGGGCTACCAGTTGTTGCTGTATCTTCTCTGGAGACGGTTGCTTTGGGGGCCATTGAAGCTTTACAGGTGAGTGAGGGCGAGGGCATTGCTGTTGCTTTTGATGCCCGTATGAGTGAGGTCTACTGGGGATGTTTTCGCAATCGTTCGGGTTTGCCGGAGCCGCTGGGTGAGGAGAGGGTTTGTCCGCCATCCAGAGTGGCTCTGATGGAAGCTGGCATTGTAAATTGGATTGGCGCAGGCCAAGGCTGGGCTTTTCGCAACGGCATGCCTGACGACGTATCGGCACGAATCAATTCGATAGATGAAGCACTTATCCCCCGGGCCAGCTGGGTAGCACGCCTGGCTGCGGTGAAGTATAGCCAGGACATGGCTGTGCCGGCAGAGCAGGCCCAGCCGGTATATATCCGCGATGAAGTTACCTGGAAGAAGCTGCCTGGCCGCGAGTAAGTCTTTTAATCGACCCGGACTTCTTCCATACTTCGGCAAGTAGCGATTATTTCTCTGAAGCCAGTGGTGCTCTGACGATGATTGGTGGTATTAACCCAGGCAGTACACTCTCCTATCAGTCGGGCACCAACAGCCCTGTACGGGAACGCAATGATATTGCCCGTTCTCCGGCGTCTGCTCCCGAGAAGCCAGCCGAATCAGCCCACCGTGATCTTGCAGGCAGCCCGCTTCAGCCAGCCTCAGAACGAAGTGTCAGCGAGAGCGCGGAGCGTCGTGTAGAGGCTCGTCGCGCGGCTGATGATGTGCGTCTGGAGCGTTTCCGTGCGGATGAGGTTCCACTACCCGCTGCCCGGGCGTTATCGACCTTTGCCAGCGTCGCTGCAGCGGGTCAGGAATCTGGCAGCGAAGCGCTCGCCGGAATCGATATTCTGGTCTGATGTCACGCTCCAACGTTTCGAATGCCTCGCCCCAAGCTGAAACCATTCCGCTGGCAATTGCCAGAAGCCCCTTGGGTGATGATCATCAAGCCCTGTCCCTGAGTACCGATCTTTCCTTGCCTTATCTGGGTGTAGTGCTCCCCAAAGATGTACGACATGCCAATGCTCTGCTGTTTCTGGATGAAAACGGCTTGTGTCTTCAGGTGGCCGGGAAAGGCGCTCCAGGCCCAGTGAGGGCAGAGTTCGTAACCGGCAAGATGGGATATCGCCGTGAGCATGGTGGTGGCTCAGGCCAACTTGTAGCCCGCGCCGTAGGCCTGCAGAAAACAAAGGCGGGACTGCATGTACTGGACGCCACGGCAGGCCTGGGTCAGGATGCTTTTGTGCTTGCTGGTTTGGGGTGTCGGGTTAGCCTTTTCGAGCGCAACCCTGTGATTCACGCGCTGCTGGCAGATGGCTTGGCGCGGGCGGCACTGAATATGGATTGCGCACCGATCATCGCCCGGATGACACTCCGGGCCGGTAGCAGCATTGACTGGCTGACTAACGCCGGGGAAGCGTCGGAAACGCCCGACGCTGCAGATGTCATCTATCTCGACCCCATGTTCCCGCACAGGGACAAATCGGCGCTGGTGAAGAAGGAAATGCAGGTGTTCCGAACCGTTGTGGGGGATGACGACGATTCAGAAGCCTTGCTGGAGGCTGCATTAGCCGCAGCAAAGTATCGGGTGGTGGTGAAACGCCCGCGCAAGGCCCCGGCGATTAGCGGGCCGGAGCCAGGCACCCGGGTAGAAGGCAAGAGCAGTCGTTACGACATCTACCCGATACGCGCGCTGCCCCAACGCTAAAAGCGTTTCTATCCTCTCCCGGCATCCAATCCCTGTCAGACGCCCAGCATGGTCACTTGCTGAATAGCCTGGCGTTTCTCAACGCTCAGTACCAGTCGGGCATCGTCAGCCACCTCATCCAGTCCTTCGCCATAGCAGAGTAGCCCGTTGTCATCTGTGGTGATAACGCCGTTCTTCTGCATGTTTGCGATAAAGCTACGGAACAGGCTCTTGTCAAAAAACTCAGGTGCATTCAGGCCGAACAGAATGGACATGCGCTCGGCCAGCAGGGTGCTTTGCTCTTCCAGTTCCTCTGCGGTGATTTTGGCCGAACCGTATTTGCGCAGTATGCCCAGAACAATGTGGTAACGCTCCACAGTCTGGATGATGAAGCGTGATAGTACCCTCAGGCGCAACATGGCCTCGGTGCCTTCTTCCGGGCGCTCGATTCGCTCATTGTCGAGAGCGACCAGCAGGCCCTGATCTACCAGAACATCAATCCACTGGTTGATCACCGCTTCTGCTTCTTCGGGCTGGTATTTCAGGAACAGTTCCGACTGAATGTAAGGGTAGGCAACGCTGGCGAGGAAAACGATCCTGTCCCGGGCGAGGGAACTCTTGTTCTCGAACAGGCTGGCCACCAATGCCGGCAATGCAAAAAGGTGCTGGATATTGTTGCGGTAGTAAGTCATCAGAATCGCATTGCTGCCTTGCAGCCCGATGATGTCTCCCAGTTTTTGCGGCTGGCGCGAGATCAGCCCCATGGATTCACAATAGGCGACCCAGTCTTTGCCGGTTCCTTCAGGCAAGGTTACCGTTTCGGCGTAAGGAAAGGCTTTCAGCAACTCCGCGTACTGATCCGCCAGACGAATAAGCTGGCCTTCATCCATAGCCAGTCGCTCGGCGCCAAGCAGCACGGTTGCGGTCATGCCAATAGGATTAACGGCAACAGAGGAGTTGATGTCTGAGGCGACTCGCAGTGCCAGATGGGAAACAGCGTCGTTCAGCCAGGCAGGGCGGTATTCGGAATCATAGGCTTCATCCCGCCAGCTTTCATGAACCTCGTCCAGGACGTCAGACAGATGTATGGCTTCACCAAAGTTAACCGCAACACGCCCGAAGGAATTGTTGAGTTTGCGGGCGGTCTTTGCCAAACCAAATACACTTTCCTTCTGTTTTTTCTTGCCTCTGAGTTCTCCAAGGTAAGAGCGCCCCTCCATGACTTTTTCATACCCGATATACACGGGCACGAACACGATCGGCTTGCGATGATCACGCAGAAAGCTGCGCACGGTCATGGAGAGCATGCCCGGGCGCGGTTGTAGCATGCGCCCGGTGCGGCTGCGGCCACCTTCCACAAAATACTCAACCGAATAGCCGCGGGTAAGCATGACATGCATGTATTCATTGAAAACTGTTGAATATAGTGGATTATCGCGGAAGCTTCGGCGCATAAAAAAAGCACCGCCCCGGCGCAGAATTGGCCCGACCAGCGGCATGTTCAGGTTGATACCAGCAGCGATATGCGGGGGCATCAAGCCGTTCTTGTAGAGTACGTAAGACAGCAGAAGGTAGTCGATATGAGAGCGGTGGCAGGGCACATAAACCACGGCATTGTTCTGCGCGGATTCTTTCACAACACGTATGTTGTTGACCGAAATTCCGTTGTAGATGCGGTTCCACAACCAGGCGAGAAGCACCTCAAAAACACGGATGGTAACGACGGACATATTGGCAGCGATTTCATCGGCGTATTTGAGTGCCCGGGCGCGCACCTTTGCTGGCGCAATGTCCTCTTTAATCGCCGTTTCCCGTATGGCTTCCTTTACCGCCTGGGTCCTTAGCAGGCCTTCAACCAACGTTCTCCGGTGTGACAGGTCAGGGCCAAGCACGGCTTGTCGAATTTTGCGAAAATGGGTGCGCAGAATTCGGGCAAGTTTGCGGTTTGCGCGCTCTTCGCTGTGACGATATTCGTCGATGACCTGTTTCAGGGAGAGCGGTCTGTTGAATTGCACGTAGGTATTGCGGCCGTGCACCAGAATAATCAGAAACTTCTGCAGCCGGCCAGCGACAGACCAGGTGTCGGATAGCAGCAGTTTCACCAGAGATTTTTCTTTGTCCGGAGAGCGACCCCAGAAAAGAGATACCGGAACAATTTGAACATCCTGCTCTGGATTCTCAAGGCCGTAGCGCACCAGCGCCTGGAATTCGGTGGTCGGAACGGGTGTCTGGCGCTTACGGAACAGGCCACCAATACGCAGATAGAGAAAAAAAAACGAATGTGAAGGGCCGTTTTTTACCGGAAGCGATGTGGTTGCACCCGGCAGTTGCGCCCGTATCACTTCCTGTTCAAGCACCAGGCGACTGGAAAGAGAGCTGTACTGCAGCACGTAACACACCGGCTTTTCCGGCGTCAGCCCCAAGGCATCAACGCTGTTTCCGCTGACATCTGTCCGGACCCATAGAAACAGTATTTTCCGGAAAAAGGTCAGGATCAGGCTTCGAATACCCTGGTAAAGACGCATAAAAAGTCGCTCCGATGAAAACAGGGGCCAAGTTTACTTGGTTGCGTACAGGCCGGAAAGCCAAGGCTGCATTCTTGATGACCACAGCTCTGTGGTACATTTCGGGTTGGCCCGCTTATCACCAAGGTTCGATGACAGATGGCGACATCAACAATTCAGTGGAGTCCTGGCTGGACCACCAAGGCACCCGAGCAGGGTGATCTGGTTCTGGCGCTGTCTGGCTCCGGTATTTTCAAACCGGACGATGGCTGGTTGCAAACGCTGGAAAGTATCCCTGACAATCCCGGAAATGCTGGCTTTGTATCGCTTGGAAGCGTCAATGGTCGCCCGGTTTTCGTGACGCAAGTACCGGAATCTCTGGTTGTGGGCCGCGACGTTGTTCCGCTGCGGGATGCGCTGATGATGATCAGTGATGTACCGGCAGCTATGCTCAGTACCGGCTTTCAGGTATGGCAGTGGTTCCAGGATCATCAGTACTGTGGCCGCTGCGGTGGTAGCACGGTTTTTCATCCGCGGGAGCGGGCGAAATGGTGTAACAACTGCAATATTCCCTGGTACCCGCGGCTTGCCCCTTGCGTTATTGTGGTTATACGCAAGCAGGATCGGTATCTCCTGGCAAAGTCGTCTCGCGTTAAACGTCATTTTTATAGCCTTATTGCGGGTTTTGTGGAGCCCGGAGAAAGCCTCGAAGCCGCGGTTGCCCGTGAAGTGAAAGAAGAAACCGGCCTGGATATCACCAATATTCAATATCAGGCGTCAGAGCCCTGGCCTTTCCCGCACCAGTTGATGGCAGGATTCTTCGCCGATTATGCCGGTGGCGAGCTGGTTCTTCAGGAAGACGAGCTGGCGGACGCTGGCTGGTTTTTGCCCGGAAGCAGACCCCCGGTTCCACCGGATACCACCATATCCGGGCGCCTGATTCGGGATATGGAAATCAGGATCGCTAGCGGAGGGCGAGGGCTTTGAGCGAGCATGGGGCGCCCCGGATTCTGGTTTTTGACTCCGGTATCGGCGGGCTGAGCGTTGCGGTCTGTGTTCATGAAAAACTGCCACACGCGGCGATTGTATATCTGGCGGATAACGCAGCTTTTCCCTACGGCGGGCAGCCAGAATCTGTTGTGATTGAGCGTTGCTGCACCCTCATTGCCAGCGCGCTTGAACAATACCCTTGCGACGCGATTGTTATAGCTTGCAATACCGCCAGCACCATCGTGCTGCCGCACCTGCGAGCGATGACAGAGGTACCGGTAGTTGGGGTGGTGCCGGCTGTTAAACCGGCAGCAGCCCAGACACTGAATCATCGCATAGGTCTTTTGGCCACCCCGGCAACGGTGCGCCGGCCCTATCTCGACGAGCTGGTTCGGGAGTTCGCAGCCGATTGCCAGGTTGAACGCGTGGGTCACCCGGGACTTGTGCAATGGGCGGAGGATCTGGCGCGCGGGGTTCCAGTGCCTCAAGGCGAACTCGACAATGCGGTTGCGAGACTACGCGATGCCGGCGTCGATACCGTTGTTCTTGGGTGCACCCACTATCCGCTTTTGCTCGAGAGCCTTAAACAGAGCCTGCCTGAGGTAAAATTCTGGGTAGATTCAGGGGATGCTATCGCCCGCCGTGTCGTGTGGCTTCTGGCCCAAGCTGGTAAGCCTGTCGAAGCGCTTGAGTATGGCGGTACGGTGGTAGCGGCTCTCTTCTCGGGCAATGCCCCGGAAGGTGTTGCCAGGTATATGGCGGACCTGGGGCTGCAACCGAAGAGGGTTACCGGGCATTGGCCCAGCAAATCATAGCACCTGGGTTAGTTTGAACATGGCAAGAAACTCCAAGGCCGGTATGCTCCGGTTATGGCAGCAGTAGGTTTTGAGGTTGTTGCCCCGAAACCGTGATTTGGTAAGCTCCAACCAATTGAAATTATAGATAAAATCACCTCTGTTGTAGAGGCCGTGCAGGATTCGCTTCAGAAGTCGGCTTTCCTGATGCTCCGTAGTGGCATCAAGAGACAGTGGGATAAGCCCCAAGTCCAGATGCGGAACTCCCTCGGCCTTGAAAGCGTTCATGGCATGCGCCATCAAGGTATAAAAAATGCCTTGTTTGAAATCTGCGTTGGCGCGGGAAATGTTAGGCACGTAGCTGATGATTTCGTTGTTGCGATAAATCGGGTCAAAGTAGATAAATCCTACAGCCTTACCATCCTGGTATGCGTAAAAATGGTGCTCATTCTCCCGGTAATCCATGTTCATTAGCTTGAAGTGCTTTTTCTCCGTGACCTTGAGGCCCAGGCGCCGCATGTGCTCCGGATAGTTGTAGATTTTGTGGAAGGCATTGTTGGCGAACAACCAGAAGGTGAAAACGGCCATGTACCAGTACAGCTTCTTGGACATGCGCGAGAACACATTGCCTGTCGGGTAGCAGAAATCACCCACAACAACGCTGGCGTCGGCTTTGCCCAGCTGAATCAGGTGTTCCAGAACCCGCACCATCATGGTTTCGTCAAATACATTGAGGAAAAAATTGGCGACGACCATGTCGTACTGGCCGAACTCCTCCACTTTCATGGTGTCGCTGTGAATGCGGCGAATGGTCAGGTGAGGGGCTTCGCTTTCCTGGGATTCTCCGAACTTCCGCAACATGGTTTCTGACAGGTCAACCACGGTAACCTCGGCTCCCAGTTCCGCTGCGCGTATGGCGTCCCTACCATGGCCAACACCGGCAAACAGGATGCGGTCGCCAGGCTTTACCGTCTCCACGTCCAGCATCGCGGTTTTACAACGATGGATGTTTTTGCCGCTGTAGAGATTGCTGAGGAAATCGTATACGGGGCCAATGTCTTGTAAATCAGAGCTTAGTGAACAAGGTAGGGAAATTATGTGCAGCAATGCGCGTTTCCGGATACACAAATTAACGCGTGGCAACACTTTGCAAACACGGTCAAGGTTTTGGTTAGGAATGTCAGACAATGCATGGAGGGTTTGAAGAAATCAGCCAGGTACGGCAGTAGGGACAGTTGTCAGTGCCAGTAGTTTGCTGATATCTGTCGCGGGCTGTGCCGGGCCGTAGAAGAAGCCCTGTACCTGATGACAGCCAAGAGTGCGCAGGTACTCAAGTTGTTTATCTGTTTCCACACCTTCGGCGACGATTTCCAGTTTCAGGCCGTGGGCCATGGCAATAATGGCATTAACAATACAGGCATCATCCACGCCACTGCGAATGGCTTTAACGAAGGACTGGTCTACCTTCAGGGTGTGGATAGGTAACCGGTGCAGATAATTTAGTGACGAATAACCGGTACCAAAATCATCGATGGCAATACGGACGCCCAGGTCGGCGAGCTCACGGAGCTTTTGGCTGATCTGCTCCAGGTCGTTCATGATCACGTTTTCAGTAATTTCGATCTCCAGGTTTCCTGGAGGGAACCGATTTGCATTAACCCGGTCCATCAGGGTTTCCACAAATCTGGGATGCTCCACCTCAACGGGAGAGAGGTTGACCGCCAGGCGCAGATCCTGATGGCCAGCGCGGATCCATTGGCCGACATCCCGGCAGGCCTGGTCCAGAACCTGCTCGCTCAGTCGGCTGATCAGTTTGGTTTCTTCTGCCAGTCCCAGGAAGTCCCGGGGGTAGAGTAAGCCGCGTTCAGGGTGCTGCCAGCGCACCAATGCTTCAAGGCCTACAATCCGATCCGTCGCTGCGCAAACCTGGGGCTGATAAAATACCCGTAGCTCACCCCGCTCAAGTGCCAGGCGCAGATCCCGCTCCAGATGCAGGCGGTTCGTGCTGTCGACACTCATGCTCTCCGAGAAAAAGCGGTAGCTGTCTTTGCCTCTGGCTTTGACGTTGTACATGGCGATATCCGCATTCTGGATAAGCTGATCCATGGTGTCGCCCGCTTCCGGGTATATGGAGATACCGATGCTGACGCCCACGAATACTTCATGTTCGCCCAACACAAACGGTGCTTTGAGCGTCTTGATCAGCTTTCTGGCGATCTGGCTGGCATCTTCGTTGCTGTGAATTGATGGCAGCAGCAGCGTGAACTCATCGCCACCGAACCGCGACAGGGTGTCACCCTTGCGCAGACAGCTTTCGAGGCGCTGGGTCACGGCTTGCAGAAGCCGGTCGCCCATCGCGTGACCAAGGGTATCGTTGATAACCTTGAAACGATCAAGATCGAGAAACATCACAGCCAGTTTCTGCCTCTCTCGGCGGGCATGGGTGATTGCCAGCTCCAGGCGATCTTTGAACAGGGCGCGGTTCGGCAAGCGTGTGAGCAGGTCGTGATAAGCCTGGAAATTGATAAATGCCTCAGCTTCCTTGCGCTCGGTAACGTCTCGGGCAGTTCCGTAGTAGCTGGCGTTCTGACCACTGCCGCCGCCCTGGGTGCGACTGTTGTGTGTCCACGACTGAGGGTCGATGGGAAAGGCTGTTATTTCAAAGTGTCGGGTGGCTCGTCGGCTGCCACGGGTTTTAAGGCGTATCTCGAGGGTGCGGGGGTTGTCTGCGCTTATATCCGGTGCGTTGAGCGCGTATATACCCCTGGCGACATCACGGTCATCCAGAATATGCCGGAAATGCCTTCCACAGAGTTCCACCGGCTTGTAACCCAGCAGACTTTCGACCTTGCTGTTAATAAAGCAGAAATGGCCTTCTGCATCGAGCATGAAAACGATATCGGGTGAACTGTTTACAATGTACCGATGCAGGGCTTCGGATTTCTCAAGGCGGACCTGTATGTATTCATGGGCCTTGAGTAACGATTGTTTGCCAACGACGCCTTTTACAGTGGCGATCAGTTCTTCCGGATCAAAAGGCTTGCGGATGTAGTCCAGAGCGCCGCGCCTGAGCGCCCGGCTGACAGCGGTGAATGAGCTTTCTCCACTGATTACGATACTACCGCATTCGGGCTGCTGGTTCTCAAGATAGGCCATAACGGCGAAACCATCGACCGCTGGCATCCGCAAGTCCAGCAGAGCAAGATCAAATTGCTGAGTGGCTATCAATTCACACGCGTGCTTTCCGCCATTGGCCTCGGTGACATCGTAACCGCAGCCACGTAGCAACGAGGCCAGCGAGCTCACCAGGCGTGGCTCGTCGTCGACCACGAGGATACGTGCCGTTGCCTCCTGCGAGAGGAGCTTGTTGGACTGTTCAGGTGCCATCTGTGCGTATCCGTTCTTCTTTATCAGTCGGATTTGATTCCTTCCTGGCTCGCCGCCGGCAGCAGAATCCGGAAAGTGGTGCCTTCCTGCCCCGCGTGACAAGCAATGATACCGTCCATGTCATCCACAAGCTGCTTCACAATACTCAGACCTAGGCCACTGTGACCTTCTCCTTTTGTGGTCTTCCCCGGCGTGAACAGCGCGTCCCGGATAGTATCGGGGATGCCTGTACCGGTATCGGTCACTTCCATCTCTACCCAGTTGCGGTGGCCTTGCCACACGGGGGCTGATGTCTTTATTGTAACGCCACCACCGTCACTTGGCAGACTTTCTACGGCGTTTCTGACCAGGTTAATCAGAATCTGGCGAATAGCTGACGGGCTGGCAATAACAAGCGTCGGTGTGCTACACATTAGCACGTTAAAATGCAGGTTGTTGGCACTGAACAGGCTGTTTTCAAGCACCCGTGCAAGGCTTTGCAATTCGGCATTAAGGTCAGACATTGTTTCGCCTGTGTTGTCGCCGTTGTCTTGGCTCATCTGCAACAGCAGGTTGCCCGCACGATCCAGTTCGTCTTGCACAACACCCAGTTCTTCCCGCGCGCCAGGGTCATCAAGCCGATCGCGCAGCTGATGAATGTACTGCCGTATTATAGTCAGGGGGTTGCTGATCTCATGCACCTGCCTGCGCAGCTTTTCGATGGCAACTTTATGATTTATCCCGGCGCTCTGTGCATCGCTCTCGAAGGATGCATTTCTTTCCTGCAAAACAGCGGACAGTTGTTCTGTAAACAGGCGTATAAGCTCAGTGGTTGTACCCGGTGTGTTGCCGTCGGTACCCAGCACAAACACGCCAGGGCACCGATCACCTGTGACAACCGGGATGGCTGTCAACGAGGAAGTTCGCAACAACGATAAAAGCTGGCGGTCCAGCACAGCAGGTTTTTGCTCGTTGAGACTGACAGGCATCCTCGAGTTAAAGGCCTCGGTAAGCACGCTGCCACCTGCCTGCGCGGTCACCGCCAGGTGGGGGTGTGGTCCGGTGGTACCGGAAAGCAGGACAAGGCTGTCATCATCGAATCCGAAACACAGTGCGGGCAGTCCGGTAATCAGCGTCAGGCTGTTAACCGTTTCTGCAAGAATGACGCCGCTCTTGCCGGTAAGGTCGGCAAAGCCGATGGCTTGTTGGGCGATGGCCTGGCGCAATACGGTCTGACGGAGTTCCTGTGACCCAGGCTCGGAACGGTAGCTGTTGATCAGCGGTATTCCCAGAGAGGCCGCCATCGCGGATACATCGTGGCTGATTCGCCGGTTTATTTCACGGGTCAGCTCTTCACTGAGCCCAAACAGCGTGCCTGCCGCCGCAATGCCGGCCGAATCAGAAAGTGCCAAACGGGTGGAGAGGCTGATCACTTTGACCAGATGTCCGGCATCACGCAACTCTGAAGGTAGTGCCTGCTGGTAACGCATAGCGTCGGCTGCGAAAGGGCCCAGTCCCCAGGACGTAACGAGTTCCGCAGCAATGTCTGATTGCCGGTCCATATACGCCTGCCGGGTTTCGGCATCCGGCGTTTTAATGGCAATCAGCTCCCCGATATTATGGAGCATGCCCAGCATAAAGGCTTCGTCGACTTCTCGATAGCGAGTCAGGGTGGCGAGAGCGCGCGCTGTCAAAGCAGTGGTCAGAGCGTGTCGCCAGAAATCCCGTAACTGTTGCCATGCGCCGGCGCCCAGCTCGAACAGAACCTGTTGCAGGGCGGCGGTGAGTATTAATGTCTTGAAGCGCTTGGTGCCAAGGCGCGACAGGGCCTGGTCTATTGAGCGAATGCCGGGTGTGGGGCCGTAAAGGGCAGAGTTACCTAATGCCAGGATCCGAACCACCATAGCCGTGTCTGAGGCGATGATTTCGCTGATCTCGCGATAGTTCCCATCCTTGTTGCAAGCCTCAAGCGCGCGCAGTGTGACCTCCGGAAGACTAGGGAGCTGAAGGTCGGGTATTGTGTTCATAGGTTGGCCTGTTGCGCACGGAGATCAGTTTATGAGGCTCTGTTCATTTTTTTTTCAAAATAAAAATGGAGCTTAGTCAAAAAAGCGCTGATTGGAAACAACCGCTGTTCTTTTATTGATCAGCGTATTCATTGTGGCGTGATATGTGTACAATTTTTACAGGTTAGAGCGCATTTGTTTTTGTTGCAAGGATGTAAAAACGCGTGCCATGAGTGCTCAGGATACTCGCAAACATAAAACGAACCCACCCAGAACGATTGCTGTAACGGGCGGTAAGGGGGGCGTGGGTAAAACATCAGTTGCCCTTAATCTGGCACTCACCCTGGCCCGTCATGAAAAACGTGTGCTGTTGCTGGACGGCGACACCGATCTTGCCAATGTCAGCATCATGCTGGGCCTCTATCCGGAGCGAACGCTTGCAAATGTCATTGCCGGCGAGTGTCACCTCGAGGATATTTTGCTGGGGGCGGACTTTGGCCTGCACATTGTTCCGGGTGCTTCCGGTGTCCAGGAGTGTATGGACATGGAGCCGGAAGAGAGTATTCATATCCTGCGCGCCCTCTCCAAGCTTGAGAGCCAATACGATTACGTTATAACGGATACTGCTGCCGGCCTTCAGCCTATTTCCTTGCATATGATTGCGGCGGCTGAACTGGCTTGTGTTGTGGTTACTCCGGATCCGGCCTCGCTGACGGATGCGTTCTCCCTGATCAAGGTTCTGAAGCGTCGAGGTTACCGCAGAACCCCCAGCGTGCTGATCAACATGGCGCAGGGTGCCAGCCAGGCCCGTTCGGTGTTCCAGCGCCTCGATTCGGCGGCACGGCGTCATCTGCAGTGCTCTCTTCATTATATGGGGGGTATCTGGCGCGACGAGACCTTGCGCCAATCGGTGCTGCATCAGAGGCCGGTTGCACTGTTGCCGCCTTCGGATCCGTCTTGTCGTCAGTTCGAAACCTTGGCAGACATGCTTGATGTGCGTTTGTCGCAATTGCCCCCTCGTAAAGCCGGCATCGCCGCATACTGGCATTCAGTTTCGAAGCGGAGCCCGGGGGGCAAGCAGAAAGCTGATGCGGCTGCGCCTGCGGTGGCCAGCCCCCGCGAGCGCTGCCTGCAGGCTGTTGGCGAGCTGGAAGCCGTATTCGGGCAAGCACCCGAGAACGCAATGCTGCGTTATGACGCGTTCACGCGGTTGTTCGCCCTGCTGGGCCAGACGCCAAACAGTGATATCGTTGAAATTATTCAGACCGGTCTTGGTGCAATCGACTGGGAAATCCTGGCCCCTGATCAGCGTGAGCACCTGGCAGCTCACCTGAGACATCTTGCGGATGAGATTTCGTTATCTCCAGATGCCGTAAAGAGCGAGCAAGGCGCATCGCAGCCTGCACTTCCCGAGCCCTCCTACGATCGCGTCAGCTTTGGCGATCAGGACAAACTGGTCCGGGTGTTGAAAGAGCAACCCTCCGATATTTCACTGAATCAATTCCTCAGGTCGCTGGCTGGCAAGGAAAAAAACGGTGACTGAGGTCTCTCGATGGATCATTTCTGCACAGACATGCCGGTTAATCCGTCATTTCATCAGCTGTGTTTGTGGCGTAGCGTTCTGGTAATAAGGATCCGGTATGTCACGGCACTGTCACTGAGATTGTGTAAGGATCAGGTACTGCAAGGGTCCGGGAAAAGGAGGTTTCACAATGGTAGCGCGGCAAAGGGGGGTGGGAATGTCTTCGTCAAAGGTGCTGGAGCAGCTTCGTGGTAAGCATGTCCTGGTTACGGGCACCACGGGCTTTTTAGGGAAGGTTGTTCTGGAAAAGCTGATTCGGGCAGTGCCGGACATTGGAGGCGTACATCTGTTGATACGAGGCAATGGGCGTCACTCTGATGCTCGCAGTCGCTTTCTTGATGAAATTGCGACCTCATCCGTGTTCGATCGCTTGCGCCAGGAGAATGGCGAGGCTTTCGAGATTTTTCTGGAGGAGCGCTTGCACTGCGTTACTGGCGAGATGACGCAGCACGGCTTTGGCCTGCAGCCTGAAGCATTCCGAAAGCTTGCGGACAGTATTGATGCCGTTATCAACTCTGCCGCCAGCGTCAACTTTCGGGAGGAGCTGGATAAGGCCCTGACCATCAATACGCTGTGCCTTGAAAATATCGCCGGGTTGGCGCGCCAGAACCCGGAGCTCGCGGTTATTCATGTGTCCACCTGCTACGTAAACGGCATGAACTCAGGGCAAATTACCGAATCGGTGATCAAGCCTGCGGGCGATGATATTCCCCGTAGCCCAGCGGGCTACTATGAAATCGAAGAGCTGATCCGGGTGCTAAACGACAGCATTGCGGATGTGCGCTCGCGCTACTCCGGTAAAATGCTGGAACGCAAGCTTGTGGATCTGGGTATCCGGGAGGCAAACCGCTATGGCTGGAGTGATACCTATACCTTCACCAAGTGGCTGGGTGAGCAGTTGCTTATGAAAGCTCTGGATGGCCGTGCTCTCACTATTGTGCGCCCGTCCATTATTGAGAGTGCGCTCGAAGAACCGGCGCCGGGCTGGATTGAGGGTGTGAAAGTGGCTGATGCCATTATTCTTGCCTATGCCAGAGAAAAGGTAACCGTGTTTCCCGGTAAACGCTCCGGCATTATTGACGTTATCCCTGTCGACCTTGTCACGAACGCTATTATCCTGGCAGTCGCGGAGGCGCTTGGTGAGCCAGCACAGCAGCGGGTCTACCAGTGCTGCAGCGGCAGTTCCAATCCTGTATCCCTGGGTGAGTTTATTGATCACCTGATGGCGGAAGCCAAATCCAATTACGCAGCCTATGAACAACTTTTCCGCCGTCAGCCGGTCAAGCCTTTTATTGCTGTGAACCGGACCGTTTTCGATGCTCTGGTGGGCGGTGCGCGAATTCCCCTGAGTATGATGCAGCGCATGATGCGCCAGTTGGGCATGCTGGGAAAGGAACGTGACCTCAAGGTATTGCGAAACCTTGATACCACCCGTTCGCTGGCAACTATTTTCGGTTTCTATACCGCGCCGGATTATATATTCCGCAATGATGAGTTGCTGGCCCTGGCATCGCGCACGGGAGAAGTCGACAAGGCTCTGTTTCCAGTGGATGCGCGCCAGATCGACTGGGCTGTGTATCTGCGCAAGATTCATCTTGCAGGTTTGAACCGTTACGCACTCAATACGAAGAGCAAACCCCGCCAGCATTCCTCCAGAGCCCGCAAGCAGGCGGCCTGATTGTGCGTCTATAGTTGAAGTGTGTTAGGACGTTGGTCTAATTCATTGTTTAGTGGCACACATGGTGAACTACATCTATGTGTCCGCAGGGCCGATCCGCCCTATCGCTCTGAATTAACAAAACCGACAATGACAACAGACTCTGATCAAAGGGGAACACAATGACTGATAAACATCTTTATCCAGTAAGCCCGGACGTGGCCAAACGGGCCTTGTTGAACCGCGAGCAGTATGACGAAATGTATCGTCAATCAGTCGAGGATCCGGATACTTTCTGGGGCGAGCATGGCAAACGCCTCGACTGGATCAAGCCGTATTCCAAGGTCAAGAACACCACTTTCGATTACGACAATCTTTCCATCAAATGGTTTGAAGACGGGCAGCTGAACGCTTCGGCCAACTGCCTTGACCGTCATCTCGCGGCGCGCGGCGACCAGACGGCCATTATTTTTGAAGGCGATGATCCGGCCGATTCCCGTCACGTTACCTATCGCGAACTGCATGAAGAAACCAGCAAGTTTGCCAACGTTTTGAAAGGCCTGGGTGTTAAGAAGGGTGACGTGGTCACTATCTACATGCCGATGATTGTTGAAACTGCCGTGGCGATGTTGGCTTGTACGCGTATTGGTGCGATCCATTCGGTTGTTTTCGGCGGCTTCTCTCCAGAAGCACTTGGCGCTCGGGTTGCCAACGGCAAGTCCCGCTTTGTAATTACCTCAGATGAAGGCCTTCGTGGTGGCCGCAAGGTCCCACTCAAAAAGAACGTGGATGCGGCGCTGAAGAATGAAAATGGTGCCAACGTCGAGAAAGTCATCGTTGTCAGCCGTACCGGTAATAAGGACGTGCCCTGGAACGAAGGCCGTGATGAGCGTTATGAGGATCTGATGAAGTCTGCTTCTGCAGATTGCCCGCCAGAGCCCATGAACGCGGAAGACCCTCTGTTCATGCTTTACACCTCCGGTTCTACCGGCGCGCCCAAAGGTGTGCTGCACACAACAGGCGGTTACATGGTTTACGCTTCCATGACGCACCAGTATGTATTCGACTATCACGATGGTGATGTGTACTGGTGTACGGCGGATTTCGGATGGGTAACCGGTCACAGCTACATTCTCTACGGCCCGCTGTGTAACGGTGCGGTTTCTGTATTGTTCGAGGGTGTGCCAAATTACCCGGACAGCTCTCGCATGGGCCAGATTGTCGACAAGCATCAGGTGAATATTCTCTACACAGCACCTACTGCGATCCGGGCGTTGATGGCTGAAGGCGAAGCGTGCATGAGCGGCACAACCCGTAAGAGCCTGAAGTTGCTCGGCTCTGTTGGTGAACCAATCAACCCGGAAGCCTGGGAGTGGTACTACCGCGTGATCGGCAATGGAAAGTGCCCGATTGTGGATACCTGGTGGCAAACAGAAACCGGCGGTATTCTTATCTCACCATTGCCCGGTGCGGTGGATCTGAAGCCGGGCTCTGCGACAGTGCCGTTCTTTGGCGTACAGCCCGGGCTTGTCGACAGCGAAGGTAATGTACTGGAAGGAAAGGCTGACGGCAATCTCGTGATTATGGACAGCTGGCCTGGCCAGATGCGCACGATTTACGGCGATCATGAGCGCTTCAAACAGACGTATTTCAGCGCTTATAAAGGTATGTACTTTACCGGTGACGGCGCCCGTCGTGATGAAGATGGCTATTACTGGATTACCGGCCGGGTTGATGACGTGCTCAACGTATCTGGCCACCGCCTCGGTACCGCTGAGGTCGAAAGCGCTCTGGTAGCCCACGACAAGGTTGCTGAAGCAGCGGTTGTTGGCTTCCCCCACGACATCAAGGGTCAGGGCATTTATGTCTATGTGACTCTGATGCAGGGCGAAGAGCCTTCTGATGAGCTGAAAAAAGAGCTTGTGCAGTGGGTACGCAAGGAAATCGGTCCGATCGCTTCTCCGGATGTGATTCAGTGGGCTCCGGGCTTGCCTAAAACGCGATCAGGCAAGATTATGCGCCGGATTTTGCGTAAGATTGCTGCAAATGAACACGACCAGCTGGGAGACACCTCTACATTGGCAGACCCCGGTGTTGTGGACGAACTCATCGGCAGTCGCGAGTTCAAATAAGGTCTGAAAGCAGGCCGTAAACCTGTGAGGAATCGGTTTAATGACACAAACAATTATCGTCGCTGATGATCACCCGCTGTTTCGGGCTGCTCTGAAACAGGCGGTCAATCAAGCGGTACCTGATGCTGAAACCGTAGAGGTTGACAGCATCAAGGCACTTCAGGCGTCGGTAGACTCGCACCCGGATGCAGATCTGGTTCTGCTTGATCTCAATATGCCGGGTGCCCACGGGTTCTCAGGGCTTGTGTTCATGCGTGGACAGTATCCCGGATTGCCGGTGGTGGTTGTGTCAGGTTCGGAAGAGTTGCAAGTGATGCGGCGGTCGATCGACTATGGGGCATCCGGCTTTATTCCAAAGTCGGCGCCTCTGCCCACCATTACGGAGGCAATTCGAGCCATTCTGGAGGGGGATGTCTGGCTGCCCAAAGGCGTGGCAGACAAACTCGAACGCATGCATTCCGACACCACTGACTTCTCAGAGAAACTGGCATCACTGACCCCGCAGCAGTTCCGGGTGTTGGGTATGTTGGCAGAAGGGCTGTTGAACAAACAGATTGCCTATGATCTGGAGGTGTCCGAAGCTACCATCAAGGCGCATATAACGGCCGTGTTCCGGAAGCTTGGGGTTCGCAATCGCACGCAGGCGGTGATTGCGATACAGCAGATGGAGATTGATCCCTCTGATCAGTCGTTGTCCGGAAACTGAACCTCAGATTGCAGGAATAAAAAACGGGAGCCCGCAGGTTCCCGTTTTTTATTCCAACTGCTCGCAAAAATAGCTTACTTGCTCCCGGCGTAACCCAGCTCTTTGTCAACCGGGTTAAACAACTCTTCTCCTCTGTGCCAACGATCGAAATTATCGAGGAACTGATCCGTAAGGGCCCGCTTCCATCCGATAAAATCGCCGGCCATGTGCGCCGTCATGGTCACGTTTTCCATATCCCACAGAGGATGATCCTCGGGTAATGGCTCTTCATCAAACACATCAAGCCCGGCGCCGGCAATTTCACCGCTCGACAGGGCGGCAATCAAATCACCCGTTTTAACAATCGGCCCGCGCCCGATATTGATCAGGCGCGCTGTGTTCTTCATGGCTTTGAAGGCTTTTTCGTCAAACAGGCCTTCGGTTTGTGGTGTCAGCGGTGCTGCGATAACCACATAATCGGCATGGCCCAGCTGGTTATACAGATCGTCATTGCCGTGAACGGCAACAAAGTCCGGGTCGTCTTTGCGGGCTGTTCTGGCTATACCGTGCGGCCTCAAGCCGGCCGCCGCAACGAGGCGTCCGATCTGACGACCGATGGAGCCTGCGCCAACCACCAGAACCTGCTTGCCCTCGGCTCTTTCTGTATCCCTGTGCTTCCACTGGTGTTTCATTTGCAAACGGATTGAGCCCGGGAAATCCTTGGCAAACATCAGAATGGTACATAGCACGTACTCGGCGATCGTTCGGTCAAATATGCCTCTGGCGTTGGTGACCACCACCTTGCCTTTTGTGAGGGCAGGGAACATCAAAGCATCGACCCCGGCACTGGTGGCGTGTATCCATTTCAGCTTGTCTGCACAGCCCCATGCGGCCTCAAGAGCCTCGGTGCGGAAATCCGTCACCATCATTACGTCGGTACCCGGCAGAGTGCTGCGCAGGGTTGCCTCGTCACTGGCGAAGCGCACTTCTGCGCGAGCTCTTAGTGAATCCATACCCGGTGGCTCCTGCTCTCCGGGTGCGGTGAGAACGGTTACCACAGGCTTGCTGTGTTGAGTCATTGAACCTCCGCCTGGTCAGATGGCTGATTGTCGTGTGTGATTTTTCTGAGGCTTGTTATTCCCGTTGTCAGGCCCTCGATGCCCTCGACACAGTCTGGTGGGCAGATGCCATTGGGTCAACCTCGGCCTGGCTCTGTTGTTTCCGGGGCAAGCTGGCTGGCACGTACTAATACCTATGCATTGTTTGTCTGTTTTTGTCTTGTATGCCCTGACCTTACTGGCTAACCTGCAGTGGTAGATGTTTTTGCCCCCGTTCCCGTTGCAGGAGGTTGTTATGGCAGACGCCGCCAACAGAGATACCGGCCAGGAAAGCCCAAAGAAAGTGAAGTACCGGAAAGGCAAGGCCAGTTGGAACCCTGCCATGCAGGCTGTTCCGGTGCCGGGCATTCGGCGTATGGTCAATATGGCAGCCACCATGAAGGATGTTATCCATCTTTCGATTGGTCAGCCGGATTTGCCAACACCCAAGCATATTATTGATGCTTATGTTGATGCCCTCCACGCAGGGCAGACTGGCTATACCATGGACGCCGGGCTTCCTGAATTGCTGGTAGCGCTGAGGGATTACTATGGTAAGCGCTACAACCGCAAGCTCACCCGAGACAACATTCTGATCACCAGCGGTGCCACGGAAGCCATGTATCTCGCAATTTCTGCTACAGCAGCGCCGGGGCGACAGTTCATCGTGACGGACCCCTCCTTCCTGCTGTATGCGCCTCTGATTCGTATGAACGGAGGTGAGGTCAAGTTTGTGCCGACTCACGCGGAGAACGATCACCAGCTCGATCCTGACGAGGTGATCCGTGCCATGGGGCCGCGCACTTTTGCCCTGATACTCAACAATCCGAATAACCCGACCGGAGCGGTATACCCCCGCAGTACCGTGGAAACCATTCTGGAAGAGTGCGCCTACCGGGGCATACAGGTTTATGCCGACGAGGTTTATGATCACCTGATCTTTGATGACGATGATTTTGCCAGTGTCCTGAACTGTTCCATGGATCTGGACAACATCATGTGCATCAGCAGTTTTTCGAAAACCTACAGCATGGCGGGGTTACGTATAGGCTGGGTTATTTCCAGCCAGGCGGCGATTAAATCCCTGCGGCGCTATCACATGTTCACGACTTCGGTTGCCAATACGCCTTCGCAGTTCGCTGGTGTGGCGGCGCTGACGGGTGATCAGCAATGTGTGAGGGACATGCTGGATATATACCGGGAACGCCGGGATAAAGTGGTTGAGTTGATAGATCAGACGCCCTACATGACCGGCTACAAGCCAGGTGGCGCTTTCTTTGCGTTCCCGGGTTTGCCTCCCCATGTGGATGGTTCGGACCTGGCGCTGCGCATGCTCAAGGAAACCGGGGTATGCATGGTGCCGGGAGATGCGTTTGGCGAGGCCTGTACCAACGCTGTGCGTATCAGTTTCTCGACGACCTGCGAGAACCTTGAAGCTGCGTTTGATCGAATCATTCCGTGGATGGCTAAACAACAGTTCTGAGGTACGCCTATGTCGGCTCTGGATTCTGTACTTATCCAGTGCCCCTACTGCTGGGAGACGCTGGATATCAGCGTCGACCCGTCTGTAGTGGAACAGGAATACGTTGAAGATTGCCAGGTATGCTGCCAGCCCATTCTATTGCAGGTTGTTTTCGATGATAATCTTACCCCTCACGTAGAAGCCCGGGCCGAGAACGAGTGAACGGCCTGCGCTGCCGCCGCGCAGATGGTCAAACCCATGGAGAGACAATGATGAATAAACTGCACCTGAGTGGCCTCTGGGGCATGGTGTTTCTGGTGCTTGCCTTGTCCAGCGGCTGTGCCAGCCTTTCCCCCTATTCAATCTCGGAAGGCGAACTGGAGCGTCACCTGCAGGACGCGGTTCGTGACTACGATCGCATCCAGCTGAAGAATGGCTCTCCACTAAGTCTGAGCCTTGATGGCGCCGACGTTACCTTGGGGCCGGATGGTCGGGATGTTGCGGTGATTGACTTGAAAGGGCAGGTCGCGCTGAACGCATTTCTGGCCAAACTGCCGGTTGATATTGCTTTGAAGATTGAAGGCGCACCGGTCTACGACAGCAAGGAAAAGGCTATTTACATCCGCAGAATAAAACTGCTGGAAAGCAGTGTTGATGCGGGCTTCTTCAAGAGCGATCTGGCGCCAATCACCGACAACGTTATGCGGGTTGTGGCCCAGATGCTTGAAACCATGCCGGTTTACCGTCTGGATGAAACCAACGCTGCCCAGCGAATGTTCGGCATGATGCCTATGGATGTGCGTGTAGCGCCGGGGCGTCTCGAATTTGTGATGGCTGATTAATAGGCGCTTATGAATGAAACAGAGCCAGAAAATTTTTTCTGGCTCTGTTTCTCTGGTCTCTCAATTATTCTGATTCCTCAGGCTGAAAGCCGTTGGCAGATCGCTTCGCCGATCTCCCTGGTTCTCCGCCGGGCACCGGCACTCTCTGCCAAGTCTGCTGCCACAGCGTCAAACAACTCCTTGCCAGCCGCCGCCATAACAGGATCCTTCCGGCCCAGCCACTCCAGCATGCGTGCGGTGGTAAACAACATGGCTGTCGGGTCCGCCAGGCCCTGGCCGGCAATGTCCGGAGCACTGCCATGGGTGGGCTCGAACATGGAGGGCATTTCCGGATCTGTGGGGTTCAGGTTGCAGGATGGGGCAACGCCCATGCCACCCGACAACACGGCCGCAAGATCCGTAAGAATGTCGCCCTGCAGATTGCTGGCGACCACCACGTCAAAGGCCCACGGGCTTTGCACGAACTTCATACAGGCGGCGTCTACCAGCTCGTGGTGCGTGGCTACGTCCGGATACTCCTTGCTGATGTCCTCAAATGCCTCGGTGTACATGTCGCCCCAGTAGCGCAGGGCGTTGCGTTTGGTAATCAGGCACACCTGACTTTCGCAACTACGGCCATCCCGACTGCCATCAGGAGTACGGAAGCTTCTGGTACGGCCCTCTTTAACGCGGTCTGCAGCCCTGGCACGAGCCTGTTCAAACCCATAGCGAATAATGCGGTTGGTCGCCTTGCGGGTAAACACTTCCATCTGGGTGGCAATCTCATCTTCGGTTCCCTTGCGCAGCCGGCCACCCTGGCTCACATACTCGCCCTCGGAGTTTTCCCGGATCACCAGCATATCGATGTCTTTTGCTCGCTCATCGGCGAGATATTGGCGGGCGCCGGGTAACAGGCGAGCAGGGCGTTCGCACACCCACTGGTCAAAGCCTTTGCGCATATCCAGCAAAGGCGCCAGAGAGACGCTGTCGGTTAATAGATAACGATTCGGGTCGTCCAGAGGTCCCGGGTCACCCAAGGCGCCGAGTAATATGGCGTCATAGGCTTTGAGCTGGGCCAGGGCGTCATCGGGCATGGACTCGCCATGCTCCTGATGCCAGGCATGTGAAGGCCAGGGGAAGCGCGTCCATTCAAGCGCCAGGCTGTGCTTTGCGCGCAAGGTTTCCAGGCAGCGTATGGCTTCCCCCACGACTTCCGGGCCGATGCCATCGCCCGGGGTTACTGCGATACGGGTAGTTTGGGCCATTATGGAGACTCCTTTAATTGAAAGGCTTGAACGAATGCTAAAGCCCAGTGTAGTTGCGTGACTAGCGGATGCCAGCGTTTGATAGACTTTTACTGTAAGTCGTTTTACCAGCAAGCTTTTCGTGGCTATAGTGGCGGCCAGATACTTTTTTATTGATCCGGCGGATTTTCCCGGCTCAAAACATCGGAGTCAGTGTGAAAAAGCCAGAAATCCTCTTTGATGAGTCCCACTGTGAGCAATGCGCCTGTGGGGAAGGCCTGGACTTTTCTTTTACCTTTGCCTTTCAGCCTATCGTCGACGTTCCCAGGGTATTACTCTCTACCAAGGTTATCTGTTTGCGAGGCCCGGTTTCGAGTGTTTGCCAGAGCCGCATTTTCCGGCCTGACGTTTGCCCTAACTTACAGGAAGCCTGATCGTGCTTTATCGCCTTCTTACTATTATTGGTGGCCTTGTGTTCGTAGCAGCGCTCTTTGCGCTGTTGTGGTTCTTCTGCAAGAAGTTCCTGGAGCATCACGGGGTTACTGACAGTGCTGCTGCCAGTGTTTCAGACCGCGCCACAACGCTTGCTACCTGGACCTTTGCTGGCATCAGTGTCGGGTTGGTGTTTGCAGTGGTCGGGGCGTTTCTTCTTGGGCCTTGGGCGTTTTATCGCACACTGCGCGGCCATGGAGTCGCTATTTCGGATGGCGCAGCCATCTGGTGGGGATTTGGTATTGTGACTGCCTCGCTCGGTATAACGGCGATCGGATTTTTTGGCTTCCTTGCTGCTGTGGGCGCTTACTGAATCGCTTTGAGCTGTTCCCGGAACCAGATTAGCGCAGGTTCCTGACCATAAGCCTTGTGCCAATATAGATGCGCATCGAGTGAGGGCAGGTCTGCTGGCGGGTTCATTATGGTAATGTTGGCTCGCTCTGCAATAATTCTGGCGTAAGTTTCCGGCATGGTCAGCAAAAGATCGGTTGCTTCCACGACCCGGCAGGCCGCGTAGTAATGCTGGCAACGCAGGCGGATGCTGCGCTGAACCCCGAGCCTCGACAGTTCAAAATCCTCAATCCCGGGCCCTTCCGTACGTGACGAAACCAGCACGTGACGCGCTGAAAGATACCTATCCATGTCCAATGCCTTTGATGCCAGCGGGTGCCCTTTCTGTGCCAGAACCACAAGCCTGTCCTGCCTTAGAAGCTCATGTGACGTTTGACTGCTGACCGGCAGTAGAACGTCAACGGCAAAGTCCAGTTTGCCAGCCGCGAGTTGTGTTTCCATTTCCCGACGAGGAATGCGTTTGCTGGCAATCTCCAGTTCCGGATAAGGATCCAGCCGTTGCATGAACTGCGGCAGAAAAGTCGATTCCAGAACATCCCTCAGGCCCAGTGAATAGGTTTTGCGCTGATTCGCCGGATCAAATGCATGAAACTGATTCACCGCTCCCTGAATCTGGGTAAGCCCGGGTTTCATGGATTCGAGGAAGCGGCGGGCCAGAGGTGTTGGTACCATCTGATTGCCCTGACGGGTGAACAGCGGGTCATCGAAATGATCCCGCAGGCGCGACAGGGAGTGGCTTACCGCCGGCTGGGTCAGGTGCAACGCCTTTGCTGCGCGGGTGAGGCTTCCTTCCCGATATATAGTGTCAAAAACATGCAGAAGGTTGAGGTCAAGGCGAGTACCGGCCATGTTCAGTGTGCTCTTTGTGAATAAACGAAGTTAATAGTAAACGATAAGAATAATTCAGTCGTGTAATAGTTGGTGTAACCGTAGACTGCTCTCATCGTGCTTTTTGTTCATCGCACTCTTTTTCCGGTATTCAATTTTCGTGAGGGTTCAGCAATGGATTTCAGTATCTCCGAGAAAGGTCAGGATTATCTCAAGCGTGTAAAAGCGTTTATGGCGGAAGAGATTTTCCCGGTTGAAGCTCAGTACCATAAAGAGCTGGCGTCGCTTGAAAATCGCTGGGTTGTGCTGCCAATCATCAAGGAGTTGAAAGAAAAGGCCAAAGCCCAAGGGCTCTGGAACATGTTCTTCCCGGATGAGAAATACGGTTGTGGCCTACTTAACTCCGATTACGCTCTGATTGCTGAAGAGACGGGCCGCAGTTTTATTGCGCCTGAGATTTTTAACTGCAATGCGCCGGATACCGGCAATATGGAAGTGCTGATTCACTACGGTTCTGAAGAACAGAAGGCCGAATGGTTACCGCGTTTGCTCAGCGGCGAAATCCGTTCGGCGTTCTGCATGACTGAGCCCGCCGTAGCCTCTTCCGATGCAACAACCATGGAAGCAACGGCGGTGGTTGAAGGTGACGAAGTGGTGCTGAATGGCCGTAAGTGGTGGAGTACCGGCATTGGTCATCCTGACTGCAAGGTCGCCATCTTTATGGGGCTTTCGGACCCGGATGCCCATAAGCATCGCCGCCACTCCATGGTTCTGGTTCCGCTTGATGCGCCGGGTGTGAAAATTGAACGTATGCTTCCGGTGTTTGGGGAGTACGACGAGCCTTACGGGCATGGCCAGGTGCTGTTTGAAAATGTGCGCTTGCCCAAGAGTGCGTTTATTGCAGGCCCCGGGCGTGGCTTTGAAATTGCCCAAGGTCGTCTTGGGCCTGGCCGTGTGCACCACTGTATGCGCGCTATCGGCGCAGCTGAGCGTGCGCTTGAACTTCTGGTGAAGCGGGCGATGAGCCGTGAGGCGTTCGGTCGCCCGTTGGCGAAGCTGGGCGGTAATCCGGATATTATTGCCAATGCCCGCATGTCGATTGAACAGGCGCGTCTGCTAACTCTGAAATGTGCCTGGGCGCTGGATACCAAGGGGATTGCGGGCGCCATTCAGGAAGTTGCTATGATCAAGGCGGTTGTTCCTTCAATGTTGCAAACCATTGTCGATCAGGCAATTCAGATTCACGGTGGTGCCGGGGTGAGTGACGACGACTTCCCGTTGACCCAATTGTTTGCCTATGCTCGTGTGCTGCGTTTGGCAGATGGCCCGGATGAGGTGCATCGGGCTACGGTTGCTCGCATCGAGTTACGCAAATATAAAAACTAACGGAAAACACTATGACACAAAGAGTATTCGTAACAGGCGGCGCAAGCGGCCTTGGCAGGGCCATTGCACTGCGTTATGCCAGAGAAGGCGCCAAGGTCTGTATCGGTGACATTAATTCCGAGCAAGGCGTTGGTGTTGAACAGGAAATCAACTATGCCGGTGGCGAAGGCTACTTTGTAGAGTGCGATGTTCGGCGGCTGACGGATCTGGAAAAAATCTGTGCGGACCTCACTGAGAAGTGGGGCGGCGTGGATGTGGTGGTGAATAATGCCGGCGTGGCGTCTGCCGGGTCGATTGAAGATACCACCATGGCCGATTGGGAATGGATTTTGGATATCAACGTGCTGGGCGTGGTGCGAGGCTGTAAGGCGTTTACGCCGCAGTTCAAGAAGCAGGGTTCAGGTGCGTTTGTGAACATTGCCTCCATGGCGGGCCTGATGTTGGCGCCGCTGATGGATAGCTACAATGTATCGAAGGCCGGTGTTATTGCATTGTCGGAAACTTTAAGCCAGGAATTGCGGAGTGACGGCATTCACGTCAGCTGCGTTTGCCCGGCGTTTTTCCAGACCAACCTGACCAACAGCATGCGTTCGGATATTCCCGGTATTCAGCAAAGTGTGAATAAGCTGATGAAGCGCTCCAATATTTCAGCCGATCACGTTGCAGAAGATATAGTGCGTTCGGTCAAGAACAAGGATTTCTGGGTGTTACCCCACGCCAAAGAGCGCCGCCTTTGGATATTCAAGCGCTACGTGCCCTGGGCTTTCGACAAGCTCATGTACGAAGAGAGCAAGCGCTGGATGAAGAAGATGGGCGGTAAGGCCAAGGCCTGACCGGAACACGAGAGTAAAAGGAGAGCTTGGAATGACCCAGATTGATCAAGCGGAGGACATCCGCGAAGGTGAGGAGCTCGATCTTTCGACCGTTGACCGGTTTATGAAAGGTGCCATCCCGGATCTCACGGGCGAGCCGATTATCCGTCAGTACCCGGGCGGTGCTTCCAATCTGACGTATCAGGTGGACTACGGTGACCGCTCATTTGTTTTGCGCCGCCCACCTTTTGGCAAGATTGCAAAATCTGCCCACGACATGCTGCGTGAAGCGAGGGTGATGCAGGCGCTGAAGCCCATCTACCCTTATGTGCCCGATATCATCGCCATTTGCGACGATCACGACGTGTTGGGGTGCGATTTTTACGTGATGGAGCGCTTGAACGGCATCATCCTGCGCCAGGACTTCCCCAACGATCTGCAATTGAATGAAACCGATACACGCAAGCTGTGTCTGAGCGTGATTGACAAGATGGTGGATTTGCACCGAGTTGATACCAAGGCTGCGGGCCTGGATTCTCTGGGCAAGGGTGAGGGGTATGTTCAGCGTCAGATCGGCGGCTGGAGTGATCGTTTCCGTAAAGCCCGCACAGACGATGTCGGCGATTTTGAGGCGGTTATGTCCTGGCTGAATGACAAGATGCCAAATGACATTGCCCAGGTTGTTATTCACAACGACTTCCGTTTTGACAACGTGGTGCTGAACCCGGGCAACCCATTTGAGGTAATTGGGGTGCTGGATTGGGAAATGGCAACGATTGGCGACCCTCTGATGGATCTGGGCAACACGCTTGCCTACTGGATTGAGGCGGACGACGAAGGCCCGTTCCAGATGCTGCGCCGTCAGCCTACGCACCGCCCCGGCATGCTCACACGCAAGGAAGTGGTGACGTACTACATGGAGACGTCCGGTTTTCGGGCGGATAACTTCGATTTCTATGAGATTTACGGGTTGTTCCGGTTGGCGGTGATTGTTCAGCAGATCTATTACCGGTTCTACCACGGCCAGACCAGCGACAAGCGTTTTGCGGCGTTTGGCCATGCGGCCAACTATCTTGAGAAGCGCTGCCAGCGACTGATTACAGAGAGCTTTCTGTAATGGCTACGGTGTACCTTTTGCGCCACGGCCAGGCCAGTTTTGGCAAGGAAAACTACGATCAGCTTTCGCCCAGAGGTTGGGAGCAGGGCAGGGTTCTGGGCCGTTGGATGGTCGGCAAGATAGCGCCAGCTGCGATTTTTGGCGGCGACTTGCAACGCCATCGAGAGACCGTTGAAGCCATCGCGACCGGGTACGGTGCGAAGTTGCCGGGTATGCAGGTGACGACCGGCTTTAACGAGTTCGATCACGTCTCTGTTGTTAACCGCTACCGGCCCGAATGGAGTGATCGGCAGGTTATGGCAAGAGATCTTGCTGCTTTCCCGAAACCCGCAGCAGCCTTTCAGCAGACTTTTGTGAAGGCGTTGCGCAGGTGGGCGTCCGGAGATTATGACGCGGAGTACGATGAGACCTGGACGGATTTCAAAAACCGGGTGCTTGCAGCCTTTGATGAAATGATTGAGTTCGCAGACGGTGGGGATGTTCTGGTGTCCACATCTGGAGGCCCCATTGCGGTGATGTGCCAGCACCTTCTGGGCCTGGAAGATGAAAGAGCATTGGCGTTAAATGAAGTGATCGCCAATACCAGCGTTACCCGGGTTCTCTACTCCGCTGGCCGCCGCAGCCTGTCTGTTTTCAATAATTACAGCCACCTGGAAGCGGAAGACCCCGCCCTGGTGACGTTCCGATAACACATTGAGGTGACTGAATGAGCAAGAAAGACCTGTTTGATCTGACCGGCAAAATCGCTCTGATTACTGGTGCCAGCCGTGGCATTGGCGAAAGCATTGCCCGTACTCTCGCGGACTATGGAGCTCACGTGATTGTTACCAGCCGCAAGATTGACGGTTGTGAAGCCGTAGCCAGCAGCATCCGTGAGTCTGGAGGCAGCGCCGAGGCCTATGCGTGCCACATCGGCGAGATGGACCAGATTGAAGCCATCTGGGCCTATATTGAAAAACAACATGGCAAGCTGGATATTCTGGTCAATAACGCCGCAGCTAACCCGTATTTTGGCCCGATTGAAGACACAGATCTTGGTGCTTTCCATAAAACAGTCGACGTCAACATTCGCGGTTACTTCTTCATGTGTGCCCGTGGTGCGCAGATGATGAAGAAAAACGGCGGTGGTTCGATTGTTAACGTGGCGTCTGTAAACGGTGTGAATCCGGGCCATTACCAGGGAATATACTCTGTGACCAAAGCTGCTGTTATCTCCATGACCAAATCCTTCGCCATGGAACTGGGCCAGCAGAATATTCGCGTGAACGCTCTGTTACCGGGGTTGACGGATACCAAGTTTGCCAGCGCTTTGACCTCTAATGAAGCCATTAAGAAGCAGGCTATGGCACACATTCCCATGAAGCGGGTTGCCGATCCCGGCGAGATGGCGGGCACTGTGCTGTATCTGGCATCGAATGCTTCAAGCTACACCACGGGCGCCTGCATCAATGCCGACGGCGGCTATCTTACGATTTAGCTACTCGTAAGCTTGCGACGTGATTTTCTGACCAGTCGTTGATGGTACTTTGGTGCCTGCCGACCAGAGATTCCGCTTCGAGCTCCCGGTGCTTATTGGCCATATTGTCAGCCAGCTCCCTCGCCTGCTCATCACTGAGGCTGGAGAGCAGATTGATAGCGGTGGGCGTTATTTGATGAAGCAGCGGCGGGAAGAACGTCATCAGCTGGTTTTGAAGGCTTTTGACTTCAGTTGGGCCTGGGTTACCTGAAGACAGTGCCATTGCTTCAGATTTTCAATATCAACTTCCAGCTGCTGCTTTTCCGCTGGTGCTGATCATTTTGGTCGGGGCGATCGACAACACAGTATTCGGAAATTCACGGGCCGCACACAACTCGTCATCTCCCATGCTCAACGTGGACATTTACCTCAATGGAGATCCTGATCATACCTCGGCTGCAACTAATGTCGCTACGGTGACTCTAATGGATGATTTTGTTTTAGGCCCGCTCTGAAAAATCCAGATCGGAGTTGAACGTCAAAGCCCCGGACTTCCGGGGCTTTTTTATTGAACGGAAGTATGCGGTTGACCTGAATTTACCCGAGAAAGCGCCGTGCCAGTCGGCGGCCGGAAATGCAGAGAATACAAAATCCGGTCCAGCACAGCCTGACCATTCCAGGCAGGATCGTTATTCACCATCCCTACTACAGCCCAGGTCGTGTTGTTTTCATCCCGCGTGAAGCCAGCAATAGACCGCACGTTTTCCAGGTAACCGGTTTTAATGCGGCCTTCGCCATCCATACCTGTATTGCGTAGACGACGAGCCATGGTTCCGTCCATAGCGATAATCGGCATGGAGGCCATAAGGTCTGAGGCGTAGGGGCTGTTCCAGGCGTGTTGCAGAATTTTCGTACCTTGCCGGGCGGTGATCTTGCCGTGGCGGGTCAGGCCTGCTCCGTTATCGATGACCATCCCGGAGGTGTCAACGCCTTTGCGCTCCAGCCACTCATAAATAACGCGGATACCGGCGACCCGGTCGTCTTTTTCGTTATCCAGGCGGTTTTGCGCGCCAATGGTCAGCAACAGTTGCCTGGCCATCACGTTGCTGCTCCACTTGTTGATGTCCCGCACCATGGTGACCAGATCTGGCGATGTGGTTTTCATAACCAGTCGGGCATCTTCCGGAGTTGGTCCGTTCAGGTTTCCACCGGATACGATGATGCCCATCTCTCCAAGCAAGGAGCGGATCATGGAGGCACTGTATTGTTCGTGGGGCAACAGGGAGAGGTAGGTTGTGGTGCGACAGCCTTGCGGCAGTTCGCCAGTTACCCGCACGGTGATTCTTCCGCCTTTCTGAAACACCGGCTCCCAATCAAAACTGCCGCGCGACGGGCAGGTGCCGTCGGCCACCGCGGTTACACGGTTGTCGATAACGATCTCGCCGAGAGCGGGTGTGCTCCAGGCCTGGGTGCCACGTTCGTCGGCACGCACCTGGAAGTGCATGAGATTGAGGTTGGTCAGGTAGGCAGACGGCTCAACCAGAAACGGCGCGTGTGGGTTGTCGCCATTGTCTTCAAACGCAGGGAAACCGCCGTCAATTTCAAAATAGCTGCCATCCAGCACCAGATCGCCATCAATACGGGTAATTCCCATATCGCGGAGTTCCCTAAGGGTTGTCCAGAGCCGTTCGTAGGTGAGTTTCGGATCGCCACCAAAGCGCACGTAGAGATCGCCTTTGAGGGTGTCTCCAACCATTTGCCCGTCTGTCAGAAAATCTGTGTCCCAGTGATGGGTGGGGCCAAGAATTTCCAGAGCAGCGTAGGTGGTGATCACTTTCATGATGGAGCCGGGGCTCATCGGCACATCGGCATTGATGTTTTGATCAAGCCCCGGACCGTTCAGGGGCACAGCGGCCATACTCAGAGCTTCTTCGCTGTTAAGGGATTCTGTCGCGTAGTCCCGCATCTGGCTGGCCCAGAGGCGGTTACCGCTGTAGCCCGCGCCGTCACCATCAGCAGCCAGTGCGGATGGCAGGTTCGCCAGAGCAGGGGCCATGGCAAGCGCAACGGAAAAAGCCAGCGCTGGATGCCTGCGACGGAGGCTGACTTTTTCTGCGCGATTTGGATGCGGCATACCCGTAATCACCATGATGGCTGTTTGATGAGCTGTGAAAAAACTCTCTATACCAACAATAGCCCATCTTTGCGGGTTGTACTATGCAGAAAACCTCTACATGACGTTAAAAAATGCCAGTAGACCGCTTGTTTGTAATGGAGTTTCGTGACTGACTGTAAGTCTGCATTCTCGAAGCGGCGAGGCAGGTATCAACAGGATACGGACGGATACACTGCTGCCAGCCTTCACGGTTATTCCGGGCCAATGAAAAGTCGTTTTATTTGGTGATAATGGTTGGGTTATCAATGGAGGATTTGATTATGTTTAACAGACTCGCTCACCACGCGAACGTGCTGGGTTCCGTTGCAACCTCGTCGTTA
>TARA_R110001606_G_scaffold239423_1_pt1 | contig 66907 bp, 61 predicted proteins | sample TARA_R110001606 | Tara Oceans TARA_R110001606 (sample SAMEA4398315) | marine metagenome | biome: Polar Biome; feature: [SRF] surface water layer (ENVO:00010504); material: water (ENVO:00002006), including particulate matter (ENVO:01000060) such as... | depth 5 m
CACAGGGGGAGGGGGACCATGCGCAGCATGGTGGAGGGGGAACCGCCCCACCGCCCCACCCCGTCTCCTCCCCATCCGCGATGGGGAGGGGGACCGCGCAGCGGTGGAGGGGAAAGGCCGCGCCACCCCGTTCTTGAGTCTAAGCGGGCCTGAAGACTGTCCACTCTGCCGCGCGGCGCACTCTTCGAGTGACAGGACGATCCGGGAGCAGCTAGCCTGTTCGTGACAGCGGAGGGCGAGTTCTTGATTTCTGAATATCTCGATAGGGTCATCGCCCAGTTCAAGAGCGGCCAGGCCACTGAACACAGCTACCGTCCCGCGCTGAACGACCTGTTCCAGGGCATCGATCCGACGCTTACAGTCATCAATGAACCGAAACAGTCCGAAGGCGGCGTGCCCGACTTCATGTTTCAGCGTGATGGCGTTCCAATCGGCTGGGCCGAAGCCAAGGACATCGACAAGGACGTCATCAAGCTGAAGGGCTACTCGGTCGAGCAGCGTAAGCGCTACGAGGCCGCCTACCCCAACCTTATCTACACCAACGGCGTCGACTTCGAGTTCATCCGAGAAGGCGTATCCGTTCACTTCGTCTCGATTGCCGACTTTGTCTTGGGACTTCGCCCTGTCCCGGAAAAATTCGACGAACTGGAACGCCAGCTCAGGCTGTTCGCCGAACAGAAACCCATCAGCATCCGGTCCGCCTCCAAGCTTGCGGACATGATGGCGGCCAAGGCGGCGATTATCAAAGACGAGGTTGCGCTGGCGCTGAAGGAGGACCCGGAATTCCGCTCGGGGCTCGGCGGCCAGTTCAAGAGCTTCAAGGCCAATTTGCTTCCGAAATTGGAGCCGGACGAGTTCGCTGACCTCTACGCCGAAACCATTACCTACGGCATGTTCGCTGCCCGCTTTCATGATGACGACCTGGCGACTTTCAGCCGTCAGGAAGCGATGGAGAAGCTCCCGGCCTCCAATCCATTCCTGAAGGGTCTGTTCGAATACGTCGCCGGCCCCGCCCTGCCCAAGCGCCTGACCTACATCGTCGATGATCTGGTCCAGGTCATGCGCGCCAGCGACCCGCAATCCCTGTTCCGCGACTTCGGTCATTTCACCGCGCGCAACGACCCCTTCATCCATTTCTACGAAGACTTCCTCGCCGCCTATAACCCGAAGAAGCGCAAGAGCCGGGGGGTCTGGTACACGCCCGAGCCCGTGGTCGATTTCATCGTCCGCGCCGTGGACGATGTGCTGAAGACCGAGTTCGGCCTCGCCGATGGACTGGCGGATACCTCAAAGGTGACGGTCGATTGGGACACGGGTCAGAACCATCCCAAGTCCGGCAAGCCGGTCACCGAAAAGCGACAGGTTCACAAGGTTCAGATTCTCGACCCGGCCACCGGCACCGGCACCTTCTTGGCCAAGGCGGTTCAGCTGATCTCCGACAGGGTCAAGGAGCGCGCGCCCGGCAAATGGTCCGGCTACGTCGAACAGGATCTGCTGCCGCGTCTGCACGGTTTCGAACTGCTGATGGCCAGCTACGCCATGTGCCACATGAAGCTCGACATGCAGCTGACCGAAAGTGGCTACAAACCCAGCGCCAAGCCGCCACGTCTGTCCGTCTGGCTGACCAACTCGCTGGAGCCAGCCGAGCGCGAGGTCCGCGACCTGTTCTTTCAGCCGTTGGCGGAAGAAGCCCGCGGGGCCAGCGCGGTCAAGCGCCAAACGCCGATTATGTGCGTGATTGGAAACCCGCCCTACTCGGGCATTTCTCAGAATAACGGTAGTTGGATCACTAATCTGATCGAGAACTACAAGTACGTCGATGGCCAGCACTTCGGTGAGCGCAAACACTGGCTTCAAGATGACTATGTCAAGTTCATCCGCATGGCCGAACACACCATCGCGCAGAATCCGTCAGGCGGCGTGCTGGGCTTCATTACAAACCACGGCTACCTCGACAACCCGACCTTCCGAGCGATGCGTTGGCATCTGCTCAAAACTTTCGACAGCATTTCTGTGCTCGACCTCCACGGCAACACGCCGAAGAGAGAACGCGCACCAGACGGTGGCCCGGACAAGAACGTGTTCGACATCCAACAGGGCGTCTCAGTCGTCATCGCCGTGAAAGGCGGTACCAAAGCGACAAATGGCTTTGCGAAAGTCCGGCGCGCAGACTTTTGGGGCTCCCGCGAAAGCAAGTATGACCGTCTCTGGACGCTGCGCCTAAATTCTTCTGCTTGGGAAAACATCAAGCCCAATGCTCCCTTCTTCATGTTTGCTGCGGACGCTGGGCCTGGTCAGGCTGCATATAATCTAGGCGTCGGGCTCGACGAACTGCTTCCGACCAACGTTACGGGCATCGTAACGGCGCGCGACAGCTTAGTAATCGATTTCGATCAGCGGTCACTCGTAAACAAGCTCGAACGATTTCGGGCCAGAGACCAATCCGACAATCAGGTTCGCTCGGCGTTCTTTGGAACAAAAAAATCGGGAAAGTATCCTGCAGGAGACACTCGAGGATGGAAACTTGGACCGGCTCGTCAAACCATCGCAAACCTTGATCTGACCGACGACCTGCGCCCCATCCTCTACCGACCATTCGACGTCAGGCAGATTTACTATCGCCCTGATATGGTCGATTGGGGCCGCGAGAGATACATGCGTCATTTCGCGGACGTACCCAATCTTGGCCTGATTTACTCGCGACAGGCGGTGGCCGGTGAAGCTGGTTACAATCACGTGCTGGTCACGCCTCACATGTTCGACAACCGGGGCTTCTACAGCAACAAAGGCATTTCGCAGATCGCACCTTTATACCTTCATCCCCAAGAAGGCACTCTCGACCAAACGCTTCGCCTCAACTTCGACCCCAAGCTCTACGTTGCCATTTGCAAGGCCGCCGGGATCGACCCCGCCGATCAGGCCAGAGCTGAAGACGACTTCCGAGCAGCGACCGGCGACACCCGGCCCAGCGAGGTCAAGGTGTTCGATTACATATACGGTGTTCTGCACTCGCCGGACTATCGCTCGACCTACGCCGAATTCCTCAAGATCGACTTCCCACGCATCCCCTATCCGCCGTCGCCCGAAGTGTTCCGCCACGTCAGCGACAAAGGCGAGGCGCTTCGCCGCCTGCACCTGATGGAGGCCGCCGCCGTCGGCGACACGCCCTATCCCTATCACGGCGAAGGCGACGACGTGGTCGCTGCGGGCTATCCGAAGTTCGAGGGTGGTCAGGTCCACATCAATCCCGACCAGTATTTCGACAGCGTGCCCGAGGTCGCCTGGAGCTTCTACATCGGCGGCTACCAGCCCGCCCAGAAATGGCTCAAGGACCGGCGCGGTCGCACCCTGTCGTGGGACGACATCGGCCATTATCAAAAGATCATCAAAATCCTGGCCGAAACCGACCGAATCATGCGGGAAATCAAGCTCCCCATTGCTGACGAGGGTTAGACAATATCCGACAACCGCGGCTCCGTATGACCGCACTTGGCGATAATCACGCCCCCTCCCCGTCGCGCAGCTCCCAGTCCCTCGGCGGCCATACCCAGTCACCGCCCCCCTCATCGCCCCCCGCCGCCCCCCGGCACAGGCGCAGATGCTGGCGGACCATGCCCGGGTCGGGCGTCGGCGGGACAGGGTCCTGCGGGATCAGCCGGCCCTCGGCGTCCCAGTAGCGGCTGGCCCAGCCGCCCTGGAGACCCTGCGCATAGTCGGCCAGGGCGACCGCCGGTCCCAGCATCATCGCCCGCCAGCGGAAGGCGAAGGCCCCGTACACGGCCTGGGGCGGGCCCTCGTCGGTCAGCAGATCCAGCGCCAGCTGACTGGCGCGTTCGACGGCGAGCCGATCGATGTGGTCGGATATCTGCCGCAGCGTCTCGTCCACCGCCGCGTCCGATTCCGACGCGTCGACCTCTGGCCCGGGCCCGGCCCCGGCCGCGAGCCCTCCGGCCTCGCTGCCGCCGGCCCGCCCCAGGGCCTCGGCGGCTCGCAGGATCGCGCTGGCCTCCAGGGCCCGTCCCTCGGTCAGCAGCGCGGCGGCATGGGCGACGGCGGCGTCCCGGGCCTGGGCCAGGTCGATCGGTGCCGTCGGCCCCGCGTCAACGGCGCGCTGAATGGCCCGGGCGTGGGCGGCGTGGGTCCAGCCGCAGCGGCCGGCGCGTTTGCGGATCGTGTTGATCGACATATTGAGGCGCCGGGCGATCGACTCGGCCGTTTCCCCGCCCAGATAGGCGTCGCGGACGACCGCCCAGGTCTCGGCGGGGAAGTTTCTGCGGGTGCGAACAGTGTCTTCGGTCATGGGCGCAGTGTGACATGCGCCCACGTCGACAACGGTCGCATCTGTCCCGGTTTGGCGCGGGTTGTCGCGCGGAGACCGGTACGATCCGGGACTGAGGCGGTACAGGGCGAGGCGGGACAACACAAAAAGCCCTCCCGTTGGCGGAGGGGGGAGGGTTGGGTGGGGGTGGAGGCGCAATGCTCAGAGAGGCGCGTTGAGACGCCGGAGTCTTCGAGGCTGCATCGGATGCGGCGGGAGAATCCTCAACAGCGAGCGCCGGTCCTTGTCATCCCGGAAGCGCCGCAGGCGCTATCCGGGACAGGTCGCACGGGGCCGGCCGCCGTAGTTTACCCTTCTCCCCTTGTGGGAGAAGGTGGCTCGCGAAGCGAGACGGATGAGGGGTATGGCGGACCAGACGCGACGCCTCCGGGCGAGGATGACATTCGCTGAAACGGCGATGTGGAAGTTCCTTCGGGATCGGCGTTTCGAGGGCTTGAAGTTTCGCCGGCAAGTCAGGATCGGGCCGTGGATCGCGGACTTCTGCTGCTATGAGCTGAAGCTGGTGATCGAGCTGGACGGCGGCGTTCACCGTCTGCGCGAGGCGCGCGACCGGCTTCGCGACGCCGACCTGAAGCAGCGGGGCTTCACGGTTCTGAGATTCGGAAACGAGGCTGTGTTGACCAACCCCAACATCGTGTTCGACGCCGTCCGCCGCCATGCGGACCGACCGCCCCCTCATCCGTCAGGCTTCGCCTGACACCTTCTCCCACGAGGGGAGAAGGCATGACGCGATAGGGGCCACATAAGGAAAGGGCCCCCTAGCTATCCAGGAAGCTCCGCAGCTTCCGGCTCCGGCTCGGATGCTTCAGCTTCCGCAGCGCCTTGGCCTCGATCTGGCGGATGCGTTCACGGGTGACGCTGAACTGCTGGCCGACTTCTTCCAGCGTGTGGTCGGTGTTCATGCCGATGCCGAAACGCATGCGCAGCACCCGCTCCTCGCGCGGGGTCAGCGACGCCAGCACGCGGGTCGTGGTCTCACGCAGGTTGGACTGGATGGCCGCGTCGATCGGCAGGATGGCGTTCTTGTCCTCGATGAAATCGCCCAGGTGGCTGTCTTCCTCGTCGCCGATCGGGGTCTCGAGGCTGATCGGCTCCTTGGCGATCTTCAGCACCTTGCGCACCTTCTCCAGCGGCATGGCCAGTTTTTCCGACAGCTCCTCCGGGGTCGGCTCGCGGCCGATCTCGTGCAGCATCTGGCGGCTGGTGCGGACGATCTTGTTGATGGTCTCGATCATATGCACCGGGATGCGGATGGTGCGGGCCTGGTCGGCGATGGAGCGGGTGATGGCCTGACGGATCCACCAGGTCGCATAGGTGCTGAATTTATAGCCGCGGCGGTATTCGAACTTGTCGACCGCCTTCATCAGACCGATGTTGCCTTCCTGAATGAGATCAAGGAACTGCAGGCCGCGGTTGGTGTATTTCTTGGCGATGGAGATGACCAGGCGCAGATTGGCCTCGACCATTTCCTTCTTGGCCTGACGGGCCTCGCGCTCGCCCTTCTGCACCGTCTGGACAATGCGGCGATAGTCGTCGATCGGCAGGCCGGCCTCGCTGGCCACGGCGGCGATGTCGCCGCGAATGCGGGCGATCTGGGCCGCTTCCTTGTCGGCGAATTTGGTCCAGCGCACGCCCATGTCGCGCACGTTGTCGGCCCAGTTGGGGTCGAGCTCGGCCCCGAAATAGGCCTTGAGGAATTCCGGACGTGAGATGCCGTAGCCGTCGGCCAGGCGCAGCAGCCGGCCTTCCAGCCCCATCAGCCGCTTGTTGATCGCATACAGCTGCTCGACCAGGGCCTCGATACGGTTGTTGTTCAGCTTCATCGTCTTCAGACGATCGGAGATGGCCTTGGTCAGGCCGACATAGGCCTTCTGGTCCTTGGCCGACAGGATCTCGCCCTTCAGCCGGGCCTCGACCAGCTTGTCCTGCAGCTTGCGGAAGCCGCCGAAATCACCGGCCACGGCGTCCAGCACCTCCATGACGCCGTCACGCAGCTCGGCTTCCAGCGCCGAGATCGACAGGCCACCGCCGTCGTCGAAATCGTCGTCATCCTCGTCATCGCTCTCGGGCTTGTCCGCCTCACCCTCGACCTTCTCGGCCTCCGGCTTCTCTTCCGGCTCGGGCTGGGCGGCGCCGGGCAGGGACGAGGGGTTGATCACGCCATAGGTGGCGTCGAGGTCGATGACCTCGCGCAGCAGGATGCGGTTGTTGGCCAGCTCGTCGCGCCAGACCATGATGGCCTCGAACGTCAGCGCGCTCTCGCACAGGCCCGAGATCATCGCATCCCGCCCGGCCTCGATCCGCTTGGCAATCGCGATCTCGCCCTCGCGGCTCAGCAGCTCCACCGACCCCATCTCGCGCAGATACATCCGCACCGGATCATCCGTCCGATCATAAGCGGATTTCGCCGGCGCCTCAGCCACGGCGGTGCCGGCGGCGGCGGCCACATCCGTGCTCTGCGGCTCGGCGGCGTCCTCCTCGGCCTCAACGACGTTGACGCCCATCTCCGACAGCATGGCCAGGGTGTCCTCGATCGCGTCGGGAGTCACCTCGTCGGACGGAAGAACCTTGTTCAGCTCCTCCATCGTCACATAGCCCTTGGTTTTGGCCTGTTTGATGAATTTCTTGACGCCGGCATCGGTCAGATCGAGCAGCGGCCCGTCGGTGGCGGCTTCGGTTTCCTGCGTTTCGGTCTGGGTAGTCATTAAATTCTGTCTCCGCGCCAGCCGGGGTGATCAATCCCGTCGGCAAAAATACAACGCGTCACGAGTTCGTTGGTTACGAACCCGCGTCGTCTTCCCATATCGTCCCGGCTTTGATCGCACGGCGCAAAGCATCGCGCTCGGCCTTTAGCCGGCGGAAAGCCTCATCCTGTCCCGGCACTGCGCGTGCCGAAACCAAGGCGTCCTCCAACGCCGCAACGCGGGTCAGAGCGTCGAACGCCTGCGACCACCGGGTCCGTGCTTCGGCGAGGGGCGCATTCGCGGCCAGGAAAGGCGCGCCGGACTTTGCCGCCGCCTTCTCGACCTCGCGCACTAAAGCATCGTGACCCGAGAGGGCCAGATGGCGTCGCACGGCCGCACTGTCAAGGGATTGGCCGTTTTCCTGGTCGGCGAACCGCAGTCGCACAAGTTCCTGGGCCAGGCCGTCCAGCGCCGGTTCACCGAAGCCGTGGGCCGCGATGGCCTCCAGATAATCGTCCATCCGCTCGGGATCATCGATGGCCCCATGGGCAAGGGCGGCGGCCACGGGCTCAATCGACCGCGTCAGCGAATGCATGGCCTGTGCCCCCTCCGCCGTCTGACCCAGCATGGGGGGCGGGCCCGGCTTCCAGCGGCCGTTGATGGTCTGACCACGCGACGCGGTCCGCTGGGCCCGGGCCGGAAACAGGGCGTCGAACCGGTCGAACAGTTCACGGCGGTACTGTTCGGCCAGATCCTTGTCCTGAATGGCCGCGGCGGCCTGGCGCAGACGCCCCTTCATGCCTGCGCGGCGCTCGGGCGTGTCGAGGGGCTCGACCTCGACCTCGCGCTTGAACAGCACTTCGGCAAAGGGCCGGGTTTCATCCAGCGCCTGACGCAGGGCCGGCGCGCCCTTGTCACGCAGTATGTCGTCGGGGTCCTGACCTCCCTCCAGCAGGGCGAAGCGGAACGACCGTCCGGCTTTCAACAGCGGCAGCGCGCGCTCGATAACGCGATAGGCGGCGCGCTGCCCCGCGCCGTCGCCGTCGAAACACAGCACCGGCTCGGACGAGACCCGCCACAACCGGTCCATCTGTTCCTCGGTCAGGGCCGTACCCATCGGGGCCACGGCCGGGATGCCGGCTCGCTGGCAGGCGATCACATCCATATAGCCCTCAACCACCACGATGGCCCGGTCAGACTTGCTTTCCGCTCCGAGGATACGGCGCGCTTCGGGCAGGCCGTACAGGGTCGACCCCTTGTGAAACAGCGGGCTTTCGGGGCCATTCAGGTATTTGGCGCGGTCGTCGGGATTCATGGCCCGGCCGCCGAAGCTGACGATGCGGCCGCGGGCGTCGAGGATCGGGAACATCAGCCGGTCGCGGAACCGGTCATAGGGCTGACCGCCGCCCTCGGGCGCGATCAGCATTCCCGCCTCGACCAATTCGGCGGGTTTGGCACCGCGCTGGACCAGGGCGTCCTTCAGTCCCCCGCGCGTTTCCGGCGCATAGCCGAGGCCAAAGCGTTCCCACTGATCCTCGGGCAGGCCGCGCTTTTCCAGCACCTCGCGCGCGGCCTTGCCGACGGAGCGGCGCAGATTGGCGGCAAACCATTTCTGGGCCAGATCCATCCAGTCGGTCAGCCCCTGGCGCTTCTGCTCACGCTCGGCCGCCTGCGGGTCCTCTGCGGGCATCTGCATCCCGGCCTCGGCGGCCAGCCGCTCGACCGCCTCGGGAAAGCTCAGCCGCTCGGTTTCCTGCAGAAAGGTGATCACGTCGCCATGCTTGCCCGAGCTGAAGTCGTGGAAGAAGCCCTTGTCGTCATTGACAAAAAACGACGGCGACTTCTCCTTGGTGAACGGCGACAGCCCCACGAACTCCCGTCCCTGACGCTTGAGCTTCACCGACCGGCCGATGACATCGGACGGGCGAAGGCGGGCCTTCAGTTCTTCCAGGAAACGGTCATCGAAACGCACCGCGTGTCTATAGCGCGGAAACGGCGGCGGCGTCAGACTTGGCTGCGTTAAGGTTTCGCTAACCATTTTGTCCGGATCGTGTCCATAACCATCTGATTTTTAGCGTATTTTTTATCTATACACGGAACAACCCACACCGCTGTGGGTTATTTTCAGTGTCCCGCGCCAGAAAAGTGCGGGCCCCGGCGATGTCGGCGTGAAGGCGCAGGGCCCGCCAGCCAGAAAGACCGGACTGTCATGTTCATCGCCATCGCCCGCCCGGCGGTGGAGCCCGTCGGCCCCGACGCCGTCGCCGTCCCCGGCTCCCCCACCGTTGCCCCGCTCACGCCCCGCGCCTTGCACGCGCGCCTGCTCGACAATGCCGCCGCCCGTCGGATGCGGGCCCGGGAACGCCGCCTGGCGAACCGTGACGAGGATGCCCGATACTGGCTCGCCGCCACCCTGACGGCGGTGCGCAAGGCGGGTGAACTGCGCTGCGAAGACCGGAGCTTCGCGCCCCTGCCCTGAGCCGGGCCCATCCTAGGTATTCAGACATGTCGGTCCGCGTACACACGCGCCTTGTCTGACGCCATAGGCGTCTGGTCAGCGTGGCCCAGCCATGGTTGTGTAAACATGCATCCTTGGGGGGAAATCCATGAAAACCATTTTCTGCGGCATCGCCGCGGCCTTTGCTGTCGCCATGCCCGCCACAGCGCAGGATTTGGCGGGACCTGTAGCCGCCGCCGTTGATCAATTCGGACAGAGTGTCGCCGAATCGATGGCCGGAGCTCCTGGTGTGTTCGTCACCGCCCAGGGACGCGCGTCCCTGCCAGCCGCGAGCGCCGCGCCGATGACGCTGACCATCATGGGCACCGGGACAACGGCCACCGAGGCCGTGGCCGAGCGCAACACCAGTTTGGAGCGGGTGCGCGCGGTCGCCAACCGCTTCAACGTTCAACTGGACGTCGCCGCGGCAAACTACCGCGTGGCTGAGGACGTCGCCGCGAACGACTACCTGATGGCTGTGCGGTCACGCTCGCTGGAACCTGCGGGCGCTGGTCCAGCCGACGTAGACGAAACCGGCCCGACCGTGACTTCGACGGTGCGCGTCTCCCTGATTCGTCCGGATGAAGCGCGACTTGCACCCTTCATCGACGCCCTGATTGCGGCCGGCGTCACCAACCTGCAAGACAGTCTGAATGCTCCGGAGTTCGGAACAATGGGACCACTGTTGGCCATGCTGGGCCTCAATGCGGCCAGCGATCCCGGCGAGGCGGTCTGGAATGCCGCCACGGCAGACGGCGTCGCCCGCGCACGCGCTCAGGCCAATGCCATAGCCGCGGCATCGAACCGCCGACTGGGGTCCGTGCGTTACGTGTCGGTGCTAATGCGTTCGCATGATGCGGACTCCGCGCTCGTCAGCGTCGCCGTCCGGTTCGCCTTTGACTAGCCGCGCGGCCCCATCAGGTCGCGGAACCGGTCAAACAGATACAGGCTGTCAGTCGGGCCGGGCGAGGCTTCAGGATGATGCTGCACGCTGAACACCGGTCGGTCCTTCAGGGCGATACCGCAGTTGGTGCCGTCGAACAGGCTGACATGGGTCTCGACTACCGCGTCCGGCAGGCTGTCGCGATCGACGGTGAAGCCGTGGTTCATCGACACGATCTCGACCTTGCCCGTGGTCAGGTCCTTGACCGGGTGATTCGCTCCGTGATGGCCCTGGTCCATCTTGATGGTCTTCGCCCCGAGCGCTAGGGCCAGCATCTGATGACCGAGGCAGATGCCGAAGAGGGGCTTGCCGCTGTCGACCAGTTTCAGGATTTCGGGCACAGCGTAGACGCCGGTCGCGGCCGGATCGCCGGGCCCGTTGGACAGGACGATGCCGTCGGGATTGCGCGCCAGAACCTCTTCGGCCGAGGTCGTGGCGGGGACCACGGTGATTTTCGCGCCTGTGGAAGCCAGCGCCCGCAGGATGTTGCGCTTGACCCCGTAGTCGATGACCACCACCGACTTGCCGAAGGCGTCGACCCGGGCATAGCCTTCCGGCCAGTCCCACAGACCCTCGTCCCAGTCGAACGACTGCAGGGTCGAGGCGTCTTTCGCGAGGTCCAGTCCGACCAGGCCGGTCCAGGCCTTCGCCCGGGCCACCAGGGCCTCGAGATCGAACTTGCCGTCCGGATCGTGGGCGATGACTGCATGCGGCGCGCCGCCGTCGCGGATGCGGGCCGTCAGGGCCCGGGTATCGACTCCCGACAGGCCGACCACGCCGCGCCGCTTCATCCAGCCGTCCAGATCGCCGCCGCCGGGCAGTTCCGCTCGCCAATTGGCCGGATCGGTCGGCAGGTCGCGGAAGATCGCGCCCCGGGCCGAGGTCTCGGCCCCGCCGCCGATCTGCTCGACATCCTCCAGATTCACCCCGGTATTGCCGACGTGCGGGAAGGTGAAGGCCAGGATCTGGCTCATGTAGGACGGGTCGGTCAGGATTTCCTGATAGCCGGTCATGGCGGTGTTGAAGACCACCTCGCCCAGCGCCGTACCGGTCGCGCCGACACCGATCCCCTGCAGGATGGTGCCGTCGGCCAGGGCGAGGACGCCAGTGGCACCTGTGAGAAGCTTGGTCATGGCGCGTTCCTTACACCGAATCCGGGCGGACAAACGGCGGCGTCACTAAAGATGCCCGGACGCGCGGTCAACGTCCGACTTCAGGTCTGCGGCGTTCCGCCGGCCTCGAGATCCGGCTCCCGCCGGTTTCGGCGTACCCACAACCAGGCCAGGCTGGTCAAGGCAAAGAAAGCCAGGGTCGGCAGGATATAGCCCGGAGCCGCCGCTGCGACCGCGGCCACGCTGAACACCAGTCCCAGGATCGCCACGACCCGGTCGCGCGGCCGCCCGGCCAGACGGAACAGGGCGACGGCGCAAAAACCGTAAATGACCAAACTCAGCACCGATGTCAGGCCGACCAGGATTCCGAACTGTCCGCCCAGGGTCGGCTGGTTCGAGATCACGGCGACGGCCGACATGATCGCCCCGCCCAGCAGCGGATTGGCGATCGGCGTCCGGTCACCCTGGCCGAAGCCGGACGGCAGGAATCCCTGTTTGGCCGCGGCCCGCGCGGTCTCGCCGCCCAGCATGACCCAGCCGCTCAGCGTGCCGGTAGCCTTGATCACCATGGCCGCCGCCGCCACCCCGCCGATCGAGGCCCCGAACACCCGGGCGATCAGATCGGCATAGGGGCTGGACGACTGGGCGAGCACGCCGGCCGGAATGACCCCGAACACCGCCACCGAGGCGGCGATATAGACCCCTGCGGCCAGCAGCACACCGGCGATGGTCGCCCGGCCGACGTCGCGCACCGGGTCCTTGACCCGGGCCGACAGGGCGGCGGCGCTCTCGATCCCGATGAAGGCCCAGAAGATGATCGCCAGCGAGGCCGGAACGCTGCGGGCCAGGGGCGCGCCCGACGGGCTCCAGGACGCTGCGAAGATCGCCGGGTCGAAGGCGATGGCCCCTGCCACCACTGCGACCGCGATCGGGGCCAGGCCGATGATCAGGGCCAGGGCTGCGAAGCGGGCGGCCGTGCGCGCGCCGATGATATAGGCCGCCGTGGTCAGCCAGATCAGGAACAGATTGCAAAACACCGCCCCGACCGGTGTGGCCAGCACCGGAAAGAAATAGCCGAGATAGCCGGTGGCGGCGACGGCGATGGCGACATTGCCGACCAGGCAGGCGGTCCAGAAGGCCAGCGCCGTCTGGAAGGCGAAGAACCGGCCCAGACCCCGTTCAGCGAAGCCCGACAAACCGTCAGCGTCCGGCTGCAGCCTGCCCAGGGCCGCGAAAACCATGGCCAGGATCACCGCGCCGATGGCGGCCACGACCCAGCCGACGACGCTGGAACTTCCGGTCGGTGCCAGGGTGGCGGGCAACAGATACAGGCCCGATCCAATCATGTTCCCGGCCACGACCAGCGCGGCCAGGCCCCAGCCCAGCTGGCGTCCGGAAACGGTCGGGGTCGGGATCGTCATGGATCTACCTTCTCAAGCCAGACCTGAAGCCAGACCACGGCGGCCCGTGCCGCAGACTCAGCACGACGCAATCATAGAGGCCCGGTGCCAGATTGCACGGCAGCCCTGCGCCGGTGCCAGTTCTGCTAGAGAGGAAGCGCATCTGGATCAACCGATCCTCGAACCAGCGGCCAGCCCAGTCCGATGACCGCCACCAGGCCCACGGCGACCAGCAGCATCCAGGGTTCGGTGGTCGCCGTCGCCCAAGCCGGCACGATCATTCCGACGAGCGCGACGATCCTCAAACCGACGCTGCGGGTCAAAACAATCAAGGCGGCACAACACAGGATGTAGACCACGAGGACCAGAACCGTCGTCACCGTAACCAGGATGGCGAACTGTCCGCCGAGAGTCGGCTGGGCGGTGGCCAGGGCAATCAGACTCATCAGCACGCCATGGATGACGAAATTGGCCCTGGGTGCGATCAGTCCAGTGCCGAAAATGCGCGGCAGATAACCCTTGCGGGCGGCCGACCGCGCGGTTTCAGCGTTGATGGTGATCCAGCCGCCGACCGTGCCAGAGGCCTTGACCACGGCGCAGGCTGCGATGATCGCGACGGCGACAGGACCGACGAGACGCCCGGCCAGATCGGCGAACGGGCTGGTTGAAACCGCCAGCTCATTGACCGGGATGATGCCGAACACCGCCACCACCGCGGCAATATAGACGATGGCGGCCAGACCGACGCCGGCCAGGCTGGCTCGACCGACATCGCGGGCCGGGTCGCGCAATTGCTTCGAGATGACACCGGCGCATTCCACCCCGAGGAAGGCCCAGAAGATCAGCACCAGGGACGCAGGCAGGCTGGAGAGCAGCGGCTGCCCCGACGGATTCCACGAGGCGGCGAAGATCGCGGGGTCGAAGGCCAGTAACCCCGGACCGATCGCCGCCGCGATCGGCACCAGACCGATCAGCAGCGCCAGTCCACCCAATTGCGCCATCAACCGCGGACCGAACATGGCCAGCAGCGTCATGATCCAGATCAGGGCGACATTGGCCCAGGCACCGGGCCAGGTTCCCCTCAGTTCCGGGAAGAAGACTGCGAGATAGCCGACAGCAGCGACCGCGATGCCGACGATGCCGGCGACATTGGCCAGCCAGTAGGCGATGATGGCGACATAGCCGGCGAACCGGCCCAGCCCCTTCTCGATATAGCCGGACAGCCCGTCCGCGCCCGGATGGATGCGGCTCAACCCGCCGAACACGGCGGCCAGGGCCAGGGCCCCGAGGGCGACCAATACCCAGGCGATCAGGCTCGAACTGCCGAAGGGTGCGAGGGCGACGGGCAGGAGATATATCCCCGAGCCGATCATATTCCCGGCTACGAGAAGAGCGGCCAGGCCCCAGCCCAGCTTGCGTTGCTTATCCATTATTCGCCCCCCGGCGGATCGCCCGTCAGGGCGTCACATGCAGCGCCGCGATCCGATCCTGGAACCACCCGACTGCGCGCTCGTGTTCCTCGCTTAACACGCCCTGTTCGTATTGCCCCGCCGTGAGGTTGGCCTGCACGGCCTCGCAGATGGCGGCGTCCTCGGCGGTCAATCGATCCGAAGCCGCCAGGATCTCGGTCAGCGCCTCGGGTCCGTTGTCGCCGAGAAACAGGTAATCGAGCCTGACGCGACCCGGCCCGGTCGGGGTGATGCGTTCGATCATGGCGCTGTCGCGATAGACGTTGATCCCGAGATTGGGCCACAGCCAGCCCCACACACCGCCCTGCGGCCCGTCGCTGACGCCGACGACCTGCTGCACCACCAGATCACCGTCGATGCTGGTCCGATAGTCGGCGCGCGGCCCCAGTTCCTCGGCCAGCAAAGGATGGACGGCGTCGATGTGATAGCCCTCGAGATAGTTCTCGGCATAGACCTTCCAGTCGCAGGCGAGGTCATGCGTGCGCCGGATCAGAGGCGGGCTGATGTCCAGACCGCGCGCCGTCAGCAGCCGCTCCAGCGGCGCAACGAAATCCGCCAGCGGCGCGGCCTCGGGGTCCAGCACGACGAAGACCAGACCGCGCCAGATCTCCAGCCGCACGGCGAACAGGCCGTAGTCCCGCGGGTCAAACCCCTCTGCCGTGCCAAAGCCCGTGGCAGCCCTTAGCCGGCCGTCGAGGGCGTAACGCCAGCCGTGGTAGCCACAGACCAGTTCGCCGTCGCAGTGACCGCGCGCGCCGGACACCAGCGGTCCGGCCCGGTGACGGCAGACGTTGTGAAAGGCGCGCAGGACCCCGTCCCTGCCCCGAACCGCCAGCAGCCGGTAGCCCGCGATGTCGCTGGCAATCCAGTCGCCGGGGGTGGCCGCCTCGGCCTCATGGCCGATGAACAACCATGCGCGTCCGAACACCCCCGTGCGCTCGCGCGCCCAGGCATCCAAATCGTCGTACAGCCGGGCGGGAAGGGTCGTCTGCATACCCCACAAGGCCCGCCGCGGCTGCCGGCGTCAACGCTTCAGACGGTTCGGGCCGTCATCTGGGCGAAGACGGCATGGGTGGCCCCGACCGCCGCTGCGGCGCGGGCCCATTCAGGCCGCAGATTCAACAGCAGCAGTCGCGGCGCTGACTCCCGTGCCGTGGTGATCAGGGTCTCGGCCGCCGCCCAGGACCGGCTGCTGTCATGGTCGACACCGGCGAAATCGATCGCCAGACAGCCGGCACGCGCATCGGCCAGGCGTCGGGCCAGGTCGATGTCCGGAGCCATGTGCAGGATCACGCCCAGCTTCTGGGTCTCGAAATGGGCGATGGTCTCGGCCAGGGCCTCAGGCGAGGCCGTCTCGGGCCCGCCTGTCACCTCGACCAGCAGGGTGCCGCGTCGACCGTCGAACTGCAGTCCGGCATAGGCCAGGGCGAACCGGCCCTGGGTGGTCGCCACCGTGCGCCAGAAGGCGGGCAGGACGACAGTCTCGTCGAGCGTTGGATGCAGCAGATCGAGGCCGTGGGCCATGGTCTGCAGGTCGATCCGCTTCAGATCAGCCTGCTCCAGGGTCCGGTTGCCCATGGCCACCAGCGCCGCTTCACCGCCCCGGTGACGGACGATGCGCCTCAGCCGGCGACCGACCGGAACAAACCGGTCCAGCTCATAGACCGGCTGGGCTGCCAGGGTGATGGACAGTTCCCGTCGGGCTCGCGTCACGAAGGGAAAGGTCAGACTCTCGCAGGCGGAGCCGTAGGCACGACGGTCTGGGTTACCCGGGGCCGATTGGGACTCGTCAAACGAAACCTTGGCCGGTTCTCTCGGTCCGGCCCCCGGGGGATAGGTCATGATGACCTCCTGTGTTGGGACCACACGATACTACCTATGGATGGTGCGCTGCATTTACCAAGAGATCACCAACAGACGGGGTCAACGGCATTTTACCATGCAGAAAAATCCCGCCACGGCTGACCTCCACGATCTATGTGCCGCTGAGCTTGCAGAATCCAGAGATTGCAATGGTTAAGCTTGGGAACCTTCGACCGGCAGCTTCCCGGTCCGGCCGGGGCCCGGTTTTCTGGTAACGCGCGAACGGGATTTTCCGCTCTTGCGCGCGCCACCGTCCCGGGTGAATGACCATCCATGACCATCACCACGGTCGGCCTCGATGCCGACGACACCCTCTGGCACAACGAGACCATCTTCCGCCTGACCCAGGCGCGGTTCCTCGACCTGCTGACCGACCACGACAACGACGCCATCGCCGCGCGTCTGGCCGAGGTCGAGCGCCGGAACCTGCGACTTTACGGCTACGGGGTGAAAGGCTTCACCCTGTCGATGATCGAGACGGCGATGGAGTTGTGCGACGGCGATCCGCCGCCGCGGGCCCTGCGTGAAATTCTGGCCGCCGGACGCGAGATGCTGGCCCATCCGGTCGAAACCCTGCCCGGAGTGGCCGAAACCCTGGCCGGCCTGGCCGAGCGCTACCGCCTCGTATTGATCACCAAGGGCGACCTGATGGACCAGGAGCGTAAGCTGGCGGCCTCGGGTCTGGGCGAGCTGTTCAGCGGGGTCGAGATCGTCTCCGAGAAGGATCGCACCACCTACGACCGCGCCTTCACCCGCCACGGAACCGGGCCGGACCAGGCAGTGATGGCCGGCAACTCGATGAAGTCGGATGTCCTGCCGGCGCTGGAGGCCGGGGCCTTCGCCGTCCACATCCCCTATCATGTGACCTGGGACCACGAACTGGCCGAAGCACCGGAGAGCCATCCGCGCTTTGCCATGCTGGACACCATCGCGGCCCTTCCCGTGTGGATCGACGGCCTGCCGGACGGATAAGCGCTTGTCGCGCGGCGACTGCGTCTCTAAACGGACCGCTTAACCGACAACCAGTACGCCAACGGTGCGCGCCGCGCGCCGTCGGACGTCCGCGCGCGAGGATCCGAGGCCCTGTCCGACGCCCTGACCAGCCACGAAGACCGGGATGCGATGATCCGCGCGACGTTGGCGGAGCACGGGGATTCCGGGATCACGCCGCGCCACACCCTGTTCTATTTCTACGGCGAGGGTGACCACGACGACCTGAACGAGGTCGCGCGCCGGGCCGGTTTCCTGACCCGGGGTGACGGCGACTGCACGATCCTCGAAACCACGATGGCGGTGGACGAAGCCTCGTTCGCGCCCGTTTCTTCCATGATGCAATCCTGGGCCGCGGCCTTCCAGCTGGACTATGACGGCTGGGAGTGCGCGGTCGTGACGAACTGATCGAACTGCCATGCCCAAACGTACAGATTTGAAATCCATACTGATTATCGGCGCGGGGCCGATCGTGATCGGGCAGGCGTGTGAGTTTGATTACTCGGGCGTGCAGGCCTGCAAGGCGCTGAAGGCCGAGGGCTACCGGGTCATTCTGGTCAACTCCAACCCCGCCACCATCATGACCGACCCGGAGGTGGCCGACGCCACCTATATCGAGCCGATCACGCCGGAGTTCGTCGAGCGCATCATCGCCAAAGAGCGCCCCGACGCCCTGCTGCCGACCATGGGCGGGCAGACGGCGCTGAACACGGCCCTGGCGCTGGATGCCTCGGGGGCGCTGAAGAAATGGGGCGTCGAGATGATCGGGGCCAAGGCCGACGTCATCGACAAGGCCGAGGACCGCCAGAAATTCCGCAACGCCATGGACAAACTGGGCCTCGAGAGCCCGCGCTCCAAGGCGATCCACAACATCGCCGAGGCTGACGACGCCCTGGCCTTCGTCGGCCTGCCGGCCATCGTCCGGCCCAGCTTCACCCTAGCCGGCACCGGCGGCGGCATCGCCTACAATGTCGAGGAATATTACGAGATCGTCGCTCACGGCCTCGACCTGTCCCCGACCACCGAGGTGCTGGTCGAGGAGTCGGTGCTGGGCTGGAAGGAATACGAGATGGAGGTGGTCCGCGACACGGCGGACAACTGCATCATCATCTGCTCGATCGAGAACATCGACCCGATGGGGGTGCACACCGGCGACTCCATCACCGTGGCTCCGGCCCTGACCCTGACCGACAAGGAATATCAGCGCATGCGGACCGGCTCGATCAACGTGCTGCGCGAGATCGGCGTCGAGACCGGCGGCTCGAACGTGCAGTGGGCCATCAACCCGGCCGACGGTCGGATGGTGGTGATCGAGATGAACCCGCGCGTGTCGCGGTCCTCGGCCCTCGCCTCCAAGGCCACCGGCTTCCCCATCGCCAAGGTCGCTGCGCGGCTGGCGGTCGGCTACACGCTCGATGAGCTCACCAACGACATCACCAGGGTCACCCCGGCCAGCTTCGAGCCTTCGATCGACTATGTGGTGACCAAGATCCCGCGCTTCGCCTTCGAGAAATACCCGGGGGCCGAGGCGACGCTGAGCACTTCGATGAAGTCGGTCGGCGAAGTCATGGCCATCGGCCGTACCTTCCAGGAATCGATGCAGAAGGCCCTGCGCGGGCTGGAAACCGGCCTGACCGGCTTCAACGAGATCGAGATCGACGGTGTCGCCGGAGCCGAGGACGACGCCGGGGCCCGCGCCGCCGTGCTGCGCGCCCTGGGCCAGCCCACGCCGGATCGCATTCTGGTTATCGCCCAGGCCTTCCGCCACGGCCTGTCGGTCGAGGAGATCAACGCCGCCTGTGCCTATGAGCCGTGGTTCCTGCGCCAGATCGCCGAGATCGTCCGAGAAGAGGGGCATCTGCGGGTCAAGGGTTTGCCGACCGATCCCATCGAGTTCCGCCGCCTGAAGGCCAAGGGGTTCTCTGACGCCCGCCTCGCCGAGCTGACCGGCACGACCGAGTCCGGCGTCCGCAAGGCCCGGCGCGGCCTGAACGTCCGTCCGGTGTTCAAGCGGATCGACACCTGCGCCGCCGAATTCGCCTCGGCCACCGCCTATATGTATTCGACCTATGAGACCGGGTCCCTGGGTCAGGTGCCCGAGTGTGAATCCAACCCGACCGACCGCAAGAAGGCGATCATCCTCGGTGGCGGGCCGAACCGCATCGGCCAGGGCATCGAGTTCGACTACTGCTGCTGCCACGCGGCCTTTGCCTTCGCCGACATCGGCGTCGAGTCGATCATGGTCAACTGCAACCCCGAGACCGTCTCGACCGACTACGACACCTCGGACCGGCTGTATTTCGAGCCGCTGACGGCCGAAGACGTGCTGGAGTTGATCGACGTCGAACGCTCGAACGGCAATCTGATTGGGGTGGTCGTCCAGTTCGGCGGCCAGACGCCACTGAAACTGGCCCATGCCCTGCAGGAGGACGGGGTGCCGATCCTCGGCACCAGCGTCGACTCCATCGACCTCGCCGAGGACCGCGAACGCTTCCAGGTCATGTTGCACGACATCGGCCTGATGCAGCCGCCCAACGGCCTGGCCCGCAGCGCCGAAGAGGCCGCGCAGAAGGCGGATGAGGTCGGCTATCCGGTCGTGCTGCGGCCTTCCTATGTGCTGGGCGGGCGCGGCATGGTCATCGTCCACGACCGAGAGCAGCTGGACCGTTATGTCGGCGAGGCCATGCGCGTCTCGGGCAAGGACCCGGTGCTGATCGACCACTATCTGAACCGCGCCACCGAGGTTGATGTCGACGCCCTGTGCGACGATGAGACGGTGTTCGTGGCGGGTGTTCTCGAACACATCGAGGAGGCCGGGGTCCACTCCGGCGACAGCGCCTGTTCGATGCCGCCTTTCTCGCTGCGGCCCGAAATCGTCGACGAGCTGAAGCGCCAGACCGAGGCCATGGCCCGGGCCCTGAAGGTGCGCGGCCTGATGAACGTCCAGTTCGCCATCGAGGAGCCGCACAGCGCCGAACCGCGCATCTTCGTGCTCGAGGTCAATCCGCGCGCCAGCCGCACCGTGCCGTTCGTGGCCAAGACCATCGGCCACCCGGTCGCCTCGATCGCCGCCAAGGTCATGGCCGGGGTGCCGCTGAAATCGTTCGGCCTGGTCGACCGGCCCTATGACCATATTGCGGTCAAGGAAGCGGTCTTCCCGTTCGCCCGCTTCGCCGGGGTCGACACCATCCTCGGTCCCGAGATGCGCTCGACCGGCGAGGTCATGGGTCTGGACTGGAAGCGCGACGGCGAGGCTGACATGGCCCCCGCCTTCGCCCGTGCCTTCGCCAAGTCACAGATCGGCGGCGGCACCACCCTGCCCGTCTCCGGCTGCGCCTTCGTGTCGGTCAAGGACGCCGACAAGCCCTTCATCATCGAGGCGGTGAAGACCCTGATCGCCGAGGGCTTCGCCATCCTCGCCACCGGCGGTACCCACAGCTATCTGGTCGAGCAGGGGCTGGAGGTCGGCCACGTCAAGAAGGTGCTGGAAGGCCGGCCGCACATCGTCGACGCGATGAAGAACGGCGAGGTCCAGCTGGTGTTCAACACCACCGAGGGCAAGCAGTCGCTGCAGGACAGTTTCTCCCTGCGTCGCACCGCCCTGATGATGAAGATCCCCTACTACACCACGGCCGCGGGGGCCCTGGCCGCCGCCCAGGCCATCGGGGCCATCAAGGCCGGTGAGCTGGATGTGCGGCCGATCCAAGACTACCGCTGATGGGTGACGGCGGTCGTATCGTTCTGGCGACCGCCGGCTCCCTTGGTGACCTTCATCCCTTCATCGCCGTGGGTAAGGCGCTGCAGGCGCGCGGCTTTCGGGCCGAGATCGCCGCGTCGGAGGACTATCGCGCCAAGGTCGAGGCCGAGGGCCTGGGCTTTCATGCCGTGGGGCCCGGCTTTGGCCGGCTGAGCGCGGATCTGGGCCTGTCGCTGGCCGAGATGACCCGCGCCGTCGCCCGCTCCGACCGTTTCCTGTTCGAGTGGATCATGCTGCCCTATCTGGAATCGGGTGCCCGCCAACTGCTCGCGGCGGCTGAGGGCTGTGTAGCCATTGCCGGATCGACCTTCGCCGCCGGTGCCGCCATGGCCGCGCAGCGCTTGAACGTTCCTTTCGTGGCGGTCGCCCTGCAGCCGACGGTCGTCATGTCGGCCTTCGACCCGCCCTTCCTGCCACGCGCGCCGTGGCTGGCACCGGCCCGGAGCGGACCGAGGCTGTGGCTGAACCGGGCGACGCTGGCGCTGGGTCGGACGACGACGGCGCAGTGGAAACGCCCCATCAATGCGGTGAGGCACAGCCTCGGCCTCGGCCCCACAGACCTGAATCCGGTGTTCGACGGCGTCCGGGCCGGACAATTGTCGCTAGGTCTGTATTCGCCGCTGCTGAGCCCACGCCAGCCGGATGCGCCGCCTCATTTCGAGGTCACGGGCTATGCCGCCTATGACAACGATGCGGGCGGACCGGGTACGCTCTCGCCCGCGCTGACCGCCTTTCTCGATCAGGGCCCGGCACCAATCGTGTTCACCCTGGGCAGTGCGGTGGTGAACATGCCCGGCGACTTCTATGTCCAGAGTCTGGCGGCGGCCCGCACGCTCGGCCGTCGCGCCGTGTTCCTCGTCGGTCCCGAGGGTGACCTGTCCATCGCCGACGGCCCGGATGTGGTGGCGGTGCCCTACGCCCCCTTTTCCCTGCTGTTCCCGCGTTGCGCCGCCGTGGTTCATCAGGGCGGAGTCGGCACGACCCAGCAGGCGCTGCGGGCGGGCCGACCCCAGCTGATCGTGCCGCATCTGGGCGACCAGTTCGACAACGGGGCGAGGGTCGTGCGTATCGGCTGCGGCGCGACGCTCAAGCGATCCGGCTATCGCCCGGAACGGATCGTCCCCGCGCTTGAAACCCTGCTGAACGACCTGACGATACTGGCGCGATGCTCCGATCTCGGCGACGCCGCCCGCTCTGAGGACGGCGCGGTGCGGGCCGCCGACCTGATCGCGGCGATGATCGAATCCTGAACCGCAGGTCGACTGCAGAAGGGAAGACGCCGGCCAGAGCGGGAATCGAACCGGTCAGTTGGTGACGATTTCGACCTGTCGGGCGGGCCTGATCGTTCTGCCTATCGGGCGAGATACAAATGTTCGGCCTTACTCATCAGGTCCAGCAGGATGGTCGTCACCTGTGCGCCGCTTCCGTCTTCAGTGATGATCCGGAAGGATTGCTGGGTCAGCGGCGTCGGATCGGGGCGCGCCATGTCCCAACCCCTGAACAACCTGGCCTGAATTGCCCACTCTCCCAGAACGGTGACGCTCTCATGCCGGGTGTCGAGCCGGATGCGCTTCATCAGCAGATCCACCTTGTCTTTGTCGCCCTCGATCACCTGAACGAACGTTCCATCCGGCAGCGCCAGTGCGCCGGTGATGCCGTCACGCTTGTTGTTACGGATTGACGTTTTGAATATCGCGTCGAGCCTTGTCACGTCCTCGTGGGCAATGCAGGAATCGCTTCTGTACACCAGCCGCAGCAGGTTCTTTTCCATGGCGGTTTATTCCCCGGGGGCTGACCGCCCTGGCTTGAACAACGCCGCCCCGCGTTGAATGATCCCGGTTATCCGGCGAACAGCGAAACACGGTCGGCACATTGTTCGGTACGGAGGTGAACAGAGCGCGCGCCGTTCGACGCGCCGCCGGGCTGATCAGCGAGGGCCGGGTGGCGGAGGCGTGACGCCGCTGGACGCGCGGCGTGGTACCCGGGACGTCCACCCCCCCTACCGGGCGCGGCAGAGGTACGGACAGAGCACAGACCATGACGTTCCCGCCGGTTCTCACCCTTGTCCTGACCGGGCTGTCAGCCGCCAGCCTGGGCAGTTTCGGCCTGTTCTGGTTCGACAAGGTGCGGGCGCGGAATCACGGCCGCCGGGTACCCGAACGCACCCTGCTGTGGGCGGCCCTGTTCGGCGGCACGGGCGCCTGGCTGGGCCAGCGGTTGCTCCGCCACAAGACCCGCAAACAACCGTTCCGCTCGTGGCTGGGTCTGATGCTGGTCCTGCATGGACTGCTGGCGGTGACGGGACTGGCCGCCCTGGTCCTGCGCTGACCCGGTCCGGCCCGACGGTCTTGGCCGGTTCGGGTGGGGCCGATAGGGTGCGGTCCGTTGGCCGGACGGAGCTGCCCCCCATGACCGGATTGCCGATCAGTGCCGGAGTCGTGCACGCCCTGCCCGAGGACCTGAGGGACCGCCTCGTCGCCGACCCGGCGTTGCGGGCGGCATGGGAGGACATCACCCCGCTGGCCCGCAATGAATGGATCTGCTGGATCGAGTCGGTGAAACGGCTCGAGACCCGCCGCCAGCATGTCGAGCGGGCGTGTTCCGACCTGAAGGCCGGCAAGCGCCGACCCTGCTGCTGGCCCGGCTGTCCGCATCGCCAGAAGGGGGCGGGATCGCGAACGTCGGAGCAGCGCGTTCGGTCGTGAGGGTGTCGGGGATGCCACGGGTTTGCGGGGGAGGCGTCATCATCCTTCGGGCTGCAGGGTTGCGCCGTTGTCATCCCGGACACCGCGCAGCGGTGATCCGGGACGCTGGACCGCAAGAAATTGATCCTCCCGGAAGCGGCGTCAGCCCCTATCCGGGAGACAGGTCAGGATCCAGCGTGGCGGAACCCGACCCCCGGACAAGGGGATCACGACGTCCCGGTTCGCCGCTTTGGCGGCGTCCAGGATGACAAGGTGTCTGGCGTTTGTCGACTGTGGATTGAACCTGGCTCGATCCTCCTTGGCCGTCGCAGGCGTCCGCTTTTCGCCCTTCGCAGCCAGACCGCTTTCGACCCATGGCAGACAGTTCCATCTTCAAACGGTATGAGCACACACCTGTCCGGAGATGCACCGGCGAGTGATCGAGAAACGTCGTGGCTGCAGAAATCGGTGAAGGGCCAGACGTGACGCACCAGCAACCGCGAGCACCAAGGGCGGGGTCGCCAGGTGAGGTTTTCCGCACGTTTCTCAAGCTTGGCCTGACGTCGTTCGGGGGCCTGTGGCGCATCTCGGCTATTTCCGGAATGAACTGGTCGAACGACGCAAATGGATCGACGAAACCGGGTATGCCGATCTTGTCGCGATGTGTCAGTTCCTGCCAGGGCCAGCGTCCAGTCAGGTCGGGTTTGCGCTGGGTTTGTTGCGGGCGGGACCGCTGGGAGGGCTCGCAGCATGGTGCGCCTTTACGCTACCGTCCGCCGTGCTGCTGGTCTTGTTCGCCATCGGCGCAGCCTACTTTGAGGGGCGTGTCGGAGCGGGCCTGGTTCACGGGCTGAAGCTGGTCGCGGTGGCGGTTGTGGCCCAGGCGGTATGGGGAATGACCCGCTCCTTGACGCCAGACAAGCAGAGGGCGGCCATCGCGCTCGTGGCTATTCTGATTGTCGTCTTTTTGGGCGGAGCAGCAGGCCAGATCTCGGCGATTCTGGTGGGTGGCCTGGCGGGAATCGGTTTTTGCCGGGCGACGGGTGTTTCACCCGCAAGCCATTTGACCTTCCCGATTTCCCGGCCAGCCGGCCTTATCGCCTTGGCGTCGTTCCTTGTCCTTCTGGGCGGATTGCCGCTGGCCGCGATGGCGACAGGGTCGCAGGGGGTGGCGCTGTTCGACGCCTTTTACCGCGCCGGTGCGCTGGTGTTCGGCGGCGGTCATGCCGTCCTGCCCCTGCTGGACGAAGCGGTGGTGCGGCCCGGCTGGATCAGTCCCGGCGAATTTCTCTCCGGCTACGGCGCAGCGCAGGCCGTGCCGGGTCCCCTGTTCGCATTCGCCGCCTTTCTCGGGGCCGCCATGGAGCCATCGCCCAACGGCATAGCTGGTGCCGCGATCTGTCTTGTGGCGATCTTTGCGCCGGGCCTTCTGCTGGTGACAGGCGCGCTGCCGTTCTGGGATGTTGTGCGCGGTCGCCCCTTGGCCCAGGCGGCGATGCGCGGCGCGAACGCGGCTGTCGTCGGCATTCTGGCTGCGGCGTTGTATAATCCTGTGGCGACAGGCGCGATTCTGAGCCCGGCCGACTTTGCTGTGGCGCTCGTTGGCTTTGTCCTGCTCACGGCGTGGAAGTGCCCACCGTGGATTGTCGTTGTGCTGACCGCCGCAGCCGGTATCGGCTTCGCACTGATTTGAGTGTCCCTTGCCGCGCGCCGCCTCACTCCAGCCCGGCCACCATCTCCGCAATCACCCCCGCCGCTCGCGCCTGATCTTCGGCGTCCAGGGTGGTCAGGGCGACGGTGCCCAGCACGGTGCGGTCGCGGCGGTCGCTGGTGCGGGCATAGGCGGGGTCGTAGTGGGCTTCCATCAACTGCGCCGCCAGCGGCTCGATCTCGCCGCGCGCGGCCATAGCCCGCCATTCGGTGATCGTCGCCTTGGCGTGATGACGCGGCAGGCGGCTGAGGGCCCGGTCCAGCCGTTCGGGATCGGCGGCGATCTCGACATAGGTCTCGACGATATGACGGGCGCGCGCCGCCAGCGGGGCCGACAGGGTAATCACCTGACCGGTGCCCATGGCGGCCCACAGGCCGGGCGGCACGGTGCGTTCGCCGACGCGGCTGCTTTCGGCCTCGACCACGATCGGCCGGGTGGGGTCCAGCCGCTGGATGGCGTCATACAGCCGGCTCTCGAAGGCCTTCTGCGACGGCTGGCCATCCGGCATGGCCCCGAACAGCGAGCCGCGGTGATTGGCCAGCCCCTCCAGATCAAGAGTCTGGACCCCATGGGCGGACAGCCGCTTCAGAATCTCGGTCTTGCCGCAGCCGGTCGGGCCGTCGATCAGCACGATCCGCAGCGCCGGGGGGGCGTCATACAGGTCCGCCACGACCTGCCGTCGCCAGGTCTGGTAGCCGCCCTCCAGCAGGGTCACCGGCCAGCCGACCTGATCCATCACCGTGACCATGGCCCCCGAGCGCTGGCCGCCGCGCCAGCAATAGACCAGCGGCTGGAAACTGCCGTCGCGGTCGGCCAGCCCGCCTTCCAGATGGTCGGCGATATTGCGCGCCACAATGGCCGCGCCTGCGCGTCGGGCAAGAAATTTCGAGGTCTGGACATAGGTGGTGCCGACCATGGCCCGCTGGGCGTCGTCCAGCACCGGCAGGTTGATGGCGCCGGGCACATGGTCCTCAGCGAACTCGGCCGGGCTGCGCACATCGATGATGGCGTCAAAGCCGTCGCGCGCGGCCGGACCCAGGTCGGTGGTGCACCGGATCATTCAGCCGATGACCCGGACCACGGCCGGGCCTTCGATGACGCGCCCGACCACCGCCGCCCGGTCAAAGCCGTCGGCCCGCACCAGATCCAGCACCGCCCCGGCCTGATCCGCCGCCACGGCGATCAGCAGGCCGCCGCTGGTCTGGGGGTCAGTCAGCAGGTCGCGCTGCCAGGCGTCAAAGCCCTCGGGCAGGACCACGCCCTCTCCATAGCTGGCCCAGTTGCGGCCCGAGGCCCCGGTGCGCATGCCGTCGCGGGCCATGACCTCGACCCCGTCCAGCAGCGGGGCGGCAGCGGCCTCGATCTCGACCGTCAGGTTTGAGCCGCGTGCCATCTCCAGCCCGTGGCCCAGCAGACCGAAGCCGGTGACGTCGGTGACGGCATGAACCCCGGTCCTCCCGGCCAGCTTCGCGCCCGGGGTGTTCAGCTGCGTGGTCGAGCCGATCAGGGCGGCATAGCCGGCATCAGCCAGCTTTTCCTGTTTGAAGGCGGCGCTGAGGATGCCGACGCCCAGACCCTTGGTCAGGATCAGTACGTCCCCGGCCCGGGCCCCGCGATTGGTCAGGACCTGATGGGGATGCACCAGCCCCAGGGCGACGAGGCCGTAGATCGGCTCGACACTGTCGATCGAATGGCCACCCGCCACCGGAATACCCGCGGCGGCGCAGACACTGGCTCCGCCGGCGAGGATCTGCCCGATGGTCGCCGTCGACAGGGTGGCCACCGGCATGCCGACCAGGGCCAGGGCGAAGATCGGCGTCGCCCCCATCGCATAGACGTCGGACAGGGCATTGGTGGCGGCGATGCGGCCGAAGTCGAACGGGTCGTCGACCACCGGCATGAAGAAGTCCGTGGTCGCCACCAGGGCTTGCTGGTCATTCAGCCGCCACACCGCGGCGTCGTCGCTGGTCTCGGTCCCGACCATCAGATTGGCGAACACCGCCGCCTGCGGCATGCCCGACAGGATGTCGCGCAGCACGGCCGGGGCCAGCTTGCAGCCGCAGCCGCCACCATGGGCCAAGGAGGTCAGTCGGGGTTCGGGGGTGCTCATGGCTGCAGCCATAGCCGACCCGGGCCCGGCACCAAAGCCCGACGCGGTTTGACCCCCGCCCGGCGATGGGCAACGGTGGCCGGACATTCACTGGCGGGGGCTTAGACCATGCGATTGCGGACCACTCTGGCGGCGGCGACCGCCGTGTTTGCCCTGGCCACCGCCCTGCCCGCCTCGGCCCAGGACAGCAGGCTGAAGGCCGCGGTGCAGCAGGACTACGCCGCCAACCTCGCCGCCCTGTTCGACGACTTCCACCGTCATCCCGAACTGTCCGGGATGGAGGTCCGCACCGCAGGCATCATGGCGGCCCAGCTGAGCGCCCTCGGCTATGACGTCACCACCGGCGTCGGCGGTACCGGCGTGGTCGCGGTGCTGCGCAACGGCGAGGGTCCCACGGTCATGATCCGCGCCGACATGGACGGTCTGCCGCTACAGGAGGCCAGTGGCCTGGCCAATGCCTCGACCGTGCATCAGGTCGACAGTGACGGGGTCGAGAAGCCGGTCATGCACGCCTGCGTAACGTGACTGTTTGTGCTTTTCACTTCTGAACCCACCGTGGGAAGCGAACAATCGCCTATGGCAGAACTGCTGACGCTTCCGCGTACGCGCGAGGGGTGGGGTGCGGTGATGATTATGGATGCCTTTCCTAACACGTCTTTCCAGTCGCCACGGGCTGTTGCCATTTCGGATTATGTCATCGCGGGTAGTTTCGTTCTGGTCGGCAATCACGCTGGATGCGCTCAAATTCCGCGCTGTCGAAGCGTCTCTCCATCTTTTCCAGACGTTCCAAACAGGAGGCTCCCGTTGCCGGTCCTTGTTGGTCAGCCGTACATTTCGCGATGGCGAAAACGACCACAACGCCAATCACGACGTAAAGGCATCCGCGTGGTCCACCATCACCCACCGCCACTCTCCGTTTCGGTTGCTTGCTACTTTCGAGCCGTGCCCGTCAGGCAATGCCGCGCACGATGTTTCGCGCAAGTTGGAACCCTTCTTCATTCAGCAAGGGCTTCGCCATCGAGAGAGCGTGAGCCAAGCGCGTCTGATGCTGGCTCGGATCAACGAACGCCGTCATGAGACAACGTGCCTGACTGACCACAAAAATCATCTGCGCGTCGGACGTCGCGCCGTTGGCCATCATCTCAAGAATGAGGTGGCACAGTTCCTTCTGAACGGGGTCATTGTTGAGCGATGCGGTTTTCCCTATCGTCAAGGCGATCCACCCGACGACGGCCACAACGACAGCGATTACGATCCACATTTTCCGTCCCCCACAGACCAATACTCATCATCGTACAACCGTAGAGATTTCACACCCCTTGCTCTAAATTCAGTTCGCCGCATTTTTATACAGCCTCGGTCGAAAGCGGACCTTGGGTATTTTTCCAATAGCGGACGTCGAACCGGGCTCGCCTAAACATATCGCTGGAATCTCAGCGCGACGAAAGCAGCTTTCACTTGCAATTCGGCAAAAAGACAACCCCGTGGTGAGAAGCACATGCGCGCCTGCGGCCACGATGTGCACATCACCGCCCTGATCGGCACCGCCCGCCAGCTGATGGCCCGTCGCACCGACTGGTCCGGCACCCTGGTGCTGATCGCCCAGCCGGCCGAGGAGCGGATCTTCGGGGCCCGGGCCATGGTTGAGGACGGCCTCTACACCCGCTTTCCCAAGCCGGACTACGCCCTGGCCTTTCACGTCGCCGCCGGTGTGCCCGCCGGGCGCATCTCGGTGCCGCTGGCCATCACCGCGTCCAGCTCGGACAGCGTCGACATCGCCGTGCACGGCGTCGGCACCCACGGGGCCTATCCCAATCTGGGCGTCGATCCGGTGCTGGTCGCCTCGACCATCGTCGTCAATCTGCAGTCACTGCGCAGCCGCACCGTCAACCCGCTGGAGGGAGCCGTTGTCACGGTCGGGGCCATCCACGGCGGCATCAAGCACAACATCATCTCCGAGCGGGTCGACATGCAGCTGACCGTCCGGGCCGACAGTCCCGAGGTGCGCACCCTGCTGCTGGACGGCATCGACCGCGTCGCCCGCGGCACGGCCGTCGCCCTGGGCGTACCCGAGGACCGGATGCCGGTCGTGGTGCGCTCGACCACCGAGACCACCCCGCCGACCATCAACGACACCCCGACCGCCACCCGGGTCCGCGCCGCCATCGCCGGGGCCATGGGCGAGGCCCGGATGATCGATGAGCCGCGCAAGGGCATGGGGGCCGAGGACTTTGCCTATTTCGTCACGCCCGAGAGCGGGGTGAAAGGGGTCTATTTCAGCGTCGGCGGTACGCCCGAAGCCGAACTGGACACCGCCGCCGGCCACCATTCGCCGCTGTTCCGGATCGTGCCCGAGCCGTCGGTCACCGCCGGGGTCGAGGCCATGGTCGTCGCGGCCGAAAGCCTTATGCCGAAGAGGTGAAGACGCTTGCCGGACGTTGCGTCACCCGCCCATGGTGACGCAACCTTCCGGAGCGCCGTCATGATCATCGTCCATCACCTGAACGACTCCCGCTCGCAGCGGGTGCTGTGGCTGCTCGAGGAGCTGGGCCTGCCCTATGAGGTGAAACGCTACCAGCGCGATGCGAAGACCAGCCTGGCCCCGGCGGCGCTGAAGGCCATCCATCCGCTGGGCAAGTCGCCGGTGATCGAGGATGGCGACGTTCGCGTGGCCGAGACCGGGGCGATCATCGACTATCTGCTGGAGGTCCACGGCAACGGGCGGCTGAAACCGGCGTCCGGCACGGACGCGGCGCGCCGCTTCACCTACTGGCTGCACTATGCCGAGGGCTCGGCCATGACGCCCCTGTTGCTGAAACTGGTGTTCAGCCAACTGCCGAAGCGTTCGCCCCTGCTGATCCGCGGCGTGGTCAAGGCCGTGGCGGGCAAGGTGCAACAGAGCTTCATCGATCCGCAGATCGTCAGCCACATCGGCTACTGGGAGGCGGAACTGGGCCGGTCTGAATGGTTCGCCGGCGACGCGTTCAGCGCCGCCGACATCATGATGAGTTTCCCGCTGGAGGCCGCCGGCAGCCGGGTGCCGTTCGGGCCGGACAAGCCGCGCATCACGGCCTTCCTCAAGACGATCCACGCCCGCCCCGCCTGGCAGCGGGCGCTGGAGCGCGGCGGGCCCTACAGCTACGGCTGACCGACCGGTGATCTGCAACCGGGGAGCGGGCCCGGCGTTAACCGGCCATGCGCGTGCAAATCCCACAGATCGTCGCGGCCCTGCTCGCCGCGCTCGCCTTCTGCCTGGCCTTCATGGCCGCGGGCATCCTGATCGTCTCGACCCTGTTCATGGGGCTGGGGCTGGCGGCCATCGCCTGGCTGGCCTGGAGCCTGATTCGTCAGGTCCGGTCGCGGACCCGCAATCCGGTGGCTTGAGTCTTGGCGCGGGGTGCCCTACCCTCTTTGGCCGGTCGCTAGCGCCCAGCGACTATCTGTGCCGAGTAAGTCTCTCAGTCGGGCGAAACAAGAAACTCACGACACTATGGAAAAAGTGCCTATGACGGGCGAGGGCTACCGTGTCCTCGACGATCAACTCCGACAATTGAAGTCGGTCGAACGGCCGAGCGTCATCGCGGCAATTTCCGAGGCGCGTGCGCACGGCGACCTGTCCGAAAACGCCGAATACCATGCCGCCAAGGAGCGGCAAGGGTGGATCGAGGGGCAGATCGCCGACATCGAGGACAAGATCAGCCGCGCCCAGGTCATCGACGTGTCAAAACTGTCCGGTGATCAGGTGAAATTCGGCGCCACGGTCACCGTGGTCGACGAGGACACCGAGGAAGAGGGCCGCTACCAGATCGTCGGCGAACACGAGGCCGATGTGAAACAGGGCCGGATCTCCGTCTCCTCGCCGATCGCCCGCGCCATGATCTCGAAAGAGGTCGGCGACGTGGTCGAGGTCAACACCCCCGGCGGCGTCAAGGCCTACGAAATCCTCAAGGTCGAGTGGAAATAGGCGCACCCGCGCGACCGCTCACGGTCTGGGTCGTCTCCGACGGCCGGGCCGGCATCGAGAATCAGGCGCTGGGACTGGCGGAAGCCGTCCAGCGCCTGACCCCGGCCGTCATCACGATCAAACGCATCCACTGGCGGCCCCGGGCCGACAAATTGCCGGTCTTGCTGAAGACCCCGGCCCTGCTGGACCCGTCGTCGGACTCCGTCGTTCCCGGCCCCGACGAGAGCTGGCCCGATCTGTGGATCGCCACCGGCCGCGCCACCCTGCCGCTCAGCCTCGCCGTCCGTCGCCGCTCCGGCGGTCGCACCTTCGTGGTCCAAACTCAGGACCCGCGCCTGTCACCGTCACGCTTCGACATGGTCGTGGCCCCGGCGCATGATGAGCTGGCGGGGGACAATGTCTTCCGCATCACCGGCTCGCCCCACCGCGTCACCCCGGCCCGCGTCGCCGCCGCCGCCGCCGAAATGGCCGACACTCTCAGCCCCCTGCCCCGCCCGCACGTCGCGGTACTGGTCGGCGGGCGTTCGGCCGCCTTTGACCTGACCGAGGCTCACGCCGCCGATCTGGCCGACCGGATTGCCCGCGCGATCCGCGCCGCCGGCGGCTCGCTGCTGCTGACCTTCTCGCGCCGCACCCCGACCCCGGCCCGGGCGGTGATGATCGACCGGCTCGACAAACTGCCCGGCCTGATCTGGGACGAGCACGGCCCCAACCCCTATTTCGCCTTCCTCGGCGCGGCCGATCATGTGCTGGTCACCGAGGACAGCGCCAACATGGCCGCCGAGGCCGCCGCCACCGGACGACCCGTACACATCCTGCCGATGGTGCCGCGCAAGCCGGGCGGCAAGTTCGCCCGGCTGCACGCCGATTTGGAAGACCGGGGCGCGACCCGGCCGTTCGGGGCCACCCTGCCGGTCTGGACCTATGAGCCGCTGGCCGAGACCGATCTGGCCGCCCGCGCCGTCCTCGATGCCATGGCGGCGCGCTAGACCATTGGTGTTTCGGGTCGAAGCGACCCGAATCCAACAAATGACCCAGCCTCAAGCTGAAGCGAAATCCGAGCCGGACGGGGCTTGGTCCAACTGAACCGGTTTCGCTCTAGCCCAGGGCGATCCGGGCCAGGTTGCGGTCACTGCGGTTACAGGCCGGGCCGTCGGCCTCGGCCAGGGCCACCCCCATGGTGGTCAGGGCGGCGACGAATCGGGCCTGGGCCCCCGGCGGGGCGATCGCCCCTTCGTCCACTTCGGGAGCCGGCTCGGGACGGCAGAAGCTGACCCGCGGCCGGGCCCGCCAGCGCCCGAGAGCCCAGGCGGCCAGTTGTACGGCATCGGGATCGCCCAGATCGACCGTATCCAGCGCCGCCAGCGGTGGCGTGACCCAAACGGCAACCCCGTCGAACCGCCCCTGAAGACCCTTTTCCAGCGCATAGGCGCTGGCCAGGTCGAGGCCCGCGTCGGGCCGCAAAAGCACGATGGCCTTGGTACCGGAATCGTCGGTCATCACTGCATCGGTGGCAAAGGGCACCGCGTCGGTCAGCCGGGCTCGCAGCGTCTGGGCGGCCGTGGGGGTCGACACCGGACTGGCCTGGACCGCCCGGGACGCCGCCCGCGGGTCGGCGACGACGATCTGGTCCAGCGTGACCTTGACCGGGGTATGCAGCGCGGCATTCAGGCGCGCCTGTAGGCGTGACTGGGCGTCGGGGATCAGGGTCCGGGTGCTGATCAGGGCCGAGACCGTGGTCTCGCTATGGTCGCTGCGGACGTCCAGCAGGGTGACCCGCGAATCCGCGCCGCTGAAGATTTCAGCCACCGCGATTCGGGTCTCGGCCGTGGCCTTGCTCTCCAGCCCGATCGACCGCAGCGACACCACCAGCGGGGCGGCCAGCACAGCAAAAACCAGCAGCACGGCCAGTCCCCGCCACGGGGCTGGACGTTCCCCGAGCCGGGGCCGGAAGCCGAAGAAACCCGCCGTCAGGGTCGCGGCCAGGGCGATCGCCACCAGGTTGGTCATGAACAGGAAGAAGGCCCCGCCGGCGACGCGCCAGTCGGCGGTCCCCAGGCCGAAGCCGATGGTGGCGATAGGCGGCATCAGGGCGGTGGCGATGGCCACGCCGATGATGGTCTCGCCCCGCTGGCGCACCACGGCATAGGCTCCGGCCACACCCGAGAACACGGCGATCAGCAGGTCGAAGAAATTGGGGCGGGTGCGCGCCAGAATCTCGGCCGTCGGCTCTTTCAGCGGCGACACCCAGGTCAGCAGCAGGGCCACCACCAGCGCCACGAAGAAGCCGATGCCGACCGCGAACAGTGCCCGTTTCAGCTCATCCCAGTCCAGCAGGGTCAGCGAAAATCCCAGGGCTACGATCGGCCCCATCATCGGCGACACCAGCATGGCCCCGATGACCACGGCCGGAGAGCCCAGCATCAGGCCGAGGGTGGCGATGGCCGCCGAGATCACCGTCATGATCAGATAGCGGCCACTCATGCCGCCGTTTTCATAGACGTTGGCGGCCACACCCTTGTGATCGACGCCGCGACGCGACAGGGCCAGCGCCCGGCGCACCAGGCCGCGCATATCGCGCATCCCGGCATCGCTGTTGGTCGGTTTGGGGGAGCCGGGCTTCGTCATGAATGTCGCGCTGGCGTCAGTGGCTGCCGTCGCCTTTCCGACGCCGCGCGTCGCGCCAGTCCAGCGCAAGTCCGATCAGCAGACCAAGGGCGATTCCGACGCCGATCCCCAGCGCCATATTGCCGAGGACCGAGCCGAGGGCGACGCCGACTCCGGTGCCGATGGCCAGGGCGACCCCGAGAAAACTACGTTCCGGCATGACAATCTCCGCTCGAATGCGACTTCGTTGTCACCATACCATCGCGCGCGGGGGAATCAGCGCCTAAATGGAGGGCATGAACACTCCTCGTACCGTCCGCGTCGCCATCATCGGTTCCGGCCCCGCCGGCTGGACCGCCGCCATCTATGCCGCCCGCGCCATGCTGGAGCCGGTGATCATCGCCGGCCTGCAGCCCGGCGGCCAGCTGACCATCACCACCGATGTCGAGAACTATCCCGGCTTCGCCGAGGTGATTCAGGGACCGTGGCTTATGGAGCAGATGAAGGCCCAGGCCGAACACGTCGGCACCGAGGTGATCGAGGATATCGTCGTCTCGGCCGACCTGTCGTCGCGCCCGTTCCGGCTGAAGCTGGATTCCGGCACCGAGATGTTGGCCGAAACCGTGATTATCTCGACCGGGGCCCAGGCCAAATGGCTGGGACTGGAAAGCGAGCAGACCTATCAGGGCTTCGGCGTCTCGGCCTGCGCGACCTGCGACGGCTTCTTCTATCGCGGCAAGGACGTGATCGTCGTCGGCGGTGGCAATACCGCGGTCGAGGAGGCGCTGTTCCTGACCAATTTCGCCGCCAAGGTGACCGTGGTCCACCGCAAGAACGAGTTCCGGGCCGAACGCATCCTGCAGGACCGGCTGTTCGCCAATCCCAAGGTCGAGGTTATCTGGGACCACCAGATCGACGAAATTCTGGGAGTCACCGCCGACGGCGGCAGCAATGTCACCGGCGTCCGGCTGAAGCACGCCAAGACGGGTGAAACTCGCGAGGTCGCCGCCGACGGCGTGTTCATCGCCATCGGTCATGCCCCGTCATCGGAGCTGTTCACCGGCCAGCTGGAAACCAAGACCGGCGGCTATCTGGTGGTCAAGCCAGGCAGCACGGCCACGGCCATCGAAGGCGTTTATGCCGCCGGCGACGTGACTGACGACATCTATCGCCAGGCGGTTACGGCCGCGGGCATGGGCTGTATGGCAGCACTGGAGGCGGTGCGTTTCCTCGCCGAGGAGGATCACAAGGCGGCCCACAAACCGATCAGCCACCACGAGGCCGAGAAGATCGGCGTCTGGTAGCGAGGCTCAGGCGAACAGGCGCAGGTCGGGCGGCAGGTATTCGGCGACACGGCCGGCCCGGCGGCTCAGCGCATAGGACACGGCCGACTGCACCGCGCGTTCGTCGACCGGCTTGGACAGCACGCCGATGGCCCCGGCCACACCCTCACGCACCATGCCCGGGTTGGCGGTGACGAACAGGACGGTGATGCCCATGGCCTGCGCCAGCTCGCGACCCAGGGCCATGCCCGTCGGCCCGTCCGACAGATGGATGTCGACCAGGGCCAGATCGATATCGACGGCCTGCGCCAGCTCACGGGCACTTTCGGCGTCTGCGGCCGTGCCGACGACCTCATGACCCAGATCCTCCAGCACGAAGCGGAGTTCCATGGCCACAAGGGCTTCATCCTCAATGATCAGGATACGGGCGGACATGGGCCTGGTTTTAAAACTCTGCGGGGATTCAAAAACTTTCACTGCTTCATCAACGCCGAAACATATGCCGGGTTTCGCGTTAAGTTGCGGATGCGACATTCTGTGCCGCACGTCGGCGTGACAGGGCCGTGGCGGGCAGGTCCACGGTCATTCGCAATCCGGCCGCAGCCCAGTCCCGTTCCAGCCGCCCGCCCAACTGTCCCTCGACCGACAGGGTCGCCAGCGACGAGCCGAACCCGGCGCGCTCGGGCACGCCCTTGACCGGCGGCCCCCCGTGCTCGGTCCAGGTCAGGATGAACCGGTCGTCAGCGGCGCGCGTCACCAGGTCGACATGGCCGCCTTCAAGCGACAGGGCCCCGTATTTGGCGGCATTGGTCGCCAGCTCGTGGAACAGCAGGGCCACCGAGGTTGCAGCTTGATCGTCGAAGGTCGCGTCATCGCCCGAGATGCGGATGCGCGCTGCGCCGGTAGCGTCGGCGTAGGCTTGGAACAGCGACTGCAGGAAGGCGTGCAGGGTCATGCTGCCGACCGTGGGTCGCGACGTTTCGGTATGCGGGCGTACGAACTCATGGGCCCGGGCCAGGGCGTTGATGCGCGTCCGCAGTGAGGCGGCAAATTCCCTGGCCTCGGGGAACTGCCGCGCCGACAGGGCGACAAGGGCCGAGACCACGGCGAAGATGTTCTTGATGCGGTGGCTAAGCTCCTGGCTCAGCAGCTCCTTGGCCTGGTCCATCCGCTTCAGGTCGTCGATGTCGGTGCAGGTGCCGAACCAGCGCACAATCTCGCCCGCCTCGTCGCGGATCGGCATGGCCCGGCCCAGCGTCCAGCGATAGACGCCATCGTGGCGGCGCAGCCGGTATTCGATCTCATAGGGCTCGCCAGTCTCCAGCGAGTGCCGCCAAAGTTCCCAGGCGCGGTCCTGGTCCCCGGGATGGAACATGCCGTTCCAGGCCTCGCCGTCGGTCGACCCGGACTCCATGCCGGTGAACTCGTACCAACGAGCATTATAATAATCGTGGAAGCCGTCCGGCCGGGTCGACCACACCATCTGGGGCATGGAGTCGGCGATGGCCCGGAAGCGCGCCTCGCTTCGGGCCAGGGCCGTCACGGCATCGGCCAGCTCGGCCTCGCGCGCCTTTCGGTCAGTGATGTCGACCACTACGCCGGGAAAGCGGTTCGGGGTGCCGTCATGGTCGCGATAGACCTGTCCGCGCACGATCACCCAGCGCAGCGGCCGTCCCGGCACCGTCAGCCGGTATTCGCTGACGTACAGATTGCCGCTCTCCAGCGTGGCTTCGATTTCGGCACCGACCCGGTCGGCGTCGTCGGCGTGCAGGGCGCGGGTGAAGACCTCGAGCGGGACTCCCGCTTGACCGGCGACCGGGTCGACGCCGTACATCTCGCAAAAGCGTTCATCGGCCACGATCCGGTTTGAGGCCACATCCCAGTCCCAGGCCCCGACATATTCCGAGGCCGCCAGGGCGCGGCGGGTCGTCTGTTCGCTCTCGTCGCGGGCCTTCAGGGCGCGGCGCAGCTCCAGCAGGTTCATTACCTGGCGCGCCAGCACCTCCAGCGACTGGGTCTGGAACGCCGTCAGACCCTGCGGTCGGGGCTCGCTGTCCAGCACACACAGGGTGCCCAGCGGCAGGCCCTCGGCGGTAACCAGCGGTGCCCCGGCATAGAAGCGGATGTGGGGCGGACCGGTGACCAGGTCATTGTCGCTGAACACCGGATCGGTCGCCGTATCGGCGACGACCATGACCTCGTTCCCGAGCATGGCGTGGGCACAGAAGGAAACGTCACGTCCGGTCTCGCGGGCCTCCAGCCCGACGCGGGCCTTGAACCACTGCCGGCCCTCCGCGACCAGACTGACCAGGGCCGTCGGCGCGTCACAGATCCGCGCGGCCAGGGTGGCGAGATCATCGAATTCAGCCTCGGCCTCGGTGTCCAGCACGTCATAGGCGTGCAGCGCCGCCATGCGGGCCGCCTCGGTCCAGGACTGTCTGATCGTCACTTTGTCTGTCGACACCGGTGGGCCTTGAAGAGGCGCGCAGCGCCGAGGGGATGAGAGATAATGCAGAGTGGCCCCAACCGTTGCAGCGAGACCGGGCCGGACATCAATCAGCGAACGGGTCGGCCCACTTCTTCCACGGCCATCGCCGTCACGCCGGGCGGCGGAGGTGTGACCTCCGGGGCGGGGGCTTCGAACGCGGCCAGCCGGGCATTAATGGCGGCGATCTCGTCCTTGTCCGGCTGACGTCGCCCCCCCAGCGAGGCAATGCCGACGACGCGGGGATGACCGTCAACCATCACCGTGGTCGGAGCTTCGGGCAGGATCGCAACTTCGCCAGCCTCGTCGCTCACCGTCAGCAGGCGCGGGCGGGCGAACCGGGCCTCATCGATCTTCGGTTCACGCCCGGCATAGGCCTGACGGAAGGCTGACGGCTCGCCGGAAAAACCCTTCCAGCGATAGAAGATGTGCGTCCCGACCGTGGCCAGCTTGTTCAGCGACGGGGCCCACCACGGGTGGACATAGTTGGCATGATAGTGGGTCGCCGTGCCGACATTGGTCGCGACATGGCCATCCAGCGCCCGCTCGGCCACAGCCCGCGCGCGGGTCCAGATGCCGGCAATCGGCGTTCGCGCCAGAGCGCCGTCACAGGTGAAGCTGAACTGGCAGCCGGTCACCCGCTCGGCCCCTTCGTACACCACACCGCAAACGGTGTTGGCATAGTTGCGATCCCGCACGCGGTTCAGCACCACCTGGGCCACAGCCGCCTGTCCGACCTCAGACTCCAGCGCCGCCTCGTAATAGACTGCCTGGGTAAGACAACGCAGGGCACGGCTGCGGTCCTCGTCACTGGCGGACCGAAACCGGAAGGGGCGCACGGCCCGCAGCAGCCCGACGTCGGCCGGGATCGCGGCGTTGATCTGCTGCGCCCGCAGTTCTGCCGGACCAAGCATCAGGGATAGCTTGCTGGTCAGGGTCGCGGTGGGCAAATCCTGAGGCGGACCATCGGGATTGTTCGGATCGTGGCGGATCGCGACGGCGAGGGTGGCCGGGTCGAGCCCGGCCTCGCCCGGGCCGCCGCCGGCCAGCCTCGCCAGAGCTTCAGCGCGTTGGACGTCATCGGGGCGGGGCGTGGAGCCGGCGGCCATGGCCACGCCGAACACGGCCAGGGCAGCCGGAATCGCCGCGGCCATGCGGCGCGTCACTTTCAACGTCGATGTCCAGTCGATGTCAGCCAAGTTGGAATCCGTGACAGGGGTCGTCCTGCGCAAGATACCAGACTGACAGGATTTGACGGCGCTTTTCGGGCGAAAGGCACCGGCTGACCGCCCCCCGGTCAGCGACTTCCGAGTGTCGAGCGCAACATCCAGGCGGCCTTTTCATGGGCGGCGAGGCGGGTCGTGAGCAGGTCGACCGACACATCGTCGCCGTCCGAATCCGCCGATTTCAGCGCGGCGCGGGTGGTGGCGATCAGGGTCTCGTGGTCGACCATCAGCTCCTTGAGCATGGCCTGGGCGTCCTTCTCGGGATCACCGTCCTTGATCGCGGTCAGATTGGCGAAGGTCGCATAGCCCTGGGGGGCGAACTCGCCCAGCGCCCGGATGCGCTCGGCGATGATATCCAGGGCTTCCCAGATTTCGCGATACTGGGTTTCCAGCAGCGTGTGCAGGGCGAAGAATTCCGGGCCGCGAATGTTCCAGTGATAACCGTGCGTCTTCAGATAGACGGCATAGCTGTCCGCCAGAACCTTCGTCAGCTCACGTGCCACGTCGGTCCGCTCGGTCTTGGTCAGGCCCGTGTCGATGGTCGTCGCCATGTTTTGCTCCCGTGGCTTTATAAGTCGATATTGCAGCCCTTCAGGTGGTGTCTCACGCGCTGAACGCCAAGCGTCTGAAGGCAAATTTCGGGCCCGGGAACACCGGGCTGTCTCAGGCGTTGTATAGCGTCGCTTGGGCGACGGGCGGGGGCCGGATGAACGCAGTTGCGTTGTTCAAACGCGTAACGGACACGGACGCCGCCATGGTGTGGCTGGCCCGGGTGCGCCCGAAATCGTTCGGCCTCAACATTCTGATCGGCATCGCCGCCGCGCTTGCGTTGCTCGCGGTGCGCTGGGCCTTCTCGGCCTTCTACGGCAACATCACCGGCTTCATGATCCTGTTGCCGGCCGTCATCCTGGCGGCCCTGGCCGGCGGGCGCACGGCGGGGTTCGCTGCCACGGCCACAGCCCTGGCGGGCGGCTGGCTGCTGGTCGGTCCGAACGGGGCCGGCGTGGACATGACCAGCCCCCTGGCACGGGTCGCCACCGTCAATTTCATCCTCGTCGGCATCTTCGCGACGGTGGTCGCCGCGGCCCTGCGCCGGACGTTGCTGCGCCTCGACCACTCGATCGAAGCCCTGCGCGCCTCGGACGCCCGTCTCGACGACGGCGAACGACGGCTGGAAATGATCAATGAGCACGCCCCGGTGATGCTGTGGATGAGCGACCCGACGGGCGGCTGCACTCATCTGAACCGCGTGCAGCGTGCGTTCTGGGGCGTCACCGGCAAGGTCGAGAACTTCGACGTCCTGGAGGCCACCCATCCTGATGACCGCGACCGGCTGCGGAGCGTGGCGGGTGACGCCCACCGTCGCCAGATCCCGTTCGAGGTAGAGGTCCGCATTCGCCGTCATGACGGCGAATGGCGCGTCCTTCGGACCGAGGCCCGCCCCTACCACCGCAGCAACGGCGACTTCCAGGGGATGATCGGGGTCAATGTCGACGTGACCGACATCCGCGAATCGAACGCCCGGCTCGCCGCCAGTGCCGCCGAACGGGACGCCATCCTGGGCCAGCTGGCCGAGGGCGTCATCGTCACCGACCCTGAGGGCCGGATCGTCTTCATCAACGAAGCGGCACAGCGGCAGCACGGGATCAAGGTCCTGGGCAGCGGTCCAGACGACTACACCCGGACGTTTCAGCTGTTCACCGAGGACGGCCACCCCTATCCAACGGAGCAACTGCCTCTGACCCGGGCCGTGCGTGACGGCGAGACCGTAACCGACGCCCGCTGGCGCATTCGCCGTCCGGACGGCACCGAAGTGGTCGCCGTCGGCAATGCCCGCCCCGTGACCGGCCTTGACGGTGCCCGTATCGGGGCCGTTCTGACGCTCCGGGACGAAACGGCGCGGGTTCAGGCTGAAAACCGCCTGACCGAGTCCGAGGCCCGTTTCCGCACCGTTGCCGACAGTGCCCCGGTGTTTATCTGGATGACCGATCCGGAAACCCGCATCACCTTCGCCAACCGCCACTACCGGAGGGTCTTCGGCGTCGATACCGGCGAACTGATGGGGGCCCGCTGGAAGAAGCTGGCGCATCCGGACGATATCGATTCCTTCTCCGAGGCCTTCATCAAGGCCATGAAGTCGCGCGCCCGGTTCGAGGGCCTGCTGCGTATCGATCACGGCGACCTCGGCCTGCGCTGGCTTCGCTGCGAGAGCATTCCCCGTTTCGACGCCACCGGCGAGTTCCAGGGTTATGTCGGGGCCAGCCTCGACGTCACCGACGCCAAACGCGCCGAGGACGACCTGAAACGCATCAATGAACTGCTGGAAGAACGCGTCGGCGCGGCCCTGGCCGAAAAGGCTGAGGCCGAGGCCAATCTGATGCACGCCCAGCGCATGGAGGCGGTCGGTCGTCTGACCGGCGGTGTGGCCCACGACTTCAACAATCTGCTGACCGTGGTGATCGGGGCGCTCGACATCATCCTGCGTTCGCCCGACGATGCGGCCAAGCGCAAGAAGCTGGGCGAGGCCGCCCTGGCCGCCGCCCGACGCGGCGAAGGCCTGACCCACCAGCTGCTGGCCTTTTCACGCCGCCAGACGCTGCGGCCGGAACCGACCGATCTCAACGCCCTGATCCGCCAGAGTGACCCGCTGCTGCGCCGCGCCGTCGGCGAGGCGATCGAGTTCAAGCTGAAACTGCGCCGCGGCGGCGTCCGGGTCAGTGTCGACCCCGGCCAGTTCGAGGCCGCCCTGCTCAATCTTGTGGTCAACGCCCGCGACGCTCTCGGCGATAGCGGCGAGGTTGTGATCCAGACCCGGATCCGCAAGGTTGCCGCCGGGGAGGTCCATGAGCTGCCACCCGGCGAATACGTCTGTGTCACCGTATCGGACACCGGCACCGGCATGGCCCCCGACGTCATCGACCGGGTGTTCGAACCCTTCTTCACCACCAAGGCGGTCGGCAAGGGTACCGGCCTCGGCCTGAGCCAGGTCTATGGTTTCGCTCGCCAGAGTGGCGGCGGGGCCAGGATCACCTCGACCGTCGGCGAGGGTACGGAAATCTGCATCTACCTGCCGCCGCTGGCCGTCGACAGCCCTGCCGTTGATGCACCCATGATGAGCCCGACCCGGCCGGTGGCGGCCGGGCGCCGGCTGCTGCTGGTCGAGGACGACGTCGGCGTGGCCGATGTGGCGATGGAGCTGCTGAAAGGGCTGGGCCTGGAGGTCCAGGCCGTCGAGACCGGGCCCGAGGCGCTGGCGGTGCTTGAGACCGAGCGGTTCGACATCATGCTCAGCGATGTGGTGATGCCGGGCGGCATGACGGGGGTCGAACTGGCCCGGACCTGTACCCGCAACCATCCCGACATGCGGATCGTCCTGACCTCGGGCTATGCCGGCGGAGCTGTGGACGCGGCCCTGACGGACGCGCCCTGGCCGTTCCTGCGCAAACCTTATTCGGTCGACCAGCTGGGGCGGATCCTCGGCGACCTGACACCGGTCGACGCCGCCTCAACCGGCTGAGTCGGTCGCGGGGGCACGCGCCCCCGGACGATGATTAGCGCTGACGAGCCTTGCGGGCAGCGTAGCGAGCGTCGCGGGCGGCCTTCTGGTCGGCCTTGGACACGGCCTTGCGTTCCTTGCGGGCCCCGCGCTTCTCAGCCTCGACTGCCTCTTCGGCTTCACGCTCGGTGGCCAGGCGGACAGCCTCCTTTTCGGCGCGCTCGCGTCGCTGCTCAGCCTTTTCCAGCTCGTGCTGCTGGCGCAGGGCTTCCTTCTCGGCAGCACGTTTGGCGGCCAGCTTGTCGAATTCAGGGTCCGGAGCCGCCGCCTTGGGCTTGAAGCGAGCGAGCAGGGCCTTCTTGGCTTCCTGCTGGGTGGCAATCCGGTCGGTGAAGGCGGTCTGTTTCAGATCTCTCATGCGGAGGTCGGTAAATCCCAAAATAGTGACAGGCGGCAAAATGGCCGCGAACGGGCGAGCGATGCTCAGCCCGGCGGCGTGCCTAAGCGGAAACCACAGCAAAAATCAAGGTTGGGGCAAAAGAATCCACCCCGTCACCGTACCGTTTCGCCCACTCGAGATGCCGATTCGGGGCCAATTCCAGGGGGCGGCGCAGGCGAGCTATTCCGACTTGTCGTCCTTGGCCATGATGGCACCGGCCACGCCGCCGACGGCGGCACCGACCGGCCCGGCGACCACGGCACCGGCCACGGCACCGGTGGCGGCCTTCTGTTCCATCGTGGTCCCGCAGCCGGACACGGCCAAGCCAAGGGCGGCAAGCGCGACGAGAGGGGCAGCGGCGGCGGTCAGTCGAATCATGACGGTCTTCCTGTGAATCAGTGCCGCTGCAACGTATCGGCGGCCCGCAGGGTTCCAATCCACAGAATTCATCGCGCCGCAGCCGTACATGAAAGTCACGTTTGGCAACAAAGCGTGCAACGCAGCATCTCCATGCGGGCTCCGTTGAGCTCAAGCTGAGCAGATCCGTTCAACCTGATACAGTATTGGTATCGTTCACTTCGCCCCGGAGTCCGCCCGGGGGGAGATTTGCACGACTCAACTCACGGGGGAGTGCCGCGATGTTGCACCGCACCCAAAACTTGCGAATCGAACACATTGAGGCCATAAACGGCTGGCTTAAGGCGCGTCCCCGACGGTTTACCTTTCGATAACTGTCGGTATCCGGCGCTGGACCACGACTTGCTCAGGTGGGTCGACCAGTACCGAATTGAGAATTTCAGGGGCGGCATTGCGCCCTGCGGAACAGGATAGAGCCTTTGTCGCATCCCTCGCACCAGCGTGTGTCCTTGCACGCCGATCGCGCAGCCCGTATTCGGCCCGTGACGGCAGCAGTGGCCTTTGGTGCACTGGTGGGACTGACAGTCGGCGGCGCCTATGTGGGCGGCTCGGCGGCCAGAGCGACGACGGTACGCGCCCAGGCGGAGCGTATCGAGGGGGCCACGGCCGCCGGATTCACCGAAGAAGCCCTGTCGGCCGCGGCCGGGGGCCTTGATGCCAGCGCCCTGTCCATCGCGCGTCGCCATGATCCCTATACGGTCGCCGGCGGGGCCCAGCGCGATCGTCAGGCCCAACTGCTCACCGCCCGGCTCGAACAGCTCCGCACCCAGCCCGGCTCGGGCCTGCGCCAGGTCAGCCTGACCTCGGCCGTCTCGGCCGCCCGTCCTTTCCGCCTCGGCAATGCCCTCGACGAATCGCGTGATCTCGAGTGCCTGACCCAGGCCGTCTATTATGAAGCCCGCGGCGAAGGCCGCGACGGCATGAAGGCCGTGGCCCAGGTCGTGCTCAACCGGGCCCGCCATAAAGCCTTCCCCAACAGTGTTTGTGGCGTCGTCTTCCAGGGGGCCGCGCGCCGCTCGGGTTGCCAGTTCAGCTTCACCTGCAACGGTTCGATGCGCCGTGGCGTCAATCCGGTCGCGTGGAACAGGGCCCGTGACGTCGCCTCCAAGGCCCTGTCCGGCAGCGTCTTCGCCAGCGTCGGCAACGCGACCCATTTCCACACCACCGGCGTCTCGCCCGGCTGGCGCAACTCGTTGATCCGGGTCAATCAGGTCGGCAGCCACCTGTTCTATCGCTTCGGCGGGCGTTCGGGTTCCAGCGCGGCCTTCAACTACACCACCCGCCCGTCGTCCAACGATGACCAGCCGCGCCTGATCCAGGCCAGCATTGATCCGACCGAGTCGGTCCGTCAGGCCGGTCAGGCCGTGGCCTACACCCTGGTCCTGGCCCAGGAAGGTCTGGCACCCGCCGCCGAGCGCGCCGAGGCCGCCCCGGCTACCCGTCCGACGCCGGCACCGGTTGCCGTCGCCACGCCGCCGGTCGCCACACCCGCCGCCCGCCCGGCCCAGACCGGTGCCTCGGCCGCGAACACCCCTGCCCCGCGCCCGGCCGCCACCGTGCCGACCACCCCGGCCGCAACGACCGCGACCCCGGCTCAGCCCACCGCCTGATCGTTCGGGCCCCGGATTCGGGCCACCTTCAGCCGGTCAGCCGATGTCCAGGCCGATATCCAGTGCCGGAGCCGAGTGGGTCAGCGCCCCGACCGAGATCACATCGACGCCGGTGCGGGCGATCCCCGCCACTGTGTCCAGATTGACGCCACCCGAGGCCTCGAGGATCACTGCCCCGAACGGGCTGGTCTTGCGCCGCCGCACCGCCTCGGTCAGGTCCTCGATACTGAAGTTGTCCAGCATGATCACGTCGGGCGTTTCGGCCAGGGCCTGATCCAGCTGGTCCAGACTGTCGACCTCGACCTCGATCTTCATCAGATGGCCGACCGCGGCCCGGGCCCGGCGCACCGCCGCCGACACCCCGCCGCACACGGCGATGTGGTTGTCCTTGATCAGGATGGCGTCATCCAGACCGAAGCGGTGGTTGGCTCCGCCGCCACAGACCACGGCGTGCTTCTCCAGCGCCCGTAGCCCCGGCGTGGTCTTGCGTGTGTCGACGATGCGCGCGCGCGTCCCCTTGATCGCCTCGACATAGGCCCGGGTCAGGGTGGCGATGCCGCACAGCCGTCCCAGCAGGTTCAACGCCGTGCGCTCGGCCGCCAGGAAGGCGCGGGCGTCGGCCTCGACCTCGGCCAGCACCGCTCCGGCGGCGAACGCCTCACCGTCGCGCATCTTCAGGACGATCGTCGCTTGCGGGTCCATGGCCAGCACCGCCAGCCGCACACAGTCGATCCCGGCCAGCACGCCTGGCTTGCGCGCGGCGAATACGGCCTTCATCCGCGCATCCTCTGGAATACAGGCCTGGGCGGTGACGTCACCACCCCGGCCCAGGTCCTCGGCCAGGGCCATGCGCACGACGGGTTCGATCAACAGGTCGGGAAGCCGGCGGATCATTGTACGAGCTCGATCTGGTGCGGAGCCATGGCCGCCTGTTCACGCTGGACGCGCGTATGGCGGGCCCGGGTTTCGGTCTGCGGATAGTCCGAGCGCCAGTGGCCGCCGCGGCTTTCGCGCCGGGCCAGGGCGGCCTCGGCGATCAGGCGTGCCGCCGTCACCGGCGCGGCCCCGGGCCATTTGGCGTCCAGTCGGTCGATCAGGGCGATCAGGGCGGTAAGGCCCGCTGTATCGCGCACCACCCCGGCCCAATCGCTCATGCCGCGGCGCAGCTCGGCCAGGGCCGATTCCGGCAGGTCAGCTCCCGCCCGCACCGGCAGCAGTGCCCCCTGCCCGCCGAATTCGCTCGCCGCAGCCTGACCGGTGCGCCGTCCAAAGGCGGCCGCCTCCAGCAGCGAGTTGGAGGCCAGACGGTTGGCCCCGTGCACGCCCGTCGCCGCGCACTCACCCACGGCATAGAGACCCGGCAGGCTGGTGCGTCCGTCCGATCCGGCGGCGATCCCGCCCATATGATAATGGGCCGCCGCGGCGACCGGGATCGGCGTCTCGCGCGGGTCCAGCCCGGATCGCATACAGGCGGCGAACACGGCCGGGAATTCATGGGGGAATTTCGAACCGACCGCGGTCCGGCAGTCGAGAAAGGCCCCCCGCCCCGCCACACGCGCCGCATGGACGGCCCGGGCCACGATGTCACGCGACTGCAGGTCGGCCGCCGGGTCATCGCCCAGCAGGAACCGGCCCTCACCATCGATCAGCCGCGCGCCCTCGCCGCGCAGGGCCTCGGTGGCCAGCGGCATCGGATCAAGGCCGACATCCATGGCCGTCGGATGGAATTGCACGAACTCGGGGTCGAGGATTTCGGCGCCCGCGCGCCAGGCCAGGGCCATACCCTCACCCAGCAGGGCAGCCGGGGTGGTCGTGGCCGCAAACAGCCCGCCCGACCCGCCGGTGGCCAACACCACGGCCGGGGCCAGCACCTCGACCGACCGGTCGCCGCGCGCGATCAGCACGCCCCGCACCCGGCCGGTGGCGTCCTGGATCAACGCCTGGAGGTGTCCGTCCTCCCAGACCTCGATATGGTCGGCGGCACGCACCGCCGTGACCAGGGCCGACAGGATGGCGCGTCCGGCCCCGTCGCCGCCGACCCGGGCCACCCGGGCCCGCGAATGCGCGGCTTCCAGACTGACCTCAAACCCGCCGCCCGCATCGCGATCGAACGGCGCGCCCAGCCGGGCCAGCCATTCCACCGTGGCCCGCCCGTCGCCGGTCAGGGTCCGGGTCGCCTCGGCCTCGACCAAACCCGCCCCCGCCGCCGTGGTATCGGCCGCATGCAGGGCCGGGGCGTCATCAGCCGACAGGGCCGCGGCCACACCGCCCTGGGCCCAGGCCGAGGAACAGGCCTCCAGCAGGGGCGCGGGTGTGATCACCAGCACCTTGCGCGGGGCAGCCTCCAACGCCGCCGACAACCCGGCCAGTCCCCCGCCGACGATCACGGGACCGTCGTGATGGATGCGGCTCACCGGCCGAAACCCAGATAGTTGCCGGCGATGGTCAGGGCCCCCGTCACCGTGCCGTCGGTCAGCGGAATCAGGGCCGCCATCGTCACCCCGGCACAGGCCACCGCGGCCAGCACGAACAGGCCGACGCTGTAGCCGGCCTCGGCCCCGCTCAGCGGCCGTCCCTCGGGACGCCAGGCCCCGCGCCTCAGATGGCCGAACAGCGCCAGGGCCAGGAAGGCGGCGAAGATATAGCTGCCGTTGGAGATGCCCCACAACACGACCAGCGCGCCCATGGCGATCATCGCCCCCTTCTCGACCATCGGATGGATGCGGGCCAGCACCGGCCCCAGGGCTCGCGACCCGTCCAGCGGCGGGGCCGGAGCCAGATTGATCAGATTGATCGCCGCGATCACCACGGCACCCAGCAGCCAGACCTTGCCGCCCAGCACGAGGAACAGGATGAAGAACGGGATGGCCGCCAACAGACCGAAGAGGGGGCCAGCCAGCGACACCTTGACCCCTTCCCATTCACTCTCGGGCATACGCTGGCCCCGGGCCATGCCGCCGAGGAAGGGGATGATGTAGATCTTGGCCGGCCCCATGCCGTAGCGATTCATCGCCAGCACATGGCCGTACTCATGCACCAGCAGGCCCCAGATGGCGGCCACGGCCACCACCCAGCTGCGGGTGAAATACCAGAGGAGGCCCGCCAGCAGGGCCGTCGAGATCAGGGCCCAGACCAGCGACTGGCCCTGAACCGCCGGCGGACCCGCCACGCCCGCAGGCGTGCGGGCCGTCGTCGTTGCGCCGGGCGCGGCACCGGCGGGCTCCGGCTTGGGATCCCAGGGACCGGGGCGGCGCGTGTTGTTATCTGTCATCCCGGGGACGTGGCCTTTTCCGAGCGCAGCCACAAGGCCAGCAGGGCGAGAAGCCGCAGGCTGCGGGGGTCGATCGACGCCACGGCGCTGACGGGGGGCACATAGTGCATCAGATCAGCTCCACAGCGACATGGTGACGGGCCTTGATCATGTCATAGCGCGCCGGAACCAGCGGCGGCGGCAGGTCGACCATCCGCTGCACTGCCTGTCGAGCCGGAGCGATCATCGCCTCGGGCACCGTGACCTCGAACTGCATGTTCAGCAGGCAGTCGCGGATGTTCTCCAGCGTGATCCGCTTCATGTGCGGGCACAGGTTGCACGGGCCGATGAACTGGACGCCCTCGACCTCGCCGGCGACATTGGCGGCCATCGAACATTCGGTCAGCAACACCACCTGTCTGGGGCGGCGCGCCGTGACGTGGTCGATCAGGGCTGCGGTCGAGCCGGCGAAGTCCGAGGCGGCCAGCACATCCTCCGGGCATTCCGGATGGGCCAGGATCTCGGCGTCGGGATAGGCCGCCCGCATCTCGGCGATGTCGGCCCCTGTGAAACGCTCATGCACTTCGCAGCGGCCCTTCCAGGCGATGATGCCGATGTTCGTCTGCGCCGCGACATTCCTGGCCAGAAATTCGTCGGGGATCAGGATGACGCGATCGACACCCCATTCCTTCGCCGCCCACTCTACCACCTGCACGGCATTGGCGCTGGTGCAGCAGATATCGGTCTCGGCCTTCACATCGGCCGTGGTGTTCACATAGGTGACCACCGGCAGGCCCGGATAGCGCTGCTTGATCAGCCGCACATCAGCCCCGGTGATCGAGGCCGCCAGCGAACAGCCGGCGCGCAGGTCGGGGATCAGTACCGTCTTTTCGGGGCTCAGGATCTTCGAGGTCTCGGCCATGAAATGCACGCCCGCCTGGACGATCACCTTCGCCTTCGACCGCGCCGCCTCCTTGGCCAGCCCCAGACTGTCGCCGACATAGTCGCCGACCCCGTGGAAGATTTCCGGCGTCATATAGTTGTGGGCCAGGATGACGGCGTCGCGCTCGCGCTTGAGCCGGTTGATCTCGACGATCAACTCGGCCTGGGCCGGCCACTCCATCGGGGTGACGAAATCCTTGACCTTGTCCCAGACCGGCGCGGTTTCGCGCGCCGTGGAATCCGAGAGTCCGAACATCCGGGTGTCGTGGCCGTCAGCCATATCCGCCTCCTTGCGGGGCTTATGCTCAAAGTTAGCATAAGCAGGTACAATGTAGTCCTGTAGGAGGTGAATGCAAGGGGGCGGTTCAGATCAGCGTCGCGCCCTCATGGGCCAGCAGCCATTTCTTGCGCGCCAGCCCGCCCGCATAGCCGGTCAGCGTGCCGTTGGCCCCGATCACCCGGTGGCAGGGGACGATGATCCCGACCGGATTGGCCCCGTTGGCCAGACCCACGGCCCGCACCGCCTTCGGCCGGTCGATGGCCGCGGCCAGCTGGCCATAGCTGCGCGTCTCGCCCGCCGGGATCGCGCGCAAGGCGGCCCAGACCTGACGCTGGAACGCCGTGCCGCCGGTGCGCACCGCGACCCCGTCCAGCGCCGAGCGGTCGCCGGCGAAATAGGCGTCGATCGCCGCCCGCACCGTCGCCGGTGCCCGTCCCGGCGTCAGCACCACCGGCCCGTAATGGCGCGTCAGCAACTGCATCAGCCGGCCCTCGAAATCGTCGAAATCCAGCGCCCGCACGGCCCCGTCCCCATCGGTGACCAGCAGCAGTTCGCCGACCGGGGTGGTGATCCGGTCGAGGGTCAATTGTTCAGGCAGCTTGGCGGCCATGATCGCTCTCCAGGGATGTCAGTTCAGTCTCGGTGATGCCGGCCATGTGCAGATACAGCGCGCCATAGGCCCGCCACGGCCGCCAGGTTTCGGCCCGTCGCATCAAGGCCGGGCCGGCTCCGTCCAGCCGGTCGCTGGGCGCGTCCTCGCCGGTGTCGATCCAGTCCCCCGGCAGCCGCAAACCGGGCCGGGCTGCCAGCAGCGGGGCCAGCAGCGGATCGGCCGACAGATCGCGGGCAATGGCCTGCGGGTCTGCCGACAGGTCGAACACCCGCCGCACCCGCGCCAGCACCCCGGGCAGGGCCTTCAGGTCGCCGGCCTCGACCGCCACCGTCAGCCGCCCGGGCGCACCGGGGCTGACGCTGACCGTCCCGCTCGTGCCGTCGACCGCCATCGTCAGATCTCGTGTCCAGCGTCCGTCGACCACCGTGTCCCCGCGCGCCGTCAGGGCCGCGAGCAGCGCCCCGAGGTCACAGGGCTCGCGATAAGCCAGACTCAGCCGCACCCCGCCGTCCGAGGGCCGCTCGGCCCGTCGGCGCAGGGCCGAAGGCGGGCGTCCGTACAGGGTCTGGAAGGTCTCATTGAAGCGCCGCACACTGCCGAAACCGGCGGCATGGGCCACCTCGGCCATGGTCAGGTCGGTCTCGTGCAGCAGGGCCTTGGCCAGCAGCACACGCCGGGTCTGGGCCACACTGACCGGGGCCGCGCCCAGATGCTGGCGGAACAGCCGCCGTAGCTGGCGTTCGCCCACGCCCAGCCGTCCGGCCAGGGCATCGACATCGGCCTCGTCCAGCGCCCCCGCCTCGATCAGGGCCAGGGCCCGGCTGACGGTGTTGGAAGTGCCGCGCCACGCGCCCAGATCCGGGGCCGTCTCGGGCCGGCAGCGCAGGCAGGCCCGGAACCCGGCTTCCTCGGCCGCCGCCGCCGTAGCGACAAAACGCATGTTGCCGCGCTTCGGGGTCCGCGCCGGACAGACCGGACGGCAATAGATCCCGGTCGTCTTCACACAGCCGAAGAAACGCCCGTCAAAACGGGCGTCGCGCGTGACGACGGCGCGATAGCAGGCCTCCTGATCCAGCGACGTTTCCATGACCTCAGACTGAACCTTCGCCCCGCCGATGTCTCGCGGTTTTCGGACATCAATGGGTCAGGCCGCGTCGGATCGACAAGGCGGAGCCTTGTGACCGCGGCCCAATCTACAATGGCCAGAACAGCAGAATCAGCGGCGGCCCGGCCAGCAACACCAGCAGACTGAGCGGCGTCCCCAGCCGGGCATAGTCGCCGAAGCGATAGCCGCCCGGCCGCATCACCAGCGTATTGCACTGGTGTCCGACCGGAGTCAGGAAGTCGCACGCCGCCCCGACCGCCACGGCCATCAGGAAGGCGTCCGGCACATAGCCCAGCCGCGTCGCCAGCGTGGCCCCGATGGGCGCGAGGATCAGCACGGTCGCGGCATTGTTCAGGAACGGCGTCACCGCCATGGCCGCGAACATCAGCGCCGCCACCGCCGCCAGTCCGGGGATGCCCTCGAACAGTCCGCCCAGGGCATTAGCGATCAGATCGGCCCCGCCGGTGGTCTGGATGGCCGCAGACACCGGGATCATGGCGGCGATCAGCACCAGCAGGGGTCCGTCCAGCGCCCGATAGGCCTCCTTCATCTTCAGCCCACCCAGGGCCAGAATGAGCACCGCAGCGCCGAAAAAGGCGGCGGCCACCGGCACGATCTGGAAGCCGACCAGCAGCATGGCGATGGTCAGCACGATGGCCGGCATGAACCGCTTGCGCCCGCTGCCAAGCGCCAGGCTCCGTTCGGCCAGCGGCAGAAGGTCGAGATCCGCCAACGCCTCGGGCAGGCTGTTCTCGCTGCCCTGCAGCAAGACAATATCGCCCTGTCGCAGTTGGGTGTTGCGCAGGCGCTGGGTCACGGGGTAGCCGCTTCGCGACACGCCCAGCATATTGATGCCGTACTGACCGTGCAGGTCCGAGGCGGCGAGGGTCTGGCCCAGCAGGGGGGAGTTCATGCCCACCACCGCCTCAATGACCCGGATATCCTCGGTCGGCTCCGCCCGCACGATCTCCCGATGATCGCCGCTGAGGCGCAGTTGCGATCGTTCGACGAAATCGTCCAGCGCACTCGCCCGGCCTTCCAGCACGACCAGATCGCTGGCGCGGACCACGACATTGCCCCGCGGCTTGTTGATGCGCCGCCCGTCGCGGATGACCGTGAGGATGCGCACCGCCCCGCCGCCCGCCGCGGTCAGGGCCTTCACCGTCATCGAGCCCGGGGCCCAGTCGTCAGGCACCCTCAGGTCGGTGGTATAGGCGTTGGCCGCCAGCGAGTCCGACAGGTTGACCGCGCCCTGCCGGTCCTTCGGCAGCAACCGGTAACCGAAGGCCAGAAACGCCAGAGCGATGCCGGTCAGGGCCAGGCCGACCGGCGCATAGTCGAACATGGCGAATGGCTCGCCCAGCATGTCGGCGCGCACGCCGGCGACGATGATGTTCGGCGAGGTCCCGACCAGGGTCACCATGCCGCCGGCCATGGCCCCAAAAGCCATCGGCATCAGCAGGCGCGACGGCGAACTTCCGGTCTTGCGACTGACCGACAGGGCCACCGGCAGCAGGATCGCCAGCGCCCCGACATTCTTGGTCACCATCGACAGCAGGGTCACCGCCCCGGTCAGCACCGGTACCTGGCTCTTTTCCGTCTTCAGCAGGGGCAGCAGTCGCCGCAAGGCCAGTTCGACGATGCCCGAGCGCGAAAAGGCCGCCGACACCACCAGGGCGGCGGCGATGATGATGGTGATGTCGTTGCGGAAGCCGTCAAAGGCCGCCTCGGCCGGAATGACGCCCACGACCATGCCGACGACCAGAGCCGCCAACGCGATCAGATCATAGCGGAACCGCCCCCAGACGAAGCCGGCGATGGTCAGTCCCACCAGCCCGAAGGCCAGTCCCTGTTGAAGTGTCACGCGTCTGCCCCACGGTCGCGGATCCTGCCGCCGGGACTCAACGCCTGAACCGGGGAATCGCTGCCGTCCTCATACGTTGCCTTACCGGCCAAGCGCCAGTCGCCGCGCCGCGCCCAGAACGTTGAAGGCCTCACCGACGATGCTGGTGGCCACGCCAATCATCACCACGGTCGGCACAACCAGTTCGCGTGTATGGAACATTTGGCGGACGCGGCTCTCGACCTCCGCGAAGCTGTCGACCGCCACCACGGAGCCCAGCGGCGAATACAGCCAGATCCACAGGGTGAAGCCCAGGCCCACGCAGGCGAACACCAGATCACCCGCCGCCGTGGTGCGCGGACCGGGATGCAAGGCAGCCCGGGCCAGATGGAAGACGATCATCGCTGCCACCCAGGCGACCACGAAGGGATAGACCTGCCCGACCAGATCGGCGACCAGCCGGCCGTAGTCGACGCCGTCCGCGACAACCAGACCACCCAGATCCTGGGGCCGGAATTCGCCGCCCAGCACGCCGGTCCACCACAGCAGGAAGACGCTCCAGGCCGCCGCGCTGGCGATGGCCCGCGCCGTGGGCGACATCGTCGAACGGCCGATCGTGCCGGAGCCCGTCATGGCACCGGTCGTGGTCCCGGTCCGGGCGTTCCAGTCCCGCCCGAACAGGCCCACCTCAAACACGCCGAGATCGCGCACCCGCCATTGGGTCAGGAAGCGCGGCTTTTCACTCTGACGCTCGATGATCCAGGCGACGATCGTGGCCACCCCGACCACGGTGATCGCGCCCGTGAACAGGCCATGGAAGGCCTGCGCCGTGGCCTGGCCGGCATCGGCGTCGCCGATCAGCACCCGCACCACCACGCCGATCACGCTGATCACCACCAACACCGTCAGGGCCGCCCGGACCCCGAACATCCACCACGGGAACAGCTCGGGACCGACCAGTTGCTGGGGTCCACTGCCGAAGCGGGCCGCGACCGCCAGCGGATGCCCCAGCTCGCGCAGCACCGCCTCCTGCTCGGCCTCGCTCAGAGGACGGCCCAGCTCGGCCTCGCGCGCCTCCATCCGGGTCAGCAGTTCGTCGCGCAGCTCGGCGACGATGTCGTCCCGGGTATCGGCCGGAAGTTGGGCCGCGACGGCCCGCAGATAGGTTTCGACCAGGGTCATCGTGCCCTCCTCTCGATCACAGAATTCGGTCCAGCGAGGCATTGATGCCGCGCCACTCGTCGGTCAGGGCGGCCAGCATGGCCGTGCCCATCGGCGACAGGACGTAGAAGCGCTTCCTGCGCCTCTCCTCCTCGCGCCATTCGCTGCTCAGCAGCCCCTGGCTCTCCAGCCGGCGCAGCAGCGGATAGAGGGTCGATTCCTCCATCTCCAGCCCGTCGGCGGCCAGCGCCTGGCGCAGCGTATAGCCGTACCGTTCGGTCCTGAGGCAGGCCAGCACGGCCAGCACCAGCGACCCGCGCCGCAGCTCCAGCCGCATGGATTCAAACAGCTCAGGATCGACAGCCACGCCACTCTCCACTCACGTCACATAGTGTGTGACGCACAGTGTATGCGACATACTGTATGAGGGAGTCAAGTCAGAGCTGAACCGGCAAGGCCGGGCCGCCTCAGTCGGTCAGGAAGAACAGGGCCTCAACGGTCGTTCCCAAGGCCCGGGCCAACGACAGGGCCAGCGTCGTCGAGGGCACGAACACGCCATTCTCGACCGTGTTGATGGTCTTGCGCGACACCCCGGCCAGTCCGGCCAGCTCGACCTGCGTCAGCCCGGCCGCCGTCCGCGCCGCCTTCAGGTGTGTGCCCAGCCGCGCATCACCCATGGCGTTCGGCCTTGCGTTCCAGCAGAACAAAACGAACCGCTGCGGCCTGAACGCCGACCGCCAGCATCAACGGCACCAGGGTGACGGCGATCTCGACCCGCCACAGTCCGATCAGATACAGACCCGTGGCCCCACCCAGAACGATCAGATAGCCCAGCGACAGGGCCCTGCGGCGATGAATCTGCGTCTGTTCATCATCCAGATGACGCCGCATCTTCGGACTGAGCCGGGTGCCGATGCCGGCGAGCGTAAGACCCGGAACGATCGGCAGCAGACCGGCCATCGGGGCCGTGAACCAGAGGATCCAGTTTCCCGGCGCGACCTGCCCGGTCGTCAATGTCCACGCGGCGGGCATCCCGATGATCAACATCAGTGCCATCGGCAACAGCATGTACAGCAGGCCGTGATTGCGCCCGCGTTGCAGCCGGTCGCCATGCGCTTCGCCGGCCCTGAGCCGGTCGGTCGTCCCGTCGGGTTGCGCGCGGCGCAGCGTCCGGATCGACACCGCCAGCGCGATCGCCGACAGCACCAGCCCCGTCCAGACGCCCCAGAGCGGCAAAGGCACCTCCGTCGCCGGGACGAACGCCAGCACCAGACCGCTCGCCAGCGCCAAACCCGCCCCCAGCGTCAGGCCGGCGACGCCCAGAACATAGCGCCGCTGGCGATCGTGCTCGGCCCCGACCAGTGCCCGGTCGTCCAGCGGATCGGCTTCTTCACGCATCGTCCGCCTCCGCCTGATGGTCCAGCCAGGCGAAACGCAGGCCCACGATCATGCCGCTGCCCATCAGCACGGCGGGAAAGCCGACCATCGCCAGATCGGGCCGCCACAGTCCGACCAGATACAGGCCGCTCATCCCGGCCAGCAGCACCAGAAAGCCCAGCGCCATGGCCCGCCCGCGCCACTCACGGGTCAGCTCGTCTTCCAGCCATTTTCGCTCCCGTCGCGACCCGCCGTCCCAGCCCATGACGACCGCCGGCACCATCCACGCCATCAGCGCCGCAATGGCAGGGAACATCAGGTCGTAGCGGTCGCCGGTGCCGTGCATCAACCGCCAGACGCCCAGCGTCGCGACCATCACCATCCCCACCATGCCGACCGACAGGCCGGTCAACTGTCGCGCTCGCGACCGCTGCGCCCGATCACGCCGTGTCATTTCGCTCTGTTCAGCCATCTGCGCCCCCGTGTCACCCTGAGGTTACATATCACCTAGAGGTTACACGCGGTCAAGTGGCGAATGCGACGTCACTCAACCGAAACCGCCACCCCCTCGCCCTGGCTGACGATGCGCGCCACCGTCAGGTCGGCGGTGACATTGCCGACAGTGCGGAAGATGTCGGGGATGACCTCGACCGCCAGCAGCAGCGGCAGCATCTCCAGCGGCACCCCCATGGCGATGCAGATCGGGGCGACACTGGCGAAGAAGCTGATCTGGCCGGGCAGGCCGACCGAGCCGATGCTGATCAATATGGCCGTCAGCATGGCCGCGCCGATCTGGCCCAGCGACGGCTCCAGCCCGAACAGGTGGGCGCAATAGATGACCACGGCCAGGTTGGCGACCGGGCTGGTCATGCGGAACAGGGCCACGGCCAGCGGCAGCACCAGACCGGCGGTCTGGCGGCTGACGTCCAGCTCATCGACGGCGCGCTCGACCATGACCGGCAGGCTGGCCAGCGACGACTGGGTCGACACCGCCACCACCTGGGCCGGGGCCACGGCGCGGGCGAATTTGGCCAGGCCGACCCGACCGGCCACCACCGCCAGCGGATAGCAGAGCAGGATCATGCCGATCACGCTCAGCGACACGATCGACACATAGTGGGCCAGGGTCCCGGCGGCCGAGACCCCGGCGCTCAATCCCACCCCCATGGCCAGGGCGAACACCCCGACCGGCGCGGCCAGCAGCACCCAGCGCACGACGATGATCATCGCCTCGCTGACCGCCTCGAACAGCGTCACCAGCGGCACCTTCAGCCGCGCCGGCAGGCGCGTCAGGGCAAAGCCGAAGAACACCGCGAACACGACCAGCCCCAGGATGGCGTCCTCGGCCGCGGCCCGCACCACATTGGCCGGGGCGATGGTCTTGACGAATTCCGAGAACGGCGCGACCGCGCCGATATTGTCCGGGGCCGGCGGGATCCCCGCCAGCAGCCGCGCCCCGCCCTCGGCATCGATCGGCCACAGCGCCAGCAGCCCGTAGGCCGCCAGCACCGCATAGACACTGGCCGCCGCGATCAGCACGCCGAACCAGACCAGCGCCCGCCGCGCCAGCCGCCCGGTATGGGCCGCGTCGGAAATGGTGGCGATGCCGACCACCAGCAGCGAGAACACCAACGGCACGATGGTCATGCGCAGGGCGTTCAGCCACAGCTGCCCCACCGCGTCGATCATCCCCGTGGTCCCGGCCCCGCCCGGAACGCCCCAGACCTGCACCGCCGCGCCCGCCGCAAGGCCCAGGGCCAGCGCCGCCAGCACCCGCACACTCAGCGACGACAGCAGGGCGCGCATACGGTTCGGCGGCGGCACCGGAACAGGAGTCTGGGTCATGGCGCGACGCTAGCGGGGCACGGGCCAGACGGGAACCGGAAAAGCGACGGGACACCCTCTCCCGCCGGGGAAGGGCGTCCGCCCCCACCGCAACCTTCCCCGCCGCATCCCGTTCTCCCGGTAACCCCGTTCACCGGAGACCCTTGCCATGACCGTTTACGCCCGCACCCTGACCACCTTGGCCGTCAGCGCCCTGGCCCTGTCGGCCGCCGGCGCGGCCGCGGCCCAGACCCCCTACGGCAGCACCCGCTACGGCACGCCCTCGGGCAGTTTCACCAGTTCGTGCCGCGATGTGCAGCCCCTGGAGAACGGCTATATCTCGGCCCAGTGCCGCACCGACGGCGGCTGGCGCTGGAGCACGATCCGCGCCGATGACTGCCGCGGCGACATCACCAATCGCGACGGGGTGCTGACCTGCTACGGCGCGACGGCGCGCACCGGCCCGCTGTATCCCGACGATACCCAGGACGGCTACAGCAGCGGGACAACCGCTTCGGGCGGCGTGCTGGGTGCGCTGCTGGGCGCGGTGTTCGGCGACAACTATGGTCAGAGCCCGGGGCTGGAGGATGACTGGAACCGCGGTCGCCGGCCGATGGCCGAGCGCAGCGCCGCGCTGGACGCCCGCATCGACGCCGGGGTGCGCGACGGCTCGCTGGATCGCGGCGAGGCGACGCGGCTGCGGGCCGACTATCAGGCGCTGGTGCGGCTGGAAGACCGCTATGCCGCCGACGGTCGCCTGACCGCCAACGAACGCAACGACCTGCGCAGCCGCTATGAGGCCCTGTCGCAGCGGGTGGCCGATCAGCGCGGCGACGGCCAGACCTGGGGCTGGCAACCGCTGGTCGAGCAGCGCAGCGCCTTCCATGCCCGCGTCGACACCGCCGAGCGCAACCGCCGCCTGAGCCGCTATGAGGCGGTGCGGCTGCGCGCCGATTTCGACGCCCTGGTGCGGGTCGAGGACGGCTATCGCCGCGACGGCCTCAGCGACCGCGAACAACAGGACCTGACCACCCGCCTGGCCGAGCTGAACCGCCGCGTCGGTGACGGCGGCGGCTATGACGGCGGCTATGGCGACAGCTACGGCAACGACCCGCGCGCGGCCCAGATCGAGGCCCGCATCAGCGCCGGCGAACGCAACGGCAGCCTCAGCCGTACCGAGGCCAACCGCCTGCGCGACGAGCTGCGCGACCTGAGCCGCCGCTGGGTCGAGCTGGAGGTGCGGGTCGATCGCGCGCGCCGCTGATCCGGCGGCCGCCGGGCGTATCCGCCCGCCCTTGACGCCCCCGCTGCGGGCCTCACAGTGGCGCGATGCTGCCTGACCTGACCGCCCTCGATGCGACCCCGCTGTTCAAGCTGGGCAACATTTCGCTGACCCTCGGCGGTGTGATCACCGGCGCGGTGATGATCGGGGCCGCCGTGGTGCTGGCCTGGGCGGTGACGCGCGGCATCCGCCGGCTGCGGGTCCGGGCCCATCGCGCCACCGGGGCCCTGTATCTGCTGGAAAAGCTGGCCGGCTACGGCATCGTCGTCAGCGGCGTGCTGTTCGGCCTGTCGGCGGCGGGGCTGAACCTGTCGTCGCTGGCGGTGTTCGCCGGGGCCATCGGCATCGGCATCGGCCTCGGCCTGCAGGGGGTGGTCAAGGAGTTCGTCTCGGGCCTGTTCATCATCTTCGACGGCATGGTCTCGGTCGGTGACTATGTCGAACTGGAGGGGGTGCGCGGCATCATCGCCGAGATCGGCCCGCGCGCCACCCGCATCCGCAACAACGACAATATCGACGTGGTCGTGCCCAATTCGAAACTGATCGAGGGCACGGTCACCAACTGGACACTGAAGGGCGACACCCGCCGCATCCACATCCCGTTCGGCGTCGCCTATGAGTCCGACCGCGCGGCGGTGCGCGACGCCGTGCTGGCCGCGGCCCGGGCCAGCCCCTTCACCCTGCCTGAGACCGACACCCGCAAGAGTCAGGTCTGGCTAACCGGCTTCGGCGACTCCAGCCTCAATTTCGAGCTGCTGGTCTGGCCGACACTGGACGCGGTCAAACGCCCGGCGGCCATGCACGCGGCCTATACCTGGGCCATCGCCGACGCGCTGGACGGGGCCGGCATCGAGATCCCCTTCCCCCAGACCGACCTGCGCGTGCGCAGCCTGTTCGGCCAGTCCGGCGACGACGGGCTGGAGGCGATGGGGCTGAAACGCCCGCGCGCCGCCCCGCGCCCGGCTGCCGCTGCCGATCCCTCCGCCAATGATGCGGCCGAAGAACTGTCGCACCCGTCCGACCTGCTGCCGCCCGAGAGCGAGGACGGCGACACGCCCGACGCCGCCTGATCCACCGCCCCCACTGGCACCGGCGCGTGCGGGACACTAGGTTCTGTTCATGAACCGTTCCTCGACCCCCAAGGCTGGCGGCCCCCGACCCGGCTCCGGCGATGCGCCGCTGAAGAAGCCGGTCCACACCCCGGCCAGAAAGTCCGCGGCCGCGCCGATGTTCGCCCCGGTCACCGGCCCGCGCCTGACGCCGGAAGAGGCTCCGTCCAGCCCCGGCGACTGGGCCCCGCACCGCCCGGCCCGGCCCGAGGCCCGCGTCCGCACCCCGTTCCGGCTGGCGACGCAGTACACCCCCGCCGGTGACCAGCCCGCCGCCATCGCCGAACTGGTGGCCCAGGCCGAGGCCGGCGACCGCGATCAGGTGCTGCTGGGCGTGACCGGCTCGGGCAAGACCTTCACCATGGCCAAGGTGATCGAGGCGACCCAGCGCCCGGCGCTTATCCTGGCCCCCAACAAGACCTTGGCGGCCCAGCTCTATTCCGAGTTCAAGAGCTTCTTCCCCGACAATGCGGTCGAGTATTTCGTCAGCTACTACGACTACTATCAACCGGAAGCTTATGTACCCAGAACAGATACTTACATCGAAAAGGACAGCTCGATAAACGAGCAGATCGACCGCATGCGCCATTCGGCGACGCGGTCGATACTGGAGCGGGACGACGTGATCGTGGTGGCCAGCGTCAGCTGCATCTACGGCATCGGCTCGGTCGAGACCTATACGGCCATGACCTTCAGCCTCAAGGTCGGCGGCCAGATCGACGAGGCCAAGCTGCGCGCCGACCTGATCGCCCTTCAGTACAAGCGCAACGACCTGAATTTCGACCGCGGCATGTTCCGCAAGCGCGGCGACACCATCGAGATCTTCCCCGTCCACCAGGAGGACCGCGCCTGGCGCGTCAGCCTGTTCGGCGACGAGATCGAGTCGATCCACGAGTTCGACCCCCTGACCGGGGCCAAGACCGCCGACCTGACCGAGATCACCGTCTATGCCGCCAGCCACTATGTCACCCCGCGCCCGACGCTGAACCAGGCCACCCACGGCATCAAGGCCGAGCTGAAGGAGACGCTCGACTGGATGCTGGAGAACGGCAAACTGCTGGAGGCCCAGCGGCTGGAACAGCGCACCCGCTTCGACCTGGAGATGATGGAGGCCACCGGCTCGTGCGCCGGCATCGAGAACTACAGCCGCTGGCTGACAGGCCGCGCCCCGGGCGAGCCGCCGCCGACCTTCTTCGAATACATCCCCGACGACGCCCTGCTGTTCGTCGACGAGAGCCATGTCACCATCGGCCAGATCAACGGCATGTTCCGCGGCGACTACCGCCGCAAATCGACCCTGGCCGAATACGGCTTCCGCCTGCCCAGCTGCATCGACAACCGGCCGCTCAAATTCGAGGAATGGGACGCCATGCGCCCGCAGAGCGTGTTCGTCAGCGCCACCCCCGGCCCGTGGGAGATGGACCGCACCGACGGCGTCTTCGTCGAACAGGTGATCCGCCCCACCGGCCTGATCGACCCGCCCGTGGAAATCCGCCCGGTGACGGGCGCGACCCGCAACCAGGTCGATGACGTGATCGATGAGGTCAAGGCCGTGGCCCGCGCCGGCTATCGCAGCCTGGTCACCGTCCTGACCAAGAAGATGGCCGAGGACCTGACCGAATACATGCACGAACAGGGGGTGCGGGTCCGCTACATGCACTCCGACGTCGACACCCTGGAGCGGATCGAGATCATCCGCGACCTGCGGCTGGGGGCCTTCGACGTGCTGATCGGCATCAACCTGCTGCGCGAGGGCCTCGACATCCCCGAGTGCGGCCTGGTCGCCATCCTCGACGCCGACAAGGAGGGCTTCCTGCGCTCCGAGACCGCCCTGATCCAGACCATCGGCCGGGCCGCCCGCAACATCGACGGCCGCGTCATCCTCTATGCCGACCGCGTCACCGGCAGTATGGAACGCGCCATCGCCGAGACCGACCGCCGCCGCGAACGCCAGAGCGCCTACAATCTGGAACACGGCATCACGCCCGAGAGCGTCAAGCGCGACATCAAGGAGATCCTGGCCAGCCCCTATGAGAAGGACCGCGTGCTGGTCTCGACCGTGGTGGCCGAAGAGGCCCGCCCCTTCACCGGCGCCAATTTCCAGACCGCCCTGCGCGACCTCGAGGGCCGCATGCGCGAGGCCGCCTCAAACCTCGAGTTCGAGGAGGCCGCCCGCCTGCGCGACGAGATCAAGCGCATGAAGATGCTCGACCTGGAGTTCGCCAATGAGGTGATGACCGGGGCCGGGGAAGCGGTGGATCGGTCGGCGCCGAAGAAGTGGCGGAAGAAGGCGCAGGCCGAGGCGCAGGAGCGGTTCCGGAAGGGACGGTTGTAGGGGGGAGACCCGTCTCCTCCCCATCGCCCGCGATGGGGAGGGGGACCCCGAAGGGGTGGAGGGGCATCGTCCGCCCCACCCCCTCCCGGCGGGAGAGGGCTTGCGCGCACGACGGCTCAGCCGTCGTCCTGGCGCGCAAGGGTGAGGGGTTACGGGGGGCGGATATGGAGGGGTGACAACCCATCGACTATCGCTAAAGTAGCGTCATGGCAAAGCTCACTCTTCGGCGATCGAAACCTCCGGTACAACCCGCCAAGCCCGCTTCCAAATCGGGAACACCTGCAGCAACAGATTCCCCGCCTTGGCTGTCAGCTTTTCAGGCGCGGAGCGATCTGGCCGCTTTTGGCGACAATGCATTGGGGCTCTTTGCGTTGGGATTACGATTTAACATCGAAGATTTGTTGAGCGTAGCCGCAGATGCAATAACCGACGGAAGCGACGATAAAAAATGTGATATTGTTTTTATCGACCGTGATAACGAGTACGCGGTTGTTGCGCAGTGCTATGTGTCAAGTAGACCGAAATCTGAGGCTCCGGCCAACAAGGCCAGCGATCTGAATACCGCGGCCAATTGGCTGCTTCAAAGAGACTTGGAAGAACTACCCGAACGTCTCAAACCGTCTGCCGAGGACTTAAGAAAGGGCATCGAAGATGGCGGGATTAGAAGGGTACATTTCTGGTACATTCATAACCTACCTCAGTCTACGAATGTGGCTAATGAACTTCGTACGGTTGAAGCGTCTGCTACTGCAGCACTCAGGCATCAGTTCCCACACAAGAAAGTAGACGTATCTGTCTTAGAGGTTGGATCAGATCAATTTCTGGAATGGTACAATGACACCAAATCACCGATTCTGGTGAATGATGACTTTTCAATCGTCGTCGATAACGGCTTTGAGATTCGTGAAGACTCCTGGTCAGCGTTCGTTACCGCCATGCCCCTGCAATTCGTTCGGCGAGCCTATCAACAACACGGCGTTAAATTATTTTCGGCAAATGTCAGAGACTACCTAGGCTCCATAACATCGGATGCCAATATTAATCACGGCATTAAAAAAACCGCTGAGCATGACCCTGAAAATTTTTGGGTGTTCAACAATGGACTGACTATTCTAGTCAATTCTTACGAGCAAGGAGTAAAACTCAGAAATAGTAAGGTTCGATTTAAATTTTCTGGCATGTCCATTGTTAATGGCGCGCAGACAACTGGCGCGGTGGCGTCATTGGATAAGGCCCCGCCTCCGACTGCAAAAGTAGCCGTAAGGTTCATCAAAACTGACGATCAAGAGCTCGTCTATGACGTCATCAGGTTCAACAACAGCCAGAATAAGGTCTCTGCCTCCGACTTTCGAAGTACTGATCCGATTCAGAGACGCCTAAAAGAAAACATGCAACACATCCCTCAAGCAGAATATGAGGGAGGTCGCCGCGGCGGGGCAAGCGATGCTATCCGTCGACGTCCAAATTTGCTGTCCTCGTACACAGTCGGCCAAGCCCTCGCAGCCGTTCACGGGGATGCAACCGTAGCCTATAATCAAAGAAGCGATATCTGGAGCAGCGACACTCTCTATGCGCGCTATTTCAATGAACAGACGACAGCCCAGCACATTGTCTTTGCTTACTCACTTCTAAAGGCGGTAGAGGTCAAAAAACTAGAGCTCGTTCAGAAATCTCGCGACGATGCCGGCGGCTTGACCCAGGGTGAGGAAGCTCAACTGACATTCTTCAGGCGCCGAGGGTCAACGTTTCTGTTTGTGGCGGCTTTGGCAGCAAGTGTTGAAGTATTCTACGGAAAACGCGTACCAAATTTGTTTAAGCTTTCTTATGGGCTTAAGACGTCACCCGCGAAGGCCCAGCAGTTCTGGAAAGATGTGGTTGACAAGAACGCCCCCCTTTCCATCCATCTAGATGATGCCTTCACATACGGGCTCCAGAATCAGGAACGTGTGCGGGCTGCTATCGCGCGGTTTCGCTCCTTGGTGGAAGCGACAGCACCTGCTCACAGCGCCGCGTACAAAAAGCTGGCCGGTCAGATGACGACAAAGTAGCTACTCCGCCGCCACTGACGAGTTGTACGAATACGTCTTCCACGTCGGCGCATAGGTCTCGTCCGCCTGGTTGCCCCAGACGGTCCAGCCCGGGCGCTCGCCGCGCGCGAACAGTTCCAGATAGTCCGGCGCACTGCAGGCCTCGATCAGTTCATACTGTTCGTCGGGCTTGCGGCTGTGCTCGCGCTTGCGGGTCTGGATCATGTTGACCTGGCTGCGGCCGGGGGCCTCGGTTCGGGCATTCTTGCCGCGCGTCCCGAACAGCAGGATTTCGGTGACATTGCGGAAATAGAAGCCGACGCCGCGCCCGTCAGAGCCACCGTCCTTGCGGATCTTGTGCCAGATCAGGTTGGATTTGTAGTTGAAGCCCCAGGCCTTCAGGACCTCCAATCCCTCGGGCAGCAGGGCATTCGGCACCCACATGTACAGATGCGCCGTATCGGCCGCGACCTCGCCCACCGGCAGGTCGCAGATCGCCTTCAGGTCCATGGTCGAATAGCGGTTCAGCCGCTTGTGCTCGGGCGCGACCTTGCCGGTGCGGTTCTGGAACTGCCACGGCGGGTCGGCGAGGATGGTCCGAAATTTCCGACCGTTGGCGAAGGCCCGCAGGTTTTCGTTCGGATCGGGTTGTTCTGCGTCGTAGGCCATCGATGACTCCGCGCCCCGGATCGAATCAGGCGCCACGTACCTAAGGGTAACCCCACGCCCCGGAATCACCCACGGCAAACCTATGCACAGTTCTGGTATTGTTCCAGAGGCTGCACCCTTGGATAGGAACCTAGTCGACCACACACGCGGGCGTTATGCCGATCACCAAGACCGGACAAGCACCGTTGCGGCCTGCATTCATGCGATAGAGCAGCTTGCCCATCCATGTGGTGCTGGCACCATACTTGGCCCCGACCATGCGCGGCACGCCCCGTTTGGTGAATTCCGGTTCGCCTTCCTTGGTGAGCGATTGGCCCAAGCTTTTGATAAACTCGGTCATTTCCTGGCCCCCGCGCGTGACCAACACGCCAACGTCAATCACGCCGGTCTGCGCAAAGGCGCTGAAGGCATAGAGATCACGGTCGAACGTCTGGTCCTTGCTGTTCCATTCAAGATCGAAGGCCACACGGCCCTTCACATAATCGACCTTGTGGCCGTCGAGATATTTCTCCCGACGGATGGTTCGCGTCCGCTGTTCGGTCTTTGGCTTTCCGTTCTTTTGAACGCCGACCTGGACTCGCGAAATCAGCTTAACCAGCAGATCGCCGCGGATGATCGTTTCGTGCCAGCCTTTTGGCCGCAGGGCTGCTGACAGCAGCTTGGGAATGTCGGACTCATTGCCTCCGGCGGTACGGATCATGGTCTTTGTGATCTCAAACTCGCGCAGCGCCTCACACAATTCCTGGAACTCGGTCGGGTGGCTCTCCGCCAGAATGGTCGCCGCACTGCGATAGCTATAGATTTCATACTTGGCACGCAGGTCAGCAGGCATCTTGGCCTCGACCAGCCAAGCCGGGTCTGCCGCTTCGCCGGGACCGGTCGCGACCTCGTCGCGGGACACTTCTTCTTCGAACTCGTCGTCATCATCGCTCATGGGATGCACGATGCGCTGGATTCCCGCCTGACCACAACTCACCGCCGTTTCCTCCCCCTGGTGCCGCACCGCCCCCGCCGTCCGGGCAAAGATCCGGGCCGACGATCTGGCCGGGCTTTCGGGGCCGACTCCCTGTCCCTTCTCCCGGTGGGAGAAGGTGGCCCGAAGGGTCGGATGAGGGTCGGGTCGTGCGGATGGGGCGCGGGGGAGCCCCTCACCCTTGAGCGCCAGGACGACGGCGCGCGCCGTCGTGCGCTCAAGCCCTCTCCCGCCGGGAGAGGGAGGCAGTGCGGCGTCATCTCCCCTCCACCCCTTCGGGGTCCCCCTCCCCACTGCGTGGGGAGGAGACGGTGGGCGCGCGCGCGCCCTGTGCCCCAAGCCTAAGCCCTAAGCCCTACGCTCTACCCGCTACCCCTGCGTCCGACCTTGACGGAGCGGGGGTCTAATCTGGCGATATGGGCAGATGGTATCAGGCCAAAATCAGGGACCGGGACACCTGGGATGAGGTGCGGCGGGCGTGGGAGCGGGGCGAGACCGGGGCCTCGCTGGCGCGGCGGTTTGATGTGGGGCTGGCCAATCTGTGGCGGCGGCGGGCCTCGGAGGGGTGGGAACGGCGCAGGGGGCCGGACCCGGTGCCGGAACCGCCCGAGGGCTGGGACCGGTATGCGCGCGGGCGGATGGAGGCCTTTCAGCTGCGGCGGGACGAGGCGCGGGCGGTGGCGGTGAAACTGGCCGAGGCGATGCGGGGGCGGCCGCTGGACGGGGTGCCGCTGTGGCATGTGGGGTTTGTGCTGGCGTGGCGGGCCGAGCATCTGGGCGACGAGACCGCGGCGCGCGACCGCGACTGGGCGCGCCGGTATGGCTGGACCGGGCGGTTCTGGAATTCGGCGGGGTGGTTGCGCGAGCTGGATGTGCTGGACGCGGTGACGCTGGAGGCCAACAGCGACGCCTGGCGCGACGATGTCGGCCTGCCGGACGGGGTGGCGGCGGACTGGCCGTAGTCCCTGTGATCCTTCTCCCGACCCACCGCGCCCTTCTCCCCTCGTGGGAGAAGGTGGCTCGCGGAGCGA